>Ga0209913_1000388_pt1 | contig 38738 bp, 30 predicted proteins | sample PersoiDNA2013203_FD_185805 | JGI IMG/M metagenome (GOLD analysis project Ga0209913, IMG submission 185805) | Permafrost soil microbial communities from the Arctic, to analyse light accelerated degradation of dissolved organic matter (DOM) -... | ecosystem: Environmental > Terrestrial > Soil >...
ATTCCGTTTTGGCTGACGCTGGTGCATTGACTGCTGCGGCATCAATCGCTTTGTAATCGCTTTCTTTCGATTCCCAAAACAATGCCGCCGCTCCGGCACAAACCGGAACGGCGGCTTCGTGTTGACTACGCTCTACAACCAGCTTACCTGCTCGGCTCCAGCACGATCCTTTGCGTCGTCGCCTTCTCCACTGCCTTGCGCGAATACAGCAACGGGAAGTATTCGCCATTCAGCCATTTGTCGGCCAGATCGCGATAGTGCGGACTGTCCGGATCACCCGATTGCCCCGGTGAATTGACAGCCATCGACTTATCCCAATTGCCGACGTCGACCACCACGCGAAACGACGGGCCGTTGGTTTGGCGGAAATCGCTGGGGCGATACGTCGACTGGTTCGGCGAGTAGGCGCCGCCATGTTTCGGCAACGGGCCGACGTTTAGCCTCGCGCGTGTCGCGTCGTCCACCACGCCTGCCAGCGGATGCTCCATCAGGTTGTGGTGCAGCTTGCCCCATTGCCATTTGCTGGCGTCGTCGCCTTGCAATTTGACCATCTCGGCATACGCGCTGCTGAGACTGGTGAGCATGATCTCGTCACGCTTCTTCCTTGCATCGGTACCATTGGCGCCCAGTCGGGTCTGCGGCTGCTCCAGGGTGTCGAGCACGACGGCCACATCCGGCGCACCCATGGCGGCAGCAGCCTCCTTGCTCAAGACCGCATCCTTGAAGGCTTTGCCGAGATGGCGCGTGAGCCAGACTTCATACAAGGCGGCTTGCGGCGAGTCGACGCGCTCCACATAATCCCAGCCGTTGAAGACATTCAGTGCCGCCTGTGTCTGCGCATCGGATGAAGATAATGGCTTGAGCAACGTCACCAGACGGCGTGCTGGAATCGACAAGTCGTCGTTTTGCAAACGCATGGAGTCCTTCAACGACACTTTTTTCAGCGACGCCAGCACTTCGCTGATACGTGTGAAGCGCGAGTTGTTGGTCCACTCAAAACCCAGCTTGCGTTCCTGATACGGATAGTCGTCCGGCAGGTTCATCTGGTTGGCGGATGCGAACCAGCCTTTCTTTGGATTGTAGGTCGATGGCAGTTGATCGCCGCTCCAGAATCCGTTCCACTCATAACGACCATCACCCGGCACCGGCATCAGACCGTCCCAGTTGGGGCGCTTGGGCGCGAGGCCACCCGGCACCCAGCCGATGTTGCCTTTGACGTCGGCGTAGACCTGGTTTTCAGTCGGTGCTCCCCAGTTGAGCATGGCGCGTTTGAAGGATTTGAAATTCTTCGCGCGCATGTAATCGATGCTGCCGAAGTAAGGCGACATGCCCGGCTCCAGCCAGCCCGAGCGTACGGCGAAGGCGCGGTTCTTTTCTTTCTCGACAAAAATCACCGGGCCGTGGCGAGTGAAGGTCAGATCGGTAGTGACCGGCGCACCGCCTTTGACCTCGATCTGCTCACGCAACACGGTGAAGGGCTCCCACTTGCCCTGATACTTGTATTCGCTCGGGTTGTCGGGATTGAGCTCGTAGACGTAGAGATCTTCCTGATCGATATTGAAAATCGTGAGGCCGAAAGCGATGGTGCCGTTGTGACCGATGGAGATACCCGGCAAAGCCGGCTCGCCCGCGCCGATGACATTCATCCCTGGGGCGCTCAGGTGTGTGATGTAGCGCAGCGATGGTGCTGAATAGGCGCGATGCGGATCGTTGGCCATGATGGCGCGGCCGGTGGCGGATTTCGACGGCGCGACCACCCAGTTGTTGCTGCCTTCCATGGTTTCTTCGAGGTTTTCGGCGGCGGCGATCTGGATGCTGTCGCCATGATCGTCCGCGCGGGCATTCAGACTGTCTTTGGTGATCTTGACGTTTTGCGTGGCCAGCTGGAATACCTTGAGCAAGTCTTTCGGCAAACAGGGATCAAGACCGTCGGGCATCGTCGCTTCCCATTTCGGTGTCAGGCCGAAGCGGATTTCATCGGACTTGAGATCGGCCTTGCAGGCGACGTTGGCACGCGCGACTTCGCTGGTCAGATTGCGGGTCAGGCCATGGCTGCGGATTCGCACCACGTCTTCCGGCTGCCATCTGGCGGGCAGATAGGCCAGTTGTTTGAATTCATAGGGCAGACGCTCCGCATGGGCGGTCACGAAATCGACGTAGGCATTGATACCGGCGACGAAGGCGGTCGCCACGCGCTGCGACTCTTTGCCGTAGGAATCCCATTCGCGCTGCATGTCGCCGCGGTAAAGGAACAGCCGCGTGGCCTGGTCTTGGGCTACGTATGCGGGGCCGAATACTTCGGACAATTGGCCGAGACCGCGGCGGCGCCACAAGTCGATCTGGAACAGGCGATCACGCGCGGCGTTGAAGCCTTGCACGAAGAAGGCATCGGTCTGGCTGGCGGCGTAAATGTGCGGCACGCCCCATTTGTCGATGAGGATTTCGGCCTTCTTGTACAGGCCGGCAACGCGCAGAGTTTCGGTAGCAGCATCATTGGCCGCGGCGTGCGCCAGCGACATCGCCGCACAACCGGTTAGCAGTAAGGCCAGCGAGAGTGGTTTCAGTTTTGACATCTCTTGTCTCCATCTTTGTTTTTTGTGGAGACAACACTTTACAAGGAATGTTGCTCCAGCGCCCATTCGACATGCTCGCGCACCAGCTCGGAGGGGTGTGTCAGACGTGCTTGCAAAGCCGCGACGATGTTCGGATCGCCTTTGTGTGTTGATGCGGCATTGCCCAGTCCAACCGCCATGTTGCGCAGCCAGCGCTCATGCCCGACGCGACGGATGGCGCTGCCTTCGGTGTTGCGGTTGAAGTCGTCTTCGCTCCAGTTCAGCAGCTCAATCAGCGAGGCGCTGCCGAGGCCGTGGCGCGCATCGAAGTCGGGCAAGGTCGAGGTTTGTGCGAACTTGTTCCACGGACAATACAGCTGACAGTCGTCGCAGCCATAGACGCGGTTGCCGATCAGGCTGCGCAGCTCCACCGGGATGCTGCCCTTGAGTTCAATGGTGAGGTAGGAGATGCAACGGCGTGCATCGAGTTCGTAGGGCGCGACGATGGCCTGCGTCGGACAAACGTCAATGCAGCTGCTGCACTGCCCGCAATGTGGCGTCACCGGTTCGTCGACAGGCAAAGCCAGATCGGTGAACAGTTCGCCAAGGAAGAACATGGAGCCGGCTTCGCGGTTGAGCAGCAAGGTGTGCTTGCCGCGCCAGCCGAGGCCGGATTTTTCTGCCAGCGCGACTTCCATCACGGGTGCGGAATCGGTGAAGACACGATAACCGAAGCTGCCAATTTCGTTTTCGATACGGCCGGCGAGTTGCTGCAATCGCGCCCGCAGCACCTTGTGATAATCGCGACCACGGGCGTACAGGGAGACAACGGCGGCGCAGCCGTCGGCGCCTCGCGCCTCCTCGCGTTCACGCCAGTCGGGAGAAGTCGCTCGCGGCAGGTAAGGCATGCGCGCAGTTATCACGCGTACCGTTCCCGGCACCAATTCTGCAGGCCGGGCGCGCTTCATCCCGTGGCTTGCCATATAATCCATCTCGCCGTGGTATCCCTTGTCGAGCCACGCCTGAAAACCGGCTTCCCGATGCGACAGATCGACATCGGCAATGCGCAGGTCGGCGAACCCGAGTTCGCGCCCCCAGGCTTTGATGGTGTCGGCAAGTGCTACAAGGTCAGTCATTGAGGTCCGTCGTTAATATCTGTCTTCACGTTACCGTCTTTACATCTTTAAACAAAATTTTTGCAGCCTTCATTGCTATCCATGCCGCCTGATCATATTCATCACACCCATTTGCAGGACGAAGCCGGCACCACCGCGCTGGGTGCCGCGCTGGCGCACGTGCTGGAGCCGGGCATGGCGATCTATCTGCATGGCGACCTTGGCGCCGGCAAAACCGCCCTGACACGCGCGCTGCTGCATGCCGCCGGCTACGAAGGCCGCGTCAAAAGTCCGACTTACACGCTGGCCGAGCCCTACCCGGTCAAGCTCGCAGACCGCATGGTAACCGTTATCCACTTCGACCTCTACCGCATGGCCAGTCCGGAAGAGTTCCTGGAGGCGGGTTTTCGTGAACATTTCAACGAAAACAGCATCTGCATCATCGAATGGCCGGAAAAAGGCGAACCAGTGTTGCCCGCCCCAGACATCCATATCTCTCTAACGGTTGCAGGACACGGACGTGATGTAGAATTACGAGCGTTGTCTGACAAGGGTCATCAATGCCTCGCTCGACTGAAATTCGCACCAAATCTCTGAAATCCAAGACTCGCCGCACAATCCTCAAGGCAGGCGGCACGCTCCTCGTCTCTGTATTGACTCCCATGCCGGCGCTGGCATCGCAAATTCTGGCGGTGCGCGTATGGCCGTCCGACGACTATACCCGCGTCACGCTGGAGAACGACAGCAACCTCAAAGTCACCCATTTCGTCGTCAAGAATCCGGAACGCCTGGTGGTCGATATCGAAGGTATCGACCTGAATTCGACGCTGAAAGACCTGGTAGCCAAGATCCAGCCTAACGATCCCTACATCAAGCAAGTCCGCGTCGGCCAGAACCGCCCCAGCGTGGTGCGCCTGGTGTTCGACCTCAAGGACGAGATCAAGCCGCAGGTGTTCACACTGGAACCGGTCGGCGAGTACAAATACCGCTTCGTCATTGACCTGTATCCAGCCAACCCGCCCGATCCGATCGCTGCGCTGATCCAGAAGGGCAACTGGCCGAAGGATCAGCAGACCGAGATCAAACCGCCTCTGGCCGAAGCCAAGCCGGACGCCAAACCGGCGCCGCCAGCGCCGGATGAGGATCCGCCACAGGTCGCCAAGGCCAGGCCGCAGGACGACACCAAGCTGCAACTGACGCGCATGATCACCATCGCGCTCGACCCCGGCCACGGTGGCGAAGACCCCGGCGCCATCGGCAGCCGCGGCAACCGCGAAAAAGACGTGGTGCTGTCGATTGCCAAGCGTCTGAAAAAGAAAATCGAAGAACAGCCGAACATGCGCGTGATGCTCACCCGCGATGCCGACTTCTTCGTGCCGTTGGGCATGCGCGTGCAAAAGGCGCGCAAGGTGCAGGCAGACTTGTTCATCTCGATTCACGCCGATGCTTTTGTGCAACCGACTGCGCGCGGCTCGTCAGTGTTCGCCTTGTCCGAAAAGGGCGCCAGCTCGACCGCTGCGCGCTGGCTCGCCAACAAGGAAAACTCCGCCGATATGATCGGCGGCGTCAACATCAAGACGCACGATAAACAACTGGCAAGTGTCTTGCTGGATTTGTCGACCACGGCACAGATCAACGACAGTCTGCGCATCGGCAACGCCGTGCTCAGGGAAATCGGCGGCATCAACAAGCTGCACAAGGGCGCGGTCGAGCAAGCCGGCTTCGCCGTGCTGAAGGCGCCGGATATCCCCAGCATCCTGATCGAGACGGCATTTATCTCCAATCCGGAAGAAGAAGCCAAGCTCACCGACAATAGTTATCAGGATGACATGGCTGATGCCATCATGACCGGCATCAAGAAGTACTTCTCCAAGAATCCGCCGCTGGCCAAAAATAAGCTGACCTGATTTCGGCCAATGACGATCCCCTCAACTCCCGGTGCTCCCGCATCGGGAGTTTTGTTTTGGGCCTGCCCATCACGCGCGAATATTTCCCCGACGTAATCGATTTGAAACGATTTAGCGTACTTATCGCAAACAGATCGGCATAAGCACGTCATTTCCTCGCATGGCCGACCCGGCCCGCAATCGTATGATGGTTACAGCGTCTGATTGCACGTGCTGATTACGCTTTTAATACTGGTATTTATTTGCTTCTTGCCCTTCCATGAACAATGATAGAAGGGCAGCCTCGCGCTCGCAGCAACGTCCTTTGCTCAAATTTTCATCACGTCGTACGCCGCACTACCCTGCTGCACTGCCCGATTCTTTTCAAACAGCAACATTGTCATTGCATGTTTTACAGATGGGAGAAGCACGTGAAGATTGCCAATATTACGATCAGCAGCCGCCTCTGGCTGGGATTCGGTTTGCTCATGCTGCTGATGGTCGCCATGGCTGTGGTGGGCGTCAACCGGCTGTCGCAGCTCAACCGCCAGATGAACGACGTCATCCATGACAAGTATCCCAAGACCGTCATCGCCGGGGACATCATCGACCAGCTCAATCTGGTCGCTCGCTCGGTGCGCAACATCCTGCTGCTCAAAGATCCCAAGCAGATCACGAGCGAAAGTGACCGCATCGTCGGCGCTGAAAAAGCCATCCAGAATCAACTCGCCGAGCTCGACAAGCGCCTTACGGACGACCAGAGCCGTACCTTGCTGGCCAATCTGCTGGTGACGCAAAAGAACTACCTGGAAAAACGCGACCAGGTACTCAAGCTCGTTGCCGAGGGCACCAAGGAAGGCGCCATCGATCTGCTCATCAGCGATGTGCGTCCGGTTCAGAGCGCCTACATGGGGGCAGTCGAAAAATTAATCAAACAGCAACACGAAATGATGCAGGCGTCCGGCGAAGAAGTCGATCGCAACTATCAGCACGCCAGCAATATGCTGATTGGGCTGGCGGTCGTGGGATTGGCAATGTCCGGCTTCATCGCTTTCACGATTACGCGCAGCATCACCCGACCGCTCAACCGCGCCGTCGCGGTTGCCAAGACGGTTGCCGCAGGTGACCTGACCTCAGAGATCGACACCAGCGGCAAGGACGAGACCGCGCAGTTGCTGGGCGCGCTCAAGACTATGAACGACAATCTGCAAGGCATCGTGCGTCAGGTGCGACGCGGCACCGATACCATCGCCACCGCAACGACCGAGATCGCCAGAGGCAACCTGGATCTCTCTTCGCGCACCGAGCAGCAGGCCGGCTCGCTGGAAGAAACCGCTTCCGCCATGGAAGAGCTCACCTCCACCGTGCGCCAGAACGCCGACAACGCGCGCCAGGCCAACCAACTGGCGGTATCTGCGTCCGAAGTCGCGATGCAAGGCGGCAGCGTGGTCGGCAAGGTCGTCCACACCATGGAATCGATCAATGAGTCATCGAAGAAGATCGTCGACATCATCAGCGTGATCGATGGCATCGCCTTCCAGACCAATATCCTCGCGTTGAACGCAGCAGTCGAAGCCGCCCGCGCCGGAGAACAAGGACGCGGCTTTGCCGTGGTCGCATCGGAAGTACGCAACCTGGCGCAGCGCAGTGCTTCAGCAGCCAAGGAAATCAAAGCCCTGATCAACGACTCCGTTGAAAAAGTCGGCAATGGCAGCAAGCTGGTCGAGCAAGCCGGTAATACGATGGAAGAAGTCGTCACCAGTGTGCGGCGCGTCACCGATATCGTCGGCGAAATCACCTCAGCCGGACAGGAACAAAGCGACGGCATCGAACAGATCAACCATGCCATTACCCAGATGGACGAGACCACGCAGCAGAATGCCGCGCTGGTCGAACAGGCTGCCGCGGCGGCGCAATCGTTGCAGGATCAGGCCAGCCATCTGGCGCAGGTGGTCGGCGTCTTCAAGCTGGATGAACGCCAGCTCATTGGCGAACCCGCGGCAGCGACGACAGCTGTCCGCTCGCCACGGGCGTCGCATCCCGCACGCGACATCACACCACGGCCATCAACGATCAGCACAACACCGGCAAGAAAGCTGGAAACCGGCAAAGCGAAAGCTCCCGGTGGCAACGATGCGCACTGGGAGGAATTTTAGGGGCGTGAAGAGAAGAGGCTCGGAGAAAAGCTGAAGATATCGGAACGAACCCGGCGCAAACTTATTTGCGCCGGCGGAACTTGCGGAAGACCTGCCACAAACCGCCTAGCACGATAGGCAAAATGGCCGCGGCAATGCCGATCAGCACCAGGGTGTTGAGGTTCTGGCGTACCCAGGGCAAGTTACCAAACAGATAACCGAACACGACCAGCCCGACTACCCAGAGCAAGGCGCCGATGATGTTGAAGAACTGGAATTTGATGAAGGTCATTTCCGACACGCCGGCAATGAAGGGCGCGAAGGTGCGGACGATAGGCGTGAAGCGCGCCAGGATGATGGTTTTGCCGCCGTGCTTTTCGTAAAAGGAATGGGTTTTTGCCAGCGCTTCGGGATTGAGCCAGCGGTAATTGTTGGTAAAGACTCTGTGCCCGATTGCTTTGCCGATCCAATAATTGAGGGTATTGCCGGTGATGGCCGCAACGACCAGCAGAAACATCAATAGCCAGATGTTCATCGCACCGGTAGCGCAAAAGGTGCCGGCAATGAACAACAGGGAATCACCAGGCAGAAACGGCAGCACTACCAGGCCGGTTTCGCAAAAGATAATCAGGAACAGCACCACATAAATCATCGTGCCGTATTGCTCTATCAGGATGCCGAGGGACTTGTCGACGTGCAACAGCACATCCAGTAACTGCAAGTAATCCATACACTCATTTCATTGATCGCCGCCAACGCGGGAAAGCCCTATAACCTACTGTTGCCGACTGACTTTTACTGACTGCTGCTGGCTATTGCCGACTAGTTTGATACGTTGTGCGCGCGTTGCTATTTACGCTGTTATGTACTCTGCCACCTGCATTGTTACGTACTTTGTTACGTTTCATGCTGCGCCGGAATCATACACTACTCATCCTTTCGCCTTGCCATCACCGTAAAAGCCAATACAAACGGAAGAGGATGACGGGAAACGCGACGCGTTTCAAGTGAAAAGAAATGCGATAAAACTTATTTGTCTCCGATGCTCAAGAACAAGAATGTTCTTTCCGATAACGTCTGATATGTCTACTGTTCACACCTCCGCAAAAGTGACAGACGCATATACATAAAAAGGGAGATTCAAATGCGCATCACAAATCTGAAAATCGGCGTCCGCTTGGGTGCCGGCTTTGCCATTCTCGTGGCATTACTCATCATCACAGGCTTTGTGGGCGGTAACCAGCTATCTCTGCTTAATCATCAGATGTCGACGGTCGTCAATCAGACGTATCCAAAAACCGTCTTAGCCAGCGATATCGTCAACCAGGAAAACCTGATCATCCGCGCCACGCGCAATCTGCTGCTGATGACAGATCCGGCGCAAATCAAACTGCAGAATGACTTGATCCCTGTCGCGATCAAGACTATCGCCGCCAATATGGACACGCTGGACAAGGGCATCAAGTCGGAAAAAGGCCGTGCGCTCTTCCAGGAGATTCAACGCGCCCGAGCCGACTATGCAAACGCCAGCGATCAGGTGCTGAAAAGCATCGCCGCCGGCGACCGGGACAAAGCGTTGAACCAGCTCTTCACCGGCGGTACCTTTGACCTACAGCAAAAATACCTGAAGTCGCTCAACGAGCTGAACAAATATCAGGATCAGTTGATGAAAGACGCCAGCCTCAACGTGGAGAAGGAGTACGGCAGTGCTCGCAACCTGATCATCGCCCTCACCACCGCGGCCATTCTGCTTGCCTGCGTGATTGCTTACGTCACGACGCGCAGCATCACGCAACCGCTGAACCACGCTGTCAATCTGGCGGAAACTGTCGCCGCCGGCGACTTGACGTCACGCATCGACAGCAGCGCTAAAGATGAAACCGGCAAGTTGCTGGCAGCACTCCAGACCATGAATTCCCGTCTGCAACAAATCGTCGGCGAGGTGCGCGTCAGTACCGATACGATTGCGACGGCGTCCAGTGAAATTGCAACCGGCAACCTCGATCTTTCTTCCCGCACGGAGCAACAAGCCAGCTCACTGGAAGAAACCGCCTCGGCGATGGAAGAACTGACCTCCACCGTCAAACAAAATGCCGACAACGCGCGCCAGGCCAATCAACTGGCCGCCTCGGCTTCCACGGTGGCGGTAGAAGGCGGCAGCGTCGTCGGCCAGGTGGTCAACACCATGGAATCGATCAATGAATCGTCCAGAAAAATTGTCGACATCATCAGTGTCATCGATGGCATCGCTTTTCAGACCAATATCCTGGCGTTGAATGCCGCCGTGGAAGCGGCCCGCGCAGGCGAACAGGGACGCGGCTTTGCCGTCGTCGCCTCGGAAGTGCGCAGTCTGGCGCAGCGTTCAGCTGCAGCGGCCAAAGAGATCAAGACACTCATCGATGATTCCGTGGACAAAGTCGGACAAGGCAGCAAACTGGTCGCCCAGGCCGGCGTCACCATGGACGAGGTGGTCGCCAGCGTCAAGCGCGTTACCGATGTCATGGGCGAAATCACCGCCGCCAGCCAGGAACAAAGCGACGGCATCGAACAAGTGAATCAGGCGATCACGCAGATGGATCAGACCACCCAGCAAAATGCCGCTCTGGTGGAACAAGCCGCCGCTGCCGCACAATCCCTGCAAGACCAGGCCGGCCGGCTGTCCAAGGTTGTCAGCGTGTTCAAGATTTCGTCTGCTGACCTGGCCGGTGCCAGCACTTTGCCATCTTCGCCAACGCGTAAGCCTGCAACGCCAAGACCCGTGGCCGCAGCATCCAAGCCACCAGCCATTGCCTCAAGGAAAGCGCAGCAACCTGCTGTCGCCGTCAAGGCTATTGCAGCGCACAAGGCCGACAACGGCGATCAGTGGGAACAGTTCTGAAGCAAGAAAAAATTGCCGTTAATTGTCGTAACGTAGTCGCACCAGGCAGCCATAAGAATTAAAAGCGGCATATGATGATTATCGAGCAGAGGAATTGCGCGTACCGAAGCAGTCACGCAACAAAGATCAGGCGAGGGAACAGTCCATGATGATGGATGCCGAGCATATCAGCCAGGAACTCCAACAATGCCGCGCCTCCCTGGAGGAGAAGGAGGCGCTGCTGGCTGCATTTTCCCGCTCGATGGCGATACTTGAACTCGCGCCTGATGGCACGATCCTGAGCGCCAACGATAATTTCCTGACGCTCATGGCCTACCGCCGCAGTGACATCGTCGGCCATCATCACCGCATGCTGTGCAATCCCGAATACGCCAAATCGCCTGAATACGCCGAATTCTGGCGCCGCCTGCATGCCGGTGAAGTTGTGGCGGGCACCTTGCAGCGCATGCGCAGCGACGGTTCCCGGTTATGGCTGGAGGCAACCTGCAATCCCGTCTTCGATGCCGAAGGTAAGCTCCAGCACGTGGTCTCCATCGCCGCCGACATCACGGCACACGTCGACGATTCACAGGAAAACCACAGCGTCCTGCGCGCCCTCAACCGCTCGCTCGGCGTGATCGAGTTTTCTGCCGATGGCATCATCGTAGGCGCCAACAGCAACTATCTCAAGACCATGGGCTACCTGCCCGAAGAGATCGTCGGCAAGCACCATGGCTTTTTATGCGATCCCGAATATGTCGCCAGCCAGGAATATGAAAACTTCTGGCGCGACGTCAATCAGGGGCGCTTCTTCTCGGGACGTTTTAAAAGGATTGCGCGTGACGGCCGCCCCATCTGGTGGGAAGCAACCTATACGCCGGTGCTGGATGTCGACGGCCTGCCGATCAAGATCATCAGCATCGGCTCCGATGTGTCTTACCGCATGGTGCGCGAACAACGTGATCGCGAATACCAGCATCTGCTGTCGCTCGGCATCAACGAAACCGACAACGCTGTTTTCATCACCAACGATACCAATTACATCGTCTTTCACAATACCGGTTTCAGCCGCATGCTCGGCTTTGCCGCCGACGAAGTCATCGGCAAGCGGCCGCGCGAACTGTTCGAAGGACAGACGGCGATCCTGAAGCTGATCGACGACTGCTACGCCGTCATTGCGCAAGGCAACAGCTTCCACGGCGAAGAGATGATGATCGACAAGCAAGGCCATCCGCTGTGGGTATCGACCGTGGTCAATCCGATTCTGGACGGCGACGGCAAGCTGATCAATGCCGTCTGCATCCTGACCGATATCACCAACACCAAGATGCACGAGGTGCTGCAGTACAAGGCGCTCAACGCCATGGTGCGTGAAGCCAGCCTGCAGGAAGTGCTGACTATGGTATGTCTGGAGCTGGAGCACATTGCACCCGACATCATTGCCTCGGTACTGCGCGTCGACGAACAGGGCTTGCTGCATCCGGTGGCCGGCCCGCGTTTGCCCGAAGCCTACAACCAGGCGATAGAAGGCATACCGATCGGCCCCTGCGTCGGCTCATGCGGCACCGCCGCTTTCCGTGCCGAACCGGTGGAAGTCTTCGACATCGCCAACGATCCGCTGTGGGCGGACTACAAACATCTGGTACTGCCGATGGGACTGGAGTCGTGCTGGTCGACACCGATCAAATCGGCCGACGGCCGCGTCATCGGCACGCTGGCTTTCTACTATCACGGCAAGCGCAAGGCCGACGCCTTCCATCATCGCCTGGTCGACGTCAGTCTGCATCTGTGCGCACTGGCGCTGGAACGCGAAGAGACGCGTTCGCGCATCCATCAACTGGCGTTCTACGATTCGCTGACCGGCCTGCCCAATCGCAGCCTGCTGATGGTCAAGGCCAACCAGGCCATTGCCAATGCAGCGCGCACACGGATTCCGCTGGCGGTGTTGTTCATTGATCTGGATCGCTTCAAGCAGATCAACGACTCGCTCGGCCATCAGGCCGGCGACGAATTGCTGCGCACGGTTGCGGCGCGGTTGCAAATCGAGGCGCGCAAGTCGGATATCGTCGGTCGCTTGTCGGGCGACGAGTTCGTCATCGTGCTGGCGCAATGCGACCTCAATCGCGTCACCGATGTTGTCAAACGCATCCAGGCCAATCTCTCGCTGCCCTGCCATATTGCCGGGGTGGCGCTGACACCGCTGGCCAGCATCGGCATTGCCCTGTTCCCGGACAACGGCGACACCATCGAGATCCTGCTGCATCGTGCCGATATGGCGATGTATCAGACCAAGGAAAAGAACCGGGGCCGCTTCAGCTTCTTCAGCGACGAAATGAACACGCAAGCGCAAGAGCGGCTGGCGCTGGAAGGCGCTTTGCGCGATGCGTTGCGCGGCGGCGATTTTGAGCTGCACTACCAGCCGCAGGTCGATGTCCGCACCGGCCTGCTGCATGGCGTGGAAGCGCTGGCACGCTGGCATCATGACCAGTTGGGACAAGTCTCGCCGGCGCGCTTCATCCCGATTGCGGAAGAATGCGGACTCATCGGCGAACTCGGCAAGTGGGCGCTGGAAGAAGCCTGTTCACAGTTGAATGATTGGCGCCGTCGCGGCATCAGGGTGCCGTCGGTCTCAGTCAATCTGTCGTCGACCAACTTCCATGATCTGGACTTGCCGCAATTCATTGCCGGCTTGCTGCAACGCTATGAATTAGCGCCCGGCGACCTGACGCTGGAGATCACCGAGACCGTGATGATGGATACCAATCCCAGCACCACGCGCACCATCCATGAAATCCACGCGCAGGGCGTCAAACTGGCGATGGACGATTTCGGCACCGGCTACTCCAGTCTCGGCTATCTGCGCAATCTGCCGGTATGTGAACTGAAACTGGATCAGAGTTTTGTGCGCGACATGGATCGCGACGAAACCGTGCTTGCGCTGACCAATGCCGTCATTCGCATCGGCGAGAGCCTCAACCTCATCGTCGTCGCCGAAGGCGTGGAAGACAAACGGCAATACCATCTGCTCAAACAACAGGGCTGCGATGTCGCTCAGGGCTATCTGTTTTCGCGCCCGATGCTGTCTGAAATTTTCGAGCACTGGCTGAAAAATTTCAAAATAGATAACTTTTTATAAAAAGTTTTATCAAAGAAACAATTTTACGTAGCATTGTTACATCGCTTTTAAAGGTCTTACCAGAAAAAGTGGTTCATAAACAACTAGTTACGTGAATTATTCCGCTCAACGAAACCAGTTTAAGGGCGAATTTCGCTATACTTGCTCCCCTTCAAACCGAAGCTTCACACCACCGCCGCGCACGCGCAAACGTTTGCAGTTTCTTTGTTACAACGTTTTAAAACACGTTTGCTCGCGGTACCCGGCGCCCTCGCGCCCAACAAAAAGAACACCACACTATGCAAACTTCTGCCTTCCATTATCGAAGCTGGGCCGTCGGCACCAAGCTCACTTCTCTCACCCTCGCACTGGTGGGAGCCCTGTTCATCGCGGCGATGCTGTTGATCAGCTACGCCACGTCGACGATGCTGGAGCATCGATCGATGAACCAGATCGCCGGCGAGACGCGCGGCGTCGTCAACATGGTCGAGATGTTCGACCGCTCGGTGAACAGTCAGGTGGAGCGTTTCTCCAACATGTTCGCCAACTCCTTCCCGGAAAAGTTTTCGCTCGACAGCAGCCGCACCATCCAGATCGGCGACAAGGCAACGCCGGTGCTGCGCAACGGCAATACGGATCTCAACCTGGATTTCGCCATCCCTGACCGCTTCACCGCGCAGACTGGCGTGACCGCAACCATCTTCGCCAAGACCGGCGATGATTTCGTGCGTGTCTCCACATCGGTGAAAAAGGAAAACGGCGACCGCGCCGTCGGCACACTGCTCGACAGAACGCATCCAGGCTACGCCGCACTGCTGGCCGACAAATCCTATAGCGGTATCGCCACACTGTTCGGTAAGCAGTACATCACCAAGTACACCCCGATCAAGGATGCTGCCGGCCAGCTGATCGGAGTGCTGTATGTAGGTGTCGACATCTCCGCCGACATTGCGGCGCTGACCACCAAGATCAAAGCACTCAAAGTCGGTGAGACCGGTTACTTCTATGTGATCAACGCCAAGCCGGGCAATGACTTCGGCAAGCTGATCGCCGGCCCGAAAGATGAAGGCAAAAATATGCTGGGCCTGAAGGACGTCAACGGCAAGGAATTCATCAAGGATATGCTGACGCAGAAGGAAGGCGTCATGCGCTACATGTGGGACAACCCCGATACCGCCGGCCATGACGGCGAAGACAAGATCGTCGCGTTCAGCCAGTTCCCGAGCTGGAACTGGGTGATCGCCGGCGAGACTTATGCCGCCGAAGTGACCAATGAAATCGCCGCCATGCGCAACCGCTTCATGCTGTTCGGCGCAATATTTTTGCTGCTGGTCGGCGCGGTTCTGGTGATCGTCATCAAACAGGTTGTCACCCGTCCGCTGGCGCGTGCCCGCGAAGCTGCCGACAAGCTTGCCGGGGGCGACCTTACCGCACGCCTGCATGTCAACCAGCAAGATGAAATCGGCCAGCTCATGCTCGCCGTCAACGGTATCAGCGATGGCCTGGCGCACGTGGTCGCGGATGTCCGCCAGGGTACCGAGCAGATCACCACTGCATCGACTGAAATCGCCAGCGGCAATCTCGACTTGTCTTCGCGCACCGAACAGCAAGCCGGCTCGCTGGAAGAAACCGCCTCCGCGATGGAAGAACTGACGTCGACCGTCAAGCAAAACGCCGACAACGCCCAGCAAGCCAACCAGTTGGCACAGTCTGCGTCTGAAGTCGCCTCGCAAGGCGGCGCGGTGGTCGGTCAGGTGATCGATACGATGGGCTCGATCAACGATTCGTCGAAGAAGATTGTCGACATCATCAGCGTGATCGATGGCATCGCATTTCAGACCAACATCCTGGCGCTGAACGCGGCAGTGGAAGCTGCCCGCGCCGGCGAGCAAGGCCGCGGCTTTGCCGTGGTCGCATCCGAGGTCCGCAGTCTGGCGCAACGCTCCGCCGCTGCCGCCAAGGAAATCAAGATTCTCATCGATGATTCCGTCGACAAGGTCGAAGCCGGCAGCAAGCTGGTTGAACAAGCCGGCGCCACCATGACCGAAGTCGTCGCCAGCGTAAAGCGCGTAACCGACATCGTCGGCGAGATCAGCTCGGCCAGCCAGGAACAGCGCGACGGCATCGAGCAAGTCAACCATGCCATCACGCAGATGGAACAAACCACGCAGCAAAATGCCGCACTGGTGGAGGAAGCCGCCGCTGCTGCGCAATCGCTGCAAGACCAGGCACACAAACTGACGGCATCGGTCAGCACCTTCAAACTGGACGAGACGCATACGATGTCGTTCACGGCTGCTGCTGCGCCTGCTCCATCGCATTCCTTGCGCACGGTCACCGCCAAGCCGGCTGCTGCAATCAAACCTGCCGCAGCGGCAGCCAAACTGCCTCCCGCCAAAAAGGCATTGCCTTCGGCCGACAAGGACAGCGACTGGGAACAGTTCTGAGATGATGATGCCGCCGGCCGGACAGGAAAACCCTGACCCGGCTGGCGGTATAATCGCAAGATGAACGCACCAGATCGCCCTACCCGCCCTATTCGCCCCATCCAGGCCCTGCCCGACCAGTTGATCTCGCAGATCGCTGCGGGCGAGGTTATCGAACGTCCCTCCGCTGTCGTCAAGGAATTACTCGAAAACGCCCTCGATGCCGGCGCCACGCAAATCACCGTGCGGCTGGAACAAGGCGGCGTCAAGCGCATCGCCATCACCGACAACGGTCGCGGCATTCCGCCTGAGCAGATGCCGCTGGCACTGGCACGTCACGCGACGTCCAAAATCGCCTCCCTGACTGATCTGGAAAACGTCGGCACGCTCGGTTTCCGTGGCGAGGCATTGGCATCGATTGCATCGGTCGCGCAACTGACACTGACTACGCGTACCGCCGATGCGGCCCATGCGTGGGAAATCACCGGCTCGCAGGAAGGCAATGTCGTCCCCGCATCCGGTGCACCCGGCACCACCATCGACGTACAGGATTTGTATTTCAATACCCCTGCGCGCCGCAAGTTTCTGAAATCGGAACAAACCGAATATGGTCACTGCGCCGAGGTCGTACGCCGCATTGCGCTGGCGCGCCCCGACGTCACCTTCTCGCTGACGCATAACGGCAAGACCGTCGACCACTGGAACATCGGCGAGTTTGCCAAACGCAGCGCGCACATTCTCGGCGATGAATTCGCCAATGCACGCCTGCCGGTTGATGAAAGCGCCGGCCCCTTGCGCATCCACGGCTTCATCGGCTTGCCGACCGCGTCCAAGGCGCGCGCCGATGGCCAGTATTTTTACGTCAACGGCCGCTTTGTGCGCGACAAACTGCTGGTGCACGCCGTACGCGCCGCCTATCAGGACGTGCTGCATGGCGACCGCTATCCGTCCTACGCACTGGCGCTGGATCTGGATCCGGCACTGGTTGACGTCAATGTGCATCCGTCCAAGATTGAAGTGCGCTTCCGCGACAGCCGCAGCGTGCATCAATTCGTCTTTCACGCCGTCAGCCGCGCGCTGGCTGCGACCTCCGCAACCTCATTCGGCAATGCGCCCGCACCACAAGCGGCTGGCAACGGGCCGTTGCCGTGGATGCGCGATCAAACCCAACAACCCTATCAGCAGCCTCAGCATCAGGCGGAATTCGGCGCACAGCTGCGCCCGAATTTTTCGGCAGGCGGTTTTGGCGTTGCGCAGAATACCGCCGATTACGGCGCGATGTTCCGTCCCGGCGTGCAGACCAATCTGGACATGACATCTGCAGCGGGCAGCGAAACAAATACCAGCGCATTCGCCATGCCCATCGCCGCCAATACACAAAGCCTGCCGGCTGACGACTTCCCGCTCGGCTTCGCGCTGGCGCAATTGCACGGCATCTACGTGCTCGCGCAAAACAGCAAGGGCCTGGTCGTGGTCGACATGCATGCCGCGCATGAACGCATCCTGTACGAGCAATTGAAGAATGCGCTCGATGACAACAGCATGTTCGTGCAACCGCTGCTGATCCCGGTGACCTTCTACGCTGACGCGGTCGAAGTCGGCACGGCGGAAGAACATCAGGACACGTTGAGCGCGCTCGGCTTCGATATCGCCGCGATGTCGCCGACCACACTGGCAGTGCGCGCCGTACCGGCGCTGCTGAAGAACGCCGACGCCCAGACGCTGGCGCGCGATGTGCTGCGCGACGTGCGCGAATTCGGCGGCTCGCGCGTGCTGCTGGAGCGCCGTAACGAACTGCTCGGCACACTGGCCTGCCATACGGCAGTGCGCGCCAATCGCAGCCTCACCGTCCCGGAAATGAACGCGCTGCTGCGCCAGATGGAAGCCACCGAACGCGCAGACCAGTGCAACCACGGCCGCCCGACCTGGAGCCAGCTGGCCTTGTCCGATCTGGACAAACTCTTCCTGCGCGGTCAATAACATGGCGGCAACATCCGAAGTCACTGCCGCGTCGCTGGCAGTTGCCATCATGGGACCCACCGCCTCCGGCAAAACCGCAGCAGCACTGGAAATCGCCAGACATATTCCTTGTGAAATCATTTCGGTGGACTCCGCGCTGGTGTATCGCGAGATGGACATCGGCACGGCCAAGCCGAACGCCGAAGAGCTGGCCAGCGTGCCGCATCATCTGATCGACATCCTCGATCCGACCGAATCGTATTCGGCGATGCAGTTTCGCAATGATGCCCTGCGTCTTGCGCAAGACATCCGCGCGCGCGGCAAGCTGCCGCTGCTGGTAGGTGGCACCATGCTGTATTTCAAGGCCCTGCGCGACGGTCTCGACGATTTGCCGGAAGCCGACCCCGCGGTGCGCGAACGCCTCGACGAAGAAGCCGCGCGCGACGGCGTGCCCGCACAGCATGCACGCCTGGCCACGCTCGACCCGGAAACCGCTGCCCGTCTCAAACCCAATGACAGCCAACGCATCCAGCGCGCGCTCGAAATCATCGAACTGACCGGCAAGCCGATGTCGGCGCTGCTGGCGCAGAAAGAAGCCGAGCCTCTGCCATTCACGCTGCTGCCGCTGGCACTGGAACCATCCGAGCGCGCCGTCCTGCACGAGCGCATCGCACGCCGATTTGACCTGATGCTGGAAAATGACGGCTTGCTGGACGAAGTCCGCCGTCTGCGCGCACGCGGAGACCTGCACCTCGGACTACCGGCCATGCGCTGCGTCGGCTACCGCCAGGCCTGGGAATACCTCGACGGCCAGTACGACTACGCCGAAATGCGCGAACGCGGCATCATTGCCACCCGACAACTAGCCAAACGCCAGATCACCTGGCTGCGCTCCACACCGGGTCGCGTGATCATCGATTGCAATGCTGCCAATGCCACGCAAATCGTGATGGATCACGTGCGGAAGGCGCTGGAGAGCTGACGTCATGAGGTTTTACGAAAAACGAGTCACAGAGACAAGCATTAGCAACTTAAATTCTCTTGACAGACGCATGATCGACTAGCATAATTGCGGGCTTGCTTTTGGTGATATAGCTCAGTTGGTTAGAGCACAGCACTCATAATGCTGGGGTCGGTGGTTCAAGTCCACCTATCACCACCAAAGACACTGTAAGCCGCTGATCCGAAAGGGTCAGCGGCTTTTTTGTCTTTAGCCAGGAGGCAATTACGCCACGCGAGCCGCCAAATCCGCCTTGAGCGCTTCGGACGCACGATAAAGCGGCATCCGCCCACGCAACAAGATCTGTGCGCTGCGGCGATACGCTGCCGCTTCAATTTGCGCGCCGGAGCTTGTCTCACCAGCCTGAATGATCGTATCAAGGATACCGGCAGGATTTTCGATGGCGACACGGAATTCGGCCACCGTATCGCACAAGACTATGCCTTGCTTCGACATTTCATATGCTGTTGTGCCTGCGATCAGACAGGCGGATGCCAGACAGCATCCGCCCGAGACAGCCAACGAGGGATGCGCATTTTGCGGCGTAAAGTAACGCGTACTAATGTCGCCCGATTCACGCGCCGGACTGATAATGCAGATCTTTGGAATGGTTTCGCTATTTTCAAGCTCGCTGCACGTCATGGGCTTACCCTTGGGATTGCGCAGCTGCATGCGCTGCCCGGCCTCGACCCAGAGCGACCGCAACGCCTGCTTGAATGCCACGTCGCCATCCAGCTGTTCCGGCGACTCGTATCCCGATTTGCCGAAATCAGTTGCACGAGCGATGACCATCGGTACAGCGACATCAATACAGGTCGCCTCGATATCCCCAAATCGATCCGACACATTTCCTGTGGGGAATAGTTTCCCGGTTTTGGCCCCCATCGGCTTATTCAAAAACAGATCGACGCCAGGAAAGCATCCCGCCACCCCGGGGATCTGCGTGTCGCTGATCAGTTGTCCCTGAGACAGATGCATGCGAGCCTGCATTCTGGTCTGGGTGTTGGTGTTGTAAATCTCCATCTCCACGAGCTCGCCGCTTGCAGGCAGCCATCCCATGTCGAGCGCAAACAACGGCAACGCAGAGGACATGTTGCCGCAATTGACGCTCCAGTCGATCGTACTTTTGCTGGCGGCCAATTGCGCCAGCGTGCTGACCAGGCGCCGCTGCGGCATATCGTTCTCAACGATGAAAACCTTGTTGGTGACTGGCGTCCCCCTCCCCAACCCCGTCACCTGCTTATTCCCGATTTGTTCGCCGGTCAGCGGCACTCCCATCAGATGACGCAGCAATTCTTCCTGCAGTGTTTCGCTCTCGGGAACATTCCGCTTGTCCAGCACCAGACCGACAGAAGTACCACCGCGCATATGATGCACGGGAAATTCGATGACGCCATTGTGTAATCTTGGCTTGAAGTCTTTCTCTTCCATACAATTTACTCCCTCGGATTTCAGATCGGACGACACCCAGAGATGTCTCCAGCTTGTACGCTAACGCTTCTCGGCACTGCCTGCCAAGGGTTCTTGCAATAAATGTGCTCTTTGCTTGAGCCGCCATCCAAGATAAAGAATGGCAACTACACTCACCAGCAACGGCACCGCGATTGCTGCAAGACCAAGGCCGTATGAGCCGGTGGACTGCTTGACTGCGCCGATGGCATACGGCCCCACAAAACCACCCAGATTGCCCAGTGCATTAATGAGTGCGATACCTCCTGCCGCCGCTGTGCCGGTCAGAAAGCTCCCCGGAATAGTCCAGAATATAGGCCGCGCGGCGACCACGCCAAGCGTACTTAAGGAAATACCGATAAGCACGCCTTCGATGGAAGGGAACACGATGGCAGCCAGCAAACCTACGGCTCCCAGCAGGCAGCCTGCGGCGACATGCCTAGCCCTGCTCCCCGACTGGTCCGAATAGCCCCCCCAGATGACCATGCCAAATGTGGCAACGATGTAGGGAATGGCGCTGAGGAGACCAATAGCCTGATTGCTCAGCGCATATTCCTTCAGGATTTGCGGCAGCCAAAAACTGATACCGTAGGATCCCACCGCAAAGCCCATGTGCACGATCGCAAGCAACATGACATCGACGCTCTTTACTGCGTCGCGCAAAGAGCTGAGATGACTGGATTTCTTTTCGCTGCTCAATTGCGACATCAGCCAGGTACGCTGCTCCGGCGTCAACCATTTGGCGTTCTCCGGCTTGTCAGTCAGATAGAAAAAGACGACCACTCCGAGAAAAACCGCCGGCACACCTTCCAGAATAAACAGCCACTGCCAGCTCTTCAGTTCACCATAATGCACCGCCTGCAATATCCAGCCCGACAACGGCGCACCAAGCAGGGCTGACAAGGGAATCGCCGTCATGAACAAGGCGGTCAATTTACCCCGGTACTTCGGTGGAAACCAATAACTGACATAGAGAATCATGCCCGGAAAGAAACCCGCCTCCGCCACACCTAGCAGAAAGCGCATGATCATGAAGGATATCGGTCCCTCAACAAATGCAAAACAGGTGGAAACGATCCCCCAGGAAATCATGATGCGGGCGATCCACCGCCGCGCACCGTAGCGATGCAAGGCGAGATTGCTGGGTACCTCAAACAGACAATAGCTGATAAAAAATAGACCCGCACCCCAACCGAATACCGACGCTGAAATACCAATGTCCTGATTCATTTCCAGTGCGGCAAAACCGACGTTCACACGATCAAGGTAATTGATCAGATAACAAATCAGCATCAGAGGAATCAGTCTCCAAGCTAGCTTCTTAATGGTTTGCTGCTCGATGTTCAGATTCATGATTTCTCTTTCGATTGGAGCAAGGAATTGGCCGCATAGGCCAGGGGAAGGCGATACAGGGCACGGCCGTTTCTCCATAACGCCTGCTGCGCCAGTTGCGAGCCCAATACACGCTCGACCAACGCAATGTCGGATGCATCGAAAGCACGTTTGGCGCGGGTAGACGGCAGATCGCTGCCGAATACCAATGCGTGTGCATTAAGCTCTGAAATCTGCTCCAGAGCCTTTGACACATTTACCGTTACCCGGCCAAATCCGGATGCCTTCACGCTGGCGCCGGCAGCAACCAGGTCGAGCACAACCGGCAAGCCGGCCTCGGACATGCCGAGATGATCAATCACCAGCTTCGGCAATTGAGAGAGCTTTCCGACATGCTTTTTCAGCTCTGCTGCGTCGGCGTAAATTTCGACATGCCAACCGGCTACGGCATTGACACGCCTGGCTAACGCGACAATCGCCTCAATATCAAGCCAGTCGCCGCGAAAAACATTGAAGCGCAACGCACGGACTCCCTTTACATGCAGCTCTGTAATCTGCTCATCCGATACGTCGTTCGGCAATTGCGCGACGCCAACCCATTCGGGACCAAGCCCTCTCAGTGCATCAATAAGATATGCCTGGCCATCGGTCTGGAATGAACTGGCCACCAGTACCCCGGAACGCACGCCGAGCACATGTGTTTTGGTTTCGTAGTCTGTAACCGTGAAATACGGCGGCGCGTAGTTGGCATTCCTGGTCAAAGGAAAACGTGGGTCGAAAAGATGAAAGTGCGCATCAAAAATAAGGCGCTGGCCAGCCGCTGCCTGACTCATCGACATATCGCAAAAAAAACCGGCATACATCGCTGCTGCGCCAAAAACCAGTTGTCGTTTATGGTGATCCACGATTCGCCCCCCTGCAGTCCGGTTACGCAACGACAGTACGACCAAGTTCCGAAATAGCCGCAGCTATCTCGTTCGGCGCCTCAAGCGGCGTGTAGTGACGAGCTTTGCAGACAACAATCAATTTCGCCTGCGGTATGCGTGACACGATCTCCTGCGCCATCGAGAGTGGCGTGGCATAGTCTTCTGCACCGACCATGACCACCGCCGGACCGCGATAGGCCGTGATCGCAGCGCGCTCATCTGCGCGTCCGAGCAGACTGCAAGCCTGTGCATAAGCAGTCGTATCGTTCTTCAAAAAGACGCTTATCGCTTCTGCCACAACAGCTGGATGCGCAGCCCGGAAGTCGGGACTAAACCAACGCTCACACTGAAAATCGATCAACGCCTGCATGCCATCGCGCAAGGCGATCTCTCCGCGCTGGGACCAGTTGAGCAGCGCATTCTCGCCGTACCAGGCGGTTGTATCGATTGCGACCAGTCCTGCTGTTCGCTCAGAATGACGTCCGGCGAATGCAAGCGCTACCGTCCCGCCCATGGAACATCCGACAACGATGGCGCGCTCGTATCTCAGTGCATCGAGCACATTCAACAGATCTCCGGCAAACCCTTCTACAGAATAGGGACCGGCTGGCTTGTCGGAATCTCCATGACCGCGACAATCAATCACCACCACCGGAAATTCCGCAGGAAGTGCCGCCGCAGAAGCGCGCCACATGGATGCATCCATAGCTAGAGCGTGCACCATCAATATCGGCGGAAAGCCTTCCCGGCCACGCTGCAGAATGTGCACGGAAAGCAGGCAACCATCGTCGGCGCGAACAAATACCTGCTCCTGACGGTTTTCGTTCGTAGTAGAGGAATGCGTTGGGATAGACATAGTGTGGATACGCTTTCATTCAGCAGTTTCTGAAAATCAGAATAACCTTACTTCTATACAGAAGTAGATACTGATGGAAAATTAATCGTATATTCAGTAAATTTACGAGTCACTCAACTTGGAATGCGACATATGCCGCGCACGAAAATCCCGTCAAAGCCAGACCAGAAGCCTGACTCGCGCTTGCCGCGCTATTTACAGATTCGAGACGATCTGTTGTTCAGAGTAGGACGCCGCACCTGGGCGCCGGGTGAGCCGCTGCCGTCAGAAGACAAGCTGGCGGTCGAATATGAAGTCGCAGTGGGCACCTTGCGCAAGGCCTTGGACGTACTCGTCGATGAAGGCGTGATCGAACGCATACGCGGACGCGGGACATTTATCGCCAGGGCTTTTGAACGCACATCGATGCTGCGCTTTGTGCGCTTCCATGGTGCGGTGAAGGGGGAGTTGCCGAATGCTGAAATTCTCTCCATGCAAGCAATGACAGCTCCCGCTGATGCTGCAGAGATATTGCAGTTGAAACCGCGCGAGAAGATGCTCTATCTTCATCGCACGCGTTCGTTCGACGATGAGATCGTCCTTGTGGAGCACATCTGGCTGCCGCTTAAACGCTTTGGCAAACTGGAGAGTTATTTGAAAAAAAACACTCCGCCCCTGCTTTACCCGGTGTATGAAATGATCTGCGGGGTGCTGGTTGCGCGGGCCACCGACGATTTATCGGTGCAGCCTCTAGGCAAGGCCGACGCCGCACTGTTCAAATTAAAAACTGGCACTCCCGCGATTCAGATCAAACGCCTGATGTACGACCACGCAGGCGAGCCGGTGGAGTGCCGCACTTCATTTATCCCTGCCGACCGCTTTCACTATTCGGTAGAGATTCGCTGACTAATCAGACAAGCGCTGCAGCATTCAGCACCACAGTCGCAAACCGATCCGCCAGCGCTGCCAATGCTGCACGCTGCACTTCCGCCGCCGGCACCAAGCCATTGCCCAATGCATCCGGCAAATCGCGCGTTGCGCACGCCGCCGCGACGACCGTGGATACATAACCATGATCGAGCGCCGAGCGCGTGGTGGCGCTGATGCACATGTGCGTGGCGAAGCCGGCGATGATCAATTCCTTTTTCCCTGCCTTTTTCAGTTCAGCATCAAGTGTCGTGTTGGCGAAGGAATTCGGCAGCGCCTTGACGACCGTCACCTCCCCCTCTTGTGGCTGCAAGCCATCAATGATGTTGACGTATTCGCGTTGCGGATCAAACAGTGCGGCGCCGGGCTTGGCGTGATGAACCACGTGGAAAACCGGTGCGCCGGCAGCGCGCGCCCGTTTGAGCAATTGCGCGATCTCACCGGTGGCGGCGTCAATACCGGCCAGCGGTACGCCACCTGTGGTGTATTCGGTCTGATGGTCAATGAGGATCAGCGCGGCATCCTTCCATTGCGGGGTGCGCGGTGCGGCGCCTGCGATTTGCAGCAGTGTTTTGGGTGTGGACATGGTGGACTCCTTGAGAATATTCAGTAGGCAGGTCAATCAGTACGACCAACTGAAGCCATCGTAGATGGTTAAAATACGTACATCAATTCGCAAAAACAGGCAGCCACCCGTGAATAAATTAACAGCACTGCCGAATCCCCCCATACAAACCCTGTCTGCGGACTGGGAAGGCTTGCGCACCTTTGCCGCCTTTGTGGAAGCCGGCAGCTTCTCGGGAGCCGCACGGTCGCTGGACGTCACGCACGCCACCGTGAGCAGACGCCTGCAAATGCTGGAGCTTGCCTTGCAAGGCCCCCTCTTCACACGGCGCGGCGACGATACCGAACTGACGCGCCTGGGCGAAACGGTGCTGGGCGCCGCGCGTGAGATGCAGGCGCAGACAGCACAACTGGCGCGTCGGCTGGCCGGTGAGGACATCCGCATGGAGGGCAAGGTGCGCATCGCGAGCACCGATGCGCTGGCGACGATGTTTCTGGCACCACGCCTGCCATCCCTGCTGGATCAATGGCCGAATCTGGACATCGAGTTCAGTATGAGCCATCAGACCGTCAGCCTGGCGCGGCGCGATGCCGACCTGGCAATCCGTTTTGCCCGGCCGCAGGACGGTGACCTGATTGCCAGACGGCTGGGCAAGATCAGCTACTTTCTGTGCGGCAGCAAGGCGCGCGTGGATGACTGGCGCAATCACCCCGCATCTGCGGCTTTCATCGGCTATGACGACGGCGTGCCAGAGATTCCGGAGACACTGTGGCTGGCTGACCATGCCGGCAACAACCCGGTGCGCTTTCGCAGCACCAGCCTGGTGGCGCAATGCGTGGCGGGACGCGCAGGCGTGGGACTGGCATTGTTGCCCCAGTATTTGCTGGCGCCCGATCTGGAACTGGCAGAAACCACCCCGCAGCTACATCGGGAAATCTGGGTGGTCTATCACCGTGATTTGAAATCGCTGCCGCGTCTGCGTGCCGTGCTGGACTGGCTGGACAGTTGTTTTTCAGCGCAGGCCTGATTTATTGCCGAAATACCATTTTCATCCTGTTGCAGAACGTCGCTACAGACTGCCACCTGCCCGGCTTGGCTGGGCATCCGGTGCTATAATCGCGAACCTTGGAAGTGCATGGGATTACGATCCGCACTCGCCTTGCCCGCGCCGCAAGACAGCCGTCTCGCTGTTTTTGCTACTGAGTTTGCAACTGAATGCAATCCGCGCCGGGCGGCAACAATACGCGACTCGCCTCTGCTTCCCCTTGCCGGCACCGACTTTGACTCCCTGCCGCGCCCTCATGCTTGATTGATAACTATGCAGAAAAAAGTATTCATCAAAACCTTCGGCTGCCAGATGAACGAGTACGACTCGGACAAGATGGCCGACGTGCTCAACGCTTCCGACGGCCTGATCAAGACCGACAAGCCGGAAGATGCGGACATCATCCTGCTCAATACCTGTTCCGTGCGTGAAAAGGCACAGGAAAAAGTATTTTCCGATCTCGGCCGTCTGCGCGAACTGAAGAAGCTCAATCCCGACCTGCTGATCGGCGTCGGCGGTTGCGTGGCATCGCAGGAAGGCGAAGCCATCGTCAAACGCGCGCCTTACGTCGACATGGTGTTCGGCCCCCAAACCTTGCACCGCCTGCCGCAACTGATCAGCGAGCGCCGCTTTACCGGCCGTGCGCAGGTCGACATCAGCTTCCCCGAAATCGAGAAGTTCGATCACATGCCGCCGGCACGTGTTGAAGGCGCTTCCGCCTATGTATCGATCATGGAAGGTTGCAGCAAGTATTGCAGCTATTGCGTTGTGCCTTACACACGCGGCGAAGAAGTCTCGCGCCGCTTTGAAGACGTGCTGACTGAAGTCGCCGGACTGGCTGAACAGGGCGTCAAGGAAATCACGCTGCTGGGCCAAAACGTCAACGCCTTCCGCGGCGCAATGGCCGATGGCGAAATCGCCGACTTTGCGTTGCTGATCGAATATATCGCCGACATCCCCGGCATCGAGCGCATTCGCTTCGTCACCAGCCATCCGAAGGAATTCACACAACGCCTGATCGACACCTACGCCAAGGTGCCGAAGCTGGTGGATCATCTCTACCTGCCGGCGCAACATGGTTCGGACCGCATTCTGGCAGCGATGAAGCGTGGTTACACCGCACTGGAATACAAATCGGTGCTGCGCCGCTTGCGTGAAGTGCGTCCGAACATCGCCATCTCCAGCGACTTCATCGTCGGCTTCCCGGGAGAGACGGAAGAAGATTTCAACGCACTGATGAAGCTGATTACCGACATCGGCTACGACACCAGCTTCAGCTTCGTGTTCAGCCCGCGTCCGGGTACACCCGCAGCCAATCTGACCGACGACACGCCGTACGAAGTCAAGTTGAAGCGCTTGCAGCATCTGCAGGCGGTCGTGCAAGACAACGCCAACAAGATCAGCCAGAGCATGGTCGGTTCAGTGCAGCGCATTCTGGTGGAAGGTCCGTCGAAGAAGGATCCGAACGAGTTGCAGGGACGTACTGAAAACAACCGGGTTGTCAATTTCGCCAGCGGCCCGAATGGTGCGCGTCTGATCGGCCAGATGGTCGACGTCTCGATTATGCAGGCATTCCCGTTCTCGCTGCGCGGCGAGATCGTGGTCAAGCAATAATGCAGTCCAATCAGATCTACTTAACCGGTTCTCCCTAACCTTATCTCACTGATATCGAGCCAGATTGAAAAAATCACCCAGCCAGCCTCAGTACTTCATCCCGCAACCGCTCGACAATAAACATCTGGCGCATCTGTGCGGTCCTTTGGATGAAAACCTGAGGCAAATTTCGTCCGCTCTCGATGTGACGATTTTCCGTCGCGGCGAAAAATTCATCGCCAGCGGCACCAACGCCGAGCGCGCAGTCACAATCCTCGAACGCTTTTACGCCTTGGCGGACAAGCCGGTGTCGGTGGAAGATATTCAGCTGGCGCTGGTCGAACAACGCGCCACGGCGATCATCGATGCTGAACTCGGCGATGCAGATACCGCCATCGACAAAACAGAAAAGACTGAAATCGAGAGCCCGGTACTGAAAACGCGCAAGCACGACCTGCGCGGCCGTACACCACATCAGAGCGAATACCTGCACGCGATTCTGGAGCACGACATCACCTTCGGCGTTGGTCCGGCCGGGACCGGCAAGACTTATCTTGCCGTAGCCTGCGCTGTCGATGCGCTGGAACGCGATGCAGTACAACGCATCGTGCTGACGCGTCCGGCGGTGGAAGCCGGCGAACGCCTGGGCTTCTTGCCCGGCGATCTGGCGCAAAAGGTTGATCCTTACCTACGTCCGCTATATGACGCGCTCTACGACCTGCTCGGTTTTGATCGCACACAAAAGCTGTTTGAAAAGCAGGCGATCGAGATCGCACCGCTGGCCTATATGCGCGGCCGCACGCTGAACCACGCCTTTATCATTCTCGATGAAGCGCAAAACACGACGCCGGAACAGATGAAGATGTTCCTCACCCGTATCGGTTTCGGCAGCAAAGCAGTGGTGACAGGCGACGTCACGCAGATCGACTTGCATCACGGCCAGAAGAGCGGCCTGATCGATGCGCTCAATGTGCTGCACGATGTGCGCGGCATTGCGTTCTCGCGCTTCACCAGCAGCGACGTGGTGCGTCATCCGATGGTGGCGCGCATTGTCGATGCTTATGAAGCTGCAGCGCCAAACGGCAATGCCCACATCACTTCCAACAACGCCGTCAAACGTCTCAGCCAGGGCCTGACTCAGTCGGCCAAGCCTCGTCATGCAAAAAAATAAACTGACTCTTTCCGTCCAGTACGCCGATCCACGCTTGAAAGAAAGCGTGCCGCGCCCGCAAATCCGCCGATGGATTCAGGCGGCGCTGTTTGCGCCTGCCGAGCTGACGATCCGTTTTGTCGATGCCGAAGAAGGCCAGACACTAAACCGCGACTATCGCGGCAAGGATTACGCTACCAACGTGCTGACGTTTGCGTACACGGAAGATGAAGACAGCGAAGTCACGCAGGCCGACATCATCCTGTGTACCGACGTGCTGGAAAAAGAAGCGGCTGAGCAAAAGAAGCCTCTGCTGGATCACGCGGCGCACCTGATCGTCCATGGCGTGTTGCATGCGCAAGGCTACGATCACGAAGAAGAGGAAGAGGCGACCGAGATGGAAGCTTTGGAGACGGAGATTCTGGCGGGCCTGGGCTTTGACAATCCGTATGCCGACCGCGGCTGAGCTTGAAACCCGCATCACCGGTTGAGGCGTGCCGCCGTTCATTTTTGCTTCAGGCCATCATCTGAGGTGGCTCGATGTCCATAGTGCAACAATTGATGTAATGCTTTGCAGCATCATTTATTTCAACACCGATGCCGTGCTTACGCTGATACTTATTCCTTGTCGCGATAGCGCCTGACCGCTGTCCGCAAAAATTCCAACTGCTGTCCAAAGCGCGTGCAACGGTCACAAATGGCCAGATGCCAGCGCAGCGCCAGCCTTCGCGCAAACGATAGTTTATTGTCTTGCGCCTCGCACAAGACGCGGTGTGCTTCCTTGCATTTCATCTATTCTCTCCAGTGACGTCATTGTAGATGACGCGCCGTCACCGAATTCGCCGGTTCCGTATTGTTTAGTCGGCGATCGACCCGAATTCTTACATTTTGCTGACCACTTTCTCGCTAAATTTTTAAGTGTTGGCAAAATGCCCTCCCGTTTTCATTCTTTTTCACTCCGCCTGTAAGAAATCGCCCGGTCGCTGCGACCAAGGGACATGGAATCGCAAAACGCCTCACATGAGTCTGATCGAAGACGTTTTGCATTGCGCTATGTAATCAGGAGACGATTGTGAAAGCTTCCCTATCGGTCATGCCGACCACCCCAGACGTTCCGCCCGCCAGGACTGTGCACCCGCTGTGGCTGCGCGTAACACACTGGATCAATGCCTTCTCTGTCGTGATCATGATCGCCAGCGGCTGGCGCATCTACAATGCTTCGCCAATTTTTCCCTTCATCTTTCCTAAAGAATGGACACTGGGCGGCTGGCTCGGCGGCGCATTGCAATGGCATTTTGCCGCGATGTGGCTGCTGGCGATCAACGGCTTCGTGTATCTCTCACTCAACCTGCTAAGCGGACGTGCACAACGTAAATTTTTTCCGTTGCGCCCGAAGGAAGTGCTGCATGACTTTGTGCAAGCGCTGAAAGGCAAGCTGCAGCACGCATCGCTCGATCACTATAACGCGGTGCAAAAATTGGCGTATCTGTCCGTCATTGCCGATCTCATTCTGATTGTGGTGTCCGGTCTGGCGATCTGGAAGTCGGTGCAGTTTCCCTTGCTGCGCGACTTGATGGGCGGCTTTGACAATGCGCGCATCGTGCATTTTTTCGCGATGAGTTTTGTGGTGCTGTTCATCGTCGTGCATATCGTGATGGTGGCGCTGGTGCCGCGCACCTTGCTCGCCATGCTGCGCGGACGCTAAGGAGAACATCATCATGATCAAGAAACCCAATCGCCTGTCCTCCACGCTCGATAGCGAACTCATCATCAAGGATGCACGCCGCGAACTCCAACTGGCCATGCCTTCACGCCGCCTGTTCGGCAAACGCGCGCTGACGCTGGGAGGCCTGTCGCTGCTGACCGGCTGCGAGATTACCGATAACGAATCGGTCAATCGCATGCTCACCAATATCTCTCGCATGAACGACGGCGTACAAGCATGGCTGTTTGATCCGAACAAGATGGCGCCGACCTATCCGGCGTCGATGATCACACGGCCTTTTCCGTTCAATGCGTTTTACGGTGAAGACGAGATCACCGAAGTCGACGGAGATGCATATCGCCTGGACATCAAGGGACTGGTCAGCAACAAGAAATCCTGGACGCTGCCGGAGCTGCGTCGCCTGCCGCAGGTGGAGCAGATCACGCGCCACATCTGCGTGGAAGGCTGGAGCGCCATCGGTCGCTGGGGCGGTGTGCCGTTTGCGGGCTTTCTGAAGCACATCGGCGCCGACCTGAACGCGAAGTACATCGCCTTCCGCTGCGCCGACGATTACTACACCAGCATCGACATGCCGACAGCGCTACATGCTCAAACGCAGCTGACGCTGACTTACGACGGTGAGATTCTGCCGCCGAAGTATGGCTTCCCGATGAAGCTGCGCATGCCCACCAAGCTGGGCTACAAGAATCCGAAGCATATTGCTTCAATCGAAGTAACCAACACTTACCCCGGCGGTTACTGGGAAGACCAGGGGTACAACTGGTTCGGCGGTGCTTAGCAAGTTGCCAAGTCATTGCCGGGTTCATGGCGCTTTTGCCACTTTTTTACCAATTTTTATTTCTAGGAGCTCCACATGAAAAAAGCACTCTCTACACTGTTCGCCTGTCTGATGATGGCTGCCGTTTCGGGCGCCTACGCTGCCGACACCATGGCCAAGGACGACATGGCCAAGGATTCAATGTCGAAAGACAGCATGAAAAAAGACGGCATGAAGAAAGACAAGATGAAAAAGAAAGACTCCATGAGCAAGGATTCCATGGCCAAAGACGGTATGGCTAAGGATGGTGTGGCGAAAGACGGCATGGCCAAGGATGAAATGAAGAAGTAATCACACTTCGTTTCTTTCGACATGTTCGCGGCATGCGCATGCTGCGGACATGTCCGTCCGGAAATTGTTGTAATTTGCGACGTTCTGTCCGCTTCATTCGTTGTTCGCTCTGAGCGGGAAATTGCGTTTTAGTAGATTTGTCATATATTTGTTGTATCCTATGGCCATCGAAACAACGTCGGACCCACGGCTCACGCCATATGCAAGATCACCCTAGTAGCGTCAAATCCATTGACGCTAAACCACACCGTTCTTTATTTGAACGTCTCACTGCACTCATCTCCCCTGAACCTGAAAACCGAGCAGAGTTGCTCGAAGTCCTGCACGACGCTCACGAGCGCAATCTGATTGACGCCGATGCGCTGTCGATGATTGAAGGCGTGTTTCAGGTATCCGATCTGGCCGTACGCGACATCATGGTGCCGCGTTCGCAAATGGACACCATCGACATCACCAAACCGATCGAAACCTGGATGCCTGAAGTGCTGTCGACTTCGCATTCCCGCTTTCCGGCTGTCGAAGGAGAGCGCGACAAGGTGATCGGTGTCTTGCTGGCCAAGGATCTGCTGCGTTATTACGCGGAAGACTCTTTCGACGTGCGCGACATGCTGCGCCCCGCCGTCTTCATCCCCGAATCGAAACGCCTCAACGTGTTGCTGCGCGACTTCCGCGCCAATCGCAACCATATGGCTATTGTCGTCGACGAGTACGGCGGCGTTGCCGGTCTGATCACGATTGAAGACGTGCTGGAACAAATCGTCGGTGATATCGAAGACGAATACGATTTTGACGAAGAAGAAGACAACATCCTTGCCATCAAGGACGGTGCCAACGGTCCACGCTGGCGCATCAAGGGTCTGACCGAAATCACCCAGTTCAACGAAACTCTGGAAACCGAATTCTCCGATGAGGACGCCGACACCATCGGCGGTCTGGTAGCCAACCATCTCGGCCGCGTGCCGCGCAAAGGCGACGAGTTCGACATCGCCGGCATGCACTTCGAAGTGCTGCGCGCCGACGCCCGCCAGGCACACGTGCTGCTGGTGGAAAAACTGCCTGATAACCCGGCAGCCGGGGAAGAAGAATAAGTTTCCCTGCGTGAACCTCCCGACTCATTCCCCCGCCGGCACAGACACTGCAACGGATGCCCTGACTGCATCCACTGTGCCCCATCAGGTTGAACCGTCAACTGCAGCGACAAGGTGGACGCCGCTCATAGCCTTGCTGGCCGGCGTGCTCAATGTAGTTGCCTTCGCGCCTTTCAACATCTGGCCGATTCAGATCCTGACGCTGGCCTGGCTGTTTCGCCAGATCAGCCGCACAACGTCGTTCAGGCGCAATGCACTTACCGGCTGGCTGTATGGCTTCGGCTGGGCGGCCTGCGGCGTGCATTGGCTGTACATCAGCATGCACGACTACGGCGGCATGGCAGGATGGATGGCAGCTTTGGCAGTCGGTTTGCTGGCGGCCTATCTCGGCATTTACGCGGCGCTTACGGCAGGACTGGCAGGTTGGCTGAGACAGCGCTGGCAGGTATCGCCCGCCGTACTGCTGTTGTTGGTGCTGCCGGCCTTGTGGGCTTTATCGGAATGGATTCGCGGATGGCTGTTTACGGGATTTCCCTGGCTGACTTCCGGCTACGCGCATAACGTCGGCCCGCTGGCAGGTTTTGCTCCAGTCATCGGCGTCTACGGCCTGGCGTGGATTGCAGCCGTCATCGCCGGCTGTCTGGCGATGGTGAGTCTGCGTGCTGGCCGCCGCATCCTGCCCGCAGTGCTGGCGGTATTGCTGGCCTGTGCAGGCGCAGCTTTGCATTTGGTGCAATGGACAACACCTGCCGGCCAACCGATCACCGCACGCATGCTGCAGGGAAATATCCCGCAGGAAATGAAATTTTCCAATGAAGCGCTGCTGTCTACGTTGAACATGTACGAGGAAATGATCCGCAGCGCGCCCGCCGATCTGATCGCCACGCCGGAAACCGCCGTACCGCTGCTGCCGCAGCAGTTGCCACCGGATTATCTGGCGCGGTTGATCCGTTTCGTCCAGACCTCCGGCAGCCATCTGGCGCTGGGCATTCCGCTGTCTGACGGCCCCAACCAGTACGCCAACAGCATGATCGGTTTTTCTCCCGATCCGGCCAGCGCCAAAAGTCCTTATCGCTATGACAAGCACCATCTGGTGCCTTTCGGCGAATTCATCCCATTCGGCTTCCGCTGGTTTGTCGACATGATGAGCATCCCGCTGGGCGACATGACGCGTGGTAACCCGTTGCAACTGCCGTTTGCAGTGAAACAGCAATGGGTCATGCCAAACATCTGCTATGAGGATTTGTTCGGTGAAGAAATCGCCGCCCAGCTGGGTGGCGCCTACTACGCCGGTCAGCCACAGGCCAGCATTCTTTTGAATCTGTCGAATATTGCCTGGTTCGGCAACTCCATCGCCCTGCCGCAACATTTGCAGATCTCGCAGATGCGCGCCCTGGAAACCGGCCGTCCGATGCTGCGCTCAACCAATACCGGCGCGACCGCTGTGATCGGGCCAAACGGGCAAGTGATCTCCGAATTGCAGCCCTACACACGCAATATGCTGAGTGCATCGGTGCAAGGCTATCAGGGCCAGACGCCTTACATTCTGTTCGGCAACAAGCTGATGCTGGCGCTGGCAATTGTCTCGCTGGCAGCGGCATGGCTGCTGTCGCGCCGCAAGCGCTGAGGTTTCAGCGCAATTTCCTCGCCTTATTCGGTTCTATCCTCGACGCGGGGCGCATAAGCACCCCAAAAACCGCTAAAATTCAGGGTTTTAGCAATTCCTTGCCTGCCGTCACCGGCAACCACAAAAAAGATGCTCACATTTCAACAGATTATTCTCAAGCTGCAAGAATATTGGGATGCGCAAGGTTGCGCATTGCTCCAGCCGTACGACATGGAAGTCGGTGCCGGTACGTCGCATACTGCGACCTTCCTGCGCGCCATCGGGCCTGAGCCTTGGCGCGCCGCCTATGTGCAACCATCGCGCCGCCCGAAAGATGGCCGCTACGGCGAAAACCCGAATCGCATGCAGCACTACTACCAATATCAGGTTGTACTGAAGCCTGCGCCTGAGAACATCCTCGACCTGTACCTCGGCTCGCTGGAAGCACTCGGCCTGGACCTGAAGCAAAACGACGTGCGCTTCGTCGAAGACGACTGGGAAAACCCGACGCTGGGCGCCTGGGGCCTGGGCTGGGAAGTCTGGCTCAACGGCATGGAAGTGACGCAGTTCACTTACTTCCAGCAAGTCGGCGGTCTCGACTGCAAGCCGGTACTGGGTGAAATCACCTACGGCATTGAGCGTCTGGCGATGTACCTGCAAGGCGTGGAAAATGTCTACGACCTGGTCTGGACCGAATGGGTCGAGAACGGTATCAAGAAGAAGCTGACCTACGGCGACGTGTTCCATCAGAACGAAGTCGAGCAGTCGACCTTCAACTTCGAATACTCGAATACCGACTTCCTGTTCTCGCTGTTCGGCAACTATGAATCCGAAGCCAAGCGCCTGCTCGAAGTCCCGCTGGCATTGCCTGCTTACGAAATGATCCTGAAGGCGGCGCACACCTTCAATCTGCTCGATGCACGCGGTGCGATTTCGGTGACCGAGCGCGCTGCCTACATCGGCCGCATTCGCAATCTGTCGCGCGCCGTGGCGCAGGCGTATTTCGAATCGCGCGAACGTCTGGGCTTCCCGATGGCAGGCGCGGCGGACACCGCACGCCAGGCAGCCTGAACGCTTGGGCTCACTAAACAAGCCTGAATACGCCTGAACAAGTATTGACCGGATCGCGCACCGGCTGAACACCGCCGCTGCGCCAGACAAGCAAGAATTGGCAAGAAAACAGAAAATGACTCAAACACTTTTAGTAGAACTCCTGACCGAAGAACTGCCGCCGAAAGTACTCGCCAAGCTCGGGGACGCCTTTGCCAACGGCATTTTCAACGGACTGAAAGCACGCGACTTCCTCGAAGACGGCGCAGTCGCCACGGCCTACGCAACACCACGCCGCCTGGCGGTTGCCATCACCAAGGTGCGCGCCACCTCGCTGGATAAATCGATCCGCGAAAAAGTGCTGCCGGTCAGCGTCGCGCTCGATGCTGAAGGCCGGCCATCCGCACCGCTGGTGAAGAAACTCGCTGCGTTGGCAGCCCAGGTCGGCGTCACCGTCATCACGCCGGATCAGCTGGAACGCGCGCAAGACGGCAAGGCCGAGAGCTTCTTCTACACCTATACCGCCAAGGGCACGGCCCTGCAAACCGGTTTGCAAACTGCGCTGGAAGAATCGGTCGCCAAGCTGCCGATCCCCAAGGTCATGAGCTATCAGCGCCAGCATGGCCGCGCTGCCGGCGACACCGTGCATTTCGTGCGACCTGCGCATAGCCTGATCGCCCTTCATGGCACCGCTGTCGTACCGCTGAATATCCTCGGCCTGGACGCGGACAAGATCACGCAGGGGCATCGTTTCCTGTCGCAAGGTGCGATCGCGGTCGACTCGCCGGAGTCCTATGTCGAGACCCTGATCAGCAAAGGCAAGGTCATTCCCGGCTTCAACGAGCGCAAGGAAAAAATTCGCCTCGATCTGCTCGGCAAGGCTGGCGACGACAAGGTGCTGATGCCTGAATCGCTGCTGGACGAAGTCACGGCGCTGGTCGAATGGCCGGTGGTCTACGAATGCAAATTCGACGATCAATTCCTGGCCGTGCCGCAGGAATGCCTGATCCTGACCATGCAAACCAATCAGAAATATTTTGCGCTGACCGATGCCAACGGCAAGCTGCGTTCGCGCTTCCTGATCGTCTCCAATCTGGAAACGCCGGATCCGCGTCACATCATTCAAGGTAATGAGCGCGTCGTGCGCCCACGCCTGTCGGATGCGAAATTCTTCTTTGAACAAGACAAGAAAAAATCGCTGGCTGACCGCGTGCCGCAACTGGGCAACGTGGTGTATCACAACAAGCTGGGCAATCAGTTGCAACGCACCGAGCGCGTTAAGGCGCTGGCTGGCGCGATTGCCAAACTGCTGGGTACCGATGTGGCGCTGGCCGAACGCGGCGCCTTGCTGGCCAAGACCGACCTGCTGACCGATATGGTGGGCGAGTTCCCTGAGCTGCAAGGCATCATGGGGACCTACTACGCACGCCACGACGGCGAGCCGGACGAAGTCGCCATGGCGGCATCCGAACACTATCAGCCGCGCTTCGCCGGCGACGCTTTGCCGGCATCAGCCACAGGCACTGCCGTCGCACTGGCGGACAAGCTGGAAACCTTGGTCGGTATCTGGGGCATCGGCCTGCAGCCAACCGGCGACAAGGATCCGTTTGCACTGCGCCGCCATGCACTGGGCATTCTGCGCATGCTGGTTGAAAAACGCCTGCCGCTGGCGATCCCTGTTTTGTTGAAGGAAGCGGTTGCGCTGTTCGCGGGTAACAGCAACTTCAAGGATCCGAGCGCCGACGTCCGCGCCTTCTTCTATGATCGTCTGCGCGGCATGCTGCGCGAGCGTAATTATTCGCCAAACGAAATCGAAGCCGTGGTCGCGCAACAGCCGGAAGTCCTGGACAACATCACCGAGCGTCTCGACGCGGTGCAAGCCTTTGCCGCATTGCCGGAAGCCGAAGCATTGGCTGCCGCCAACAAGCGCATCACCAACATCCTGAAAAAGATCGAAGGTGGCGTGACGGGTACGGTACAAAACGGCCTGCTGCGCGAAGCTGCCGAACAGGCGCTGTACTCGGCCATGCTGCTGTTGAAGCCGCAAGTCGATGCCGCCTATGCCCAGGGCAACTTCAGCGGCGCGTTGAAAGCGCTGGCACAATTGCGCCAGAACGTCGACGCCTTCTTCAACGACGTCATGGTCAACGCCGAAGACGAACAGCTGCGCAACAATCGCCAGGCATTGCTGGCTGAGTTGCATCAGATGCTCAACCAGGTTGCGGACATTTCCAAGCTGGCTGCTTAAGATTCACAGGGCTCATACGGTTCTCAGGGATAGAGGGTAAGAAGAACATGAAGCTGATCATTCTGGATCGCGATGGCGTGATTAATCACGACTCGGACGCGTTCATCAAGTCGCCGGCAGAGTGGATCCCCATCAAGGGTTCGCTGGAAGCGATCGCTCGGCTGAATCAAGCCGGCTATCGCGTGGTCGTGGCGACCAATCAGTCCGGCGTGGGACGCGGCCTGTTCGACATGATGACGCTCAATGCGATCCATCAGAAAATGCACAACGCTGCGCAACAAGTGGGCGCGGATATCGATGCGGTGTTTTTCTGCCCGCATGCCGCCGACGACAATTGCGATTGCCGCAAACCCAAGGAAGGCATGTTCAATGAAATCGCCAAGCGTTTCGGCGTCAGCCTGCGTGGCGGCGTGATCACCGTCGGCGATTCGTTGCGCGATCTGCAGGCCGGCTTCAAGGCCGGCTGCGCGCCCTATCTGGTATTGACCGGCAAGGGCGAAAAGACACGCGAAAAAGGCGGCCTGCCGCCAGGAACACTCGTCTATCCCGATCTCGCCAGCGTGGTCGACTTCATCTTAAAAGCGCCGGTAGAAGTGTCGGTTTAGGTACTGTCCGGGCTTCGCATGGCGGACCCGGCTGAATCGTATTAGGGAGATTGAATTTTGCGTATCAACCTGTTTTTGCGTTCCGTTCTGTTCACACTGATCATGACCGTCGTCACCGTCGTCTGGTCGATGGCCTGCATATTGTTCGCGCCATTCCCTTACGCCAAACGTTACTACCTGACGTCGCGCTGGAATGTCATCGTGATCTGGGCCGCACGCGTGATCTGCGGCATTCGTTATCAGGTCAAAGGCATGGAAAACCTGCCCGATGCGCCGGTGATTCTCTTGTCAAAACATCAGTCGGCATGGGAAACAATTTTCTACCTGATCATCATGCCGCGTCCGCTGGTGTTCGTGTTCAAGAAAGAACTGACCTACATTCCTTTCTTCGGTTGGGGTATTGCGTTGCTGCGCATGATTCCGATTGACCGCAGCAAGGG
>Ga0209913_1000389_pt1 | contig 38696 bp, 31 predicted proteins | sample PersoiDNA2013203_FD_185805 | JGI IMG/M metagenome (GOLD analysis project Ga0209913, IMG submission 185805) | Permafrost soil microbial communities from the Arctic, to analyse light accelerated degradation of dissolved organic matter (DOM) -... | ecosystem: Environmental > Terrestrial > Soil >...
CACGGTGGCCCCGGCAGGCACCGGGTCACTCAGCACCACCCAGCTCATGTCGGCACTGGCAGTCACCTCCAGGCTGACGCGCAGCACATCGCCACGGCTGTAGCGGCCCTTGACGGCCTGTTCCAGCGCCGTGACGGTCTTGCGGATCTGGTAGCCGGCGTTGACCGGGGCCTTGAGCGGCACCGCAGCCAGCGCCTGCAGCGTGAGCCAGGGCTTGCCGCTGCCCGCCTGGCTGACCACCAGGGGGGCCTTGGCCCCCTCGGCCGGCCAAGGCAGGTTCAGCGTGTTGTTGCGCCAGCCGCCCGGGGCCGCAGGGGCGCCGAACCAGGTCGTCTGATGGGCCGCGCCCTGGCTGTCGGCGGGCTTGGCCCGCTCGACGCGGGCCCAGTCCACGCTGCCACTGGCCCCCCCCAGGCTGGCCCGGGTGCTGCCGGTGACCGGTGTGGCCTCGAAGCGGGCCGAGAACTTCTCCAGCGCCAGGCCACCCCACAGATTGGCCGTGGTGGTGTGCCAGGCCCCGTTCTGCTGGCGGCCGATGAAGCCGGCGGCCAGGCGGCCCAGATCGTCCTTCCAGGCCGGCTCGTCCTGCACGGCCAGCAACAGCCGGGCGGCGTTCACATCGCCGTTCTGCATCATCCACCACCAGGCGTCATCGGCCTCGGTGCTGAACACCAGCTTGCTGCCCTGGTAGGACAGGCGAGCGCGCAGCACCTGGCTGGCCTCGGCCAGGCGCTGCTCACGCTGCGGCACGTCTTTCACGCGGCGCAAGATATTGAACCAGTCGATCACGGTGTGGGTGGGCCACTGGTTGGGCGCCACGCTCACGCTGCCCAGCAGGCGCGCCGGCGCCAGGCCGTAGCGCGACAAGGCCTCGATGGCGGCGATCTTGCGCATGTCCAGGTCCTTGCGCGGGCTCCAGAAATCACGGCTGATGCGCCCTTCGACAAAGGCCGTCAGGCCGCGGGCCAGGGAGTCGCGCAGCGCATCGGGCAAGGCAAAGGCCGGGTTCAGGCCGGCGGCCTCGTCGGTGGCGGCCAGCAGGTAGGCGCTCAGCACATCGCTGCCCCGCTGGGCGTCGCCGTCGCGCGGCGGAAAGTAACTGGCCAGGCCGTCGCTGTCGAGGTAGGTGGGCATCTGGGCCAGCACGGTCTGCCACAGGCGGGCATCGCGCAGGCCCACGGCCTTGCTGGTCTTCTGCTCCAGGCAGGCAAAGGGGTAGTTGGCAAACCAGTCGCGCACACCGGGCAGGCCATCGGCCAGGCGGGGCTGCAGGGCCAGCTTCAGGCCACCACGGCCGGGCAAGGCGCCGGCCGGGGCGGCCACCTCCAGGTTGAAGGGCCCATCGAGCTGCACCAGGGTGGCCTGGCGCACCGTCAACGGTGTGACCGGGATCAGGCGCTGGCTGGCCTTCAGGGCGTCGCGGGCACCACTCAGGCTGTCTTTGGCCTCGATCTCCCACAGCAGGGCCTGGGCCCGGGTCTGGCCCAGTTGGGCCGGAGCGGTCACCGTCCAGGCCACTTCGCGCGCCTCGCCGGGCGGGATGTCCAGCGTCTGCGGCGGTGGTGCCAGCAGTGTGGCGCGCGCGCTGACCTGCACCTTCATGGGCTTGGCCGTGGTGTTGCGCAGGGTGAACTGGGCGCGGTACTGGTCCTCCTCGCGCACCAGCGGCGGCAGGCCGCTGATGATCTGCAGGTCCTGCGTGACACGGATCGCGGCCTGCCCGGTGCCGAACAGGCCGGCGCCCGCGTCGGCCACCGCCACCACCTGGAAGGTGGTGATGGCGTCGTTCAGGGGCACCGTGAGCGTGGCCTGGCCCTGGGCATCGAGCTGCACCCGCGGCTGCCACAGCAGCAGGGTGTCCAGCAGCTCACGCGTGTTGCTGCGCCCGCCGCCGCCACCGGCAGGCACGGCCTTGCGGCCGTAGTGGCGCCGCCCGACGATCTCCATCTGGGCGGTCGAGGTCTCCACGCCCCAGGCGCGGCGTTGCAGCATGGCGTCCAGCACGTTCCAGCTGGTGTTGGGCATCAGCTCCAGCAGGGCCTGGTCCACCACCGCCACGGCCACCTCGGCATTGGCGGCGGGCCGGCCATCGGGCAAGCGGGCCTGCAGCGTCACCTGCGCCTGGCCACGCACGCCGTAGCCGGGCTTGTCGGTGCTCACCTTGACATCGATGCGGTGCGCTGCCGTGCCCACCCGCAGCTCGGCCAGGCCCAGGCGGAAGGCAGGCTTGCTGAGGTCGACCAGGGCCGAGGGGGCCACGTACTCGCGCCCCTCGAACCAGAACGCGGTCCACCACTCGCGCGGGGCCTTGTAACCCCACGAGAAAAAGCTGTACCAGGGCACCTCGCGCAGGCGCCCGCGCAGCGCCAGCACGCTGACATACACATTGGGGCCCCAGCCGGGCTGCACCTTGAGCTGCACCGTGGGGTCCTGCCCATTGAGCTGCACCACCTCGGAGTGCAACACCCCTTCGCGCTCGACCGACACCAGTGCCGTGGCATAGCGGAAGGGCATGCGCACCTGCAGCCGGGCCGTTTCGCCGGGCTGGTAGCTCTTCTTTTCGGGCAGCACATCGATGCGGTCGTGGTTGTCACCACCAAACCACAGCTCGCCCTGGCGCGTGATCCACACCGTGCCGGCGGCCTGGGCCTCGTGGCCCTGGGCGTCCTTGGCGGTCACCACCAGCTCCACCTCGCCGGCTTCGCGCAGCGTGGTCTCGCACAACAGCAGGCCGCGGCTGTCGCTGCGCCCACTGCACACGGTGCCCAGTTCCTGGCGGCTGCTCTGGTTGTCGTAGGCATAAAAGCCGCCCACCATGCGCTTGCGGCTGGTGGTGGTGCGGCGTGCCACGGCGCGCACCTCCAGCGGCACATCGGCCTGGGCCCGGCCGGCCGTGCTCAGCGCCAGGGCCTGGAAGCGCAGGGTCTGGCCGCTGGCCACCCAGCCCTCGGTCTTGAGGCCCGGCACCACGGCCGCCGGCCACAGCACGTGCTGGCTGCGCAGGGTCTGCACCTCGCCGTTGGGGTCGGCATAGCGCGCCTCCAGCAGCAGGTCCTGGGGCTGGCGCGAGGCGGGCAGCTCGGGCAGGGTCAGGCGGCCGCTGCCCTGGCGATCGAGCAGCAGCGGCAGCTTGTCGGCCACCACCCGCTGGTCTTGCGCGGCCTGGGGTTGCTCTTCGTCAGCCTGCTCGCTGACCGCCTGCGGCCCGCGTGGCGGGTTGAAGCTGAAATCGTCGTAATCGGCAAAGGCGGTGCCATGCGGGCGCACCAGGGCCGACACCCGCACCGGCAGCTGGGCCGCCGGGCCGCCCGACACGTAGCTGATCTGCACCTGGGTCGGCAGGCTGGCCAGGTGGACCAGCGGGCCCTTGCCCACCGGCCCGATCTGGCCCTGCAACACCGGCAGCCGGAACTCCTCCACCCGGAACAACCCGCTTTGCTGACCGTCCAGGCTCACGTTGTAGACCCCCAGCTTGGCGGCGGGCGGGATGGCGAACTCGCTCTCGGCACTGAAGCCGCCGCTGGCGGTCTGACGCCAGCGCAGCGGCAGGCTGAACTGCTGGCCGCTGCCCTCGTGGGTGATGAGCACGGTGGCCGGGCCCTTGGGCGGCAGGCCCAGGCCCTGGCGGGTTTCGGTGCGCAGGAAGTGCTTCATGGCCACGGTCTCGCCGGCCCGCAGCAACATGCGGTCGAACACAGTGTGGGCCCGCACGTCGGGCCGGGACTCCTGGCTGGTGGGCACATTGAAGCGCCAGGATTCGATGCCGCGGTTCCAGTCGCTCCAGGTGAAAGCCAGGTCTTCCACCCCATCGGGGCCTTTGGCGCGGGCGCTGACGAAATAGGCCTCGCGGTAGTCAGCGTCGTCCGCCTCTTCGCCGTCCCGGGTGCGGGTGCCGCGTTGCGGGCAGGCCGGGGGCTTGGGCGCCAGGCTGCCAAAGTCGACCAGCCCCTGGGCATTGGTGCGACCCTGGGCCAGCTCGCGGCCCGCGCAGTCCGACACGCGCACCAGGGCACCGGCCACCACCGTGCCCTTGTCCAGGGTGGTGACCCAGGCCTGGGCGTTTTCACGGCCCAGCTTGAAATGCACCCCCAGGTTGGTGACCAGGGCGGAGGTGCGCACCACCATGCTGCGCCCAGGCCCGTAGCCCTCGGCCAACAGCTTCTCACCCAGGCGACGCGACTGGATCTCGACCACGTGGAAGCCTGGGCTCAGCGGAATGCCCACCACCTCGAAGGGGCGCGGATCGGGGCTGTCGGTCTTGGGCAGGTCCAGGGCCTTCACGCCCGGCAGGCCGTCGATCAGCGACAGCATGCGCGACTCGACCAGGCCCCGGGTGTCGGGCAGCACCTCTTTGGGCAGCGGGCCTTTCACGTCACGGGCGGCCCGGCTGCGCGCCACCCAGAAGGCATCGTAGGCCTGCACCTTGCGGTACCAGGCGATGATGTCGGCGTCGTCTTTGGGTTGCAGGTCGCGCACCTGGCCGGGGCTCAGGCCCTTCACCTGCAGGGCCGGTTCGACCTGGCGCAGGGTGACGGGCAGCAAGGCAGGGCCCCCCGGCTCGGCCAGGCGCTCGATCACGCCAAATGGGGCCGCAGCAAACTTGGCCAGCGGCGGCATGGCCCCGGTGGCCACGGCCAGCGGAAAGGTGCCGGCATTGCTCAAAGGCCGGCCGGACACATCGGCAAAGCCCGAAGGCAGGGTCAGGCGGTAGGCCTTGCGCTCCGGGAACACGCCCTTGAAGCTGAGCGCGGTGACGGCGCCCTCGGCCCCCCCCTCGGTGCCGCCATCGGCAGCGTCCAGGCTGGGGCTCAGGCTGCCACCGTCGTATTGCAGGCGCACGCCCTCGGCCAGGCGCCGCGGCACCGCCGCATTGAAGCGCAGCGTCATGGGCCGGATCGGCAGGCAGGCGGCCTGGGCGCTTTCGCGTTCGCAGCTGAAACTGGCGGCAAACGCTTCGCGCACCTGGTAACGCCAGCGCTTGCCCTGGCTGCTGAGCACACCGCCCGGGGTGGCCACGCCTGGGCTGACGACCAGGTCCAGCGTCGAGCCGGAGGCCATCTGGCGCGGGCAGCGCACCGTGTGGTAGCGCAGGGGCTCGGCGGCAGCCGCCTTGCTCAGGCCCAGGGCCTGCAACAAGGCCGTGCGATCCGCCGGCTCCAGGGGTTTCACGGGCATGCGTTCACCCAGGCCCTGCAGCTCGCAGGCCACCCGGGCCTGCACACTGGCCGCCGTGGCCGGGCCGTTGAACTGCAGCACGAAGAACTGCCCCTCATCGATGGGCGCGTAATGCCCTGGCCGGATGTTCTGCACAAACGGCCCGCCGGTGTTGAAACGGAAGCGGTTGCGCCCGCTCAGGGCCGCGCCCTTGGGCGAGGTGAAGCCCGAGCGGGCCTGCAGCTCGCAGGCCACGCCGGGCGGCAGATCACGCTCGAAATCAAATGCCCACTCACGATCGCTGAGCCAGCGGCCACTGCCCCGGCTGGCGGTGGCATCGTCACACACCAGGCTCAGGGGGGCGGGGGCGGCCGGGTCGCCGAAGGTGACGGCGGGCTCGTCAAAGCGGGCCAGCACCTGGCGCACCTGGGCCACCTCGCCCTGAGGCGACAGGGTGCTGATCTGCAGCGCCTGGGCGGCGTTGGCGAACAGGCTGATGCCGGCCAACAGCCAACAGCTTCGCCAGGCGCTCCAGGGTCGCGAGGGCTTCAGGATGGGGGTCTTCTTGTTCATACACTCCTCCTTGACCGGCGCTGGTGGACAAAAGCGTGCACCAGGCGGGCTCCGGATGGCATCGTATGAGAAACCTGGGACCGCCGGCCAGTGGCGGGTCACGGGTCCCCCACTTTTCCGCCACTTTCCCGCCACTGTTGCACCCCGAAATGCAACAAGCCCCCGCGTGGCGGGGGCTTGTGTTCAAGGCTGGGGCTCAGGCCCCCGGGCGCTCAACCCAGGCGGATCGGCACAAAGATGCGCTGCTCGCCGCGCTGGATCAGCAAGGCCACCGACTTGTCGGATTTGGCCACCGCTTCGCGCACCTGGTCCACCGAGCGCACGCTGGTGCCATTGACGGCCAGCAGCACATCGCCTTGCTGCACGCCGGCCCGCGCCGCAGCGCCCCGGGCGTCCTGCACCAGCAGACCGCTCTCGGCGCCGATCTGCTCGCGCTCCTGCGGCTGCAGAGGGCGCAGCGCCAGGCCCAGCTTGCCCTGGTCGGCGGGCTTGTCGCCCTCGGCCTTGGCCGTCTTGTCGCCCACCTTGACCAGCTGCGCCTGCAGCTTCTCGGTGCTGCCCTTGCGCCAGACGTCGATGCTGACCTTGTCGCCCGGCGAGGCCAGGGCAATCAGGGCCGGCAGGTCGCCCGAGGACACGATGCGCTGGCCGTTGACCTGCCGGATCACATCGCCGGGCTGCAGGCCGGCGCGCTCGGCCGGGCCACCCTTCTCGACGCTGGACACCAGGGCGCCCTCAGGCCGGTCGAGCTTGAACGAGTCGGCCAGGGTCTGGTTGACCTCCTGCACCACCACGCCGAGGCGGGCGTGCTCGACCTTGCCGGTGGCCACGATCTGGTCGCGGATGCGGATCGCCACATCCACGGGAATGGCAAAGGACACCCCCTGGTAGCCCCCGGTGCGGCTGTAGATCTGCGAGTTGATGCCCACCACCTCGCCGCGCGCATTGAACAGCGGCCCGCCCGAGTTGCCGGGGTTGATGGCCACATCGGTCTGGATGAAGGGCACCGCACTGTCGTCGGGCAGGGTGCGGCCCTTGGCGCTGACCACCCCGGCCGTCACGGTGTTCTCAAAGCCGAAGGGCGAGCCGATGGCCAGCACCCATTCGCCCACCTTCAGGTCGGCCATGCGGCCGAACTTGACCACGGGCAGGTTCTTGGCCTCGACCTTGATCACGGCCACGTCAGTGCGCGGGTCCGAGCCCAGCACCTTGGCCCGCAGTTCGCGCCGGTCGGTCAGCTTGACCGTGACCTCCTTGGCGCCCTTGACCACGTGGGCGTTGGTGAGGATCACACCGTCTTCACTGACGATGAAACCCGAGCCCTGGCCCCGGGTGGGGGTCTCCTGGGCCCGTGGCCCCTGGCGTTGGCCGGGCATGGGGCCGCCAAAGCGGCGGAAGAACTCGGCGATGGCCGGCGGCATCTCCTGGGCCCCGGCGTCGGCGTCGTCATCGTCGTCATTGGACTCGTTGCTCACACGGGTGGTGCCCACCACGCTGATGTTGACCACGGCCGGGCCGTAGCGCTCGGTGATCGTCGAGAAATCGGGCGCCTGCACGCCACTGATCGGGGCGCTGGCCGTGGGGCTGGCCGCGGCGACCAGGGCCGGCGGGGTCTGGGCATGGGCCAGGCCCAGGTGCACGGCCGACACGCCGGCGCCCCCCAGGGCACCCGCCGCCAGCAGGGCCATGACCAGACGGGATGCGGGCCATTGAATGGTGTTTTTCATCGAAGACTCCTGACCAAAACGGTGTTGCGATGACAGCAATGTGCCCGGCCAGTCTTAGCGCTGTCTTAAACCCGCCGCCTTCGGGTCAGCCAGCCAATCTGCAGCCAATCGATGCAAGCGCAACAGGTGTTGTAAGCCCCGTCATCAATGGTTTCAAACAGGCCTTCTGACCGCCGTTTCGCTGCGTCCAGCCGGTACATTCGCGCCGGATTGCCGGACATCCCCGCCTCAGCCCCCATTGCCCGCCCTGCATGACATGAAACTCCAGACCCGCCTGATCGACCTTGAAATCCGTGACCAGGGGCCCGCCAAGGCCCCGGTGGTGCTGTTGATCATGGGTCTGGGCATGCAACTGATCTCCTGGCCCTCGCGCCTGGTGGACACCTTGCTGGCGGCGGGCTACCGGGTGATCCGTTTCGACAACCGCGACGCGGGCCTGTCGCAGCGCTTTCCGGAGCTGGGCGTGCCCAACCTGCCCTGGGCCTGGCTGCGCCATTCGGTGGGGCTGCCCAGCCGCCCCCCCTACTCGCTGCAGGACATGGCCCGCGACACCCTGTCGCTGCTGGACGCACTCAACCTCGCGGACGCCCACGTGCTGGGGGTGGACCTGGGCGGCATGATCGGCCAGCACATGGCCTTGATGGAACCGGGCCGGGTGCGCAGCCTCTGCAGCGTGATGAGCAGCAGCGGCGCCCGGCACCTGCCCGGCCCCGAGCGCGCCGTGCGCGCCGCCCTGCTGCGCCAGCCTGTGGGCGTGGACACCGCCAGCCTGCTGACCCACCAGCAGGCCTTGTTCCACCTGTTGCGCAGCCCCTGCTTTCCACAGGATCTGGAAGACCAGCGCAAACGCCTGCTGGCCGGCATCCACCGGGCCGTCTACCCCGAGGGCGTGGTGCGGCAACTGGCGGCCGTGCTGGCCGACACCCAGCGGGCCGCCGCTCTGGCGCAGTTGCAGGTGCCCACGCTGGTGGTGCATGGTCGGCAAGACCCCTTGCTGCCGCTGGCCTGCGGCGAAGACACCGCCCGCCGCATTCCGGGGGCCAGGCTGCTCACCATCGAGGGCATGGGCCACGACCTGCCGCCCGGTGTGGTGCAGGCCCTGCTCGCGGCGCTGCTGCCGCACCTGAAGATGCACTGAGGCGCTGAGGCACTGAGCATCAGGCAGCGCTTGCCCCGAAGGCCACCGTCACCTTCAGCCCGCCCAGGCGCTCCGAGTCGCCCAGGCTGACGCGGGCGCCGTGCTGGCGTGCCACCGCCTCCACAATCGCCAGGCCCAGGCCGCTGCCCGGCACCTCGGCCACGCCCTCGCCGCGCTTGAAGCGGTCGAACACCCGGGCCCGCTCGGCCGGTGGGATACCGGGGCCGCTGTCCTCGACCACCCAGGCGATGGTGCCGTCGGCCTGGCGCAGCAGCGAGACATCGATGGTGCCTGGGCCCGGGGTGTACTTGATGGCGTTGTCCACCAGGTTGCGCAGCAGCACACGCAAGGCCTCGGCCTGACCGGGCACGGTCAGCGCATCGGCCTGCTCCACGCCCAGGTCCAGGCCGCGCGCCCCCGCCAGCGGCAGGCATTCGGCCAGCACCTCGCGGGTCAGGGCCAACAGATCGACCGACTGGGCCTGGGCCTCGGGAGCCGACTCCTGGCGCGCCAGCAGCAGCAACTGCCCGACCAGGTCGATGGCCCGCTCGATGCCCTGGCGCAGGCGCTGGGCCGCCAGCTCGCGCGCCGGCTCGTCGGCCGCGCGCTGCAGGGCCTGCATCTGCAGGCGCAGCGCCGTCAGGGGGGAGCGCAGTTCGTGTGCGGCATCGGCCACAAAGTGGCGCTGCGCCTGCAACGTGCTCTGCACCCGCGCGAACAGCGCATTGAGCTCGCCCACCAGCGGGCGCACCTCGTCGGGCAGGCCCTGCTCGGGCAGGGGCGACAGGTCATCGGCACTGCGCCGGGCCACCTGGCGCTGCATGCGCTGCACCGGGCGCAGGGCCCGGCCGATGATCCAGCCCACCACCAGCATCAGCATGGGGGTGATGCCCAGCAGCGGCAGCACGGCCCGGAAGGCCAGGGCCCGGGCCCGCGCATCGCGCGCGCTCATGTCCTGCGCGATCTGCACCGTCTGCAAGGCGGTCTGCAGGGTGTAGACGCGGTAGCGCACGCCGCCGCTCTGGATGTCCGAAAACCCCAGCACCGCGCGCCCCGGCAGCACCGAGCGTGGCGAGCGGAACAGCGGAAAGCCATCGGCGCCCCAGATCTGCACCTCGATGCCGGCGTCTTCGCTGGCCTCTTCGGGGTTGATCCAGCCCAGCGGCACGCCCTGCTGCACCGCCTGGGCCATCTGGCGCAGGTGCTCGTCGAACAGGGCATCGGCCTCGAACAAGGCGTTGCGGTAGGCGGTGGCAGCCAGCACCGCGCAGGCCAGCAAGATGGTGCCCAGCACCAGCGCCTGCAGACGCGCCCGCAGCGAATGTCGGGCCGGGGCCCAAAAACGCCACATCATTCGCCGCATCACTCGCGCGGCACCAGGTAGCCCAGGCCGCGCACGGTCTGGATCAGGCCGGCACCCAGTTTCTTGCGCACGCCGTGGATGTAGACCTCGACCGCATTGCTGCTGATGTCTTCCTTCCAGCTGAAGAGCTTTTCTTCAAGTTGGGCACGCGAAAAGATCACCCCGGGGCGAGAGATCAGCGGCTCCAGCACCGCCCATTCGCGGGCCGACAGCGTCACGGGCTGGCCGTTGAGTCGGGCCTCATGGGTGGCGGGGTTCAGGCTGACCCCGTGTTGTTCGAACACCGGGCCGGCCTGCCCGGCCTGGCGCCGCAGCAGGGCCCGCACGCGGGCCAGCAGTTCGTCGGTGTCAAAGGGCTTGACCACGTAATCGTCGGCGCCGGCATCCAGCCCGGCCACGCGGTCGCTGACCGCGTCGCGGGCCGTGGCCACCAGCACCGGCAGGGTGCTGCGCCGCGCGCGCAGATCCCGCAGCACCTGCAGCCCGTCGCGGCGCGGCAGGCCCAGGTCGAGCAGCATCAGGTCGTAGGTGGCGCTGCGCAGGGCCGTGTCGGCCATCTCGCCATCGCGCACCCAGTCGACCGCATAGTGCTCGGCGCGCAGCACATCAAGCACGGCCTGGCCGATCATGGGGTCGTCTTCCACCAGCAGCAAACGCATCGCGCAGCACTCCGTTCACATTGACCGGCACAGCGTGCCAGAGCCGGCTTAGACCGTGCTTAAGCCCGGCTTGAGAGGCGGTCAGGCCAGGCGGATGCGGTGGCGCTCGATCTGGGCGCGCACCTGGTCAGGCGCGGTGCCGCCCAGGGTGCTGCGGGCGTTCAGCGAGCCGCGCAGGCTCAGCACCTCGTACACGTCCTTGTCGATGCTGGGGTTGAACTGCTGCAGCACGGCCAGCGGCAGCTCCGACAGGTCCACGTTGTGCGAGATGGCGGCCTTGACGGCATGGGCCACCGTCTCGTGGGCATCGCGGAAGGGCAGGCCCTTCTTGACCAGGTAGTCGGCCAGGTCGGTGGCCGTGGCGTAGCCGCGCTTGGCCGCGTCTTCCATGGCCTGCGGGCGCACGGTGATGCCTTCGACCATCTCGGCAAAGATGCGCAGCGTGTCCTTCAAGGTGTCCACCGTGTCGAACAGCGGCTCTTTGTCTTCCTGGTTGTCCTTGTTGTAGGCCAGGGGCTGGCCCTTCATCAGGGTGATCAGGCCCATCAGGTGGCCCACCACGCGGCCGGTCTTGCCCCGGGCCAGCTCGGGCACGTCGGGGTTCTTCTTCTGCGGCATGATCGAGCTGCCCGTGGTGAAGCGGTCGGCGATCTGGATGAAGCCGAAGTTCTGGCTCATCCACAGGATCAGCTCTTCGGACAGGCGGCTGATGTGCACCATGGCCAGGGTGGCAGCGGCGGTGAACTCGATCGCGAAATCGCGGTCGCTCACGGCGTCCAGGCTGTTCTGGCACACGCCGTCCATGCCCAGGGTGGCGGCCACGCGGGCGCGGTCCAGCGGGTAGCTGGTGCCGGCCAGGGCGGCGGCGCCCAGAGGCAGGCGGTTGGTGCGACGGCGCACATCGGCCATGCGCTCGGCATCGCGGCTGAACATCTCCACATAAGCCAGCATGTGGTGGCCGAAGCTCACCGGCTGGGCCACCTGCAGGTGGGTGAAACCGGGCAGGATCACCTCGACATTGCGCGCAGCGATGTCGAGCAGGGCCTTTTGCAGGTCCACCAGCAAACCACTGATCAAGTCGATCTCACCGCGCAACCACAGGCGCACATCGGTGGCCACCTGGTCGTTGCGGCTGCGGCCGGTGTGCAGGCGCTTGCCGGCATCGCCCACCAACTGGGTCAGGCGCGCCTCGATGTTCAGGTGGACGTCTTCCAGGTCCAGCTTCCAGTCGAAGGTGCCGGCCTCGATCTCGGCGCGGATCTGGGCCATGCCACGCTGGATGGCGGCCAGATCGTCCGCCCCGATGATGCCCTGGGCGGCCAGCATGTCGGCATGGGCCAGGGAGCCGGTGATATCGGCCAGCCACAGGCGCTTGTCAAAGAAGACGCTGGCGGTGTAGCGCTTGACCAGATCGCTCATCGGCTCGGAGAACAGCGCCGACCAGGCTTCGGACTTCTTGTCGAGCTGGTTGACGGCGGCTTGGGGGGTGCTGGCACCCGGGTTGGCGTTGGAGCTGGTGGTCATGAAAAGCAATAATCCGTGTCGAGGGGGCCACTGGGCCGCTGCCCAGGAGGTCGCTGAAAAGGCGACAGGCCATGAAAGATTCGCAAATTTTATCGACCTTCGGTCCGACCGCGGCGCAAACCGCCCCCAGGCCGTCCACCAGACCGGCTCCGCTGGTGTTCGATGCCTGTCATGTGGGCGTGGTTCTGCGCGCCGTGCTGTTCGTGGAAACCGTGATGGGCGTGGCCGCGCTGTACGCGGTCGACACCTTCATGGCCTGGGTCGGGCTGACAGGCGTGCTCACCTGCGCCGCCCTGCCCGGCACCCTGGCCTGGCTGGTGGTGGCCTGCCTGCTCAAGCACACGCTGGCGCGGCTGCCGGTGCTGACCCAGTACGCGGTCGGCAGCCTGCTGGGCGCGGTCACCGGCCTCTACGGCTGCGGCTTGCTGGCCCTGACCGGATTCACCGAACATTCGCCCTGGCTGGCCAGCGCCTGCACCGGCGCCCTGCTGGCCGGGCTGCTGGTGGCCAGCCTGGTGTGGCGCGCCCGCGCCCGCACCCCGGCAGCCACCACCGCACGCCTGGCCGAGCTGCAGTCACGCATCCGACCGCACTTTCTGTTCAACACCCTCAACAGTGCCATCGCCCTGGTGCGCGCCGAGCCTGCCCGCGCCGAAACCCTGCTGGAAGACCTGAGCGACCTGTTCCGCGCCGCCCTGATCGAGCACGGTGAGACAGCCACGCTGGACGAGGAGGTGGCGCTGGCCCAGCGCTACCTGGCCATCGAGCAGGTGCGCTTCGGCGAGCGCCTGCGCGTGCACTGGGAACTCGACCCCGAGGCCGGTCAAGCGCGGCTGCCGCCCCTGCTGCTGCAGCCCCTGGTGGAGAACGCCATCAAGCACGGTGTGGAGCCCAGCGCGGTGGGCGGCGAGCTGATCGTGCGAACCCGCAATCAGGGCACCCGTGTGCGCTTGGATATCATTAATTCACTACCACCGGAAGCCCAAAAAACGACCGCTCAAACAGCTGGTCATGGGATAGCGCTCGCCAATGTAAGCGACCGCTTGCGTTTGTTGCACGACGTCGAAATTGAGTTCAGTGCTGGCGTGAGGGACGACCGCTACCATGTCCGAATCACGTTTCCGACGTGAGTCGAGGCATGGAGACAACCTTGCCGCATGGATTCAATCAACGTCTAGAAAGCACCATGGAGCTTCACCTTCTGATCGTTGACGACGAAGCATTGGCACGCTCCCGTCTGCGAACGCTGCTGAGCGACCTGCACGCAGCCCACCCTTTCACGGTCCAAGAGGCCACCAACGCTGTCACAGCCATGTCGGTGCTCGATCGCGAGCCCATCGACGTGGTCCTGCTCGACATCCACATGCCCGGCACCGACGGGCTGGGCCTGGCCAACCACCTGCGCACCCTGAGGCGCCCGCCGGTGGTGATCTTCATCACGGCCTATGCCGAGCATGCGGTGCAGGCCTTCGATCTGGATGCGGTCGACTACCTCACCAAACCCGTGCGCGCCGACCGCCTGCGCGAGGCCCTGCAAAAGGCCGAGCGCCGCCTGCAGACCCAGCGCAGCCAGCCGCAGCCCGACAGCAACCCCGCCGAGCACCTGATCATCCAGGACCGCGGCCGCACCGAGCGGGTCCCGTTGGCCGAGGTGCTGTATTTCAAGGCCGAACTCAAGTACGTGACGGTGCGCACGGCGGTGCGCAGCTACATCCTCGATGGCTCGCTGAGCGACCTGGAAACCCGCTACCCCAACCGCTTCATGCGCATCCACCGCAATGCGCTGGTGGCACGCCAGGCGGTGCGCGCCCTCGAAAAGCACTACGACAGCGAAGAAGGCGATGGCTGGGCCGTGCGCCTGCAAGGGCTGGATGAGCGCCTGTCGGTGTCGCGCCGCCAGCTGACCTCGGTGCGCGAGGCGATTGCCGCCAGCCGCTGAGCTGAGCCGCACCCCCAGGCCCGGCCCGCACCGGGCGCCCCCCTCCCCGGCCCCTTGCGCCGGGTCAGCGCTCCGGCCCCGGGGCCGCGATTCACAAAAGCAATCGCCGACGCGTTTTTTTGAATTGGACCTGTGGGCCCGCGCACTCCAAGATGGGCCTCCGGCAGCCGGCACAGACCGGGCGCCACCCCTTGGAGACAACACCATGAACCGCTTGCATGCCTGCACGGCACTGCTGGCCCTGGCCCTGGGCGCCTCTCTGGCCGCCCGGGCCCAGGGCCTGCCCCCACCCGCCACGGCGCCGTCCAGCGCGCCAAGCAGCTACCCCACCGGGCCCATCACCCTGGTCGTGCCTTTTGCGGCCGGCAGCGGCACCGACTCGGTGGCCCGCGCCATCGGACAGAAACTGGGCGAACGCCTGCGCCAGCCGGTGCTGATCGACAACCGGCCTGGCGCCAGCGCCCAACTGGGTGCGCACTATGTGGCCAAGGCCAAGCCCGACGGCTACACGCTGTTCATGACCACCAACACCTCGCACTCGGCCAATCCCAGCCTGTTTGCGCAACTGCGCTACGACCCGATCAAAGACTTCACCCCCGTGGCCGGTGTGGGCGAACTGCCATTTGCCCTGGCGGTCCACCCCTCGGTGCCGGCCCGCACCTTGAGCGAGTTCATCGCCTATGCCAAAGCCCGCCCCGGTCAGCTCAGCTACGCCACGCCCAACAGCACCTCGCTGGTGGCCAGCGAAACCCTCAAGCGCATCGCCGGCCTGGACATCGTGGGCGTGCCCTACAAATCCAGCCCGCAGGCCATGACCGACCTGGTGGGCGGCCAGGTGCAGATGTACGTGGCCGACCTGGGCTCGGGCATGAGCATGCTCAAGAGCGACAAGGTGCGCACCCTGGGCATCACCACGGCCGAGGCCTCGCGCCTGCTGCCCGGCGTGCCCCCCATCGGGAAGACCGTGCCGGGCTTTGACCTGACCTCCTGGAACGGCGTTTTCGGGCCGGCCGGCCTGCCGCCGCCGGTGGTGGAGCGGCTCAACCGCGAGATCAATGCCGTGCTGGCCGACACCGAGCTGCAGGACAAGCTGGCCCAGATCGGCTTTCAGGTGTGGCCAGGCGCCACGCCCGAGGCCTTTGCCCAGTACGTGGCCGAGCAACTGCGGCACTGGGGGCAGTTGATCCGCCAGGCCGGCATCCGCCCCGAATGAACACCGCCCACCTGAGAGATCGCCATGACTGAAACCGCCCCCTACGACTACTGCATTCGCGCCGGCAGCGTGCCCAGCTACCAGCCGGCCAACCATGCCCACACGCACAACCAGCGCCTGATCGGCCCCGACAACGTGGGAGCGCGCCACCTGGAGGTGGTGCTGGGCACCCTGGCCCCAGGTGGCGGCGCCCTGCCCCACGCCCACCCGGGCATGGAGCAGGCCTGCTACCTGCTCGAAGGCACGGCCCACGTCGAAGTGGCCGGCCAGTCTTTTGAACTGGGGCCGGGCGATGCCTGCTTTTTTCCGGAAGACGAGATGCATGTGTTCCAGGTCACCAGCGCCACCCCGGTGAAGCTGCTGGTGATCTACAGCCCACCCTACGGGGAGAACCCCGAGCGGGTGCGCCGCACCCACCCGGCCGGAGGTGCCGCATGAATTTCGGCTGGACCGAGCAACAGCAGCAGATCCGCGATGCGGTCGAGCGCGTGTGCGCGCCCTTTGATGCCGACTACTGGCTGCGCCACGACCGCGAGGGCGGCTTTCCGGGCGACTTCCACCAGGCCTTGGCCGAGGCCGGCTGGCTGGGCATCGCCATGCCCGAAGCCTATGGCGGCGCCGGCCTGGGCATCAGCGAAGCCGCCTTGATGATGCACACCATCGCCGCCACCGGCGCCGGCCTGTCGGGCGCCTCGGCCGTGCACATGAACATCTTCGGGCTGCATCCCGTGGTGGTGTTTGGCAGCGAGGCGCAAAAACAGCGCTGGCTGCCCCCCCTGATCGCAGGCCGTGACAAGGCCTGCTTTGGCGTGACCGAACCCAACACCGGGCTCAACACCCTGAAGCTCAAGACCCGCGCCGTGCGCCAGGGCGACCACTACGTGGTCACCGGCCAGAAGGTGTGGATCTCGACCGCCCAGGTGGCCAACAAGATCCTGCTGCTGGCCCGCACCACCCCGGTCGAGGAGTGCCACGGCACCGAGGGCCTGAGCCTGTTCTACACCGACCTGGACCGGGGCCAGATCGAGGTGCGGGAGATCGAGAAGATGGGCCGCAAGGCGGTCGACTCGAACCAGGTCTTCATCGACGGCCTGCGCATCCCGGTGGAAGACCGCGTGGGCGAGGAGGGCCAGGGCTTCAGCTACATCCTGCACGGCCTGAACCCCGAGCGCATCCTGATCGCCGCCGAAGCCGTGGGCCTGGGCCGCGCCGCCCTGGCGCGCGGCGCGCTGTACGCCCAGGAGCGCGTGGTGTTCGACCGCCCCATCGGCATGAACCAGGGCATCCAGCACCCGCTGGCCAAATCCTGGATGGAGCTGGAGGCCGCCCACCTGATGGTGCACAAGGCCGCCTGGCTGTACGACCAGCACCAGCCCTGCGGTGCCGAGGCCAACAGCGCCAAATACCTGGCCGCCGAAGCCTGTTACCACGCCTGCGAAAACGCCATCCTGACCCATGGCGGCATGGGCTACGCCAAGGAATACCACGTGGAGCGCTACCTGCGCGAAGCCTGGATCCCGCGCCTCGCGCCAGTCAGCCCGCAGCTGATCCTGTGCTTCATTGCCGAGAAGGTGCTGGGGCTGCCGAAGTCGTATTGAGCCGTGCGGAGGAGGGCCGCCCCTCGCCTCGGCCCTCCTCAACGTCGGCGCGAAGGACGCCGCACCGTCGGCGCAGTCACGTCGGACGGCGCGGCGGCCACCACGGGCGGCGAGGCCTCGCGATCAGCGCCCGCCGCATGGCCCGCCACCGCCTGCTGCACCACCTCCCGGATCAGGGCCAGGGCGCGCTTGTGGGTTTCGGTGGAGGGGCGGCGCGAAGACCACACCAGGTTCAGCTCGCTCATGATGCGCGGCGAATGGATGCCGTGCAGCACAAAAGGCGTGGCATTGCTGAAGCTGCTCAGGGTGTAGGCAGGCAGCACGGCGTGGCCCAGGCCTTCGCGCACCAGGTTGAGGATGGCGTTCAGGCCGTCCACCTCCAGCGTGACCTGGGGCTTGAGGCCGAAGCGGGCCATTTCGGCGTCGATCAGGATGCGGAACACATTGGGCCGGCTGGGCAGGATCAGGGGCAGGGCCGCCACCTCGCGCAGGCTCAGCGTGGCGGGCAGCGGCGTGTCCTGGCGCAGAGGGTGATCGCGGGCCGCGATCAGCACCAACTGCTCTTCGTGCAGCGTGCTCATCTCCAGATCGGGCGAGCGCACCGGGTTGTACAGCACGGCCATATCCAGGTTGCCCACGCGCAGGCCCTCGTACATCTGCACCGAAAAGCCTTCGGTGAGGGTGAGCCGCGCCTGCGGCAGGTGCTGCATGAAGGCGCGCGCCAGCGGTACCGTGATCAGGCGAGACAGGCTGGGCGGCAGGCCCACCGACACCCGGCCGGCCAGGGCGCCGCGGGCACTGCCCATTTCCTCGCGCGCCACCTCCACCTGGTGCAGGATGCCCCGCCCGTGCTCCAGCAGCAGCTTGCCGCTTTCGGTCAGCTTGACGCCGCGCCCATTGCGGTCGAGCAGGTTCTGCCGCAGCTCCACCTCCAGCAGGCGCACCTGACGGCTCAGCGCAGGCTGGGCGATGTTGAGGGCGATCGAGGCGCGGGTGAAGCTGCCCAGTTCGGCCACGCGAACGAAGTATTCGAGCTGTTTGAGGTCCATGACACGTGATTTTGAATACCTTTCGTCGAACTATATCAATTCGATATACCAGCTAGTGTGGGGGGCCGCTGGCAAGGCCGGCCAGCCCTGTCCAGAATCAGCGCCAACACAAATTGCGCGCCCAGGCGGCCCCCGTCCGCCTCAGAGCCCACGCCAGCCCGATTCAGCGAGGGAGGGAATCAACCCCGATGGATCACCCAGAGACAAACCATGAAACCCAATGCCTCGGACGTCAACGTCCAGACCCTGCTCAACGAACACCCGTTTTCGCCCTTCCAGTGGGTGATCTTTGCGCTGTGCTTCTTCATCGTGCTGCTGGACGGTTTTGACACCGCAGCCATCGGCTACATCGCGCCGTCGCTGATCAAGGAATGGGGCGTCAGCAAGCCCGCCCTGGCACCGGTTCTGAGCGCCGCCCTGTTCGGTCTGGCAGCCGGCGCCCTGCTGGCCGGCCCGCTGGCCGACCGCCTGGGCCGCAAGGCGGTGCTGGTGGGCTCGGTGCTGATCTTTGCCGTGGCCTGCCTGGCCTCGGGCTTTGCCCCCGACCTGACCACCCTGAGCGCGCTGCGCTTTGTGACCGGCGTGGGCCTGGGTGCGGCCATGCCCAATGCGGTGACCCTGATGAGCGAATACTGCCCTGACAGCCGCCGCGCCACCCTGACCAACGCCATGTTCTGCGGCTTTCCGCTGGGCGCGGCCTTCGGTGGCTTCCTGGCGGCCTGGATGATCCCGAACTTCGGCTGGCGCAGCGTGCTGATCCTGGGCGGCGCCGTGCCCCTGGTGTTGGTGCTGCTGCTGGTGGTCCTGCTGCCCGAGTCGGTGCGCTACATGGTGGCCAATGGCCAGCCGGTGGAGCGCATCCGCGCCGTGCTGGCCCGCATTGCCGGGCCCGCCGTGCAAGCAGCCAAGCGCTTTGTGCTGACCGAGACAGCCGCCCATTCCGACGCCAAGAGCGGCATCGGCGTGGTGCTGTCGGCGCCCTACCGCGTGGGCTCCCTGATGCTGTGGCTGGCCTATTTCATGGGCCTGGTGATCTTCTATGCCCTGATCAACTGGATGCCCGTGCTGTTCAAGGATGCCGGCATCGACCCCAAGACCGGCACGCTGATCGCAGCCCTGTTCCCATTGGGCGGCGTGGGCGCCGTGTTCTTTGGCTGGCTGATGGACCGCTACAACGCCAACCGCATCATCGCCACCGGCTATGCACTCACCGCCGTCTCGATCTGGGCCATCGGCCAGGCCGCCGGTCAGGTGGGCTGGCTGGTGGTGGTGGTGTTCGTCGCCGGCACCATCATGAACACCGCCCAGTCCTCGATGCCGGCCCTGGCCGCGGCCTACTACCCGACGCGGGGCCGGGCCACCGGCGTGGCCTGGATGCTGGGCATCGGCCGCTTCGGCGGCATTGCCGGCTCGTTCCTGGTGGCCGAACTGTCGGCGCGCCAGCTGAGCTTTGGTGACATCTTTGCCGTGGTGGCCATCCCCGGCATCATTGCCACCGCGGCCCTGATGCTGAAAGAATTCAAGCGCCCCAAGGGGGGCGATGACAGCAGCGCCCGCCTCATGCCGGTGGCTGCGCACTGAACCCTCTGAACCCCTTCTGTTTTAGCCCCTCTGGAGAATCCCCGATGATCATCGACGTTCACGGCCACTACACCACCGCCCCGGCCGCCCTGGGCGCCTGGCGCGACCTGCAGATCGCCGCCCTGAAAGACCCCAGCAAGGCCCCCAAGGCCTCCGAGCTGAAGATCAGCGACGACGAGCTGCGCGAGTCCATCGAGACCAATCAGCTCAAGCTGATGAAAGAGCGCGGCAGCGACCTGACCATCTTCAGCCCGCGCGCCAGCTTCATGGCGCACCACATCGGCGACTTCGAGACCTCGTCCACCTGGGCCGCCATCTGCAACGAACTGTGCTTCCGCGTGAGCGAGCTGTTCCCTGACCACTTCATCCCGGCCGCCATGCTGCCGCAGTCGCCCGGCGTGGACCCGGCCACCTGCATCCCCGAGCTGGTCAAGTGCGTGGAGCAGTACGGCAACGTGGGCATCAACCTGAACCCCGATCCCTCGGGCGGCCACTGGACCAGCCCGCCGCTGTCGGACCGCCACTGGTACCCCATCTACGAAAAGATGGTCGAGTACGACATCCCGGCCATGATCCACGTGAGCACCAGCTGCAACAGCTGCTTCCACACCACCGGCGCCCACTACCTGAACGCCGACACCACGGCCTTCATGCAATGCCTGACCAGCGACCTGTTCAAGGACTTCCCCACGCTGAAGTTCCTGATCCCGCACGGCGGCGGCGCGGTGCCCTACCACTGGGGCCGTTTCCGGGGCCTGGCGCAAGAGCTGAAGAAGCCCCTGCTGAAGGACCACCTGCTCAACAACATCTTCTTTGACACCTGCGTGTACCACCAGCCGGGCATCGACCTGCTGACCAAGGTGATCCCGGTGGACAACATCCTGTTTGCCAGCGAGATGATCGGCGCCGTGCGCGGCATCGACCCCGAAACCGGCCACTACTACGACGACACCAAGCGCTACGTGGCCGCCACGCCCAACCTGAGCGAAGAAGACCGCTACAAGGTCTATGAAGGCAACGCACGCCGCGTCTTCCCGCGCCTGGACAAGGCCCTCAAGGCCAAGGGCCTGTAACCCCATTCAACGAACCGGAGCCCCCACCATGTACGAACTCGGAGTCGTTTACCGCAACATCACCCGCGCCGACCGCGCGGCCGCCGACGGCCTGGCCGCCCTGGGCTCGGCCACCGTGCACGAAGCCATGGGCCGCGTCGGCCTGCTCAAGCCCTACATGCGCCCCATCTACGCGGGCCAGAAGGTCTCGGGCACGGCGGTCACCGTGCTGCTGCAGCCCGGCGACAACTGGATGATGCACGTGGCCGCTGAGCAGATCCAGCCCGGTGACATCGTGGTGGCCGCCGTCACCGCCGAATGCACCGATGGCTACTTTGGCGACCTGCTGGCGACCAGCTTCCAGGCCCGTGGCGCCCGCGCCCTGATCATCGATGCCGGCGTGCGCGATGTGGCCACGCTGCAGGAGATGAACTTCCCGGTCTGGAGCAAGGCCATCAGCAGCAAGGGCACCATCAAGGCCACCCTGGGCTCGGTGAACATCCCCGTGGTGTGCGCCGGCATGCTGGTCACCCCAGGTGACGTGATCGTGGCCGACGACGACGGCGTGGTCTGCGTGCCCGCCGCCCGCGCCCAGGCCACCCTGGAGGCCGCCATCAAGCGCGAATCGTTCGAAGGCGAAAAGCGCGCCAAGCTGGCCTCGGGCGTGCTGGGCCTGGACATGTACAAGATGCGCGAGCCGCTGGCGGCCGCCGGCCTCAAGTACATCGACTGAGCACCCCTCCACCGATGCGCCCCCGGGCGGCCCCGCAGCGGGCCGCCTCTTTGGCAAACCACCCCCACAGAGATTGACATGAGCAAACCCACCACAGGTGATTTCACCAAGACCTCCGGCTGGCTGGACTGGTACGAAGGCCCGGCCAAGCCGCGCTTCCAGCTGCCGGCCGGCGCGGTTGACGCGCACTGCCACGTGTTCGGCCCGGGGGCCGAGTTCCCCTACGCCCCCGAGCGCAAATACACCCCCTGCGACGCCAGCAAGCAACAGCTGTACGCGCTGCGCGACCACCTGGGCTTTGCCCGCAACGTGGTGGTGCAGGCCACCTGCCACGGCGCCGACAACCGCGCCATGGTCGACGCCTGCCTGTCCAGCGGCGGCAAGGCCCGTGGCGTGGCCACCGTCAAGCGCTCGGTCACCGATGAAGAGCTGCAGGCCCTGCACGCCGCCGGCGTGCGCGGTGTGCGCTTCAACTTCGTCAAGCGCCTGGTCGACTTCACGCCCAAGGACGAGCTGCTGGAGATCGCCAACCGCATCGGCAAGCTGGGCTGGCACGTGGTGATCTACTTCGAGGCGGTGGACCTGCCCGAGCTGTGGGACTTCTTCACCGCCCTGCCCACCACCGTGGTGGTCGATCACATGGGCCGCCCCGATGTGAGCAAGCCCATCGACGGCCCCGAGTTCCAGCTGTTCCTGAAGTTCATGCGCGAACACCAGAACGTGTGGAGCAAGGTGAGCTGCCCCGAGCGCCTGAGCGTGAGCGGCCCCAAGGCCCTGAACGGCGAACAGAACGCCTACACCGACGTGATCCCCTTCGCCCGTGCCGTGGTGCAGGAGTTCCCGGACCGCGTGCTGTGGGGCACCGATTGGCCGCACCCCAACCTGAAGGACCACATGCCCGACGACGGCCTGCTGGTCGACTTCATCCCGCACATCGCGCCCACCGCCGAGCTGCAGAAAAAGCTGCTGGTGGACAACCCCATGCGTCTCTACTGGCCAGAGGAAGTCTGAACATGATCCCCCACGCTCATCACTTCGTGTATTCACTGCCCCCCGAGGGGGCCCAAGCCTCCCTTGGGACGGCCCGGCGGGAGGCTTGATCATGGCACTCGACAAACCCTACCTGGACGTGCCCGGCACGACCATCTTCGACGCCGAGCAATCGCGCAAGGGCTACTGGCTCAACCAGTTCTGCATGAGCCTGATGAAGGCCGAGAACCGCGCGCGCTTCAAGGCCGATGAACGCGCCTACCTCGACGAGTGGCCGATGACCGAAGAGCAGAAGCAGGGCGTGCTCACGCGCGACCTGAACCGCTGCATGGCTGCGGGCGGCAACATCTACTTCCTGGCCAAGATCGGCGCCACCGATGGCAAGAGCTTCCAGCAGATGGCGGGCTCGATGACCGGCATGACCGAAGAGGAATACCGCAACATGATGATCAGCGGCGGCCGCTCCGTCGAGGGCAACCGCTTCATCGGTGAAGACGGCGACGCCCAGGCGCATCGACAACCCCAGGGCAGCGCCCACAAGAAAGCCTGACATGGCCAAGATCACCGCTTCCGTATTCACCTCGCACGTGCCGGCCATCGGCGCAGCCATCGACCTCGGCAAGACCGAAGAGGCCTACTGGCAACCGCTGTTCAAGGGCTATGAGTTCTCCAAGCAATGGATGAAGGACAACAAGCCTGATGTGGTGTTTCTGGTCTACAACGACCACGCCACGGCCTTCAGCCTGGAGATGATCCCCACCTTTGCCATCGGCACCGCCGCCGAGTTCCAGCCCGCCGACGAGGGCTGGGGCCCGCGCCCCGTGCCCAAGGTGATCGGCCACCCCGACCTGGCCAGCCACATCGCGCAAAGCGTGATCCAGGACGACTTCGACCTCACCATCGTCAACAAGATGGACGTGGACCACGGCCTGACCGTGCCGCTGTCGCTGATGTGCGGCCAACCCGAAGCTTGGCCCTGCCCCGTGATCCCCTTCGCCGTCAACGTGGTGCAGTACCCCGTGCCCTCGGGCCGGCGCTGCTACAACCTGGGCAAGGCCATCCGCAAGGCGGTCGACAGCTTCGATGAGAACCTCAACGTGCACATCTGGGGCACGGGCGGCATGAGCCACCAGCTGCAAGGCCCGCGCGCCGGCCTGATCAACAAGGAGTGGGACAACGCCTTCCTGGATCAGCTGATCGCCGACCCCGAAGCCCTGTCGCACAAGCCCCATGTCGACTACGTGCGCGAAGCCGGCTCGGAAGGCATCGAGCTGGTGATGTGGCTGATCGCCCGCGGCGCCATGGACGACGTCAACGGCAAAGGCCCGGCGCCCAAGGTGTCGCACCGCTTCTACCACGTCCCTGCATCCAACACGGCCGTCGGCCACCTGATTCTGGAGAACCAAGCATGAGCAACAAAACCATCAAAGTCGCCCTCGCAGGCGCCGGTGCCTTCGGCATCAAGCACCTGGATGGCATCAAGAACATCGACGGCGTCGAAGTGGTGTCGCTGATCAGCCGCGACCTCGAAAAAACCCGTGAAGTGGCCGCCAAGTACGGCATCGGCCACGTCACCACCGACCTGGCCGACAGCCTGGCCCTGCCCGAAGTCGACGCCGTGATCCTGTGCACCCCCACCCAGATGCACGCCTCGCAAAGCCTGGCCTGCCTGAAGGCCGGCAAGCATGTGCAGGTCGAGATCCCGCTGGCCGACAGCTGGAAGGACGCGCAAGAGGTGGTGGAGCTGGCCAAGAGCAGCGGCCTGGTGGCCATGTGCGGCCACACCCGCCGCTTCAACCCCAGCCACCAGTACGTGCACCACAAGATCAAGGCCGGCGAGTTCAACATCCAGCAAATGGATGTGCAGACCTACTTCTTCCGCCGCACCAACATGAACGCGCTGGGCCAGGCACGCAGCTGGACCGACCACCTGCTGTGGCACCACGCTGCCCACACCGTGGACCTGTTCGCCTACCAGGCCGGCAGCCCCATCGTGAAGGCCAACGCCATCCAGGGCCCGATCCACCCGACCCTGGGCATCGCCATGGACATGTCGATCCAGCTGAAGGCCGCCAACGGCGCCATCTGCACCCTGAGCCTGTCGTTCAACAACGACGGCCCGCTGGGCACCTTCTTCCGCTACATCGGCGACAGCGCCACCTACATCGCGCGCTACGACGACCTGGTCAACGGCAAGGAAGAAAAGATCGATGTGTCGAAGGTGGACGTGTCCATGAACGGCATCGAGCTGCAAGACCGCGAGTTCTTCGCCGCCATCCGCGAAGGCCGTGAACCCAACTCGAGCGTGGCCCAGGTGCTGCCTTGCTACAAGGTGCTGCACGATCTGGAGCAGCAACTGAACGGCTGATCGACAAGGATCCGTTCGACACGGAATGCCCACCCCGCCAACTAGAATTTGCTGGCTCACCGGGTGGGCTTTTTTGCGAACAGGCCAACCATGACCAGGGATGCACTGAACTTTGAACAACTTCTGGCGGCCATTGCGCAAGCCCATGCGGCGCTGGCGGAGCAGGCCAGCCGGGCTGTCAATGTCAGCCTGACATGGCGCAACTGGTGCATCGGCTTTTATCTGGCCGAGTTCGAGCAAAACGGCGCCGACCGCGCGCAATATGGCGCGCGCTTGATGGACGAAGTCTCGAGCCGGCTCAAGCGCTTGGCCATCCCCGGCGTGGCGTCACGCAGCTTGCGCCAATGCCGGCAGTTCTACCAAGCCTACCCCCAACTCGGCAGCGCCCTGAGGGCTCAGGGGCAGCCCACGCTGCTGCCCTCCAAGATTTGGCAGACAGTGTCTGCCAAATCTGCCCAAGTCGCCGTGCGCGACCTGACCAGACCCAAAGCCGGCGGCATTGACCTACCCGCCGACCGCTTGCTGACCGAGCTGTCTTTCTCCCATTTCGCAGAACTGTTGCAAATCGAAGAACCGCTACAACGCCGTTTCTATGAGGCCGAATGCTTGCGAGGGCATTGGTCTGTGCGTGAACTCAAGCGTCAGATCAGCACCCTCTATTTTGAGCGCAGCGGCCTTTCCAAGGCCCCGGCCATTCTGCGCGAGCACGTGCAGGCACACGCCGAACGCAGCAGCCCCCAACAGATCATCCGCGACCCCTATGTCTTCGAATTTCTCGATCTGAAGCCTCAGGAGGTGGTGACGGAGGGCTCCCTCGAAGAGGCTTTGCTCGACAAGCTGCAGGCTTTTCTGTTGGAGCTTGGCCATGGCTTTTGCTTCGAGGCACGGCAAAAACGCTTGCTCATCGGCGGCGAGCACTATTTCGTCGACTTGGTTTTTTACCACCGCGTGCTCAAGTGCCATGTGCTGATCGAACTGAAAAACGATGCCTTCCGCCATGAGCACCTGGGGCAGCTCAACAGCTACGTCGCCTACTACCAGCAAAACGAAGGCAGCGAGGGCGACCATCCCCCGGTTGGCTTGCTGCTTTGCACCCGCAAGAACGAGGAATTGGTGGAGTACGCCCTGGCGGGCATGAGCCAGCAATTGTTCGTCTCCCGTTACCAGGTTCACCTTCCCGACAAAGCCGCCATGGCCAACTTTGTGCACCAGGCGGTCCAAGAACTGCGCGACTCGGCATGAGCGCCTCACTCCTTCATTTCCACTCTCCGGACATCACACCATGACCACCCGCTCCATCGGCCCCTTCCAGGTCAGCCCCATCGGCCTGGGCTGCATGAACCTCAGCCACGCCTACGGCCAGCCGCCCGCCTTTGAAGACGCCGAGCGCCTGCTGCTGCGGGCGCTCGACCTGGGCGTGACCCTGTTCGACACCGCCGCCCTGTACGGCTTTGGCGCCAATGAAACCCTGGTCGGCCAGGTGCTGGCCAAGCACCGCAGCAAGTTCATCCTGGCCAGCAAGTGCGGCATGCAGGGGGTGCAGTTCCCCGAGGGCATGAAGCGCGTCATCGACGGCCGCCCCGAGACCCTGCGCGCCAGTTGCGAGGCCAGCCTGAAGCGCCTGCAAACCGATGTGATCGACCTGTACTACCTGCACCGCTGGGACAAGCAGGTGCCGATCGAAGACTCGGTGGGTGCGCTGGCCGATCTGGTGCGCGCCGGCAAGGTGCGCGCCATCGGCCTGAGCGAAGTCTCGGCCAGCACCCTGCGCAAGGCGCACGCCGTGCACCCGATCAGTGCCGTGCAGACCGAATACTCGCTGTGGACGCGCAACCCCGAGATCGCCGTGCTGCAGGCCTGCCGCGACATCGGCGCCGCCTTTGTGGCCTTCAGCCCGGTGGCGCGCGGCTACCTGACCGGCAAGGTGCGCGATGTGGCCGCCTTTGACGCCAAGGACATCCGCCGCGCCATGCCGCGTTTTGCCCCCGACAACTACGCCGCCAACCTGGCCCTGCTCGACGGCGTGGCCGAGGTGGCGCAGGCCGCCGGCTGCACCCTGGCCCAGCTGGCCCTGGCCTGGCTGCTGCAGCGTGGCGAGCACATCATCCCCATCCCGGGCACCACCCGCATCGACCACCTCGAAGAAGACCTGGGCGCCTTGAAGGTCACCCTGAGCCCGGTCCAGATGGCCCGGCTCGACGAGCTGGTCAACCGCCACACCGTGAAGGGCCCGCGCTACAACGCCGGCAACCAGGTCGAGATCGACACCGAAGAGTTCACGGCATGAGGGCCGACCGCCGCCGGGGCCTGCAACACCTGGCCGCGCTGCCGGCCCTGGCCCTGCTGGGTGCCACCGGCGCCCGTGCCGAGGGCGCGGCCTTTCCGCAGCGCCCCATCACGCTGCTGGTGCCTTTTGGCGCCGGTGGCGTGGCCGACCTCACGGCGCGCATCGTGGGCCAGGCCATGGGCACGCTGCTCAAGCAGCCGGTGGTGATCGACAACCGACCGGGCGCCGGCGGCGTGGTCGCCACCAGCCTGGTGGTGAATGCGCCAGCCGACGGCCACACCCTGCTGTTGATGAGCAATGCCAGCGCGGTGAGCGTGCACCTGTTCAAAAAGCTGCCCTACGACGTGACGCGCCAGCTCAGCCCCATCAGCACGCTGGGCTTTTTTGACCTGGCGCTGGCGGTGCCGGCCAATTCGCGCTTCAAGGGCCTGGCCGATCTGCTGGCCTACGCCCGCGCCCAGCCCGGGCGCCTGACCCTGGGCAGCATCGCGCCCGGCAGCACCCAGCACCTGGCGGCCGAGCTGTTCAAGTGGCGCGCCGGCATCGAGGCCACGGTGGTGCCCTACAAGGGCTCGCCCGCGCTGATCAATGCGCTGCGCGCCGGCGAGGTGGATGTGGGCTTCGAAATCCTCAGTCCCCTGCTGCCCCAGGTGAGCGGCCAGGCCCTGCGCCTGCTGGCCGTGACCGGCCCGAAGCGCTTTGCCGGCCTGCCCCAGGTGCCCACCGTCAAAGAGCAGGGCTTGGCCAACTACGAGGTGGACAGCTGGAACGCCCTGGCCGCCCCCGCCGGCACACCGGCCAGCACCGTGGCCCGCATTGCCTGGGCCGCCCGCGAAGCCGTCGCCCAGCCCGAGGTGCAGGACGGCCTGCGCAAGCTGGGCGTCACCCCCCAGGCCGGCACACCGGCCGAACTGGCCCAGTTGCTGAGCCAGGAGATCACGCACTGGGGCGAGGTGGTGCGCAAGGCGGGGATCACACCGGAGTGAGACGGCTCAGCGGTAGACCAGCGCCTCGTCCTGCAGCGACGCACCGGGCAGCATGACGCGCTCTTCGGCGTACTCCAGGCCGTGCCGCCACGGAGGGCGGTCGCCTTGGCCAAACAGGGAAGACTGGGCGCGCATCACATAGCCCGCGTTGAAGTTGTCGGCGTCGCTCCAGGGTCGGCGCGGCATGGCGGCGTCGGCATCGGGCACGGTGGGTGTCACCATGGCATGGCCCTGCTCGCGCATGTGAGTGATCAGGCGGCACACCCAGTCGCACACCAGGTCGGAACGCAGCGTCCAGCTGGAGCGGAAGTAGCCTTGGGTGTAGGCCATGTTGGGCACCCCTTCGATCATCATGCCCCGGTAGGTGACGCGCTCGCGCCAATCCACCGGAGCACCATCGACCTCGAAGCGGATGCCACCGAACAACTTGAGGTTGAAGCCTGTCGCGGTGACGATGATGTCGGCCTCCAGACGCTCACCGCTGGCCAGTTGAATGCCCCGCGCATCGAAGCGCTCAATCACGTCGGTGACCACCGAGGCCCGGCCCGAGCGGATGGCCTGGAACAGATCACCGTCGGGCACTTTGGCAATGCGTTGCTGCCAGGGGCGGTAGCGCGGGTTGAAGTGCCGATCCAGGTCGTAACCCTCAGGCAGCCGCGCCCGCACTTCGTCGATCAGCAGGGCACGCAAGGCGTCGGGCTGCTCGAACGACAGTCTGATCACCTCGTCCGATCTGGCCACGAAGGCCCGGCGCATGATCTCGTGAAACCAGGCATCGGGCAGATCAAGCGGGCGCAGCTGAGCCGCCAGCGGATGCTCCCAGGGCTCGGCCGAGAAGAACGTGGGTGAGCGCTGCAGCATCGTGACGTGGGCCGCCTGGGCCGCCAGGCTGGGGACCAGGGTGGCCGCCGTGGCCCCTGAGCCGATGACCACCACGCGCTGGTCTGCGCAGGACAAATCCGCGGGCCAATGCTGGGGGTGCACCACCTGCCCCTGGAAGTCCTTGAGCGTCGGCCATTGCGGGGTGTGGCCCTGGTCGTGGTCGTAGTAGCCCGCACAGACCCAGAGCAAGCCGGTGGTGAAGGTCTGGACCTCCTCGGCCCCCTCGCAGCGGACATCGAGCGTCCAGCGCTTGGTGTCGGACGACCAAGCGGCCGAGTGCACCTGGTGGCCGTAGCGAATGTGGCGGGCCAGATCGTTTTCCGCGATCACCTCGTTGAGGTAGGCGCGGATCTCATCCGCCGTGGCGATGGCGCGCCCCGTCCAGGGTTTGAAGCCATAGCCATAGGTGAACAGGTCACTGTCCGATCGGGCGCCAGGGTAACGGTGGGTCCACCAGGTGCCGCCAAAGCCGGGCATGGCCTCGAGGACGCAACAGGAACGGTCGGGGAAGCGCTGGCGCAGATGGCAGGCCGCACCCAGGCCGGAGATCCCGGCGCCGATGATGAGAAAGTCGAAATCCTGGGTCATGGGGACGGGCCTCCTGGTCGCTGATCCAGGTCATGCTAGGCCCAAGCCTCAGAACGCCTGACATCGGCGCGACAGAAGTCGGGTATGGCCGGACACGCCCACCCGGGACAGCCCCCTGCAGGCGATCCCGGGAGCCAGGCCTGCTGCAGGCTTGGCTCCCCTGACGCGGATCGTCCGGGCTCAGCCCGCCAACAGACCCGCCAGGTTGAAGCCCAGATCAGCCGCCTGCTCAGGCGTGGGCGAAACCCCGGCATCGAGCAGCTTGCGCGCCGTCAGGTGGTCTTTGGCGGCGTTCACCGAATCCACCGCCACCAGGCGCCCGGCGCGGTACTGGAAGACCGAGAACGGGCCGTCCTCCAGGCTGCCGCGCAACACGGCCTGGTCGGCCCCTTCGGACAGGCCGGCCATCTGCAGCTTGCGGTCGTACTGGTCGGACCAGAACCAGGGCGTGGCCGTGAAGGGCCGATCCTGCCCGAGCAGGGCCGCCGCCGCCGACTTGCCCTGCTCGGAGGCGTTCTGCACCGACTCCAGGCGCAGCAGCCGGCCGTCCGGCAGGCGGCGTGCGGCACAATCGCCCGCCGCCACGATGAGCGGATCGGACGTGCGCCCGCAGGCGTCCACCACGATGCCGCGGTCCACCGCCAGACCGGCTTCGCGGGCCAGCGCATCGTTGGGCTGCACGCCCACGCCCAGCACCACCAGACCACAGGGCAGCTCGCGGCCGTCAGCCAGTTGCACGGCCCGGGCCTGGCCGTCCTGCACCACCAGGCGCTCGATGGCGGCGCCCAGCTCCAGCGCCACCCCGTGGCTGCGGTGCAGTGCGGCGTACCAGTCGGACAACTGCGGGCTCAGCACCCGGCCCAACAGGCGCGGTGCGGCTTCGAGCACGGTCACGGCCACGCCCTTCTTGCGCGCCGTGGCCGCCACCTCCAGGCCGATGAAGCCGCCACCGATCACCACCAGGGGCAGGCCCTCGGCCTGGCAACGGGCCAGCCCGGCGGCGATGGCTGCGGCGTCGTCGCGGCTGCGCAAGGTCAGCACATTGGCGGCCTCGGCGCCGGGCAAGGGCAGTCGCCGCGGCGTGGCCCCGGTGGCCAGCACCAGGCCGGTGTAGGGCAGCGCGCTGCCATCGGCCAGCCGCACGCACTGTGCCGCGCGGTCGATGGCCTGCACCGCTGCACCGGTGCGCAGCGTGATGTGCTTGCGCGCCAGCATCTCGGGCGCGCGCATCAGCAACTGGGCCGCATCCACCTCGCCGGCCAGCCAGGCCTTGGACAGCGGCGGGCGGTGGTAAGGCGCATGCGGCTCGTCGCCCAGCAGGGTGATGGCGGCGCTGCTGCCGCCGCTGCGCAGGGCCTCGGCCGCCATCAGGCCGGCCTGACCGGCCCCGATGATGACGATGTGCGCCCCGGGGTCTTGCGGGGCGGCGGCGGGCTGGCTGCTCATTCCTGCGTCTCGGGCAAGGTCAGGCTGCCGCCGGCCAGGGCCGGGCTGGCCTTGATCTGGCAGGCCAGGCGGCTGTTGGGACGCCGCTCGGCGGACACGTTGTCCAGCATGTCGAGCTCGCTGGCGCTGGGCGCGGGCAGGGCCGCCATCAGCAGATCGTCCACATAGCAGTGGCAGGTGGCACAGGCACAGGAGCCGCCGCATTCGCCCAGAATGCCTTCGATGCCGTTGGCGATGGCGGCCTGCATCAGGCTCCAGCCGTCGGGAACGTCCACGTCGGTGCGGCTGCCCGAGGCTTCGATGTAGGTGAGTGTGGTCATGGGTGGGGCTCCAGGTTCAGCGGGTGCTCAGGTCCAGCACCAGGGGGCTGCGGAAGGTGGACGAAGGCATCCAGGCCAGCTGGTCTTGCATGCGGTGGTACTCGGGCACCACCTGGTGGAATTCTTCGAACGCGGTCTTGATGGCCAGGCGCGCAATCGCCGTGCCCAGGCAGGCATGCACGCCGCCACCAAAGCCCAGGTGACCGCGCGGCTTGCGAGTGATGTCGTAGGCATCGGGGTTGGCGTACTGGCGCTCGTCGCGGTTGCCCGAACCATAGGCCAGGCAGACAAAATCGCCGGTCTTCATGGTCTGGCCATGCAGGGTCACGTCCTTCATCAGGCGGCGGCGGAAGCGCTGGGCCGAGGTGTTGAAGCGCAGCGACTCTTCGACGGCATCGGGCAGCAGGGCCGGGTTGGCCACCACCGCGCGGCGCGCTTCATCGAAGCTGGCCAGGTTGTAGGCAAACATCATCATGAAGCCGCCCAGCGATTCGACACCGGCCATGATCAGGGTGGTGGTGGTCAGCAGCACCTCGCGTTCGTCCAGGCGGTCGCCGTCGATCTCGGCCATGGCGAAGTGGCTGATCAGGTCGTCGCGCGGCTCGGCGCGGCGCATGGCGATCACCTTGGAGGCGTACTCCTGCATCCAGTTGTAGGCCGCGATGTGCTCGGGGCCCTTGGTGCGGGTGCGGGCGTCGCTCTGCACCATCAGCACGGCGTTGTCGCGCACGGTCTGCTCGTCGACGATGGCCTCATCGCCCATGGGCAGGCCCAGGGCCGCCATCAGCACCTTGACGGTGAACTGCGAGGACACCTCCTTGAAGTCAAAACGCTCCACCCCACGCAGTTGGCCGAACACCTGGCGGGCCACGGCGCGGATCGGCTCATCGAGCGCCAGCAGGTTGCGCTTCATGAAGGCATGCTGGATCAGGCCGCGCAGGCGGTCGTGGCGAGGTGGGTCGGAGCTGCCCAGGGTGGCGCCGGCGCGGCCGGGCAACTCGGTCATGAGGTTGCCGCTGGCCGAAGAATAGGTCTGCCAGTCCTGGCCCGCCGTCACGATGTCGGCGTAGCGCGACAGCACCCACATCTGGGCTTCGGGGCTCCAGAAGCACGGATGTTCGTCGCGCAGGATCTTGTAGTACGGAAAGGGGTCGGCATCGATGGCCGGCGAATAAGGGTCGAAACTGAAGCTCATGTTGTCTCCTGAGGCACCCGCAGTGGGCTGGGCTGAATTCTGTTTTGACCCAGAGCAAAGCGCAGTGGACGAAAGCCGGCCAATACTTGCACTTTTGACGCACCCTGCCTGACATGCCCCACTCGCCCCGCTCGTCCCTGCCAGTGCGCCGCCGCTTCAACACCCTGCCCGCGTTTGCGCTCTATGGCGAAGCCGGCAGCCCCGGAGCAGCCTTGCTGCACATCGAATCCATCGAGTCGCGCAGCCGCCTGTACGACTGGGAAATCGACGCCCATGTGCATCAGGGTTTGCACCAGGTGCTGTGGCTGCGCTCGGGTTGGGCCGAGGTGGTCTTGGACGAAAGTCGCAGTCGCTGCGAAGGCCCCACGGCGGTGCTGATCCCCCCTGGCGTGGCGCACGCCTTCCGGTTTTCGTCTGACAGCGACGGCCATGTGCTGACCGTCAACGCCCACTTGCTGGCCGAGGGCGAGGCCGCCGGCATGGGCGAGGCATTGCAGCAGTTGTTTGCCCAACCCCGTACCCTGGCATTGGAGGCCGACTCCCCCGACGTGGCACGGCTGCAGCCTTTGTTCGATGCCTTGCACGCGGAAAGCAGTGCCGACGACGCCGCCGATGCACCCGTGCCACTTTGGCTGGCCCGGGCCCTGGTCTGGCGCCTGGCCCAGTTGGGCCGGCGCCTGCCTGAGAGCCGCCACACTCGGCCCGGCTTGCGCCAGTCGCTGTACACCCGCTGGGTGGTGTTGCTGGAATCGCATTACCGGGAGCATTGGCCGGTCTCCCGCTACGCCGACCAATTGGGCCTGTCGACCGAGCGTCTGAACCGCATGGTGTCCGCTGAAACCGGCAGCCCCGCCCAGGCCTTGATCCATGCCCGGCTGGCCCGCGAAGCCTGCCGTCGATTGGTGCATGTGGCCGCGCCAGTCTCGCGCATTGCCTTCGACCTGGGTTTTGACGACCCGGCCTACTTCTGTCGCTTCTTCAAGCGCCACAGCGGCCTGTCGCCCAGGGCCTATCGTGTGCAGGCTCAGCAATTGCCCCCGCAGATCGAGGCGGCAGCCCAGCCCACCAGGCACGCCCCAGGAGCCGGCACCGAGACCTCATGACCCCATGCGGCCCAGCACCTTGGGCCGGTGTCCTGTTTGGAGCGGAGGCGGTTCGCCACCCCCGCTGTTCGCGGTGACCAGACCGTCTTCCAGATCGACCAGATCCAGCTGAAAGACACTGACGGCCTGCAGCAGATCCTGGGACTGGTGGCTCAGGCTGTTGGCAGCGGCCGCCATCTGCTCGACCAGTGCTGCGTTTTGCTGGGTCGCCTGGTCCATCTGCATGACGGCCTCGCCCACCTGCGAAGCCCCGGCACTCTGCTCGGAACTGGCGGCGCTGATCTCGCCCATGATGTCGGTCACACGCCGGATCGACGACACCACTTCGCTCATGGTGAGTCCCGCCTGGTCCACCAGGTGCGTTCCGGCCTCCACCCGCTCAACACTGGCCAGAATGAGTTGCTTGATCTCCTTGGCCGCCTGGGCGCTGCGCTGGGCCAGGACTCGCACCTCACCGGCCACCACGGCAAAGCCGCGCCCCTGCTCGCCCGCCCGGGCCGCCTCGACGGCCGCATTGAGCGCCAGGATGTTGGTCTGGAACGCGATGCCATCAATCACGTTGATGATGTCTGCGATCTTTTTGCTGGACTCGCTGATGCCTTTCATGGTCCCGACCACATCAGCCACCACTTCCCCGCCCTTTTCGGCCACGGCTGAAGCCCCCAGCGCCAGTTGATTGGCCGTGCGGGCATTTTCAGCATTGTGTTTCACGTTGGCACCGAGCTCTTCCATCGAGGAAGCCGTCTGCTCCAAGGCACTGGCCTGGCCTTCAGTGCGCGCCGACAGGTCTTGGTTGCCTTCGGCGATCTGGGCACTGGCGGTGGCAACCGACTCGGAACCTCGTCTCACCGTGAGCACCACCCGGGCCAGGTTGGCACTCATGTCCGACAGGGCGGCCATGAGTTGCCCCAATTCGTCCTTGCGCTGCACACGGGTGCCCGCACTCAGGTCACCCGAGGCCACCCTGGTCGCCACCTGGATGGCATGGGTCAATGGGCGGGTGATCGAGGCCGTCAGGACACAGGCGATCCAGATCCCGATCACGCAGCCCATGACAATCACCGCGAACACCGCCAGCCGGGTGCTGGCATAGCTGTCCTGGGACAGCTGAAAGGACTCATTCGAGCCCCGGGCCTGAAAGTCCAGGGCTGTGTTGATGCGCTCCAGCAGTTGGTTGAAGGCTTGCTTGGAAGGGCCGCCGTAAACCGCTCTCAAGGAATCGGTCACGCCGTCAGTGGACCGAGATGTGGCGAGCAACTCGCGCTGAACTTCGAAATAGGCCTTTTCGGCCTGCTGAATGGCATTGATCAACCGGCGCTCTTCGTCAACAGTCGCGGTGGCGGCGTAGACCTTGAACCATTTTTCTGCCTCGCCCCTGCCGCGTTGGATCTCCTGTTCCTGCTCAGCAAACTGGGGGTGGGTCCGGGACATCATGTGCAGGGCTTCAGCCTGCCGTATCCGACTGATGGCCGCCCTGTAGTCCCCCAAGGCGCGGGTGGCCACCATCCAGTTGGTGGCGATCTCCGCCGTGGCCCCGTTGACCACCGCGATGCGATTCAGAGACAGTGCGCCCAGCGCCGCCAGCAGGACCAGCAAGACCGCAAAGCCCAGGCCCAGACGCACACCGATTCGAATATTGGCGAGAGACATGAAAGCTCCTCGGGTGGTTTGTCCACCGCATGCGAACCCATCGTGCAAACCCTGCCTGGGCTGCACCGCCTGACCAGCGACGGAGCACCGGCGCCAGCTATTCTCCTAGGAAGCCTCAGTATCTCCGATTTGGTCATAAGTGACAATTTATGATTTTCATGACCCAATCTTTTTTCGAGGCGCAGCAGGACCGGCGGGGCAACAAGCCCTGAGGACTGCCCATCCGCGTCTGGGCCGGGCCTGGGGTCACCGGTCGGTCAGCACCTGCTGGACCACCTGCTCAAGCTCAGATCGCAGCCACTGGTGCACCGGGTCGCTGTGGTGGCGCAGGTGCCACACCTGGTACATGGGCATGGGCGGCGTGACCAGGGGCACCGGGGCCATGGCCAGGCCCCGCAGGCTGTGCCGGGCCAGCAGCGAGGGTGCGGTGGCCAGCCAGTCGCTGCCGCGCAGCATCGAGCCCAGCGCGGCCATGCCCGGCACGCTGGCCACAAAGTGGCGCTCCAGGCCCTGGGCCAGCATCCACTGGTCGATGTCCAGCGTGCGGCGCGGCTCGTACAGCACGGTCACGTGGTCCGCGCCCAGGTAGGCCTCGCGGCTGGTTGGGGCGGCCCGCTGGCCGGGGTCGTAGAACACGGCGTAGCGGTCTTCGAACAGGCGTTTTTGCAGGATGTCCGAGCCCTCGGGCGGGCGTGGCGTGATGATCAGCTGGCACACCTCGTCGCGCAGCAAGGCCGGGCCCGGCGCGCCCGACTTGATCACCCGCAAGGTGACGCCCGGGGCCTGCTCGCGCAGGCGGCGCAGCAGCGGCGGCAGCAGCAGGTCGCGCTGCAGGTCATTGGCCGCGATCGTGAAACAGGTGTTGAGCCGGGCCGGCTCAAAACCGGCGGCCACACTGAAGGCCTCCAGCTCGTCAAGCAGATGGCGGGCCCGCTGCGCCAGCAGGCCCGCCTGGGCCGTGGCCACGATGCCGCGTCCCGACTTGACGAACAGCGGGTCGCCCACGATGGCGCGCAGCCGGTCCAGGCCGTGGCTGACCGCCGACTGGGTCAGGCCCAGGCGCTGCGCCGCACCGGTCACGCTGCCAGTCTCCTGCACCGTGACCAGCAGCTGCAGCAGGCGGGCGTCCAGACTCAACCAATCAATCTTGTTCATGAGATGTATGAGTATCCATCTGTTTATCTTCTGCAATGGCCTCGGAATACTCCAGCCCTGACACAGATCAACCGCAGGAGACCTCCATGACCGCCACCAAGCCCCAGATCCCGGGCACCACCTTGTTCGACGGCGACCAGGCCCAGAAGGGCTATGCCCTGAACAAGATGTGCTTCTCGTTCAACAGCGCCGACAAGCGCAACGCCTTCAAGGCCGACGAAGCGGCCTACATGGCCGCCTACGGCCTGAACGAGGAGCAGGCCCGGGCCATCCGCGAACGCGACGTGCTGGGCCTGCTGGCCGCCGGCGGCAATGTGTACTACCTGGCGAAGTTCGCCGGCATCCTGGGCCTGGACGTGCAAGACCTGGGCGCCGCCCAGACCGGCATGAGCAAGGACGCCTTCAAGGCCATGCTGGTGGCGCACAACCAGCAGCCCGACACCCTGGCCGCCTGAGCCGCCCCCCAACGACGACAACGACGACAACGGAGAAACAAAATGGCAAAGATTGTTGGTGGCATGACCACTTCCCACGTGCCCGCGATCGGCGGCGCCATGGCCAAGGGCATTCAGAATGAACCCTACTGGAAGCCCTTTTTCGATGGCTTTCTGCCGGTTCGCCAATGGCTGGACGACGTCAAGCCCGACATCGCGGTGGTGTTCTACAACGACCACGGCCTGAACTTCTTCCTCGACAAGATGCCCACCTTCGCAGTCGGGGCCGCGCCGCAGTACAACAACGCCGACGAAGGCTGGGGCATCCCCACGCTGCCGCCGTTCAAGGGGGCGACCGACCTGTCGTGGCACATCATCAACCACCTGGTGGAGCAGGAGTTCGACATCACCACCTGCCAGGAAATGCTGGTGGACCACGCCTTCACCCTGCCGCTGAAGCTGTTCTGGCCCGAGGGCGAGTGCCCGGTGCTGACCGTGCCGATCTGCATCAACACCGTGCAGTTCCCCCTGCCCAGCGCCAAGCGCTGCCTGGCCCTGGGCCGGGCCGTGGGTCAGGCCATCGCCAACTGGGACAGCGACAAGAAGGTGGTGGTGATCGGCACCGGTGGCCTGAGCCACCAGCTCGACGGCGAGCGTGCCGGCTTCATCAACAAGCCTTTCGACCTGAAGTTCATGGACAGCCTGTTCAACGAGCCCGAGTGGGCCACCCAGTTCAGCATCCCCGAACTGGTCGAGAAGACCGGCACCCAGGGCGTGGAGTTGCTGATGTGGCTGGCCACCCGCGCCGCCGTGCCGGGCCAGGTGCGCAAGGTGCACACCAATTACCACATCCCGATCTCCAACACCGCGGCCGGCACCATGGCCTTTGCCGCCGCGTAACGCTGACCAGCCTGCCCGCCCGGAGCGGGCGTTCTGCCTAGAATCGCTGACAACCCTCGTTGGAGACTCGAACATGACCGAACGCCAAGCCCGCCCGGGCACTGCGACCCGCACTCGCCGCCAGGCCCTCCTGCAGACCGCAGGGGCCCTGGCGGCTTTTTCATGGGGGCAGGCCACCCAGGCCCAGGCCGGCTACCCGACCAAGCCCGTGCACTTTGTGGTGGGCTACCCGGCCGGCGGTGCGGTGGACATCGTGGGCCGCACCGTGGGCCAGGCCATGTCCACTATCCTCGGCCAGCCGGTGATCGTCGACAACAAGCCCGGAGCGGGCAGCAACATCGCCATCAAGTCGGTGATCGACAGCCCGGCCGATGGCTACAACCTGCTGGTGGCGGCCAACGCGCTGGCAGCCAACATGGCGCTGTACCAGCCCGCCCCATTTGACGCAGAGCGCGACCTGGCCCCCGTGGGCCTGATCGGCCGTGTGCCGGTGGTGCTGGCCGTGAACCCCGCAGCCGGCATCGACACCCTGGCCCAGTTGCTGAAAACGGCCAAGGACAAGCCCGGCAGCGTGAACTACGCCACCCCGGGCAATGGCTCGACCCCGCACCTGGCAGTGGAACTGTTCGAGCGCGCCGCCGGCGTGCAACTGGCCCATGTGCCCTACCGCGGCGGCGGCCCGGCCATCACCGACGTGGTGGGCGGCCAGTTGCCCATGGTGGCCGTGAACGCGCTCGAGGCCGTGGCCCAGGTGCGCGCCGGCCGGCTCAAGGTACTGGCGGTGATGAGCGCCAAACGCAGCAGCCTGTTCCCAGAGGCCCCCACCCTGGCCGAATCAGGCTTTGCCGGCTTTGAAGCCTCCGTCTGGTACGGCCTGCTGGCCCCGGCCGCCACGCCCAAGCCCGTGCTGGCCCAGTTGAATGCCGCCCTGCAAAAGGCCCTGGCACAGAAAGACGTGCGCGACAAACTGAGCGCCGCCGGCGGCGAGGTCGAACCCGGCAGCGCCGAAGCCTTCGCCACCCTCCTGCACAAGGAACGCGCCCGCTACGACCAGGCCATCCGCACCGGCAACATCAAACCCGATTGAGA
>Ga0209913_1000390_pt1 | contig 38679 bp, 29 predicted proteins | sample PersoiDNA2013203_FD_185805 | JGI IMG/M metagenome (GOLD analysis project Ga0209913, IMG submission 185805) | Permafrost soil microbial communities from the Arctic, to analyse light accelerated degradation of dissolved organic matter (DOM) -... | ecosystem: Environmental > Terrestrial > Soil >...
TTGGGGCGCAGCACCGCATGGGGCAGGCCGCTGTCGGCCAGCGCCTGCTCGACCTGCCGGTGCGCGTCGCCACTCCAGGTGCGGCCTGGGGGTGACAAGGTCCAGGCCGAGCCCGAGAGCTTGACCAGCCGCGGCACCCCGGCCAGGCGTGCCGCCTGCACAAAGTGGCCCTGGTGCAAGGCCAGATCGGGGCTGATGGGCGACAGCAGAAACGCCGCCCGCACCCCGCTCAAGGCGCGTTGCAGGGTGCCGGGCTCGGCCAGCTCGCCCTGGCTCAGCTCCACACCGGCTTGTGCCAGGTGGGCGGCCAGGGTGCTTTGGCGGCTCAGCACCCGCACCCGCACGCCCTGGGCCAGCAGGCCGGCCACCAACAGGCGGCCGAGCCGCCCGCTGCCGCCACCGACCAGCACCGGGCGCGGGTCGTCGCCGCGCAACTGCGGGCTCACGCCGCCTCCAGCACGGGCGCGCCCAGGCGGTGCAAGGGGGCGGCGTCCACCCAGTCGGCCACGCTGAAGTCGGCGCTCAAAAAGCCCTGTTGCAGCAAAAAGCCCTTGAAATGGTCCACCGCATCCAGCAGATCGGGCGCCAGGCTCAGGCCCAGGTGCCGGTGCACGTCGGGGCCGTTGCTGGCCAGCACGGCTTCTTCGGTGCTGCCGATCTCGCGGGCCACAAAACGCAGGGTCTCGTCGGGATGGGCCACAGCCCAGTCGCTACCGCGTTGCACCACGGCCAGCAGGCGTTGTACCAGGTCGGGCCGGTCGCGGGCCAAGGCCTCATCCACCGTCAGCAGGCGCGGGGTGCCGTTGTTGATGCGCACGCGCGGGTCGGGGTGGCGACCGGTCTCGACCACGGTCTGGGCGCCGATCAGGTTGGCCACCACAATGCCTTCGGCCCCTTTCACAAACACGGCATCCACCTCGCCGCGTTCCAGCGCGCTGATCTCTGCAAAGTAGGGGTGGCGCCGGCGCAGCCCATGCAGGCTGGCATGGCCCGGGCCCAGCAGCACGGGCTCGGTGATCGGCAAATCCACCGGCACGATGTCGGCCCAGTTCAGGCCGGCCGTGCCCAGGGCCGAGTGCAGGCCCTTGAGTGCGGTGGCGCGGTGAAAGTCGATCTGTTCGCCCACGCGCAGCGGCACGCCCAGGCGGCGACCGGCCAGGTCGGCGGCGCTGCGCAGCGGGCTGTCCCGGCGGGCGATCACGGCCTGGAACTCATCGGTCCAGGTCAGGGCCACCAGCCGGGTGGCGGCGCCCTGGGCGCGCGCCCAAAGCGGCGGGATGTTGCCGCCCTGGCGGAACGACCAGGCCAGGTGGTGGCTGAAGTGGCTCTCGCGGATGGCCTTGACCGGGCTGTCGATGATCGATTTGACCTGCAGGCCCAGCGGCTGGAACTCGGCCTCCAGCCAACCCAGGCGGGCGGCAATGCCCAGGGGCGAGGGCACGGGGCAGCGGGTGTACCAGAGCACGGTGCCAGGGGCATCGGTGGGGTCGTCGGTGCTGGATGGGGCCGGTGCGGCCAGGGTTTCACTCATGGGGTCTCCCTTCAGGGTGTCAGGTGGCCAGCCATACATGGGCCAGGTTGCCGGCCACGCCCAGCGCACCCACGGTGTGTTGGTGCACGCGCGGGCTGGCCACGGTCAGGTTGTCGGGCGCCACCAGGGTGATGTCGGGCAGATCGCGCACGATGGCTTTCTGGATGTCGATCCACAGGGCCTGGCGTTTGGCCAGGTTGGTTTCGACCGCGGCGGCTTCCAGCCACTGATCAACCTCGGGGTTGGCGTAGCCCGAGCCGTTGGAAAACGGCAGGCCGCGCTTGAAGTTCTTCGACCAGTACAGGCGCTGGATCCCCACCGTGGGGTCGAAGGTGTTGCTCATGCCGCCAAAGTTGAAATCGAAGTCGCGGTCGGTGTAAATGCGCTTGATGTAGGTGCTGAAGTCGCTGCTGCGCAGACTCACCTCGACCCCCACCTTGCCCAGCGCCTGCTTGATGTACTCGCTGGTGCGCAGACCCCCTTCGTGTGGCATGGGGTCGTGGGTGATGCGCACCCGCACGCCGTCGGCCCCGCGCGGGTAGCCCGCCTGGTCCAGCAGGCGGCCGGCGCGCTCGGGGTCGTACACCGGCACGGCCAGGTCGCCATGGAAGAAGCGTTTCAGCCCCGGTGCCACCGGCCCGGGGGGCGAGCTGGCCAGGCCGTACCAGGCTGTCTTGACGATGGTCTGGCGGTTCAGCGCGTGGGCAAAGGCCTGGCGCACCCGCACGTCCTTGAAGAAGGGGCGCTCCAGGTTGAACTCAAGCCGGAACACCGAGTTCACGTACTGGTAGCCCTCGCTGCTGAAGTTCAGTTTGCCGGCGGCGCGCAGGCGGCCCACATCGGCCAGGGCCACCGGGGTGTTGGGCGCCAGGTGCACCTCGCCAGCCTCCAATGCCGCGCTGCGCGCGGCGGCGTCGGGGATGAAGCGGATCACCAGCCGGTCCAGGTAGGGGCGGGGCTTGTCCCAGTAGTCGGGGTTGCGCTCCAGCACCAGGTGGCTGCCACGCACCCACTCCTTGAACCGGTAGGGCCCCGTGCCGATGGGGGCGTTGTTCACCGGGTTGGATTCGGCCCGACCATTGCTGTACAGGTGCTTGGGCACGATGGGGGACTCAGAGGCCGCCAGCGCGTTCAGCAGGTAGGGCACGGGGGCCGACAGGCGCAGCTCCACCGTCAGCGGGTCGGGCGTGCGCACTTCGGTGAGGTTGGCAAAGGTGGCGCGGCCACGCGGGTGCACCTCTTTGAGCAGGTTCAGCGAATGCGCCACGTCGGCCGAGGTGAAGGGCTGGCCGTCATGCCACAGCACCTTGGGCCGCAGCTTGAACACATAGCGCAGGCCATCGGGTGACACCTGCCACGACAGCGCGAGTTGCGGCTGGGGGTTCAAATCGAAGTCGTAGTCCAGCAGCCCTTCGGTGAGCTTGGCGCTCACGAAGTAGCTGTTGTTGGCGGTGTGGGCGATGGTGGTCAGCACCGGCGGCTCGGGGTAGATGGCGAGCACCAGAGTGCCCCCACGCTGGGGCGTGGCGCTGGTCGCTGCCCGGGCCGGGGCCCAGGGCAGCAGGGCACCGAGACCGGCGGCGCTGCTCTGGGCCAGCAGGCGGCGGCGCGACAGGCCGGGTTCGGTGGCGCGGGGCTCCGGCGTGGCGCTGCTGCCCGATGCCAACCAGGGGGCATGGAAGGGGTTCATGGCGCGTTCCCTCAGTCGGTGGTCTGCCAGCCTGGGGGCACGATGAAGCCGGGCTGTTGGGCCTCCAGCAGCTCGGCAAAGCGGATCGGCGTGAGGTCTTCCAGGAAGGGGCCCACGGCCTGGCCGCCAATCGGCAGGCCGCTCTCGTCCAGCCCCAGCGGAAAGCTGGTGGCCGGCAGGCCAGGCAGCACCGGCAGGCCGGCCCAGTGGAACAGGTCCAGAAAGCGCACCGGGCGCACGCCGTCGGCAAAGGCCACGGGGTAGCTGCGCTCGTCCTTGGGCTCCTGCTGGTTGTGTTCGAAGGCGGGCAGGGGGGCGACGGGGCTCATCACCAAGTCGAACTGTTCAAACAACTTCTCCCATTGGGCGCGCAATTGCAGCCGCGCTTCGTTCAGGCGCAGCCAGTCGCGGTGACTCAGCGAGAAGGAGCGCAGCCAGGCCGCATCGGCGCTGTTGTCGTCGGGCTGCAAGGCGGCCAGGCGTTGCTGGGCCCCGGCGCTGAGGGTGGGTGGGTCGGCCAGCGACGAGCCCAGCAGGCTGCGGTACAGCGTGTGCGAGGCCACCAGATCGGGCAGCAGGCCCGGCGCCAGCTCGCTCACGCGGGTGACCCGGCCGCCGGCGGCCTGCACGGCCTGTGCCAGGCGCTGGCTCACCCGCTGTTCGGACAGGCTTTGGGCCGTGCCCGGCCATTGGTCGAGCAGCAAGAGTCGGAAATCGCTCAGGCGGCTGTGCCGTGGGGCGGGCAGGGTGGCGCGCCAGGTCTTGTTCTGCCGCGGGTCGCGGTTGAGCAGCAGGGGCAGGGCCAGGGCCAGGTCGGCGGCGCTGCGCGCCAGCGGGCCGGCCACGGCCAGATCGCGCTCGCCCTGGCGGCCTGCGGGCAGGCCGGTGCCCAGCAGGCTGATCAGCCCCTGGCTGGTCTTGTGCCCGTAGACCCCCGTGAAGTGGGCCGGAATGCGGATCGAGCCTCCGATGTCCGTGCCCAGCTCCAGCGCCACAAAGCCGGCGGCCAGCGCTGCGGCCGAGCCGCCCGACGAACCTCCCGGGGTGCGGGCCGGGTTCCAGGGGTTGCGACTCAGGCCGTAGACCGCGTTGTAGCTTTGCAGATCGGCCAGCGCCAGCGGGACGTTGCTCTTGCCCAGGACAATCGCTCCGGCCTCGCGCAGGCCGGCAACGGCGGCGCTGTCTTGCGCGGCCAGGTTGCCGGTCCGGGCTGGGTCGCCCACCGTGGTCGGCAGGCCGGCGACATCGAAGTTCTCTTTCACGCTGACCGGAACCCCCAGCAGCGGGCGGCGCTCGCCACGGGCCAGGGCGGCGTCGGCGGCCCGGGCATCGGCGCGGGCGCGCTCCAGGTCCAGCACCACGAGGGCGTTGATGGCAGGGTTCAGGCGCTCGATGCGCTCGATGCTGTGCTCCAGCAACTCGCTGGCGCTGACCTGGCCTTCGGCCAGGGCGCGCGCCTGCTCGGTGGCCGAGGCATGGCTCAGGCGGTTCAGCAAGGCGGTCTTGAGGTGCTGGGTGTCGACGGGTGCGTTCATGGGCGGCTCGCGATCGGTGGATGTGGGTTGGATGGATGTGCCTTGGGTGACGGTGCAGGCGGGTGCGGCTTACTTGCCGCCTTCCACCCAGGTGTCGGACCAGTCGCCCGCGTGCAGGTCGATGCTGTTGAAGAAGTTGTGCACGCGCTTGTTCAGGGCCGAGGGGCCAGGCACGGTCACCAGCGGGTACACCGGCAGATCACGGCCCACGATCTGCTGGATCTGCTTGAACTGGCCGGCGCGCTTGCCTTCGTCCACTTCCACCGCAGCCTGGCGGAACAGCTCATCCACCTGGGGGTTGTTGTAGTGGGCGGCGTTGATCCAGATAAGCGGGTTCTTGATGCCGTCCGACCAGTAGATGCGCTGCACGCCCACGATGGGGTCGAACAGACGGCCCAGGCCGTTGATGTTCAGGTCGAAGTCGCGTGCGGTGTAGACGCGCTTGAAGAAGCTGGCCATGTCACCGTCCTGCAGCTCGGCCTTGATGCCCACACGCCCCAGCGCATTGCGCAGGAACTCCGAGCTGCGCTTGAAGTCGGCGCCCGGGATGTTGGTGATGCGCAGCGCAAAGCGCTGGCCATTGGCCTGGCGCGGGTAGCCGGCCTGATCCAGCAACTGGTTGGCGCGGGCCACGTCGTAGCCGTACTGGAAGGTGCTGTCGTCGTAATAGCTCGACAACACGCTGGGCACGGGCGAGTTGACCACCTCGGCACGCTTGTAATAGACCGTGGTGCGCAGTGCGTTACGGTCGATGGCGTGCGCAATCGCCTGGCGCACCTCGGGCTTGGCCAGGATGGGGTGCTCGACGTTGAACTCCAGGAAGGCGGCGTTGTTCAGAAAGCCGTCATAGCTGTCGTCCACCTGCAGTTTGGGGTTCTGGGCCAGGCGGTCCAGATCGGCCAGGTTGATGTTGGTGGCCACGTCGATTTCGCCCGCCTCCAGCGCGGCCACGATGCCGGCCCGGTCGCCGATGAACTTGATCACCGCACGGTCCAGATACGGCTTGCCCGCCTGCCAGTAGTGGGGGTTCTTCTTGAGCAGCACGTGGCTGCCCCGTACCCACTCTGCAAACACGAAGGGCCCGGTGCCGATGGGTGCGCTCTGGTTCGGGCTGGTCAGTGGGTCGGCCTCGGTGTAGCGGTGGGCCGGCACGATGGGCAGCTCGGCCGACGACAGCGATTTCAACAGGAAAGGCGTGGGCTTGCTCAGCACCAGCACGGCGGTCAGCGGGTCAGGGGTGTCGACGCGCTCCAGATTGGCCAGGGTGATGCGGCCACGCGGGCCCTGCTTCTTTTGCGCCAGCAGAGAAAAGCGCACGTCGGCAGCGGTGAAATCCTTGCCGTCATGCCATTTCACGCCGGGGCGCAACTTGAAGGTGTAGCGCAGGCCGTCGGGGCTCACGCTCCAACTGGTGGCCAGCAGGGGCTGGGGCTTGAACTGGCTGTCGTAGCGCAGCAGGCCTTCGACGATCTTGGCGCTGATGTTGCGGATGCGGGTGTTGGTGTCGAGAAACGACACCAGCGACGGCGGCTCCAGGTCGGTGGCCAGGGTCAGGGTGCCACCGGCTTGGGGCTTGGCCGTGCTGCCTTGGGCGCTGGCGCTCAGGCTGGCGCCCGCCAGGGGCAGGGCGGCCAGCAGCAGGGCGAGCAGGCGGCGGTTGAGTTGGGGCAGGCGCTGGGTCATGGTGGGTTCCAAAGTCGTTTTCACGTTGAGTGGGTTGGGTGTTTTTAGGGGGGGCTGCGCGCTCAAAGGCGCAGGCCGGCCTGCTTGAGCAGGGGCAGGATGCGGTCGCCGAAGTACTCAAGATCGGGCTTGAAGTCGTAGAAGCTCAGTTGCAGCCCATCCACGCCGGCACGGTGCAGTTGCACAAACTGCTCCACCACCTGCTCGGGCGTGCCCACCACTTCGATGTTGCCGCCGATGGCCCGGCGGCTCGGTGGGTCGATGCCGACACGGCCTTTCCAGGCGTGGGCATCGCTGGCCAGGCTGTTGAAGCCCTGGGGCGTGGTCGGGTCCTGGTGGGCCACGATGGCGTCGTAGTAGGCGCGGGTCTCGGCCTCGGTGTCGCGGCTGATCACCAGCGGGTTCAGCAGGGTGCGCACTTCGCGGCCCTGCTGGCGTGCGCGCGCCTTCAGGTCGGCGATGTGGGCAGGCAGGGCCTGCACGGCACTCGCAAAGTCCGACCCGGCCGGGCTGGTGATGAAGACGATGTCGGAGTAGCGCGCTGCGTACTCGAAGCCGGCCACCGAGCCCGTGGCATTGACCAGCACCGGGCGCCCGTAGCGGGGCTTGGGGCTGGCAAAGGCGCCCTGCAGTTTCCAGCTTGACTCACGGCCTTCGTAGCTGAAGTTCTCGGGGTCGCTCCACAGGCGCTGCACCACCTCGATGAACTCGGCTGTCAAGTCGTAGCGCTGGTCGTGCTCGATGCGGTCCCAGCCGAACATGCGGTGTTCGACCTCACGGTGCCCGGTGACCACGTTGATGCCCCAGCGACCGCCCGAGATGTGGTCCAGCGTGGCGCCCCACTTGGCCAGGTGCAGCGGATGCAGGGGGCCGTACAGCACATGCAGGGTCGAGATCAGGATGATGCGTTGCGTCACCGAGGTCAGCGCCGCGGTGGTCATGAACGAGTCGAGGGCGTTGCCATCGAACACGCCGCCATAGCCGCCCTTGGGCAGCCACTGAGACAGCGCGAACACCAGGTCAAAGCCCAGCGACTCGGCCTTCAGCACCAGGTCGCGGTTGTAGTCGAAGCGCCAGTCGGTGCTGCGCGGCAGGGTCGAGGCGCTCCAGCCACCGGCCTGGATGGGCAGGAACAGCCCGAGCAGCACGGGCTGCTTCAGGGCTTGCGACAAGGGACTGTCCGGAAAGTCGGTGGGGGCGGCAAAGCGGTCCAGGCCGACCAGGGCCCCGGCATGAGATGGCAGTGACATGGTGTTTGAAGCGTGCGCTCGCAGGTGAAATCAGGTGCATTCAGGTGGAATGAGAGAGCGCATTCTGGGTCGCAGGTTTTCAAATCCGCTATGCCGATTTCGGATGTCGATCCTTGGAAATCGTTGCTGGGCAAGGCTTTCCGAAGGGCGGCCTGTTTCTAGAATGAAAAAGAGGCCCACCGCCACGGGCCCGCGGTGGCTGGCCGCCGCGTTTCTATTTCAAACCCGGAAACCCATCCCATGACCTACCGTTACCTGGGCCGCAGCGGCCTGCGCGTGTCCCGCCTGAGCCTGGGCACCATGATGTTCGGCGGTGCCACCGACGAACCCACCTCGCACCGCATCATTGCCAGTGCCCGCGAGCAGGGCGTCAACTTCATCGACACGGCCGACGCCTACCAGAAAGGCCGTACCGAAGAGGTGGTGGGCCGCGCCCTGCAGGGCGACCGCGACCACTGGGTGCTGGCCACCAAGCTCTCCAACCCCATGGGCCCCGGGCCCAATGAGCGCGGCACCTCACGCAAGTGGATCGTTCAGGCCGTGGAAGGCAGCCTGAAGCGGCTGGGCACTGACTACATCGACCTGCTGTACCTGCACCGGGCCGACTTCGAGGCCCCGCTGGGTGAGGCCGTGCGCGCGCTCGGCGATCTGGTGCGGGCCGGCAAGCTGCGCTACTTCGGCTTGGCCAACTTCCGGGGCTGGCGCATTGCCGAGGTGGCTCACCTGGCCGATGCGGAGGGCATCGACCGCCCGGTGGCCAGCCAACCTCTGTACAACCTGGTGGACCGCAGTGCCGAGGTGGAACAACTGCCCGCCGCTGCCCACTATGGTCTGGGCGTGGTCTCGTACAGCGCGCTGGCCCGCGGGGTGTTGACCGCCAAGTACGACCCCGATGCCCCGCCACCCGCCGGCTCGCGTGCGGCACGCAGCGACAAGCGCCTGCTGGAAACCGAATGGCGCCCCGAGTCACTGCGCATCGCGCGCCAGTTGCGCGAGCACGCCGAGGCGCGCGGCATCACCCCGGCCGAGCTGGCCGTGGCCTGGGTGTTGAACAACCGGCTGGTCACCTCCTTCATCGCCGGCCCGCGCACCGAGGAGCAATGGCAGGCCTACGTGAAGGCGCAGGATGTCGTGCTGACGCCTGAGGACGAGGCCTTGGTGAATCGCCTGGTGCCCGCTGGCCACAGCTCCACCCCGGGCTACACCGACCCGGGCCACCCGGTGGAGGGGCGCGTGCCCTTGGTGCTGCCGTCAGCAGCTTGAGCCCTGCGCCCGGCGCGCCAGGGCGGCGCTCGGGCAACCGTCAGCCCAGGCTCACCTGGTTGCGCCCAGCCGCCTTGGCCTGGTACAGCGCCCGGTCGGCCCGGCCCACCACGGCATCGCAGGAGGCATCGCCGGCCTGCACCAGCGCCACGCCGATGGACACCGTGCAGGCGGGCGTGTCGGTGTCCGCCGGCAGGCCTTCCACCCGCGCCCGCAACCGCTCGGCCATCCGGCGGGCCGATTCCGGGTCGGAGGTGGGCAGCAGGGCCACGAACTCTTCGCCGCCGTAGCGACCCACCCGGTCGAGCGGGCGCAAGCCTTGTTGCATTGCGCCAGCCACCTTTGCCAGGGTGCGGTCGCCAGCCTGGTGACCGTGGTTGTCGTTGATGCGTTTGAAGTGGTCCAGGTCGAGCAGCAGCAAGGCGTAGGCCTGGCCCTCCTGCTGCCAGCGGGCATGGGCCTGTTCGGCCAGGCGCAGGATGGCCCGGCGGTTGAGGGTGCCGGTCAGGTCGTCGTGGCTGGCCAGGTGTTCAAACTCCAGCCGCACCCGCTCGCTGGCCATCAACTGGGCGCTCACCAGCACCATCAGGATGGTGAAGCTGAAGGTGGCCACAAACACCATGTGGATGACCGAGCCGGCGTCAAAGCGTTGCGTCTCAGGGGTGTCGATCCAGTAGGTGGTCAATGCGCGGGTCACCAGCACCAATGTCTGCCAGGCCATCGCCACCAGCATCAGCCGAGCGGCAAAGCCGCGGCCATGCCGGGCCAGGACCTGAGTGTGGGCGGCGCAGATGGCGGCCATGCCCAGGCCGAAGATCAGCATGCGTGGCCGGTAGTCGGGCCAGATCACAAAAAACACAAACAAGCCCGCCAGGCACCCCAGCACCAGACTGACCCAGGGCCACCAGCGCCAGGGTTGGCCCAGAAACTCGCGCGTGCCGGCCAGCAGGGCCACGGTGCTGGCCATCAGCAGCCCGTTGCCCCCCAGCCCCACCACCAGCGCCGGTGCGTGCCCCAGCAGGGCATAGAAGCCGGTGGCCCCCAGGGCCAGCAGGGGCGCCAGGCCCCAGTACCGAAGCCCCTTGATGTTGCTCGGAAAGTTGTGCCGGATACCCAGCAGCACGGCGCCCATCACAGCGCATTGAAGGGCCGCCAGAAAATTGAAACTGCGCAGGTCCAGGGACGTCATCGGGCAGGCGCGCGAACGCAGGCGGCGAGTGGTTTCATGATTCGTGGCAGTTTAGCCGGCTGCGCGAGCCCCGGCGCCAGGCCCTTTCTTTTCCAACATTCCATCTCTGAAATCCGTCTAAGTCGGCGCAGCATGCCCCGATAGGATTTGCGCCAGCCAGCCGCCCTCAACGATTCCTTTGCCGAGCTGTACCTGGCGCCCTGAGCGCCTTCCTGGAGACCGACCCATGGCCAAACGATCTGGCTTTCTGCGCTTTGGCGCTTTTCTGTACCCCACCGGCCACCACATTGCGGCCTGGCGCCACCCTGACACGGTGCCCGGCGCCGGGCTCAACATCCGGCACTACCGTGAGCTGGCCCAGATCGCCGAGGCGGCGCGCTTTGATCTGCTGTTTCTGGCCGACGGCGTGGGCACCCGGGGCGATCGGCCCGAGGTGCTGAGCCGCACGGCGCACAGCTATGTGTCGCAGTTCGAGCCGCTCACGCTGCTGTCGTCGCTCTCGGCCGTGACCGAGCGCATCGGCCTGGTGGGCACGGCCTCCACCAGTTTCAACGAGCCCTTTCATGTCGCACGCAAGTTCGCCTCGCTTGACCACCTGAGCGGGGGCCGCTCGGGCTGGAACCTGGTCACCTCGTCCAGCGAGTTCGAGGCGCGCAATTTCAACCTGGAGCACCACCTGGCCCATGCCGACCGCTACGAACGGGCCAGCGAATTTGCCGACGTGGTGCAGGGCCTGTGGAACAGCTGGGACGCCGACGCCTTTGTGTGGGACAAGGCCGGTGGCCGGGTGTTCGACCCGGCACGCCGCCATGTGCTCAACCACAAGGGCAAGCATTTTTCGGTGCAGGGCCCCTTGAACGTGGCCCGTTCGCCGCAGGGCCGGCCGGTGCTGGTGCAGGCTGGCTCGTCCGAGGCCGGCAAGGCCCTGGCCGCGCGCACGGCCGAGGTGGTCTTCACCGCCCAGCAGACGCTGCAGGACGCGGTGGACTTCTATGCCGACCTCAAGGGCCGCATGGCGGCGCACGGGCGCGACCCGGCCAGCCTGCTGGTGATGCCGGGCGTGTTTCCGGTGGTGGGCAGCAGTGAGAGCGAGGCCCGTGAGAAGTTCGAGCAACTGCAGTCGCTGATCGACCCGGTGCTGGGCCTGTCGCTGATCTCGGGGCTGACCGGGGGCGTGGATCTGTCCGGCTACGACCTGGACGGCCCCATCCCCGAGCTGCCCGAGACCAATGCCAGCAAGAGCCGCCAGGACCTGACGCTGAAGCTGGCCCGCAGCGAGAACCTGAGCATCCGCCAGCTCTACCTGCGGGTGGCCGGGGCGCGGGGCCACTGGCAGCTGGTGGGCACGCCCGAGCAGATCGCCGACCAGCTGGAAGAGCGCTTTGTGAACTACGGGGCCGACGGCTTCAATGTGATGGCCCCGGTGCTGCCCAACGGCCTGCGCGACTTTGCCGAGCGGGTGCTGCCCGAGCTGCGCCGACGCGGGCTGGCGCGCACGGAATACGACGGTGACACGCTGCGGGCCAATCTGGGCCTGAAGGCCTGACGGGCTTGCCCGAGTGGGTTGACCCTCAGCGCCGGTACATGGCCTCGATCTCGGCCTGGAAGTGCTGGGCCAGGTTGTTGCGCTTGAGCTTGAGGGTGGGGGTCATCAAGGTGTTCTCGATGGTCCAGGGTTCGAGCGTGAGGCGCACGGCCCGGGGCTGGGCGTAGTACGGAAAGCCCGCGGTCAGGGCCTTGATGCGCTCCAGCACCGCCTTGCTGGCCGTGCTGGCGGTGAGGGCGGCCGGGTCGTCCGGGTTCAGGCCGAGCGTGCGGGCCAGGGCCTGCCACTGCGCCGGGTTGAGCACCACGATGCAGCCGATGAAGGGGTGGTTGTCGCCAAAGGTGTAGGCCTGGTCGAACAAGGTGTCCTGGGTGATGGCCAGCTCCAGGTCGGCCGGGGCGATCTTCTCGCCGGTGGAGGTGACGATGATCTCCTTGACCCGGCCCAGGATGCGGATGCGCCCGTCCTCCAGCGCGGCCTGGTCGCCGGTGCGCAGCCAGCCCCCTTCGAGCAGGGCGGCGCGGGTGTCGTCTTCTCGCTTCCAGTAGCCACGCATCACGCTGGGGCCACGCACCTGCAGTTCGCGGTTGTCGGCAATGCGCACTTCCAGGCCCTGCAGCGGCCGCCCCACGGTGGCGGGGTGGTTGTCGTCCAGCGTGTTGACGGCGATCACGGGCGAGGATTCGGTCATGCCATAGCCCTGGGCAATGGGCACGCCCAGGCTGTTGAAGCAGCGTGCCACTGCGGGGGAGAGCGGGGCGCCCCCGCTGACCGCCAGGCGCAGCCGGCCGCCAAAGCCGCCCTGCAGGCGGCGCGCCACCAGGCGCTCAAGCAGTGGCCAGGCCAGCCGGGCCAGCAGGCCGGGCGGCGCGGTGGGCAGGCCCAGGGCATCCGCCAGGCCCTGGGCTGCGACAAAGCGCTGCCAGCCGATGTCCTGCGCGGCGCGGGCCAGGCGGGCGGCCAGCGGATGGCCGGCCAGGCGGGTCTCAAAACCTGCATACACCCGCTCGAAGATGCGCGGCACCGACACCAGCACCGTGGGTCGCACGCTTTGAAAATCCTGCATCAGCTGCTGGGTGGAGCGCGCAAAGGCCACGCTGGCCCCCACCGCCACGGGCAGGTAATAGCCAGCGGTGCGCTCGAAGGTGTGCGACAGCGGCAGAAACGACAGAAACACATCGCTCTCACGCGCCTGCACGCGCTGCACGCAGGCCTGCACGTTCGACAGCACATTGCGGTGGGTCAACATCACGCCCTTGGGTTTGCCGGTGGTGCCCGAGGTGTAGACCAGTGCCGCCAGGTCATCGGCCTGGGGGGGCTGGGTGGGCACGGCACCGTTCAAGGCATCACCCCGCGCCAGCCAGTCGGCCAGCGAGCACAGCGGCACCGTGCCGGGTGGCGTCGTCAGCGGCGTGCTGCCGGGCTGCACCACCACCACCTGGCGCAGCGCCGGCAGGCTCAGGCCCACACTGGCGATGGAGGCCCATTGGGCCTCGGTCTGCAGCACCAGCAGGCTGGCATCGCTGTCGGCCAGTATGTAGGCGATGCTGTTGGGGTTGTCCAGCGCGTGCATGGGCACGGGCACACAGGCGCGGCGCAGGGCCGCCTGGTCCAGGCATACCGCGTTCAGGCCATTGGGCAGCAACAGCCCGATGCGCTCACCCCGGCGCAGGCCCAGGCTGGCCAAGGCGGCCGCATGCCGGGTCACCTGGGCGTCCACGGTCTGCCAGCTCAGGCTGTCCCACTGCTCGGTGACTGGGTTGTGCACCTGATAGGCGTCGGCCTGCGGGCTTTGGGCCACGCGCCAGTCAAACAGCTCTGAGAGGGTGTGCAGGTCGGCCAGGGTGGGGGTCATGACGGTTCGGGGTCGGGTGGTGAATGAGCACAGCAGCGCCGGCTGCTCCATTGTGGCGCGGCAGCCCGCTGGGGGCTTTGCGCCAGATCGACCGCAGGCGTCTTGGGCATGGATCGGGGCTGGGTTCAGGCGAGTTTGTGGGTGGACAGCAGCAGGCTGGTTTCGGTGTTCGAAATGCCGTGGATGGAGCGCAGCGTGCTCAAGACCTTGTCAAAGGCCTCCAGGCTGTCGGTGCGGATCTCGGCCATCAGGTCCCAGCGGCCATTGGTGCTGTGCAGGGCCACGATGTTGGGGTGGCCACGCAGGATGCGCAGCACCTCGGCACCGTGCGGGCCTTCCACCGCGATGCTGGTCATGGCGCGGATGCGGTGCGCCTCGGCAGCCGGGCGCAGGCGCACCGTGTAGCCCACGATGGTGCCCTCGGCCTCCAGGCGGGCGATGCGGTTCTGCACCGTGGCCCGGGCGACGCGCAGCTTGGCGGCCAGGGCCACCACGGGCAGGCGGGCGTTGTCACGCAACAGGGCAATCAGTTCGCGGTCGATGTCATCCATGTACAAATTGTCACTTGTTCAGCGCATTTTGGCCAACTGATCGTAAAAATTGACAGATTGAAGGGTTCATTTTGGCGCGTCCAACGGGAAGAATGCCTCCATTCCCAGTGATTCCGAGCCCGGCTGAAACCAGCCCGAAAGACCCCGCCATGACCCGTTTCATCGATGTTCCCACCATGTCCCGCCTTGTGCAGGAGATCGGCGTTGCCCGCTTTGTGGGCGAGCTGGCCGACGCCATCCGCGACGATTTCGTGCGCTGGGCCGACTTTGACAAGTCGGCCCGCGTGGCCAGCCACTCCGACATCGGCGTGATCGAGCTGATGCCTGTGTCCGATGCCCAGCATTACGCCTTCAAGTACGTCAATGGCCACCCGGGCAACACGGGCCGGGGCCTGTACACCGTGATGGCCTTCGGGGTGTTGGCCGAGGTGGCCACGGGCTACCCGGTGCTGCTGTCAGAGCTGACCCTGGCCACCGCGCTGCGCACCTGCGCCACCTCGCTGATGGCGGCCCGTGCCCTGGCGCGGCCCGGCTCGCGCCGCATGGCCCTGATCGGCAACGGCGCCCAGAGCGAGTTCCAGGCCCTGGCCTTTCACCACCACCTGGGCATCGAGGAGATCGCCGTGTTCGACCTCGACCCCCGGGCCACCGACAAGCTGGTGCGCAACCTGGCGCATTGCCCCGGGCTCAGCATCCGCCGCGCCAGCTCGACCGCTGATGCGGTGCGCGGGGCCGATGTGGTGACCACCATCACCGCCGACAAGGCCTACGCCACCATCATCACCCCCGAGATGATCGAGCCCGGCATGCACCTGAACGCCGTGGGAGGCGATTGCCCGGGCAAGACCGAGCTGCACGCCGATGTGCTGCGCGCAGCCCGCGTGTTTGTCGAGTACGAGCCCCAGACCCGGGTGGAGGGCGATATCCAGCAACTGCCGGCCGACTTTGCCGTGGTGGACCTGTGGCGGGTGCTGGCCGGCACCGAGGTCGGGCGTCAGAGCGCCGAGCAGGTCACGGTGTTCGATTCGGTGGGCTTCGCGCTGGAGGATTACGCCACCCTGCGCTACGTGCTGGAGCAGTCCACCCGCCGCCAGTTGGGGGTGGAGGTGGAGCTGGTGCCCGAGGCCGACGACCCCAAGGACCTGTTCCGCCACACCCGCGCCGGCTCTGGTGGCCGCGCTGCCCTGCGCCGCGTGGCCTGAGCGGCCTGCCTCTTTCCGAACGGCCTCTGCGAAATGCGTTTTTGAACTGCGTTCACGAACTGCTTGCCCTCACCTCAACTGTCAGCCCATGCCCCCACTGCCTTCGATCCAGGCCCCAGCGGCCGTCGTGATGGTGCGCCCGCACCGTTTCACCCCCAACCCCGAAACTGCGGCCGACAACGCGTTCCAGCAGCCGGCCGAGCGCGAGGCCGCCCAGCGCATTGCCGAGGCGGCACGTGACGAGGTGACGGCGGCGGCGGCCCGGCTGGAGGCCGAGGGCGTGCGGGTGCACTTGTTTGAGGACCATGGCGAGCGTGGCACGCCCGACTCGGTGTTCCCGAACAACTGGTTTTCCACCCACCCGGGCGGGCATGTGGCGCTGTACCCCATGCATTCGCCCAGTCGGCGGCGCGAGCGGCGCAGCGATGTGATCGAGCTGCTCAAGACCCGCTACCGCGTGCAGGATGTGATCGACTACTCAGGCCTGGAGCCCGACGGGCTGTTTCTGGAGGGCACCGGCGCCATGGTGCTGGATCACGTGGCCCGGGTGGCCTACACGGCCCGCTCCAACCGGGCCGATGCGGTGGCCCTGGAGCGCTTCTGCACCCATTTCGGCTTTGAGCCCCTGGTGTTCGACACCGCCGATGCCCAGGGCCAGCCCGTCTACCACACCAATGTGCTGATGTGCATTGCCACCCAGTTTGCCTTGGTGGGCTTCGACCTGATCCCGGACGCGCGGCGCGCCGCCGAGTTGCGGGCCCGCCTGGAAGAATCAGGCCGCGAGGTGATCGCCCTGAGCGCGGCCCAGATCGCCGATTTTGCCGGCAATGCGCTTGAGTTGTCGGGGCGGGATGGGCGCTTGCTGGCCCTGTCGCAGCGCGCCCATGACAGCCTCACCCCGGCCCAGCGGGCCACCATCGGCCAGAGCGCCCGCCTGCTGCCGCTGGCCGTGCCCACGGTCGAGATGGCGGGCGGCTCGGTGCGCTGCATGCTGGCGGGGATTCACCTGGCACCCCGGCCATAAGAACGCCTGTCGCCAGGGGGCCTCGGGCGACCGTGGGGCGGGTGGGGCGATTGGGTCTGGATCTGAGGCCAGACCGTGAGTCCAGCCGGGCACCCGGATGCAGTAGCGGACGGCCTTGCCTTGTCCGTGGCGCCAGAGTTGGCCGGCGGTCACCTCTCTGCGAGAGGTCTCGGGTGGCTGTGGCCTTGGAAACGCCGGTCGTTTTCATGTGCTTGTCGGCGTTCAATCCACCCAGAGAGCCGCCATCGCCGTCGTCGAGCAAACGTTGCAAAGGGGCGCCATGGCGGCGCGGGTCAGGTCGTCGCGTGCCAGCCGTTCTCCCTCGATGGCTGCCGTGGCCATCATCTCGTCAGACAGAGCGGCCAGGGCGACCGGGTGTGTCTCATTCAGGCCGATGGCTTGGGCCCTGCCCAGCATCGGCCCGTACAGTGAATGGGCCCGGGCCAATGCTGGGGCCAGGGCCGCGGGGTCGTCGCGGAGATCGGGCCATTCGGGGTGGGCCCAGATCCAGGTGGGGCGAGAGGACATGAGCCGCATTCCGCCTGATTCGGCTCATTTGGTGAGCCGCAAGTGATGAAGTGCGACTCAAAACCAGGGTTGCTCACGCCTCAGGCGCCCCTCAATCCCACGCTCAGCCCACGCTCAGGCCGCCACAGCGTCCAGCGTGGGGTAGTCGGTGTAGCCTTCGGCCCCGCCGCCATACAGCTTGTCGGCGCGCAAGGGGTTCAGCGGGGCGTCTTCACGCAGGCGGCGCACCAGGTCGGGGTTGGCGATGAAGGGGCGGCCAAAGGCCACCACATCGGTGGCGCCGCTGGCCACGGCCTGCAAGGCCTCGCTGCGGCTGAAGCCGTTGTTCACGATCCAGGTGCCGGGGAAGGCGCGGCGCAACGCTGCGTAGTCGAAGGCCGGGGCGCCTTCGGGTTGGCGGGCGCCACCGGTTTCACCCTCGATCACATGCAGGTAGGCCAGGCCCAGCGAGGCCACCTGCTGCACCACGTACCCATACAGGGCCTGGGCCTGGCTGTCCACCGGGGCGCTGCCGCCAAAGGTGGTGGTGGGGCTCAGGCGCAGGCCGGTGCGGCCGGCGCCGATCTCGGCGGCCACCGTGCGCACCACCTCCAGCAGCAGGCGAGCCCGGTTTTCGATCGGGCCGCCATAGGGGCCGCTGCGGTCGTTCACGCTGTCGCGCAGGAACTGCTCCAGCAGGTAGGTGTTGGCGCCGTGCACTTCCACGCCGTCAAAGCCAGCCTCGATGGCGTTGCGCGCGGCGCGACGGTAGTCCTCCAGCAGGGCCGGGATTTCATCATCGCCCAGGGCGCGCGGTGTGGAGACCGGCACAAAGCCTTCGGCGGTGAAGGTGTGCGCCTTGGCCGCCACTGCGGTGGGCGACACGGGGGCGGCGCCATCCGGCAGCAGCGAGCTGTGCGAGATGCGGCCCACATGCCACAGCTGCAGCACGATGCGCCCGCCCTTGGCGTGCACGGCAGCCGTCACGGCGCGCCAGGCCGCCACCTGCTCGGGCGAGTAGATGCCCGGGGTGTCGAGGTAGCCCTGGGCCATGGGGCTGATCTGGCTGGCCTCGGCAATGATCAGGCCGGCGCTGGCGCGCTGCCCGTAGTACTCGGCCATGGCCGCAGTGGGCACACCGCCAGGGGCGCGGTTGCGCGTCAGCGGGGCCATGGCGATGCGGTTGGACAAGGCGATGTCGCCGGCTTGGATGGGGTCGAACAAGGTGGTCATGGAGTCAAGGTCTTTCAGGTTGAGAGAGCCACAGGGGCCCGGGTGGAGGCTGGCAGGGGGTTGAAAAGGGTGTTGGTGGGCGTCCTGGCACCGGTCAAAGGTGAAAGGGCAGGGGTGGTTTCAACATGGGGCGCTTCCTTGTAATTAATAGACCAGTCGTCTAGTTTGGGTCTCAGAAAGGTTGCAGAAGGCATGGCGGCCTCAGGGGGTGATCAATTGCTGCGTGAAGGCCATGGCCTGCTGCAGCGACTGGGTCTGCCGGTGAACTTTGCCCAACAGGCTGGCACCCAGCCACAACGGGTACAGCAGGTTGGCGGTGGCCTCGGGGTCGAGCACGGGCATCGAACCATCGGCCTGGCCTGCCCGGATGACCTCGGCCAGGCGCGCGGTGATGCGGTTGGTGCCGTCCTGCAACGCCAGGCGCATGGGTTCGGACAGATCGGACACCTCGGCGCTGAGCTTCACCACCTGGCAGGGCTGGTCGTCGCAGCCCGGGCACTGGGTGGCCTGCCACTGCTGCCAATAGGCCAGCAGGCGTTCGCGGGCGTTCAGATCGGTGCGGGCAAACAGGCTGTCGATGCGCGCCAGGTAGCCGTCAAAAAACGATTCAAGCAGAGCCTCGCCGAACTGCTCCTTGGATTTGAAGTAGTGGTAGAACGAGCCCTTGGGCACCTCGGCCGCGTGCAGGATCTCGTTCAGCCCCACCGCCGAGAAACCCTTGCTGGCGATGATGCGGTTGCCCGTGTCCAGGATGTGTTGGCGGGTGTCGGCGTGGGCAGGCTTCATGGGGATGGATGGTAGGTTCAAATTAGACCAGTCGTCTAGAGGCTGCAAAATGTCCATTGAAGGACGAGGGGTATCGCGACAGGGCCTCATCGGTTGCTGGGCTGACCGGCGCCCGTGTTGCAACGCAGAGACCCCGTCACGGATCGGGCGTATAAGAAGCACAGGGTCATTCCACCGTGGCGTTGGCCCGTCCCACAGCACCTGACATGTCCGATCCCCACCCCACCCCACCCTCAGGCCTGGACCCGGCCGTGGCCGCGCAGCGCCTGCGTGACGAGGGCCCCAACGAACTGGGCATCAGCCAGCGCCGCACCCTGCGCGACATGGCCTGGGATGTGGTGCGCGAGCCCATGTTCCTGCTGTTGCTGGGGGCGGGTGCCATCTACCTGACCATGGGCAATGCCCATGAGGCGCTGATCCTGCTGGGCTTTGTGCTCATCATCATGACCCTCACGGTGCTGCAGGAGCGGCGCACCGATCAGACCCTGAACGCCTTGCGCGACCTCTCCAGCCCACGCGCGCTGGTGTTGCGGGGCGGTGTGGCGCAACGGGTCGCCGGGCGCGAGGTGGTGCGCGAAGACCTGCTGATGATTGCCGAGGGCGACCGCGTGCCGGCCGATGGCACGCTGTTGCAAGCGCATGAACTGGCCACCGACGAGGCCATGCTCAGCGGCGAATCCGAGCCCGTGGCCAAGCAGATCGGGCAGCCCGTGTTTGCCGGCACCCTGGTGGTCAGCGGGCAGGGCCTGGTGCAGGTCACAGCGGTGGGCCAGCGCACCGAGCTGGGCCAGATCGGCCAGTCGCTGGACACGATTGCGTTGCAGGCCTCGCCGCTTCGCGAAGAGATGGCACGGCTGACGCGCCGGCTGGTGTTCATCGGCCTGGTACTGTGCGCGCTGCTGGTGGGCCTGCTTGGCGTGCTGCGGGGCGATTGGCTGCAGGCGGTGCTGTCGGGCATCACCCTGGCCATGGGCTTGCTGCCGCAGGAGCTGCCGGTGATCATGATCGTGTTCCTGGCCCTGGCCGCGCGGCGCCTGGCTGCCCAGCAGGTGTTGACCCGGCGCCTGAACGCCATCGAGACCCTGGGCCAGACCACGGTGCTGTGCGTCGACAAGACCGGCACCCTGACGCAGAACCGCATGGCCGTGGCCGCCTTGTGTGCCGGCACCCAGACACTGAACACCCTGGGCCCGATGCCAGAGGGCCCCGAGGCGTTGCCCGAGGCCTTCCATGAGCTGCTGGAATACGCCGTGCTGGCCAGCGAGATCGACCCGCACGACCCCATGGAGCAGGCCTTTCACCGCTTCGCCGGCGCGCACCTGGTGGGCACCGAGCACCTGCACCCCGAATGGCGCCTGGTGCGTGAGTACGAGCTGTCGCCGGGCCTGCTGGCCATGTCGCACCTGTGGCGCGACAAGAGCGGCCAGGTTGACCGGGTGGCCTCCAAAGGGGCACCCGAAGCCGTGGCCGATCTGTGCCACCTGCCCGAGGCAGAGCGGGCCGCCGTCAGCGCCCAGGCGGCGCAACTGGCTGACCAGGGCCTGCGGGTGCTGGGGGTGGCCAAGGCGCGCCACCGCAGTGGCCAGGATTGGCCGGCCGGTCAGCACGATTTCGAGTTTGTCTGGCTGGGTCTGGTCGGCCTGGCCGATCCGCTGCGCCCCGAGGTGCCGGCTGCCATCGCGCAGTGCCGCCAGGCCGGTATCCGGGTGGTGATGATCACCGGCGACCACCCGCGCACGGCAAGGGCGGTGGCGGCCCAGGCGGGCATTGAGCACGATCAGGTCATCACCGGCGATGAGCTGGCCGGCTTGACGCCCCCCGAGTTGGCCAGCCGGCTGGCCGAGGTCAACGTGTTTGCGCGCATCAGGCCGCAGCAGAAGCTGGCCCTGGTCGAGGCCCTCAAGGCCCGGGGCGAGGTGGTGGCCATGACGGGCGACGGCGTCAACGACGCTCCGGCGCTCAAGGCGGCACACATCGGCATCGCCATGGGCCAGCGTGGTACCGATGTGGCCCGCGAGGCCGCAGCGCTGGTCCTGCTGCAGGACGACTTCTCGGCCATCGTGCAGGCCATTGCGCGCGGCCGGCTCACCTTCGCCAACCTGCGCCAGGCCATGGTCTACACCTTGGCGGTGCATGTGCCCATCATTGCGCTGGCCCTGTTGCCGGTGCTGTTTGGCCTGCCGCTGGTGCTGGCCCCTTTGCACATCGCGTTTCTGGAGCTGGTGATCGACCCGGCCTGTTCGATCGTTTTCGAGGCCGAGCCGGCCACGGCCGGCCTCATGGACCACCCGCCCAGGCGTACCGATGAGCCGCTGTTGAGTCTGCGTCATGTGATGCTGAGCCTGTTGCAGGGTGGTGCGGTGAGCGTGGCGGTGGTGGGCTTCTATGCCTGGCTGCTGGGCCAAGGCCTGTTGGCCGGCCAGGCCAGCACGGTGGCCTTTGTGCTGCTGGTGGCGGGCAACGCCGTGCTGATCCTGCCCAGCCGCAGCGGGCGCGTGGGTTGGCAGAGCCTGTTCCACGGGTTCACGCTTGTCAGTCTTTGGGTGCTGGGCGGCACGCTGTTGGCCCTGTGCGCCATCACCACCGTGCCCTGGCTGGCCGAGCCCTTCCACTTCGTGGCCTTGTCGCCCCTCCATTGGCTGGCCGCGTTGGCCGCCGGGTTCAGTTTGTTGCCGGTGTTTGTGGGGTGCCAGCGCCTGCTGCGGCGCTGATGTCGATGGGTAAGGGGGCGTGCCGGGTCAGCTACGATGTCGCTGTCCACACCAGGTTCCCTATGTCGCAAGCTCTCGAAAACGCCGCTTTCTCCGCTTGGCCTTCTCAACATTGCGTCGACTCGCAGGGTTGGCTTTTGCGCTTGGACCGTGGCTATACCAAGCGCGCCAACTCTGCCAATGCAACCGAACATTCGCGTGTGTTGACAGATCGCGATGTCGAGGCCATTGAGGCGCGTTTCCGCGATTCGGGATTGGTGCCGATCTTTCGCTTGCCGTCATTCGCGCCGATTGAGGACACAGACCGCTTGCTGGACGCGCGCGGCTACCTATCCTGCGATGCCTCGCTTGTGATGACGCGTTCGCTCGAGGGTGCCTGGGGCGCAGACCCGGCTTGCGCCCCAGATGCCGCGGGCTGGCTGGATGTGTTCCAGAAGGCCTCAGGCAAGTGCGGCGATGATCAGGCCGTGCATCTGGAGATCCTTCACCGCATCGCGGCGCCCTGTGCCTGGGCCGTGCACTCCGAATCTGATCCTGATCTCAGTTGTGGACTGGGTGTGCTCGTCGATGACAATTTGGGCCTGTTTGACATCGCGACGCGGGTGGATTTCCGGCGGCAGGGCCATGCACAGAAGTTGTGCGAGGGCCTGCTGGCCTGGGGGGCGCGCCGTGGTGCGCGGACCGCGTTTTTACAGGTCGTCGCCACAAACACATCTGCGATCCGGCTTTACGAGAAGCTGGGTTTCAAGCTTGCTTACCGCTACGGGTATCGCATTGGCGAAGCTTGAGTTGGGCAAAGTCCACCGGCCTGAAGAGACAGTCTCAGCCCTGATCTCGTCGCCCCATCTCTGGCGGACACCCGTTGGAGGTTGCACAGCCGAGGGTGCAGCTCGGCAGGCCGCTCTTGAAGCGATGGGGCCGGGCGTGGTGCTGCATTTTTCCGCCCAGAGGATTTCAATCGCCGGCGTGCTTTCAGCAAACGCTGAAGATGTCGCATACCGTGAAAACTCGCGGGCCTGATTCAGAAACTACTTCACCAAGGTGCTCACAAATTGCTCATACATGGCGTCGACCGCGCGTGAGCGTTGTGAAACTTTGCTTCGGAACAAGGCAACGTCCATGGAGCCCAACGCGGGCAACTCAAACTCCTTGGGCAGGTTCTGGAGCGGCTGCAAGTGGGTGGGAACACTGCAGCGTGTCAACACGGCCACGGCCAGACCGCTTTCCACGGCGGCCACCTGGCCGGCCAGGCTGGAGCTGTGATAGACCACCCGGTAGGCTCGGCGCTTGGTTGCCAAGGCTGCCATCGTTTCCATTCTGGCCATGCTTCCCGACTCATAGACGGCGATGGGCAGGGGGTCTTTGCGCCAGACCTCAAACTGCGGAGCCCCAACCCACACCAAAGGCTCCTGAAACAATAGCCTGCCCCGCTGTGGTTTGTCTCGTGACACCAATGCCAAGTCCAGGTCGCCGCGCACCACCTTGGGTATGAGCGATGTGGACTGCTCACAAGTCAATTCAATCTCCACGCCATGGTGGCGAGCGGCAAAGCTGCGCAGCACCGGCGTCAGGTAGGTTGATGCATAGTCATCCGGGACACCCAGGCGTATGCGGCCTTCCAACTCGGGGCCAAACATCACTGCTTGTGTCTGGGCCTGCAAATCCAGCATCCGACGCGCGTAGGAAAGAAGCTCGGTGCCGGCCGCCGTGATTTCCATCTGGCGTGGGCTACGCAAGAGCACTGGTTTGCCCAAGGCGCTTTCCAGTTTCTTGATCTGCATACTCACGGCGGATTGAGATCGGTGCAGCAAGGGCGCTGCCGCCGACAAGGAGCCCGCATCAACTGCCGTCACAAAGGCGCGCAACCAATCGATTTGAAAATCCGGGTATTTCATCGCTGCAGCCAGTCATTCGATAAGCGCATGGTAGCTCTTTGAACTATGCGCTTTACAGAAATTAGGGCGGCCATGACCATGGCTCCATGCAAACCAAGACCGCCAGGATCATTTCTGCCCCATCCACATCGCAAGCAGCAAGCGAACGGCTGGGACTGTGGCTGATGGTGATGGGCGGAGCCCTGCTGGGTAGCATCGGCGTATTCGTGCAGGAGGCCGGTCAAAGCCCGTTGATCACCGTCTGGTTTCGCTGTGCTTTTGGCGCGCTGGCACTGCTCTTGTGGAGTGTGGCCGCCGGCAAACTGAAAGACCTGCGGCTTCGCGGCAAGAGCCTGGGCATCGCCTGTGCCACAGGTTGCCTGATGCTCATGAACTGGACGATGTTCTTCGCAGCCATTCCACGCACCTCCATTGCGGTGGCGACCGTGGTGTTTCACATACAGCCAATTTGGGTCATTCTCTTTGGTGCCGTCTTCCTTCGCGAACCGGTCTCCCGAAGCCAATGGATTGCCACGCCGATGGCGCTGTGCGGTTTGGCACTCACCACCGGTTTGCTGGATGACATGGCTTCCGCACACCCGGCCAGCCATGAGTACCTGCTGGGCCTGTTGTTTTGCTTGGGCGGCTCCTTGAGTTATGCCGCTGTGACCCTGCTGGCCAAGAACAAGCAAGTCATCAGCCCCTTCACGTTGTCATTCTGGCAGTGCGGGGTGGGCACCGTGTTGCTGGCGTGGGCGCCATTGACCTTGGGTTGGCCGCAGCAGGTCAGTGACTGGGCCTGGCTTGCTGGCCTGGGCGTGATTCACACCGGGTTGGCCTATGTGATTCTGTTCGCCGGTATGGCAAGGCTCACTCTCGGCAAGGTCGCTGTGCTGCAATTTGTCTATCCGTTGGCGGCGGTGCTGTTTGATTGGGGCATCTATGGCACCCGCCTGAGCATGGTGCAAATCGTGGGCGTCGCATTGATGGGTGCTTCCGTGTGGACCATCAGAAAGCAGAGCTGCGAATAGCGGCCACTTGATCATTGGCATGAACTGGGCCACCTGCAAGCCGCCAGGCCTCTGAGATGCCCATCGTCGGCGAAACAGGCGTTGGGCTGGATCCCTGCCCAAGGCAGCACCCTTGTGTGCGGAATCGCGAAAAGGGGCTTCCTTTCGGCCCGCGTCGAGGTTTGGCGATGGCTCTTGATCTGATGTTTGTTAAATGCGAATAATTCTCAATTGTGGTGTTAAGATGCCGACCAGACAGCCCGCTTGGGCCATCGGACGGTGGCTGACGGGCAGTGTTGTTCCAACCGACCTGTACCCACTGAACCCAGCATGCATCAAGCTGATATTTTGGAAATCAAGGCATTCGTACCGGCACGGGATTTCTCGCTGTCATTGGCCTTCTATGCCGACTTGGGTTTCGAGTTGCGTTCCTCGGGGGGCGACATTGCCTACCTCAGCGCAGGTGGGTGCAGCTTCTTGCTGCAGGCCTTCGATGAGCCCTCGCATGCGCATTTGTTCCAGATGCATCTGTTGGTTCGGGATGTTCAGGCGTGGCATGACCGAGTGGTGACGCGCCGGCTGGTTGAAACCTACGGCGTGAGAGTGACGCCGATCACCATCCAGCCGTACCAGATGCGTGACTTCACGGTGTCTGATCCCAGTGGCGTGTGCTGGGTCATTGGTGAAAACATCCCCGGGGGGCTGCATGTTTGAGTGCGCTGCAGCGCCCCACCTCAGCCTGCAAGGCAGGGGTGCCGGCTGTGAACTGCATGAGGACCCCGACGGCCACCACCTGCGCCAGCCAATGACTGGCCTGAGCCAGCAATTTCAACCCGTTTCCTGATGGAGGCATTGCCATGTGCAACCGTGAAATCCAGCAAGCCCTGGCTGTGCAATTTCGCCAGAGCGTGCCAACCCTGACGCCCCTGCCTGCAATCGGCTCCAGGCGTCGGCGGCTGTGGGATCTGCCGCACTCATGCCATTGTCCTGTGGTGGGCGTCTGCTTGCCCCTGGAGACCCTGCGGCGCCTGGTCAGCAAGTCGTCTGGCGGCAAGGTGATGGCCGACGATTACGAAGTGCATGTAGGGGCTGTGGCCGAGTGCGCGCGCCGCAATCGGCTCTCTGAGTTGCTGCAGGAAGAGTTGGAGCGGCGCTATGCAACTGAGATCAAGGCCTGCCGGGCTGCCAAGACGACCAAGGCGCTTGCTGACGCCTGGGTGATGGCCGTGCGGCAAGGTGATGTGGCGGGTGCTTTCTGGGCTGCGCTCACCCACCCTCATTGCGATGCCATCTTGCAGGAGGTGCTGTGCCGGGACATGCACATGCTGCAGCACCAGGCCGGGGCCACGGTGCGGGTGGACCTCGCCCGCTTCACCGCCCTGATGGAGGAGAACGGGGTCCTGGCAAGGGAGTTGGCCAAGGCGCAGGAGCGCAGCACCCGAGCCCTGGCCGAAAAGACGTCAGAGCTGGAGCGCCTTCAGGCCCAGTTGATGCAACTTCGCGCCGACAACCTGACCAAGGACAGCCGCCTGGCCTTTGTGTCCGAGGATCTGGAGGCCTTGAAGGCCTCGTTGCCTGACCATGAAGCCACCCAGCGACTGCGCAAGCGGCTTGAGCTGATGACCGCCAGGCAGCATGAGTTGGAGGGGCAAAACGCTTCTCTGCGCCAGCGATTGGCTGCGGCTGAAAAGTCGCTGCAAGCGCCCAATCCCAACGCCGATCCCCTCGCCAAGGCCATCGACTCGGCGTCAAACACGCAAGCGGTTTCCCCGATCACCTTGTACCTCAAGCAGAAGACGGTTCTTTGTGTCGGTGGGCGCAGCGGCAATATTGCCAATTACCGCGACCTGGTGGAACGGGTTGGGGGTCGCTTTGCCCACCATGATGGGGGTCTGGAAGACAGTCAGTGCGTGCTCGATGCCAGTCTTGCCGCCGCCGACTTGGTGATCTGCCAGACGGGCTGCATCAGCCACAACGCTTACTGGAAGGTCAAGGATTTTTGCAAGCGCACGGGCAAACGCTGTGTGTTTGTGGAGAACCCCAGTGCCTCGTCCCTGGCGCGGGGCTTGACCCAGATCGCCGACATGGATTCGGAGAACCCGTCGCCTGCACCTGCCGGATGGGCCGAGGCCCGCCCGCAGGGCTGATGAGGGCGCTGCTCAGGTGCGAGCTCGATCCTTCGACTTGCTGTGAATGGCGGCTGATCGCTTTCGCGCAGCAGCCTGAACCCGCGCCCGCCGCTTGCGCGACCAGAGCACAAGCCCCGTGACGCTGAGCATCGCGACCAGCACCCCCATCAGTGAAATGAGCAGGCGGCCTGGCCAACCCAGGATGCGCCCAGAGTGCAGCGGGAACTGGGCCTGCATGAACACATCACCGGCACTGCCGGTGCCAGGCACATAAGACCCTGCCATGGCGCCCGTCATGCCATCCACATACAGCCAAGGATGGCCCAGGCCACCATCGCCGCGCTCCCGACCGGGCTTGAAAAAAGCGACGCCATACAGGCCGTAGCGGTCGGTGTACAAGATCTCTCCCGGTGGATCGCTCCAACCCCGTTGACGGGCTTCGGCCTGGGCCAGCGTGATGGCCTGTTCTCTCGACAGGCGTGGCTCGATCGGTGCTTCGGCAGGCGCGGCTTCGCGTTGTTCGAAGGGGGTGGCCGCCACCGTTGAAAACAGCGACACCACGGGTTTCATCACCTGGCGCCCCAGGTTCATGGACACGGAGGTGATGGCCAGCATCAGCAGCAGGCCCCAGACCCAGACGCCGCCGGAGCGATGCAGGTCAAAATTGAGCTTGGGCCAACCCTGGCCGATGCGCAAAACCAATGACTTGCGCCAATTGCGTGCATTCGGAAACGAAATCCACAGCGCGATGAAGCAGTCGAAGATCCAGACCACCGAGACGATGCCCATCACCGCCATGCCCAGTTCCAGCGGGCCCACGTCCGGCAGGTGCAGGCTGTAGTGCAGCTTGTAGAGGAAGGGGACCAGGTTTTCGCGTGAGAAGGATAGGGCACCCCATGTGCGGGTGCCCTGCACGGCCCCCGTGACCGGGTCAAGTGCCATCTGGTTGAAGCCCAGATCGAAGGGCTTGCCGGTGGCCCCGTCGATGCGCGCCGTGACCGAAACCGTCAAGGCCTGCCCCGCCTCGATGGCCAGTGGCATGTCGCTGATCCTCAGGCTGGGGGTCGACTCCTCCATCCGCCGCGCCAACACCAGGGGCGCGAGCTGTGCCGCCACAGGCCCGCTGCGCGCGACGAACAGCTGGGGGTTCAGCCATGCGTCGAGTTCATGATGCCAGGCGATCACCGCCCCGGTGGCACCTGCCACAAACAAGAACAGGGCGATGGACAGGCCGAACCAGCGGTGAAGAAGGGCCAGTGTGCTTCTCATGGGTCAAACCTGTGATGGGGGCTCAAGCCCCCCGATGGGTTGGGTGGCCTGGCTCAAAAGCGGTACTTCAGGCTGGCCACGACGGTGCGTTCGGCGCCGCTGTAAAAGCTGCCATAGGCGCGCGAGGCGTAGTACTTTTTGTTGGTGGCGTTGTTGATGTTGATCGCGAAGCGCCACGGGCCATGCTCGTGGCGGAGCGCGAGGTCCAGCAGCGTGTAGGCCGGCTCGGCCTGCGTGTTGGCGCTGTCGTTGTAGCGCTGGCCGACATACCGCACGCCGCCACCCAGACTCCAGCCCTGGTGTGATTGCCCGCCGAACGCGTAGTCGAGCCAGGCCGAGGCGGTCTGGCGCGGGATCTGAATGGGCATGCGACCCACATCGCCGTCGTTGCTGGCGGTCACCTTGACGTTGGCAAGGCTGTAGGCGGCGATCAAGTCAAGCCCGCGGGCCAGCTCTGTCTTGGCCTCCAACTCCACGCCACGGGAGCGAATCGCACCCGTCAGCACGTAGTAGTCTTGGTGCACGGGGTCGGTTGTCTGGACGTTGGTCTTGTCGAGGCTGAACAGCGCTGCGGTCAACAAGATCTTGCGCCCCTCCGGGTGGTATTTGACACCGACCTCGTATTGCTTGCCTCGGCTCGGGTCGAAATGCTTGCCGCTGTAATCCGTGCCCATCTGAGGCGTGAATGACTCCGAATAGCTCAGGTAAGGCGATACGCCGTTGGGCAACAGATAGGAAACGCCAGCACGGCTGCTGAAGGCATGGTCGCGCTGCAGCAGGGTGCTTTGGGCGACCGCGTCGGCATAGCTGTAGTCCACTGTGTCATAGCGCCCCCCGAGTGTGACGATCCAGCGCTCGGCGAACTTGATCTGGTCTTGCAGGTAGAGGCCTGTCTGGCGTGAGGTCTCACGGTAGTCTTCTACCAAGGTGGTCGGCGTGGCCGGCATGTCGCCCAAGGTCGGCGAGCGCAAATCGCGTTCGTCGGCAGCCCCTTGGTAGTCCTTGGATTGGCCCACGCGCCGGTTCCAGTCCACGCCCACCAGCACCGTATGGGTGGCCGAATCCGTGCTGAACGTACCGACAGCGCGGGTGTCCAGCAAGGTCTGGTGCAGCGACTGGTCTGCAAGCATCGGCGTGCGGGTGTAGGTGTAGCCATCGCTCTCGATGCCCCCACCATTCAGGCGTCGGTTGCTCAGACTGCCTACCGAGTAGCGAAAGTTCTGCTGAACAGTCCAGGCGCTGTTGAGGTGGTGCTCGAACTCGTAGCCGATCGAGGATTGGTGATAGTTGTACTTCAGAAAGCGAGGGTCCCCATCGAGCACGCCTGAGTTGCTGCCGTCGGCGCGGGCCACGTAGACCGGGGCGCCGCCGTTGTTGTCGTGGTAGATGTCAGCCATCACCAACAGCGAGGTATCCGCTGTGGGCTTCCACAGCAGCGAGGGTGCGATGAACGAATGCTGCATGTTCACTCGCTGGCCGGTCGCGTACTGCAGTTGCGTGTCGGTATCCAGCCCCAGGCCTACCAGCCGGTAGCGCAGCTTGCCCTCTGAATCCAGTGTTCCTCCCACATCGACGGCCAGCTGCTTTCGGCCGTAGTTGCCAGCCTGTATTTCGATTTCATTCTCGGCATTGGCCGAGGGGCGCTTGCTGACGCGGTTGATGATGCCGCCCGCATCGCCTTGTCCGAACAGCACGGAAGAAGGGCCACGCAGCACGTCCACGCGCTCAAGCCCATATGCGTCCTTGCGCATGGCGATAAAGCCAACGCGCCCCTGTTGCAGTCCGTCAAGGTAGCTGCTTCCGTCCTTGGCGTCGAAGCCTCGCATCAGCAGCCATTCGCGGCCGCGGAAATCGACGCCCCAGTTTTCGGGCAGCACGCCCGGCGTGTAGCGCACAGCGTCCATCACATTCTGAAAGCCGCGAGCGTCCATTTCGTCGCGCGTGATCACCGAGATCGACTGCGGTGCTTCGATCAGCGGCGTATCTGTCTTGGTGGCCGTTGCACTGAGCGTGGCGACGAAGCCCTTGACAGGGCCGGTGGCGGTTTCTGGGTCGGACGAAGCCGTGACCGTCACCACCGGCAGCGTCTTGTTGTCTGTTGCCGAGGTCGGGGCCTTGACAACGAGCGTGTTGCCTTCCTTCACCGCGATCAATCCACTGCCAACCAGCAAGCGGTCCAAGGCCTGTTGCGGCGTCAATGTCCCTGACACAGCCGGAGCCACCTTGCCGGCCACCAAGGCGGGCACAAACAGCAGTTGCAGCCCTGCTTGCCGTGCCAACTCGTTCAGCGCGGAGCCCAGGGGCTGCGCTGCGATGCTGATGGCCGCAGGGCTGTTGGCTGTGAGCTGGCCATGCGCAGGGGCCGAAACGCCTGTCGCCAGCAAGGCAGCCAGGGTCAAGGGAGCGAGGGCGAAGTGCGGTTGCCGCATGAATGCAATCTCCAGGAACGGTCGTTGAAAATAAGAATCACTACCGATGGAGTCGCATGGGGTCGCCAAACCCTCATGTCCAGCTGCAAAAATTTTCGTTTTCTTGAGCGGCCGCTGAAATGGGCCTGGGGTTGGTGTTGTCAGTGCCGACCCATGATCTCCACCACTCCGTGGCGCCGTTCCAGGCGCACGGGCAGCAGCGAAGGGAGTGCCTGCGCCAAGGCATCCACCTGCCGCACATTGAAGCTTCCGCCCAACCGCAGAGCCCCCACCGTGGGGTCCAGCACGACCAGCCCGGTGTTGCCATACCGTTCCAGTTCAGCCAATGCCTCGGTCAGAGGGGTGTCGTTGAAACTGATGCGGCCGGTTCGCCAGGCCGCCACACTGGCAGGCGCAATATTCACGATGGGCTGCAGGCGGCCCCCCTCGTCCACCGTCACGCCTTGTCCGCCGGTCAGTTCGACGCGTCCCATGACCTTGTCCGCTCGGGCCGGGCCAGAGGCGCCCGTCTGACTCACCCGGACGCGGCCGGATTCGACCGCCAACACCGATTTGCCGGCATCAAGGCCGGTGAAGGTACGACGCACCGAGAACCGGGTGCCGACGACGGTGATGTGCATGGCTCCCGCCAACACGTCAAAGGGCCGCTGCGGGTCGGCAGACACGATGAAGAAAGCCTGGCCTTCAAGCAAGCGCACCTCGCGCCGTTCACGGTAAAGCCGCACTTCTGCCTGCGTGGCAGCATCGAGCTGCAGGGTGCTGCCATCGGGCAACTGAACATCGAGGCGCTGCCCCCGTTCCGTGGCGTAGTTCTTTGCAAAGGTGGGCTGGCTGCGCCAATGCGCCCAGCCCGTCCAGCCGCCCCCAACCAGCGCGACTGCCGCCACGGCAGTGGCCGCTTGCGGGAAGAGGCGCCCGATCCCGGCCATCCAGGCGCGCCGGCTGGGCAACGCAGGCAGAGGTGGCCGCTTGGTGGGGCGAGAAGCCGGCTGAACGAGGGGCTCCACAGCAGGCCCAGGCCCAGTGCTTGCGTTCAAGGCCTGAGCTGGCGTGCCCATGGGCGCGTTGTGTCGCAAGCTGTCCCTCAAAGACTGGACCTTGTCGCCAGGGAGTTGGCGTACAGGGTCAAGACCCCGTGCCATTTCCTGGAACGCGTCCGCGTGCGCTGGGTCAGCGCGCAGCCAGTCCTGAAACTCGGCTTCCGCGGCGGTACGCAGACCTTCGGTTCTGCGTGTGGCCCACAGCGCGGCCTGTACTTGCACGGGATTCTGGGTGCGTGCGTAGGTTTCGAACTCGCGCTCATCGGCCTCGTCCTGTGCGTCCGTGTTGTGGGAAGGCGAAGCGTGCTGTTTCATCGGTTCTTGTCTCATTGTCGCGCGAAGCCGCTGAATCTCACCTTTGTGCGCAAAGCAACTCATTGCTCCCGGAGGGCAGCAGTCTTCACCTGAAGGCCCTGCACCAAACGTTGGCTGGCCCTGCACTCCAGCCTGCCGCGTGCGATGTGCTTCTCGACCATGCTGACGGATGTACCCATGCGCTGGGCAATCTCTGCATGCGGCAGACCGTCAAACACGTGCAGGATGAAGGCCTCGCGGCATCGTGGTGGCAGCGCCTCGATGGTGGCAACATAGGCCTCGATGGCCTGGGTCGAAGCCAACAGAGCTTGCGGCTCCTCATGGGCGGGCATGGCGGGGTGGTCCGCTTCAGAGATCTCATGCAGGTCCTCGTGCCTGCGCAGCAGGCCGCGTCGATGCTGATCGACCATGACGTTCCGGGCGGTCTGGTACAACAAGGCGCGGGGCTCCAAGATCGGCGCGCTGGAGCGCTGGATCGCCAGCACACGGGCGTAGCTCTCCTGCACGACGTCGGCTGCTGCATCGCGGTCTTTGACCGCGCGGGTGCAGAAGTTCAGCAGTTCTCGGTAGTAGTGCTCGAGCACGGGTCCGCCATGGCCAGGGGTAAAGAAGACTTCCCTTTGACAGGTTGGCGTCGAGATGTGGCGGTGGCTGATCCAGTGCGCGCGTCCAAATGGGAATTCTTCTCATTATGGCTGATCTGGGGCCAGACAACGGGGCACCGGGCATGGCGCTGGGCCTGGAGCGAGCTTGCGCTGCAGGGGAGGCCTGAAAGGGCTGCGGTCTGGCGCGGCTCCTCATGGGCGCACTGCGCTGCCAATTGTTGGCCGAGCCCTCTTGAAGCTCGGCCGATTCACTGTCGTGGCGCCTTCAATTCAGCATTTCAGGCGCTCGTCCGACAGCTCGGGGGAGGGGGCGCAAGCGCAAAACAGGCCAACAGCCCATGCTGCGTGGCTCTGCGCTCTCGGGGGCTTTGGCCTTCGCTGCTTCAATGGGTCGAGGCCATGCCTTCATGGCCTTGCCACGCGCGCCCGCGCGGCGTGCAGTTTTCTGTAGCTGTCGAGCAGGCGCTTGTGGCGGTCGAGGCCCTCCAGCTGCAGGTTGGTCGGCGTCAAGCCAAAGAAGCGAACCGTGCCGTCGACCGAGCCCGTCACGGCATCCATGCGCGGGTTGCCGAACATGCGCCGGAAATTGGCGATGTAGTCGTCCAGTTCCAGGTCTTCATCCAGGACCACATCGAGCACGGCGTTCAAGGCCTGATAGAACAAGCCACGCTCCACCGAGTTGTCGTTGTACTGCAGGAAAGACTTCACCAGCTCGTGCGCATCTTCCAATTTTTGCAAGGCCAGCTGGATCAGCAGCTTCAACTCGAGCACGGTGAGTTGCCCCCACACGGTGTTTTCGTCGAATTCAATCCCAATCAAGGTGGCGATGTCGCCGTATTCGTCCAGCTCTTCGCTTTCCAGGCGATCGAGCAAGGCCTCCAGCTGATCATCGGTCAATTGATGCAGATTCAAGAGGTCATTTCGAAACAACAAGGCCTTGTTGGTGTTGTCCCAGACCAGGTCTTCGACGGGATAGACTTCTGAATAACCCGGCACCAGAATTCGGCACGCGGTGGCACCCAACTCATCGTGCACCGCCATATAGGCTTGCTTGCCCATTTTGTCGAGTATGCCGAACAAGGCGGCCGCCTCTTCGGCATTGGAGTTTTCACCCTGGCCCGAAAAATCCCATTCGACAAATTCAAAATCAGACCGCGCGCTGAAGAATCGCCAGGACACCACACCGCTGGAGTCGATGAAATGCTCGACAAAATTATTGGGCTCAGTGACGGCGTTGCTGATGAAGGTGGGCTGTGGCAAATCGTTCAGCCCTTCAAAACTGCGGCCTTGCAGCAACTCTGTCAGGCTGCGCTCCAAGGCCACCTGCAAGCTGGGGTGTGAACCGAAAGAGGCAAAAACGCCCCCTGTGCGCGGGTTCATCAAGGTGACGCACATCACCGGGAAGCGGCCCCCGAGGGAGGCATCCTTGACCAGAATCGGAAAGCCCTGTTCCTCCAAGGCCTGGATGCCTGCCAGAATGCCCGGGTATTTGGCCAAGACCTGCGCTGGTACATCGGGCAGGGCCATTTCACCTTCCAGGATTTCACGTTTGACCGCGCGCTCGAAGATCTCTGACAAGCACTGCACTTGGGCTTCGGCCAGCGTGTTGCCGGCACTCATCCCGTTGCTGGCATAGAGGTTTTCAACCAGATTGGAGGGGAAGTACACCACCTTGCCATCCGACTGCCGCACATAGGGCAGCGAGCAGATGCCTCGCCCTGTGTTGCCCGAGTTGGTGTCGACCAGATGCGAGCCACGCAGTTCGCCACTGGGGTTGTAGATTTCCAGGCAATATTCATCCAGAATTTCAGCAGGCAGCTTGTCTTTTTTGCCGGGCTTGAACCAGCGCTCATTGGGGTAATGAACAAAGCTTGCCTCGGCGATGTCTGAACCCCAGAATGAGCCCGCATAAAAGTGATTGCAGCTGAGCCGTTCAATGTACTCTCCAAGGGCAGACGCCAGAGCGCTTTCCTTGGTTGACCCCTTGCCGTTCGTGAAGCACATGGGCGAGTGTGCATCGCGAATGTGCAAAGACCAGACATTGGGGATGATATTGCGCCAGGAGGCGATTTCAATTTTGATGCCCAAGCTGGCCAGCAAGCCAGACATGTTGGCGATGGTCTGCTCCAACGGCAGGTCTTTGCCTGGAATGTAGGTGGCAGCATCAGAGTCTGGATGGACTGTCAGCAACGATTGAGCATCGGCATCGAGGTTTTCCACCTCTTCGATCACAAATTCTGGGCCGGCCTGAACCACTTTCTTGACCGTGCAGCGCTCAATGGAACGCAAAATGCCTTGGCGATCTTTGGCCGTGATATCTGGCGGCAGCTCCACCTGGATCTTGAATATTTGCTGATACCGGTTTTCCGGGTCGACAATATTGTTTTGTGACAACCGGATGTTTTCAGTTGGGATATTCCGTGTGTTGCAATAAAGCTTCACAAAATACGCTGCGCACAGTGCGGAGGACGCCAGAAAATAGTCAAAAGGCCCCGGGGCCGAACCATCGCCTTTGTAGCGGATGGGCTGGTCGGCGATCACCGTGAAGTCATCAAATTTGGCTTCAAGGCGAAGCTTATCCAGAAAATTGACTTTGATTTCCATCGGAAAATGTCCAAAAAGTAGTATTTGCAGGTTTCGCAGACCGCATCTCAAATGCGAAAACCGCTGTCAAGGCGGCTGGCGCCGCGCAGCCATCGGGGGCAAGGTCATGGCCATCTGATCCCCCCGATTGTCCATGGAGTCACGCGAGGCGAGGCTGAGCTGAAAAATGGGGTCTTTGGCCGGGCGACGGCACCGGTTCTGCCGCCCGCAGCCGATCAGCGCGCTGTCTGCCTCATGCGGGCTGAGATCAGAACACGCCTGCTTGTAGATTTGGACGCAATGACCGAAAAAATCTTCCACCCGGGCCTACCGCCCCGGGATGGCGCACCGCGCGTGCACCGGCTGAGCGCAGGCCGGCGAAAGGCGACGCAGCTTCGGGGCTAGCCGTCATCGCCCGGGGGCGGCCTCTTGTGCAGACCGTTTCATCCTGAGGGGGCGCCTCAGGCCCGCAGCGCGCGCCAGGTCCTGGCCACGGTCACCCTGTGCGGCCCGGTCGGAACCGGCGTCAAAGCACCCGCTGAGACCGCCGCCACACGCCCAGGCGGGCGGCTTCCTGGATCAGCTGCTCCCGGAAATCCGGGTGGGCGATGTTGATCAGGGCCTCGGCCCGTTGCCAGGTGGATTTGGCCTTCAGCTGCGCGCAGCCGAATTCAGTCACCACGTAATGGACCAGTGAGCGCGGGCAGGTGACGATAGAGCCGGCCGACAGCGTCGGGACGATGCGGGAAGCCAGCGTGCCGTCCTTTTTGCGGTAGGTGGAGTTGACGCAGATGAGCCCCTTGCCCCCTTCCGACTTGTAGGCGCCCAGGATGAAGTCCAGTTGGCCGCCGGTGCCAGAGATCTGACGCGGCCCGGCCGACTCGCTGGACACCTGGGTGAACAGGTCGATCTCGATCGCGTTGTTGATGGCCACCACCTTGGGATTGCGGCCGATCACGCAAGGGTCGTTGGTGTAAGACGCCGGGTAGATGGCCGCTGCGGGGTTGTTGTGCAAAAAGTCGTAGAGCTTTTGCGAACCCATGGCAAAGGTGTAGACCATCTTGCCCCGGTCCAGCGTCTTGCGCCTGCCGGTGATGCGGCCAGCTTCGTACATGTCCACATACGAGTCGGCCAGCATCTCGGTGTGCACCCCGAGGTCTTTCAGGTCGCTTTGCGCGATCAGGGCGCCCACGATGTTGGGCAGGGCGCCGATGCCCAGCTGGATGGTGCAGCCGTCCTCCAGCAAGCCCATCACATGCCCTGCAATCGCGGTGTCGGCCGCGCCGGCCTGGGTGGGCGGCAATTGCAGCAGGGGGCTGTTGGGGCCCTCGATCACGCCATCGACCGCACTGAGGTGAATGCCCTCGTCCAACCCGCCCAGGCAGCGGGGGGCGCGGCTGTTCACCTCCACCACCACCTTGCGCGCCTTCCTCAGGTAGGCCGGCGTGAGCGAGCAACTGGTCGAAAAATTGAAGAAGCCGTGACCATCCATGGGCGTGACCTGGACCACCGCCACGTCAGGCTCCTCATACAGCATCACGTTTTGCGGCCCCTGGTGGTAGCACAGGGGGATGTAGCTGGCCAGGCCCCTCTCGGCGGCCTGGCGGGCCAGGCCCGAGAAGTGCCAATCGTTCCAGACGAAGGCCTCTCGTTGGGGGTCGGCTTCAACACACTTCAGCGGCTTGGCGCGGGTGGTGGTGATCAGGTTCACGTCCCGCAGCTCTCTGGCGCGCAGCGCCAGGGCCGCGTCAAAGGCCTCCACGCTCTGGGCAAATTCGCCCATGAACACGGTCTGGCCCGATTTCACCAGGGCGGCCGCGGCCTCGGCACTCAGGCGTTTTTGCTGGTACAGCGTCTGCAAGTCTTGTGTCATGTCGGCTTGTCGGCTGCGGTTCAGAAAAGCTCGGCCGGCATGGCCTGGGTGTTGGCGCCAGCCTGTACCACGGCGCAGGCCAGTGCGTCGGCCAGGGGCAGCAGCGATTGGGCATAGAACACGGCGGTGTGCACCTTGGCTTCGTAGAAGGCCGGGTCTTCGTTGCGTTTTTCCAGGGCCACCATCAGGGCACGGGCCATCTGCCAGCCACACAGCACATAACCGGCCAGCTTGAGATACGTCACCGCGCCGGCGTAAACCGCCTTCGGCGCGCTCTTGCCATGGGCCAGCACGTGCTCGATCACCGCCTCCAGTGCCTGCCGTGCCGGGGTCAGTGCGGCCCGCATCAAAGCGCATTCGGGCTCGCCATGCACGGCCAGGTCTTCTTCGGTGCTGGCCACCCAGGCACACAGCTGGCGTGCCATGGCACCGCCGTCGCGCAAGGTCTTGCGACCCACCAGGTCATTGGCCTGGATGGCGGTGGTGCCTTCGTAGATGCTCAGGATGCGCGCATCGCGGTAGTGCTGGGCGGCGCCGGTTTCTTCGATGAAGCCCATGCCGCCATGCACCTGCACGCCCAGGCTGGTCACGTCGACGGCCAGCTCGGTGCTGAAGCCCTTGACCACCGGCACCAGGTAGTCATACAGCGCCTGGTGCTGGGCCCGCCGCTGCGCATCGGGGGCGTGGTGGGCCAGGTCACTGGCGGCGGCGGTCACGTAGGCCAGGGCACGCTCGCCCTCGGTGAGGGCCCGCATGGTCAAGAGCATGCGCTTCACATCGGGGTGTTCGATGATGGCCACGGGGCCTGCAGAGCCGGCCAGATCGCGGCTCTGCAAGCGCAGGCGGGCAAAAGCGACTGCCTGCTGGTAGGCCCGGTCCGACACCGCGATACCCTGCATGCCCACCGCAAAGCGGGCCGCGTTCATCATGATGAACATGTACTCCAGGCCGCGGTTCTCTTCGCCGACCAGTCGGCCGATGGCTCCGCCATGCTCGCCGAACTGCAAGACCGCAGTGGGCGAGGCTTTGATGCCCAGCTTGTGCTCGATGCTGATGCAATGCGCATCGTTGCGTGGCCCCAGGCTGCCATCGGGCTGGACCTGGAATTTGGGCACCAAGAACAGGCTGATGCCTTTGACCCCCTCCGGTGCGCCCGGCACACGGGCCAGCACCAGGTGCACGATGTTCTCGGCCATGTCGTGCTCACCGTAGGTGATGAAGATCTTGGTGCCGAACAACTTGTAGCTGCCATCGTCCTGGCGCTCGGCCCGGGTGCGCACGGCGGCCAGGTCCGAGCCGGCCTGGGGCTCGGTCAGGTTCATGGTGCCGGTCCATTGGCCCGAGATCATCTTCTCCAGGTACAGCTGCTTGAGCGTGTCGCTGCCGGCCGTCAGCAGGGCTTCGATCGCCCCGTCGGTCAGCATGGGGCACAGCGCAAAGGACAGGTTGGCCGCATGCAGCATCTCCATGCAGCCGGTGGCGATCAGCTTGGGCAAGCCCTGGCCGCCGTGTTCGACCGGGTGGACCACCCCTTGCCAGCCCCCGGCCGCGAACTGCGCGAAGGCCTGCTTGAAACCGGGCGTGGTGCTGACCTCGCCGTCCTTCCAGGACGATGGGTTTTTGTCGCCGGGCACGTTCAAGGGCGCCACCACGCCTTCACAGAACCGGGCTGATTCTTCCAGCACGGCTTCGGCCGTCTCCAGTCCGTGATCCTCGAAGCCAGGCAAAGCGGCAATGCCGTCGAGGTTGGCCAGGTGTTCCATCACGAACAACATGTCCTTGAGGGGGGCTTGGTAAGTCATGTCTCTCTCCAGAGTTTCTTGGGGTGTTGGGGGGCGTGAGGCGCCAGCCCTCAGTTCACAATGCCGCGATCAGCTCAGGCACGGCCACAAACAGGTCGGCCTCCAGGCCGTAGTCGGCCACGCTGAAGATCGGCGCTTCCGGGTCCTTGTTGATCGCCACGATCACCTTCGAATCCTTCATGCCCGCCAGGTGC
>Ga0209913_1000391_pt1 | contig 38517 bp, 33 predicted proteins | sample PersoiDNA2013203_FD_185805 | JGI IMG/M metagenome (GOLD analysis project Ga0209913, IMG submission 185805) | Permafrost soil microbial communities from the Arctic, to analyse light accelerated degradation of dissolved organic matter (DOM) -... | ecosystem: Environmental > Terrestrial > Soil >...
GAGCTCGTGCTCGGATAGTTCGGCCCGGCGCCTAGCTTGCCGTGCGAGTTGTCTCCCCAGCACTTGATCTTTCCGCCAGAGATGAGAGCGCAGGTCGTGAAGGTGCCGGTAGTGACGACCTTGGCGTTTGTGATCCCCTTAGCCGCGACGGGAGCGGTGCTGTCGACCTTCCCGCCGTTGCCGAGCTCTCCGAGGTGGTTGTCTCCCCAGCACTTGACCTTGCCACCCGAGATCAGAGCGCAGCTGTGAGCATCTCCGGCGCTGACGCGAACGGTCGTCGTCTTGACGGCCTTGACGACGTCGAAGTAGATCGTGGTGCTCCTCGCGCCGGCGTTGAGCTCGAGGCGGTAGCGGCCGAGGGCGACGTTCTTACGGGTGAACAGCTTCGCGACCGCCATGCTGCGGGTGCCGCTGAAGCTTCCCGGGCGCGTGACGCTTCGCAGCAAGAGCCACGTCGATCTCTTCTTGAGCGAAAGGCGGTAGGCGAAGCTCTTGCTCTTGCCTGAGAAGCGGTAGACGAGCCGGACGGAATTGGTCTCGCTCGGCGCGAAGGGTGTCTCGGTCAGGCTGGCGCTGATCTTGGCGGATCGTGCGGCGTGCGCGGAGGCTCGAGCGGCTGCTCCGGCGGATACGCCGACGATCAGCGCCAGGGAAAGCAGTCCGCCGAGCACTAAGAGTCTATTCCGGTAGAGATGTGCGACCGAGGGGGTCAAGCCGTGGATGCCAGTGGTTGCGGGGCTTTGAAGGCGCACTGGTAGTGCGGAGAGCAGCCCTGCGGTCGCTGGCGCCGCGGATCGGCCGCGTCGGGCGTGCAGACCTAGCGGAATAGGCTCTAAGCCGGCGACCGGACGACGGTGGGCACGCATTGCGGCAGATCATAGCCCTCGCAGTCTGGGCTCGATTGCAGCAACGCGACGGTCACTTACTTAGCGCGCATCCCCAGTGGGATAGGCGCGCTGAGGTTCCAGGTGCGTCGTGACCGAGGCCTCGGGAAGCGCGGCGGTGATGTCTCGCTCGATCTTCTCGAGCAGCTCGTGCCCGCGCGCGATCGTCCAGCGTCCGGGCACGAGCACTTTCATCGAGACGAAGGAGCGGCGGCCCGAGCGCCGTGTTCGTAGCGCCCTGAAGCCGATTCCTTCTGCGCGGTAGGGAGCGAGCGCCGTCTCGATCGCGGCCAACTCCTCGGGCGGCAGGGCGCGGTCCATCAGGCCTCCGCCCGAGCGACGGATCAAGCGCACGCCGGTGACGACGATGTTGAGCGCGACCGCGATGGCGACGATCGGATCGAGCGGGCGCCAGCCGCTGAGCGCGACAGCTCCCACGCCCAAGACGACGCCTACCGAGGTGATCACGTCGGTCATCAGGTGGCGCCCGTCGGCCTCGACCGTGATCGAGCGGCGCCGGCGCCCGAAGCGGATCAGCGTCGTCGCCACGCCCAGGTTGACGAGCGAGGCTCCGATCGAGACGGCCAATCCCGGCCCGACCGATTCCAGGGCCGCCGGATGAAGCAGCCGTCCCACGGCCAACCAGGCGATCGACACCGCCGCGCCGAGGATGAAAACCCCTTCGGCTCCGGCGGCGAAGTACTCGGCCTTCTCGTGCCCGAAGGCGTGCTCCTCGTCGGGCGGAAGCGTCGCCCAGCGGATCATGATCAGCGCCACGATCGCCGCCAGCAGGTTGACCAGCGACTCGACCGCATCGGAGAGCAGCCCGACCGACCCGGTCAGCCGCCAGGCCACCGTCTTCATGGTGATGGTCGTCAGCGCGGCCGCGATCGACATCCACATCAGGCGGGTCAGGAGGGTGCGGTCGGACGTCGCGGTCATGCGGGGGAGGGTAGCGGGCGCGGAATGCATTCACCGACGCGCTCTTGCTCGTTCGAGAAATGGAACCCTCGAGATCCGAGAAATGGCCACGCACACAGGGCTCTCACGCCTCAACTAACCCTTCGCCTTCGACTCGATCATGAAGACACCCGTTGGGCCGCTGACGAGGTGATCGATGTTCCCCTCGCCTGCCTGCTCGATGCCGTGCATGGCAATGAAGCCTTCGCCGCGGAACTCTTCGAGTAGTTCGCCGCTTGCTCCGAGACCCACGTCGCCGGGCGCTCGTAGATGTCGTAGGCCATCGGGCCTGTCCATCGGTCGAGAGCACGAAGTCGGTTGAGACGCAGGCGATCTGTCGCGCTGCTTACTAGCCGATCTCTTTGGCGGCGCCAGCGCGGAACGGGTCGTAGGGGCGCTTGCCGGCGGCGATCTCCTGGTTGAGCGCGAGCAGGCGGGCGTTCGTCTCGTCGGGGTCGCCGGCGATCGAGCGCGGCCAGCCATAGGCGGCGCAGACGGCCTCGTCGAGCTTGCGCTGCAGGGCGGCGAGATCGGCGTAGGCGCCGAATCTGCTGGCGCCGGTCTATCCGCTGGATCTCCTACACTGGCCGGTGTGAACTGGCTAGCCGCTTACGGCTTTGACACTGACGACACCCCGGCAAGATTGGGGAGGCCGGCGACTCTCACCGTCGTGCTGCGCGATCTCGACAACGATGACCGCACCTACGAGTTCGTGCCGATCGAGCCGGCGCCGCCTGGGGAAGAACAGCGCGAGGCGATCCTGCGTGCGATGGCGGGGCGATTTCCGGATGCGCGCTGGAAGACATACAACGCCGAGAAGCAGATCGCGAGCTTTGTCGGTCGCCAGCATCTCTACATCGTGATCTACGAAGAGCACGATTTCGAAGCGGCGCCTGAGGAGCGGCTCACGCTCTTCGCCGTACCGCCGAGATGACCGGCCTTCCGCCGGGCGTCGGGTCTCCGTCGGCAGCCCGGTGGCTTTTCTCCAACCACTTTCTTGCTCGACGGCTGCCGGGTTGGCCGGATTGGAAAAGCTCGACGTTCGAAAACTTCACGCTGAGCTACAGACCCTCTGGGCGAGCGAGGGGGCTGCTCTTGTCGGTGCCAACGAGGGTCAGACCGAAGAACGCCTAATCCGACCGGTGCTGCGGCTGCTCGGGCACGCCTACACGCTCTTCCCCGACCTCCCCGGCGCGGGCAAGACCCCCGACTACCTTTTCTACGAGAGCGATGCCGAGCGAGAGGCGGCCGACGCAGCCGGCGGTCAGGCCAGGGTGGAGCGGGCGCTCGCTGTCGGTGACGCGAAGAGGTTCGACCTGCCGCTTGACCGTCGTAGCGCGGAGGGCGATCCGGTCGCTCAGATTCGAGACTACGTGCTGATCTCGCGGCGTCCGTTCGGAATCCTCACGAACGGTCGAGTGTGGCGCCTATACGCGCGAGACGCGGGTCTCGTCGAGCGAGCTTGTCACGAGGTCGATCTCGTGAAGCTACTCGAGGAAGGAACGGTCGACGATCTTCGCTACTTCGCCGCGTTCTTTGGAGCCTCCGCCTTCCGGCTCGGCGTCGACGGGCGCTCGTTCCTCGATCGCGCTCTCGCCGATAGCGCTCTACACGCCGTAGAGGTCTCCGACGCTCTCCAGCAGGCCATATTCGCTGCCGTTCCGGCGATCGCCGCAGGACTTCTCGGAGAAGACGAGCGGACGCGCGAGGCGCTCGACACTGCCTTCGCGAACGCGCTCGTCTTCCTCTACCGGCTGCTCTTTTGCCTGTTCGCCGAGGCCCGGGGACTGCTCCCGGTCGACAATCCCGATTACCGGCGCTACTCCGCTGGTCAGCATCGCCTCGAAGTCGTTCGCCTGATCGACGAAGGGCGCAACCTCTCGACCACGAGCGACAACCTGTTCGCGGAGTTGCGTGCACTCTTCCGAGCGATAGACAGAGGCGATCCCGGTCTGGGCGTAACGGAGTACGACGGCGGACTTTTCGACCCGGACGGGCACACCTGGCTCGAAGGAAGGTCCGTTCCCGACGCGATGCTTGCACCCGCACTCGTCGGCATCTACCGCGTGGGCGGGGAGCTCGTCGATTACCGGAACCTCTCGGTGCGCACGCTCGGCCACGTCTACGAGCAACTCCTCGCCTGGGAGCTGGTCGAGCGCGAAGGAACGCTGGTGCTTGTCGAGTCTCCACGGCGGCACGAGCTCGGCGCCTTCTTCACACCCGAGCCGATCGTCGACGCGATCGTCAGCCGTACTCTCGATCCGCTCACTTCGCGCCTATCGGCGCTCGCACGTGAGCGAGGACTGACCGGCGAGGCGGCGCTCGACGTGCTTCTCGACCTTCGGGTGCTCGATCCGGCGATGGGTAGCGGCCACTTTCTCGTAGGTGCGGTCGATTTCATTGCGCAGGCGATCGCAACGGACCCCTCATACGGTGGCGATTTGTCACTGGCCGATCTGCAGCGCCTCGTGGCGGAGCGCTGTCTCTACGGTGTCGATCTGAATCCGCTCGCCGTCGAGCTCGCCCGGCTCTCTGTCTGGTTACTGACCGCTCGCGAGGGGGAGGCGCTGACCTTCCTCGGCAACCTGCGGGTGGGCGATTCGCTGGTCGGCGCCGACAACGAGACGCTGCTCGACTCTATGACGGGGCTCCTCGAGGCGCACCTCGCGGATGCGGCCAGCGAGTTACTGCGGCAGGTCACCGAGCTACAGCGACGCGCGACCCACACCGCCGCCGATGCACGCGAGAAGCGTCGTCTTGCGCAAGAGATCGATGGGCTCCGGCTCCCGCTCGAGGTGTTCGCTGAGGAGTCGCTCGAGCGATTCCGGGCGCCAGTCGGGCGTCCCTTCTTTCACTGGACGCTCGAGTTTCCGGAAGTGTTCGTCGACGAGCGCGGCGAGCCGCGAGAGGGCGGCGGCTTCGACGCGGTCATCGGCAATCCGCCGTACATCCGCGTTCAGGAAATCGGCCGTGAGCTGGCGGACTACTGCCGGGCGCGCTTCGCGTCCGCGCACGGGTCGTTCGATGCCTATGTCGTCTTTCTGGAGCGCGGCCTCGGCCTGCTCGCTCCGCACGGACGGCTCGGCTTCATCGTCCCGAACAAGCTCTTCAAGCTCGCTTTCGCGCAGCGCCTGCGCGAGCGGCTCTCCCGCAGCGAGTTGGTCGACGAGGTCATCGACTTCGGTTCGAGCCAGCTCTTCGCGGGAGCGACCAACTACACGTGCATCCTCGTGCTTGATGCGGGCGGGATCGAGCATCTCGCTTACCGGCGGCTCACGGGGAGTCGCGAGCATGTCCTGGGAGGGCCCTCGTCGGTGGGTCTGATTCCAGCCGAGCATTTCGCGACCCGAAGGCTAGGTAACGAGCCGTGGACGCTCGTGCCGCCTGGAGAGGCGGAACTTCTGCGGATCGCTGCCGATGGGTCGGTACGGCTCGATCAGGTAACGCGCCAGATCTTCCAGGGGCTTGCCACGAGCGATGACGACGTCTACGTGCTTGAGGACAGAGGCTGGCGGGGAGACCGTCGTCTCGTCTGGTCGCGCGCCTCCGATCGTGAACTCGAGCTTGAGCCGAACCTTCTCCATCCGCTCGCAAGCGGCGTCGACGTCGAGCGCTATGCCTTTCGACCGCTCGAGAGCCTGCTGCTTTTTCCCTACCGTCGCGGCGACAACGAGCGGATGCGGCTGCTGACGGAGAAAGAGTTGGGCGAGATCGAGCTCACGAGCGCGTATCTTCGCGAGCACGAAGATCGACTCCGCGGTCGCGAAAGAGGACGAATGGACCACGATGAGTGGTACGCCTACGTCTATCCGAAGAATCTCGGACTCCACGGCGTCCCGAAGCTCGGCGTAGCGGCGACCGTCTCACGACTCGAGATTGCGGCGGACATTGAAGGAGCCGTCTACTTCCACAACGTCAGGGTGAACGGGATTCTCGGACGCTCGGACGGTTTGCCGTTGGAGACGCTGCTCGTGCTCCTCAACTCGCGCCTCATTGACTGGATCTTCCGCCGCGGAGCCGCCGAGCATGCGAACGACTACTACGCGGCCAACAAGCAGTTCATCGCCGGCCTACCGATTCGTGAGCCCGATGGCCCAGATGCGGCCGCTTTCGAGGCGCTCGGGAAGCGGCTGCACGAGCTGAGTCGCGCCGCCTCCGTCGAGCGGACAGGATTCCTCGACTGGCTCGCCTCGAATCTCGGCGTACGCCGGTCGAAGCTTCCGCAGCTGCGCCAGCTCGAGCGCTTCGAGGCGCTCTCCGGCGACGATCTCGTCGCACTCCTCGCACGCGTTCGCGCCCGGCTCCAGGCCGACCCGCGCGAGCGCACCCTCTCCGAGCTGATCCGGCGCGAGCATCGGGCAAGCGTCGAGCGGCTCAGCCCGATCTCGACTGAGCTCGCCGAGGCCGAGCGCGAGGCCGACGATAGGGTCTTCGATCTATACGAGTTGTCGGCCGAGCAGCGTCGCCTCGTCGAGGTGGAATACGAGTAGTCGGCGACGATTGAGGCCCGTGTCTCACTAGCACGAGTCTCGTCAGCGTCATGATCGGATCTCGCGCCGAGCATTCACCGGCGCGAAGGCGGTTAGCGCCGACCGGATCTCCTCGCCGGTTAGCACGACGGCTAGGGCAGAATCAGCGCTTCGTTGGGATCGATCGAGAGCTGGTCGTTCGGAACGGCGAAGTAGGTCTGCTGCATCAGCCGGCGCCCGAGCTCTTCCAGCTCCCGCTCGGTCTGCTTCAGAGCAGCGACCAGGTGCGGCTCGGCTCCGTTGCTCTCGATATTCGCCACCGCTCGCTCGGCGCGTTTCCTCGCCTCGGAGATGAAGAGCAGCGTCTTCTCGATCTCGGCGAAGTGAGCCTCGTTCATAGAGTCGATGGTACCCGCGAATACGGACGAAGGGCAACGAGCTCCGAGCTGCGATCGTAACGTTTTTGTGACGACCTACGGCACCCCCTCTCTATCTCGAGCGCCGTGCATTGGCTCAGATCACTGGGGTAGCCGTCCAGCCCGCCCCAACTCCCTAAAAACGGCCTTGACCCTCCTCTAGATAACTCGGCGAGCGTCTAGTCCCGGTCGGCCGGGACGGGCGCGTTCGCGCTTGTTCTTCGAAGCGGGTGTCCCCGGCACCCGGGCTCTGTCCGCTTTACTTCCCAATGAATGGATACTCCCCGTCAGCCCGTGCCGGCTTCCAAGCCGGCCGAGGCGCCCGAGCCTCCGGAAATGCCGAAGTTCCTTACCAGGCGCTCTACGGTCGTGCTCCTGATCGGTTTCGGCGTAATCCTCTTGATCGCCTTGACTCGATTCGGCGGCGGCAGTGCAACGATCAGCGCCAAGGGCGTCGGGCCGCTCGAGATCGGGCAGGCAACCAGGCAAGAGATGCAGGACTGGGCTATGGGCCCGATCTCGTTCTGGTTCACGCAGAAGGGCAATCCTCCCGTCCGCTTCAAGGGCCAGCTCTGGCAATACGAGTGCGTCGGCCAGAGCACAATTTTCGGTGCGACCTGCCGCACGCTCTACGGGCTCAGGAACGGGCGCCTGGTAACGGTCGAGACCAACGCTCCGAGGTTCCGCACCGCTGCCGGCACGCATTCCGGCACGCCGCTCGACTCGACGATCAAGAACGAGCGGGGCAAGTGGTCGGGCTGGAAGGTCAAGTGCCCGCACGTCACCCTGCCCTCGTCGAAGGGCGTCACCTTCCTCGCTTTGATCTCCAGAGACGCGGCCTATTCGACGGGCTTCGTCTCGAACCTCTACCTGAGCGCGACGCCATCATCGTTCTCCTACTGCGCTTCATGAGCGACCGCACGTCTCGCGCCCGAGGCCATGAAAGCGCGCTAGTGTCATGCCGTCCCTTGAAGAATGGGAGTGGCGATTAGCGGTCTCGATGGACATCAGCTCTACCAGGCGCTCTCCTCCGGGCTGCACAGGGTTCGGCGCAAGCAGGACTACCTGAACCGGATCAACGTCTTTCCGGTGCCCGACGGCGATACCGGCACGAACATTACGGTCACGCTTTCGTATGCGCTCGAGACCGCGCACGTCACGGAGTCGGCGGGGGAGACCATGTCCTCGATCGCCGATGCCGCGTTGGTCGGGGCGCGCGGGAACTCCGGCATCATCTTCGCCCAGTTCCTGAGCGGGCTGGCGGAGGCGTTCCGAGATGCGCCGCAGGTCGCCAAGCACCGCTTCGTCCACGCCGCCGAGAACGCCCAACGGCGCGCCTACGAGGCGGTCACGCGGCCCAAGGAGGGGACGATCCTCTCGGTCATGCATGCCTGGGCCGAGGCGCTCCACCGCGAGGTCGATTCCGCGCAATCGATCGCGGAGCTGTTGCGAAAGGCCGGGCCGGCGCTCGCCGACGCGCTCGAGAAGACGCGCGAGATGCTTCCGGCACTGAAGGCAGCCGGCGTCGTCGATGCCGGTGCGAGCGGGTTTGTCGAGTTCGTCGCCGGGGCGGAGCGCTTCATCGGCGGCAAGGTCGCGGCGCCGTTCCTGTCTCGTATCGGTACCAGGCGCCGGCTCTCTCTAGACGACACGCTCGATTTGCACGGAGGCGTCGAGATCCGCTTTCGCTACTGCACCGAGGCTCTCGTCTCGGGTGAGGCGATCGACCGCGAAGCGCTCAGGCGCACGCTCGCGCCGCTCGGCGACAGCCTGATCGTCGCCGGCAGCGAAGAGCAGGCGCGCATTCACATCCACACCGATCAGCCGGCTCGGGTGTTCGCATCGCTGACCGCGGCGGGCCGGGTTGCCCAGCAGAAGGTCGACGACATGCGCCTGCAGTACGAGGTCGCCCACGAGCGTAAGTACCCGATCGCGATCGTCACCGACTCGGTCTGCGATCTGCCGCGAGAGCTACTCGATCGCTACCAGATTCAGGTCGTGCCGCTTCACATCATCGCCGGCGAGAGCGAGTACCTGGACAAGCTGACGATCGACTCGGAGCAGTTCTTCGATCTGGCCGATCGCTCGCCGCAGTTCCCGACCTCGTCGCAGCCCTCGAGCGGCCTCTTCACGCGCATCTTCTCCTACCTCTCGACCTACTACGACTCGATCATCGCCATTCACGTTTCCTCGCAGATAAGCGGGACGGCGAGCACGGGCGCGCAGGCGGCGCGGTCGCTTACGGGCGCAAAGAAGATCTCGGTGATCGACTCTCGCCAAGTCTCCGGCTCGCTTGGCCTGGTCGTGCTACGCGCGGCCGAGGCGGTCGCCGCCGGAAAGAGCCACGACGAGGTCGTAAGCGAGGTAGAGAGCTACATTCGCAAGGCCGAGCTTCTGGTCAGCGTGCGCACGCTCGAATACTTCGTCAGAGGAGGACGGGTCAAGCCCGTGGCGGGAGCGCTCGGCAAGGCGCTCAATCTGAAGCCGATCATCTCGCTCGATGCCGAGGGCACGCCGATCCGTTTTGGTAAGGCCTTCAGCGAGCGCCGGAACGTCGCCAAGATCGTCGCCATGGTCGCGCGCCGGCATGCCGAAAGCCCGCTCCGCTGCTATGCGGTCGTGCACGGGCACGACCTCGAGGCCGCGCGTGAGCTCACCACGAAGCTCGAGAGCACGCTTGGCTTTCCGCCGCTCTTCGTCGAGGAGATCTCTCCGGTGTTGGCCCTACATGCCGGCCGGGGGACGACCGCCGTCGCCACGATGCAGGAGTAGCGGGCGCCAGATCGGCGCTTCGCTCGAGCGGCGGTATCCTGCTCACGAAGAGCAGCAGTAGGGTGAGGAAGGCCGGCCCGATCGCCATCGCGAAGGTCGCCCCGTCGAGGAAGGGCAGCGCGTACACGAACAGCCCCCACCAGACGAGCGTCTCGCCGAAGTAGTTCGGGTGGCGGGAGTACCTCCAGAGCCCGCTCGAGACGAACCGCTCGCGCCCCGCTGCCTTCGCCTTGAAGGCCGATTTCTGAGCGTCGCTGGCCGCTTCAATTGCCAACCCGACCAACCAGATCGCCGCGCCGGCGATCACCCAGGGGCCGAAGCCGCGAGCGCTACCTCGGCCTAGGATGTAGCTGACCGGGGGCATGATCACGGCGACCGAGAGCGCCTGCAGCAGCCAGAAGCGGGCGAAGCGGAGCGGCTTCTCTCTGATCCCGTCGAAGCGGTGATCGACCTTAGGGCTTATCCCGTTAGGGATGCGCGGTCGAAGGGGTTGAGCCGTGGATGCCAGGGGCCGGACGGACCGTGAAGGCGCACTGGTTGTACGTCGAACGGTCTGGGCGGTCACTGGCGCCGCGGGACGGCCGCTTCGGTCGTGTAGGCCTAGTGGGATAGGCCCTTAATGCGGAGGATGCGCCGGAACAGGTAGCCACCGAGCCTGAGCGCCCAGACCAGGACGAGGAGAGAGGCGACGAGCTGAACCGGCTCGCGCACGCCGGTGAAGAGGAGCGCAATCGCGAGCACGGCGAAGGAGAGGCTGTAGGAGAGATCGGTAACGACGTCTGTCTTGCGGATTGCGGCGATCGTGAAGAAAGCGGCGTTCACGACCAGGGCGACCGGAAACGAGACCCCAATCGCTTCCATCAGACGAGCGTGGAGGCGAAGATCTGCCAGGCGAGCAGGCTCTTGGCGACGAGCGAGAGCACGAGGTAGGCGCGCTCGCCGAAGAGGTAGTTCCGCCAGGGCCCGACGCGTTTGTACTGCAGCAGCATGTTCGCCGCGAAGCTGTTGAAGAGGATAAACAGCGAGACGAAGATGGCGAAGACGAAGCCCGGCACGTTTCCGGTCTGGTTCTGCGAGTAGCCGATCTGGATTGCGATCGCTATCCAAGGCACAGCCCCGGCGATGCAGCCGTAGACGAAGGGTCGCCAGATCACCGGCCGGCCGGCTCGGTTGGCCCGCTCCATCGCCGCCCCGAACAGGATCATGGCCGCGTTCACCCCGAAAATCGCGATCAGAGCCGCCAGCTCGCTGATGCCGGTGAGCATGGCGATCAGCACGATCATCAGCGAGGCGCTGAGCGAGTACTCGCACCAGCGCGCCGGGTTGCGCTCGCTCGCCAGGTTGCGCTCGTACCAGCGGTGGATGCGCGGAGCCGCCACGAGCGCGTGGTCGAGCGCGGCCAGAAGCAGGAAGACCGCCACCACCGGCCCGATGCGAAGGTTGTAGACGGTGTTCGTGCTCGGATCGGTGCCGGGCGGGCCTTTGAGAAAGCTGATCGTGAGCGGCAGCGTGAAGGAGCTCGAGAGGGCGAGGATGACCGCCGCCTGAGCGGCGTGCAGGAAGGCGAGCGAGGCATTCCAGACGCGCAGGCGCCGGTAGGAGGCTGCCTCTGTGGCGGATGCCTCTTCTGCTCGAGCCATGTCCGCCATCGCTCCTATCCGTTCCCGCTTCCGGAGTCGTTTACTCGCTCCTCCACGAGATTTCAACATTCGGCGCAAACGCTCCCTAGCGCCCCACGTCGTCAGGAGCTCATCTCAAAACAACCTTACGAGGATGAGAATCGGCTCGTCCGGTCGGCGTCGCGCAACCTACCCGGCGCCGACGAGTACGACCAGATGCAGTTCTCATGACACACGCATTCGTCAACGGCCTGCGGGGCACTGCTCAATTTGAGGCGAGCTCCTGACACGGGTTCCACCGGTATTCGGGCGCCGGAAACGCTCGGGCGACCCGTCCGAGCCGCCCGAGCTACGTCCGAATGAATCAGCTTCGTTGTTGACCGAGACGCCGTCTCTTCCTACGACGACGATGCTTTCCTCAGCGCCGGGAACTTCAGCACGCGCGCGCCGATGAGACCGAGCAGCAGCGCGAGGCCGCCGAATAGTTCCATCCAGGCGCCGCTACCCATCATGTCGAAGGCGCCGAAGGCATCGAGGATGCCCTGACCGGCCGCCAGACCGGCGGTGATGCCGGAGACGATGAGCGCGAGGTCGGCAAGAAGACCGCTTCGCGAGCTGACGGCTCCGATGATGAGGAGCGCGCTGGCGATCGCGAGCACGAGTAGGAGCAGGCCGAGTGCGTGTCCCGAGGCCGCTCCGTTCCAGTAGGTAAAACCAGACTTGTCTATGACCTCCGACCAGATTCCGATGACGACCAGCACGAGGCCGATCGCAGCCACGGCAGTGGCCGGGTTGACGCCCGGCGCTTTCGCGTCCGATCGCCTGCGAGCCGCGAAGTGGGCGACTCCCGCGCCGAGCGGAATCAGCCCCGCGCAGACGCCCAGCCAGGCACCCGTTCCGAGCCGGTCAAAGCTCTTGAAAGCGGCGAGGGCTGGAAAATAGAGGAAGAATCCGAACCCTACCGCACCGGCTGTCGCCGCCACCAGGTCGAGATCGGCAGCGCCGAGTAGCGACGCGACCAGGCAGCAGGCGGCGAGTCCGAGAACGATGATCCCTGCGGCCATGAAGGTGCCGTCGTCCGCGTACTTGGCGGGAGCCACGCTATCTAAATAGCGCGTCCAAAGTGCGATCAGTCCGAGCACCACGCCGACAGCGGCGACAAGCTCACCAATCTTGCGTATTCCCAGTTCCATTAGCTCCTTCTCCTTTTTCGAACACGCCTTTCCCGTTACTCCCGGCGATTATCTAGGCTGCGAGATCGGTGTTCAAGCTCTAGCCCCTTCGTCACTTCCGGGCGCACGGCGAGCCGGCAGGGCGCTGGCGAGCGCCTCTCGCTCTAGGAGGGAGCCACACCATACCCGAGCGAGGCGTCTCGACCGCTCTCGAATCCCCGAAAGCCGGTAGAGACACGCCCGCCCGCCGAGATAGCGGGCAGCGCGCCTTTTAGTATCGATGCAACCAGACGCCGCTAGCTCGGCTGGAGGCGCTCAGGAACAACGTGCCTGGGTCTTACATCTAGCAGCACTTTGCGGCTGTGAAACAAGAGTCCCACTTCCGCTACGAACGCCTCTTGACGACCCACGGTGTCTGACACTGGGCCGACGGTGTCCACTTCTCCGCTGTATCGGGCTAAAGCCCTCTCACTTGACTCGCCGCCGCGCGAGTGCCCGGTGCGCTCTCGTTCCTTCGCCGGAAAAACGACAGGGAGTCGTTGTGGCACGATGCTCATCAACACGCGTTGCTAGCCGAGCAGTGTAAGGATCTCGGCCAGGCAAACCGCTAGATTCCTCTCGAGATGGTTCGCGTACGCTTTGCGCCCAGCCCTACGGGCTCGCTTCACCTCGGTAACGCGCTGACGCTGGTCTGCAACCGGCGCTTCGCCGACGAGCGTGGGGGAGTGTTGATGCTGCGCATCGACGACACCGACCCGGCGCGGGCGGTCCCCGGCGGAGAGCAGGCGATCCTGGACGAGCTCGCTTGGCTCGGGATCGGCTACGAGGAAGGCCCACTCAGGCAGAGCGAGCGGAGCGAGCGCTATCGCGAGGCGGCCGAGGGACTGCTCGCAAGCGGGCGGGCGTTCGAGGAAGAGGGCGCCGTCCGCTTCGACAGCGAGCGGCGACCGACGCTGCTCAGACCGGACGGAAGCGCCACCTACCACCTGGCGAGCGTCGTCGACGATCTCGATTTCGCGGTCACGCACGTAATCCGAGGCAAGGATCACCTGCTGAACACACCACTACACCAGGCGCTTGCGCGCGCGCTTGGCGCCGAGCCGCCTGAGTTCGTGCAGCACGGGCTGATCCTCGGCGAAGACGGTCAGAAGCTGTCTAAGCGAAGCGGGCTCTCGACCCTGGCCGAGCTACGCGAAGCCGGAATCCCGCCCGAGGCCGTGCGCGCCTATCTCGACGAGCTCGGCCTACCGCGCGGCGACGTCAGGTTCGACCAAACGCGGCTGCGGCGGCTGGCGACCGACGCACTGGCGGCTCTCTCCGACGAGGAGCTGGCCCGTCGGGTGGGCGTGGCAGCCGAGTTGGCGCCTGTCTTACGCGGAGCGCGCGATCTGAACGAGGCGCGGAGCTTCGCGGAGTGTGTGCTCGAGCCTCTTCCAGCCGAGCTTCTGCCCGCGGCGATGCCGACGCTCGAGCGCTTCTCGGAGCTTCGCGCGAGCTTGGGTGAGCGAATCGACGTCGAGGCGGCTCGCTTGCTCGTGCAGGATTTGCGAGCCTCGGGCGCCGACCTGAGAGCGCTCATGCGTGCCTTGACCGGGCGCGATCGTGGACCGGAGCTAGCGGCGATTGCCGCGGCGCTCGACCGGGAAGAGGCGCTTCGGCGGGTCGAGGCGGTTCACAACGGCTGATCGGCTCGGTCAGAGAAGGAGACAAACGGCTAGCGCTCGTACTACCTTGTGCGCAACCGGTTATTGATTTCAGACCTCTCGTGATGACTCGACAGTTCTTCCACAGGATCCCCGCAGGCGGCCTCCGGCAATGTCGCCGCTGAGCCCGGAAGGGCGCCGCCTGAGGCGCGAGGCGAAGCGCAGGCGCACCCGCCGCCGCCGTATCGGCGCCCTCGCCTTCCTTGTGCTGGTCGCGCTCGGTTTCGTCGCCGGGTTTGCCATTAGCGGCGCCTGGGCGGGGCGCGACGCTGCCGCGGCCGATTCAACCGCGACCGAGACGACGGGCACGACAGGTACCACCACAACCGAGGCGACCACCCAAACCACAACGACGAAGCCGAAGCAGAAGCCGCGCGGACGGCTTGGAAGCGGCCGGGCGGTCACTCTCGCCTTCGGCGGTGACGTTCACTTCGAGGGCGTGGTGCGGTCAAAGTTGAACGCCAGCCCGACCTCTGTTTTCGCTCCGATCGCAGGCGTGCTCAGAAAGGCCGACATTGCCATGGTCAACCTCGAGACCACGGTCAGCTACCGAGGCGCACCGACGCCGGGCAAGGCCTACACCTTCCGCGCTCCGCCTTCGGTCTTCCGCGCCCTCAAGGCGGGCGGCGTCGACGTGGCGACCGTCGCCAACAATCACGGCATCGACTACGGCCTGACCTCGTTCCTCGACACCCTTCGCTATGCCAGGCGCTACCACTTCCCGCTCGTCGGCGGCGGTCGCAACGCCGCCCAGGCTCACGCGCCCTACAGGGTCACGATCAAGGGCCAGCGGATAGCGATCCTGGGCGCGAGCCAGGTGATCGACTCGAATCTGATCTCGTCCTGGACGGCTGGGGCGGGCAAGCCGGGAATCGCCTCGGCCTACGACATGGCGCGGCTCACCTCAGCGGTGAGAGCGGCGCGCAAGAAGGCCGACACCGTGGTCGTCTATATCCACTTCGGCATCGAGCGGCTGAGCTGCCCGACCAGCACGCAGATTGCTGCTACTCGCAAGCTGATCGCCGCCGGAGCCGACATCGTCGTCGGCTCGCACGCACACCGGCTACAAGGTGCCGGCAGGCTGGGACGGGCCTTCGTGGCTTACGGACTCGGCAACTTCGCCTGGTACTCGCAAAACAGTGTCGAGAGCATCACGACCGGAGTGCTGAAAGTGATCGTCACCGGCCGCCGCATCGATCGCTACTCCTGGGTGCCGGCGAGAATCGTCGGCGGCTCGCCGACGCCGCTGGGCGGAAGCTACCGCAGCGCGGCGATCTCGAGTTGGCGCGGGTTGCGTAGTTGCACCAACCTCAGGCGCTGACGGAAGCTGGACTCTAGACTCGGCGCCCGGTCGGGCCGAAGGCACTTCTTTCCGCCGCCCGCCACCAAACCACCCGCCCGCGGGGTCGTTTCAAAGTACCGTCCTTTCGCTGCGAACAACGCACGCCGAAGTGACGATTCTGTGCCGAGTCAGAAACGCTGCGGTTACGCCGCCTGCCACCAAGAGCGCCAAGCGGAATGAAGACCCGTCGACTGGGTGTGATCGGTGGATGCGAGACAAGGACGCAGGGAGTATTCGTAGCCAGAGGCTACGGATGCGACCGAGGACAACGCATCGCGCCGCCGAGCGCGGTCAGGCGATGGAGTGCTTCGTTTCGTTAGGCGCTCAAACAAACCCACCCGCGGGGTCGTGACACGGTACCCGTTCAGACGCGCAAAAAGCACCCGCAAATGCGACGAAATAGAGTCAATCGCCTCAGCCCAGTGCGGGCTCGCTCGAGTCCGCCGCAGCCGCGACCGTGCGCCGCTCCGGTCGCTCCGGTATACAACGAGGCACAGATGCGCCTCTACAGCACCCTGCAGCGCGAGCTCGTCGAGCTACCGCCTCCACCGGCCAAGATCGGCATCTACGTCTGCGGCCCGACCGTCTACCAGCGCATCCACGTCGGTAACGCGCGTCCCTACGTCATCTTCATCTGGCTCAGGAACTGGCTGCTGAAGCGCGGCTACGAGGTCAAGCTCGCCTCCAACATCACCGACGTCAACGACAAGATCTACGAGGCGGCGCCCGGTCACAGCGCCGAGCTGGCCGAGCAGGCCTCGCGCTGGTACATCGACGACACCGACCGGCTCGGGCTCGGCCGCCCCGAGGCCGAGCCGAAGGCGACCGAGACGATGGCCGACATCGTCGCCCTGATCGCCGAGCTGATCGAGCGCGGCTACGCCTACGAAGCGCAGGGGGACGTCTACTTCCGGGTCGGGCGCTGCGACGGCTACGGACAGCTCTCCGGCCAGAAGCCCGATCAGATGACCGAGCAGGAGCCCAACCCGCTCAAGGAGGACGCGCGCGACTTCGCTCTCTGGAAGGCGACCAAGCCCGGCGAGGACACCTCCTGGGAGTCGCCCTGGGGGAAGGGACGGCCGGGCTGGCACATCGAGTGCTCGGCGATGGCGGCGAAGCTGCTCGGGCCGGCCTTCGAGATTCACGGCGGCGGACTCGACCTCGTCTTTCCGCACCATGAAAACGAGCTGGCGCAGTCGCGCGCCGCCGGCCAGGAGTTCGCGCGCATCTGGATGCACAACGGCCTTTTGCGTCTGACCGGCGAGAAGATGTCGAAGTCGCTCGGCAACATCCAGACGCTAGAGCGGGTGCTCGACGAGTGGGGGAGGGAGACGCTGCTGCTCTTCTTCATGACCGCTCACTGGCGCAGCCCGATCGACTTCTCGCCTGAGACGATGGAAGCCGCTCGGATGCAGGCCAAAGGTTTCAGGAACGCTTTCCTCATGGCCGGCGATTTCCGGCGAGACGATCCGTACCCGAACGTGCTTGAGAAAGTACTTGACGATGACTTCAACACGCCTGCCGCTCTCGCATTGATGCATGAGTGGCTCGATCAAGGGCGCGTCGATCTGGTGTATCCGGTTCTGCGGATTTTCGGATTGGAGTCACTGGCGGACAAGGACATCGCTCCACCAGAAGTCGAGGACCTAGCGCGACGACGGTGCACTGCTCGCGCCGAACGCAACTTCGCCGAGGCCGACCGGCTCCGAGACGAGATCGCCGCCATCGGCTGGGAGGTCAGGGACATCTCCGCCGAGCCCGGCTACCAGCTTGTGAAGAAAGACTGAGGCGATGGTTCGCGAGCTCCTCTACGGTCGCAACGCGGTGCGCGAGGCGGTTCGCGGGCCCCGGCAGGTGCTCGAGCTGTGGGTGAGCGAGCGCGCCGGCGAGCACGAGCCCTGGCTCTCGGAGCCCGGTGCGCCGCGTCTCCAGGTCAAGCCCGAGCGCGAGCTCTCGCAGGCGGCGCAGACGCGCGAGCATCAGGGGCTAGTCGCCTGGGTCGAGCCCTACCGTTACGCCGACGCCTACGAGCTGGCCCGAGCAGACGAGCCGCTTCTCGCCTGTCTCGACCAGGTCACGAATCCGCGCAACCTTGGCGCTGTCGCCCGCGCGGCGGCGGGCGCGGGCGCGACCGGAGTGGTCGTCCCGGCGCACGGCTCGGCACGGGTCACCGCCGAGGTCTGCCGCGCCTCGGCCGGGGCAGTCGAGCAGATCCCGATCGCCGTCGTCACCAACCTCGCCCGCTACCTCGAGGAGATCAAGCGCGACGATCTCTGGATCTACGCCGCCGACGGCCGGGCCGAGATGTCTTACTGGCAAGCCGATCTCTCCGGTGGGGTCGCGCTCGTTTTCGGGGCCGAGAAGAAGGGATTGCGCCCGCTCGTGCGCCGTCGCTGCGACGACGCGCTATCGATCCCGCTCGTCGGTGAGGTCGAGTCGCTCAACGTCGGCGTGGCGGCGGCTCTTCTCCTCTACGAAGCGCGGAGGCAACGTGGCGCGTAAGCCTGCGAGGCGAAGCCCGAGGCGCGAACCGGCGCCGGGCACGGGGGAGGGAGCGGCGCGGCGCCTGAATGCCCCCGAGCCCACCTTTTACCTCTTCGACGGTCACAATCTCCTCTACGCGGGCAAGTTCGTCGACCCGCCCGAGCTCGAGGACAAGCTGGCCAGCTTCGTCGCCCTCAAGGGCGCTCGCGGCGTTGTCGTCTTCGACGGTTTCGGCGAGACGCACACGCTGGGCCCGCTTGAGGTGCGCTTCGCCGAGGAGGCCGACTTCGTGCTCGAGCGCCTGGCCGCCGAGCTCCGCGAACGCGAGCGAGTCTGCCTCGTCTCCTCCGACCTGACCGTGCGCGAGACGAGCGGCCGCCAGGTCGACAAGCGCTCCTCGCAGCTCTTCATGCAGGAGCTGGGGGAGACCAAGCTGCCACCGCCGCCACGGATGGCGATCGAGGAACGCCTCGACGCGAAGACTCGCGCCAAGCTCGAGCGCATGCGCCGAGGCGAAGAGTAGCTCGAACGCATCCGAACGCCCGTCGTCTGGGGCTTAGAGCCTATTCCACTAGGTCTGCACGCCCGACGCGGTCGATCCGCGGCGCCAGCGACCGCAGGGCTGCTCTCCGCACTACCAGTGCGCCTTCACAGCCCCGCGACCATTGGCATCCACGGCTTGACCGCCTCGGTCGCACATCTCTACCGGAATAGGGTCTGAGACGCGCTCGACGAATCTCGAAACGGAAGCGGAAATGGGAGCCGCGGATTTCCGCAAGCGAACACACGTTCGCTAACGCATGGGTCCAGTGCAAAGTGGTCCGGTTTTCGGGTCCATCGCAAAAGACTTGTATTTCAGTGGGACCACTGCTAACGTCAGGCGCATCAAATTCGTTATGTCCGGCAGAAAGCGGCACTAACACAGAGGTCGAGGAGAGATGGCGGCACAACCGGCAAGGCGAGAAGGGCGCGGTTATCAGGCTCAGAGGGCGCAGCGCGAACTCGAAGACCTGCAGCTCGTTCTCAAGGCTCGCAACGGCAGCTCTCAGGCGTTGGACACGATCCTGCGCCGCTACGACGGTTTCGTGCGCCTGAAAGCCAGCTCCTACTTCCTCGCCGGCGGCGAGTCGGAGGACCTCGTCCAGGAGGGCCGTATCGGCCTCTACAAGGCCGTACGCGACTTCCGGCCCGACAAAGAGACCTCTTTCCGCTCCTTCGCCGAGCTGTGCGTGACGCGCCAGATCATCACCGCGATCAAGACCGCGACCCGCTTCAAGCACGCACCGCTCAACACCTACGTTTCCTTCAGCCAGACTCCGGCCGGCCAGGACTCCGGCAGCGAGTGCACGCTCGGCGACGCCCTTCCCGGGCCCGGCGTGGACGATCCATCCGTCTGCGTCATCTCGACCGAGGAGCTACAGAGCCTGGTCTTCTGCCTCGGCTCGGGCCTCTCGCAGCTCGAGTCCGATTCGCTCCGGCTCTACCTCGAGGGCCGCTCATACGAGCAGATGGCCGACGAGCTGGGCTGCGACACCAAGACGATCGACAACGCCCTGCAGCGCGTCAAGCGCAAGATCCTCGCGCATCAGCGCTCGCGCGAAGTTCTGCTCTGAGAATCGAGCGGGATTCCGGCTGGCTTGACCTACAAGCTGCGCGGCCCCGAGCTTCTTTTACCGAGAAGAGCAAGCGCCGCGTGATCGCCGAGGACATCGCCGCCGCGCTAGAAGTCGGTCGCAACGACTAGTCGCCTTCGTCCGCGGAAGCTACGCTCCAAACTGCAACCTCGCCGGAGTAGCTCAGCTGGTAGAGCAAGCGCCTTGTAAGCGCTAGGTCGTCGGTTCGAGTCCGACCTCCGGCTATATCCGACGGGGATCTGGCGATTTCCGTCGGGAGCATGACGATTTCCGGCGGCGTGCGATCAGGCGAGTCGCCGCGCCTGCGGCGCATGCTCATTGGAGGTCATAGGCGCGGGTCGGTTGCGGCGGCAGTGGAACAAACGCCTCGGTTTTGTTACGAACGCCGCTTGACGACAACGGTGTCTGACACCGGGGCCCGTGCCGAACGTCGAAAAGCCGCAACCAGTACAGGCCTGTCGCCGCGGCGGCGTAGTGCCGGTGTCAGACACCGTTGTTGTCAAGCGGTTCGCTGTGTCAGGACCGCAACTTCTTCTTCACGGGCGATAGCGATCGCGATCACGATTCCCGAGACCTTTCGCTGGAGCTACCCTGGAGAAACGATGGCCGATTGGGTGAACCTGATTGCGGGCGCGACGCAGATCGTGTTTGCGCTTGCGGTGGCCGTCGAGTTGATCAGACTGAAGCGCGGGCTGCCGCCGGTCGCGCTTCTACTGATCGCCTTCTTCATTGTTGACGGTCTTGTTGCTTTCAACCGGCCCGACTCACTGTTCGGCTATAACGCGAACCTCGATGCGGTGTTGATTGCGATCGACCTGATCGTGCTGCTCGGGTTGCTCGTCTACGTGCGCCGCCTCGTTCGGGCGGCGCTGCGAACGGTGGACGAGGCCGAGTTACGCGCCCGTGAGTACGAGCGAGCTCGTCGTGACTACACGAGCTTGCTTCGCCATCGCATAGCCAATCCACTGATGGCGATCGGGGGGGCGGCGCGGACGCTCAGGGCGAGGCGTGGCGACGAGGCGAGGCGCGAGCAACTGCTCGAGGCGATCATCCAGGCCTCTGAGAATCTCGAGCAGATCTCGCTCGATTCGCGTTCGAGGGGCGTTGAGGAGCTCGAGCTCGAGCCGGTTCCTCGAGTCGGAAACGAGGTCGCGGACGAGAAACCGCAGCCGGCTAGAGCCGAGCGAGCGCCTGCTCGAGATCGCGCCAGAGATCTCTAGCGTCCTCCAACCCGGCGCTCAGTCTGAGCAGCCCGGCCGGTACGCGATCTCCTTCCCAGCGCGAGCGCGATTCGATGGTCGTGCGAGCGCCGCCGAAGCTGGTTGCGTTCTCGATTAGCTTGCAAGATTGCTCCAGCCTCTGTGCCGCCGCCGCGCCCCCGCGCACGATGAAGGAGAGAAGAGGGCCGAAGGCGCGCACGTATCTGGCTGCGACCGCGTCGCCGAGGCCTGGGTAGTTGACGCTCTCGACCGCCGGGTGTTCGCGTAGCCGCCGTGCCAGCTCGAGCGCGGTCGCCGAGCCGCGCTCGACCCGCAGCGGTAGCGTCTTCAAGCTGCGTAGGAGCAGCCAGGCCGGGTCGGGCGAGCCGATCAGGCCAAACAACCTGCGCACCTCGTGCAGGCGCTCGGCATCCTCGGCGCGGGCGCAGCTGGCGATACCCAGCACGAGGTCGTGGTGGCCGCCGAGTAGCTTGGTGGCGCTGTGAACAGAGAAGTCGGCACCGTGCTCGAGCGGCCGCAGCAAGACGGGCGTTAGCATCGTCGCATCGACAGCGACTCGCGCCCCTGCCTCGTGGGCTCGGGCGATCGAATCGTCCAGGTCGGGGAAGCTGAGCATCGGGTTGGAGCAGGGCTCGAGCCAGACAAGCGCGGCATCCTCGGGGGGCGGACCGGTCTGGTCGAATTCGACAAGGCGCAGGCCGAAGCGCGAGAGCTCGTCGGAGATGAGCTGGCCGGTGCTGACGTAGGCGCCGAGGGGGACGGCGACGGCGTCGCCCGGCTTGCAGAACGCAAGCACGACTCCGGCGACGGCCGCCATGCCGCAGGAGAAGAGCAGCGCCCGCCCGCCCTCCAGCTCACCGAGCACGCGCTCGGCCTCGGCCGCGAGCGGGTGGTCGTAGCGCTGGTAGGCGAAGGCTCCGATCTCACCGGCGTCGTAAGGCCAGGTGGTCGAGCGATCGAGAACCGGCTGACGCAGGCCGGCAAGCCGCGTTTCCAGGCTGAGCCTCTCTGCCTCGCCGCCGCTTTTTTCGGTCATACGTCGATGATAGGAGAATCGATCCAGAAAACCGAGCGCGCGGACCCGGCGCCGATCAGCGGCTATTGGCGACTCTGGCCGCGCGCTCAGACTCCGGCGCCAGACCGAGCTCCACGGTCAGCGACTGCACAACCTCGGGATCGAATTGGCTGCCCGCCCGGCTCTGGATCTCGTTCAGCGCCTGCTCGATGCTGAGCCCGCGGCGGTAGGTGCGCTCGCTCGTCATCGAGTCCCAGGCGTCGGCGGCGAAAATGATGCGAGCTCCGAGCGGAATCTGCTCTTCGGCCAGTCCCTTCGGGTAGCCGTGCCCGTCCCAGCGCTCGTGGTGGTACAGCACCCACTCGGCCACAGGCCCCAGCCCGAGGCTCTCGATCATCTTGAAGCCGATCTCTGGATGTCGCTGCAAAACGAGCAGCTCGGCGTCGGAGAGTGGATCCTGCTTGCGTAGCAGCTCCTCCGGTATGGCCAGCTTGCCGACGTCGTGTAGGTGGCCGGCGAGTCGCAGGAGATCGATCTGCTCGCCATCGGCGTCTAGGCGCTTGCCGATCAGCGCGGCGAGATCACCGACGCGGCGTGAATGGGCTCCCGCGTGGGCGTCACGCGCGTCGACCGCATCGGCGAGGCTGGCGGCCGCGCGCAGGCGGTCGTTCAGGCTCGGATTCGAGCCGAGGCGCTCGAGCGCGTAGGCGCTGAGAGCCTCCGGATGGTAGACGCGCACGCGGTTCTTGCCGTGGTCCTTGGCCCAGTAGAGAGCGCGATCGGCCAGGCGCGGCAACTCGTTGCGAGAGGCTCCCTCGGAGGGGAAGGCGGCGATACCGCAGCTCATCGTCAGCTGGGGCAGGTCGTCGATTTTCATCGAAGCAACGCGCGAAAGGATGGCGCTGGCGACCTCGACGGCCTCCTCGCTAGAGCGGTCGGTCAAGATCACGGCGAACTCGTCTCCGCCCAGCCTGAAGGCCTCACCGCCGTGGCGCAGAAGGCCGGCGACGGCGACGAGCACACGGTCGCCCGTGGGGTGGCCGTACTCGTCGTTCACCAGCTTGAGGTTGTCGAGGTCAAAGAAGCAAAGCGCGATCGGACGTCCCGAGCTCTCGGTTTCGTCGAGCGCCTCCTGCAGGCGCTCGTGGAAGCGGCGCGGGTTGCCGAGCCCGGTGAGCGGGTCGGTGGAGGCGAGCTGCATGGCCGAGAGCGCCTTGTGGCGCTGGCGCTCGTAGAGGTCGATCGCTGCCAGCGGCCCGGCCAAGGCGAAGATCAAGAAGGGGGAGCGCTGCCAGAGCACGATCGCCATCAGCGACGCCGAGACTCCAAACAAGAAGGGCAGAAAGCTCCAGCGAAGTGCTTGCTCGATCGTCGGCAGGTAGCGCTTTCCCTCCGATATGCCCGAAGCGGCAGAAACCAAGAGCAAGGTCGGAACGCTGTAGCCGAAAGCGACCAGGCAGACAGCACCTACGAGCCCCGCCAGGCTCAGAGAGCCGGGTAGCGCTTCGAGTAAGAGGCCGCCGGAGATCGTTGCGATGACGAGCACCGCCGCGTTGTAGGCGACCTTCATTAGCGGTTGTAGCGTCCAGACACTGCCGCCGGCGAGACTGAGAATGCAGACGAAGACCATCGGCTCCCAGCCGAAGAGCACGATGCCGGCAACGTTGAAGACCGCGGCGAGCGAGTAGCCGCGCAAGCTCGAGTTCTCGATCGGAACCGGATAGCGCTTGGTTATCGCGGTGAAGGCGAGAAACGTGGCGAGAGCCGCAAAATCGCGCCCGCTTGGTGGGCTCTGCAAGATGCGCGTGGCCGCGACCGCCGTGACCAAGATGCCCGCGGCGCAGACGTAACTCACCAGCACCTTGAGGCGGGAGGTGTGCCGGTCGCGCCTCATCGCTCCGCGCCAGCGTCGCCAGTGGACGAGTAGGCGCCGGCCCGATCGTTCTATGCCCATCACGATCTGACCTCCTCGCTCGCGAGGGGCTGGGTCGGTGTGAAACGGATGCACGCAGCAGTGCGGCGCAGGGCGATAACCTCCTGAAGCAACGGGGGATAGTTAGATCCTCGATCGCGGCCACCGCTATCGGATCCCTCGGGTGGGTGACGTAAGGTCTCCCGCTAGGGGATTCAGAACCGAAATTAGGTCTCAGAACCGGTTTAGCAAGAGCTCTCGAGTTGCCGGGAAGCGAGCGTGACTATCAGGCCAGAGCTCGCTTCAAACGACGATCCGGCGAGCGCGGTCAGGCGGCGGAGCGCTTCGTGCAGACCTAGTGGAATAGGCTCTAAGCCGACTCGCGTCCGCGCAGGATCTGCGGCGCTACTCGCGCGTAGTCGAGTCCCGAGAGCCAGGTCAGCACCAGCGCTACGACTCCGGCCCAGAGCGCGATATCGATCGACCAGGCACCTCCAGCCTGCAGCCCGCCCAGTCCGACCGCGACCGCCTGCGACCAGGTCTTGAGCTTGCCGAGGTCGCGCGCCTGCATGACCACGCCTCGCTCGATCGCGGCCAGGCGCAGGCCCGAGACGAGGAACTCGCGTGCCACGATCAGCGCCACCAGCCAGCCGGGGAAGATTCCGTACTGCACGAGCACGATCAGGGTCGAGAGCACGAGCACCTTGTCGGCTATCGGGTCGAGCAGTGAGCCGAGCACCGAGGAGTGACCGCTCGAGCGCGCCACGCGGCCGTCGAACCAGTCGGTCGTCATCGCCAGGGCGAAGACGACCGTGGCGATGTAGTCGTGATTCGGGAAGTGCCAGACGAAAAGCGCGAGCACGAACGGCGTCGCGGCGATTCGGGCAACGGTGAGCTGATCGGCAAAGCTCATGGCGGGAGAATACGTGTCCGGGTGACCACTTCGCTCGAAAGCGGCGATCTCGATCGGCGGTAACTAGACTCACGCCCGGGAATGGATCTCTACGAGTACCAGGGCAAGGAGCTTTTCCGCCGCTACGGCCTTCCCACCGGCGAAGGACGGCTGGCCCGTACGCCCGCCGAGGCGCGCGCTGCTGCCGAGGAGCTAGGCGGTAGCGCCGTCGTCAAGGCCCAGGTTCTGACTGGCGGCCGGGGCAAAGCGGGCGGGGTCAAGGTCGCGGCGAGCCCGCAGGAGGCCGAAGCGCACGCCGCCGCGATTCTCGGCATGGACATCAAGGGGCATACCGTGCGCCGACTCTGGATCGAGCGCGTCTCGGAGATCGCTCGCGAGTACTACCTCTCGGTCACGCTCGACCGGGGCGCCAAGAAGCCGCTCTTCATGTTCACGACCGAGGGCGGGGTCGAGATCGAGGAAGTGGCGGCTCGGAATCCCGAGGCTCTCGTGCGTCTACACGTCGATCCGCTCGAAGGCTTCCATCCCTGGCACGGGCGGGCGCTCACCTTCGGCGCCGCCATCGCAGACGCGAACGAGCGTCGGCAGATCGAGCGCCTCTGCGCGCAGCTCTACGACGTCTTCACCGGTTGTGACGCGACTCTGTGTGAGATCAACCCGCTGGTTGTGACTAAGGCTGGCGAGCTGCTGGCGCTGGATGCCAAGGTGTCGATCGACGACAACGCGCTCTACCGTCACGAGGACATCGCGGCCATGCGCGACCCCGAGACGGTGCCGGTCGAGGAGCGCGTCGCGCGCGAGAAGGGAGTCACCTACGTCAAGCTCGACGGCGAGATCGGCATTCTCGGCAATGGCGCCGGGTTGGTCATGTCGACGCTCGACCTGGTAGCGGTCGCCGGCGGCCGTCCGGCCAACTTTTGCGATCTGGGCGGCGGCGGCGGAGCGCAGGGGGTGGTTGACGCGCTCGAGGTGATCAGCGCCGACCCGCAGGTACGGGCGATCTTCTTCAACGTCTTTGGCGGCATCACCCGCTGCGACGAGGTGGCGCGCGGGATCTTGCAGGCGCTGGATCAGATCACGATCGAGCAGCCAATCGTGGTTCGCTTCGACGGCACCAACGCCGAAGAGGGCAGGCGCCTGCTGGCCGAAGCCGGGCTGCCGGATCTGCACGCCGAGCCGACGATGCTCGAGGCGGCCAAGCGAGCGGTGGAACTGACGTGTTAGTGCCCCATCCAGCAATACCCTCCGGCCTCTGGCCCGCTATCACGCGGCGCGCTGCTGTGTCCTCAGTCGCGCCCGTACTTACAAGTACGAACGCTCCCTGCGTCCTTGCATCGCTTGGTGCTAGCGACCCAGAGACTCGGAAGCATTACTGGACAGGGCACTAGGAAGAGAGCATGGATAAGGGCAACGTCTGGGACGAGCGCGCGCAGGCCTACAGGGACAGCGCACCGCATGCGGCCGGGCCCGATCTGGATCTGCTCGTCGAGTGGGCCGGGCCGGGCACTGGGCGGACGGCGCTCGACGTCGGCTCGGGCGGCGGGCACCTGGCGCGGCGCCTGCGCGAAGGGGGCTTTGCCGTCACCACTGCCGATCCCTCGGCCGGCATGCACCCGGACGTGATCTGCCGCGCCGAGGAGCTTCCCTTCCCCGCCGCCTCCTTCGATCTCGTGGCGAGTCGCCTTGCCTCTCACCACTTCGACGATATTGGGCTCGCGCTGGCCGAGATGGCGCGAGTGACGAGGGAGCTCGTCCTGCTCGAGGATCTGCTCTTCGTCGACGAGCGGGTCGAAGAGGCCGAGACGATACGCGACCGATCGCACGTCCGCGCCCTCTCGCTCGAGCAATGGCGCGAGCTCTTTGGCGCCTGCGGGCTCGCGATCGAGCAAACCGAGCTGATAGATCGCCAGATCTCTTTCAGCGCCTGGCTCGAGCGCTGCAACTGCACGGGCAAGACGGCCGAGCGAGCCGGGGGCTCGTCCCGCACCGGCTCGATGGCGACAACTACACGAGCACGATCTTCCTGCTCAGGGCGGTGAAGACGCTCTAGTGCCCCATCAAGCAATACCCTCCGGCTTCTGGCCCGCTATCACGCGGCGCGCTGCTTTGTCCTCAGTCGCGTCCGTACTTTCAAGTACGAACGCTCCCTGCGTCCTAGCATCGCTTGGTGCTAGCAACCCAGAACCTCGGAAGCATTACCTGACGGGGCACTGATGGCGATCATCGTCGACAAGTCCACACGCCTCGTCGTCCAGAACCTGACCGGACGCGAGGGCTCCTTCCACGCTCTGCGCAACCGCGCTTACGGGACGCAGGTGGTCGCCGGCGCCGCGCCGGGACACGGCGGCGAGCAGGTCGAGGGAATCCCAGTCTTCGACACCGTGCGCGAGGCCGTGGCCGAGACCGGCGCCAACGCAGCCGCCACCTTTGTGCCCGCCCGCTTCGCCGCCGACGCGCTCTACGAGGCGATCGACGCCGGGCTGGAGACGATCGTCTGCATCACCGAGGGCATCCCGGTGCACGAGATGCTGCGCCTCTACCGGTACGCGCGCACTCATGGAGTGACGCTGATTGGCCCCAACTGTCCGGGCGTGCTCTCGCCTGGGAAGGCGAACGTGGGCATCATCCCGGCCGAGATCTTCGCCCAGGGCTCGGTGGGCCTGGTCAGTCGCTCGGGCACCCTCACCTATCAGATCGGCTACGAGCTGGCCCAGCTCGGGCTCGGCAACACCACCGTGATCGGTATCGGCGGCGATGCGATCGTCGGCTCTTCCTTCATCGACATCCTCGAGCGCTTCGAGGCCGATCCCGAGACCGAGATCGTTGTGATGGTCGGTGAGATCGGCGGCGACGAGGAGGAGAAGGCCGCCCGCTTCGTCGCCGAGCAGATGACCAAGCCGGTGCTCGCCTACATCGCCGGCTTCACCGCCCCGCCCGGAAAGACGATGGGCCACGCGGGCGCGATCATCTCCGGCTCATCCGGAACGGCCCAGGCGAAGAAGGATGCGCTCGAAGCGTACGGGATCGAGGTCGGCACCACGCCGACCGAGGTGGCCAGTCTTGTCGCTGCGAAAACTTCCGGCTAGGCGTTACGCCATCCCCTCGGCCTCATGCTCGCGCATAAAGGCATCGAGCGATCGCCGGTGACCCTTCTCGTCCTGGAGGATCTGGATCATCATCTCCTGCGTTACCTTCGGCTGCTTGACAACCGCTGCGCATAGGCTCAGCGGCCGGCCGAGAGGGTGACGATCTCGTAGGTCACCGTTACCCCGGCGCCGTCGGAGAAGCGCTCGTCGTAGCGCCTGATCGCCTTGGCGAGCGTTCCCGGCGCCGTGACCCGTGGCGCGTATCCCGCGCCGGAGGACTTGACAGATCGAAGAAACGCTGCACAGTCCGGGTAAGAGAAACGCTCCTCGTACGAATGGGCGCGGATCCGATGGAGCCCGGCCTCGGCGAGGAGCGTTTCCCATTTCTGGGCGGAGAGCAGGCGCAGACCGCGCTCGCAACCGAGTTCGGCCAGCACCTCGTCTAGCTCCCAGAAGGTGCGCGGGCCGAAAGTCGTCAGATGCAGCTCGCCGTCTCTATCCAGCGAGTCGGTGAGGCGACTGAGGGTCAGCTCGGGCTCGGCCAGCCACTGGACGGTCGCGCTCGAGGCGATCAGGTCGTAGCGCTCGCGCTCGGGCTCGAGCTCCTCGATGTCAAAGACGACGAAACGGGCGCCCGGGACGCGCTCGCGCGCTCTGGCGACCATGGCCGGCGCGAAGTCCACCGCTTCGATCTCCGCCTGCGGAAAGCGCTTGTGCAGGAGCGCGGTCAGATAGCCCGTGCCGCAGCCGAGCTCGAGGATCGAGTGCGGCTCGCGCTCCACCTTCTCGACAAGGAAGTCGGCCATCTCGCGCTGGATGACGTTGAACGTGTCGTAGGCGTCGGCCGCGCGCTCGAAGCGGCGCCGGATCGCCTGCTTGTCTAACGATGAAGCCACGAGCGGAAACGGTCGGGCTGGCTGAGGAAGGGGGCGTGCCCGGCCTCGGACCAGACGGTCAGCTCGGCGTTGGGAAGAGCCTCGGCGAGGAGCTCGGCGGCGGCGAGAGGGCAGACGCGGTCGCGGCCGCCGTGAAGGAGCCTGACCGGGCAGGAGATCTGGGAAGCGCGCTCGAGCATGGAGTAATCGCCGAGGAAGGCTAGCCCGCGCTCGAGCCTAGTGCGGTCGCGCTCGCGCGGCGGAGGCGCTGTCTTCTCGCCGGGCGCGAGGGCGAGTGCCCAGAATTCGTCCAGGACGGCGTCGGCGTTTTCGGTCAGGCGCTCGCGCATTTGTAGGAGCGCCCGCTCGGGCCAGCCATGCCGGTATTCGCCTCGGCGCACGAACTGGCCGCTCGCGCCGACGAGCGTGAGCGACTCGAGCTCGACGGTTGCCGCCGCCTCGAGTGCCTGCATCGCTCCGAGTGACCAGGCGACGACCTCGTCGCCCGTCTCGATCTCGCCGCCGAGCCTGTCGCCTGGCGCTGCGAATGGCGCCCAGACCTCGGCCGTCGAGCCCCAGCCCGGAAGGAAGCGCCGGCACTCCTCGATCACGCCCCTCCACCCCGCTCTGGCAGCGGTCTCATGGGCGGACATCGCATCGAAGGTATCACACGCCCGATCCTCGACTCTGCGCCATTCTCCGAGCCGACTTGAGCACGCGCGTGAATTCGTTCTCCAGCGCCTCTGTAATCGTCGCCCGAGCGACGTCGCCCGGCCTGGTCAGCGAGATGACGGCGGTTCACCAAGTCAGAACGCCTTCGTTAAACTGTCGAACCGGGCTCGATATCCAAACAGGCTACAGCTCCTCAGAAGCTGGATCGCTGACCGGTAGCCAGAGCCCAGCATCAGCATACGACATAGCCAACTAGAAGATTAAGGGGAGCTGACCGCGAGCATGCTCTACCGGGAGATCGGAAGTAGCGACCTCGAGGTCTCGGAGATCTGTCTTGGCTCGTGGCTCACCTACGGTGGCGCCATCGGGCGCGAGCAGGCCGAAGCATGCGTCGCGAAGGCCTTCGAGCTCGGCATCAACTTCATCGACACCGCGAACGTCTACTCCGGAGGCGGAGCGGAGTCGTTCCTCGGCGAGGTGCTGGCCGATCGGCCGCGCGATTCGTACGTGCTCGCGACGAAGCTGTTCTTCCCCATGACCCCGGAAGATCGGGGCTTGTCGCGAGAGCAGGTCTTCAAGCAGATCGACGCGTCACTCACGCGCCTGCGGATGGACTACATCGACCTCTACCAGTGTCATCGCTACGACTGGGATACGCCACTCCCCGAGACGATGGAGGCGCTCACCGAGGTCGTCAAGCAGGGCAAGGCGCGCTACATAGGCTTCAGCGAGTGGCCGGTGGACAAGATCCAGGAGGCACTCTCGCTTCCAGGTGTCGAAAAGTTCGTCTCGAGCCAGCCCCAATACTCGCTGCTCTGGCGTGGCCCCGAACTCGACGTGATTCCACTCTGCGCCAACAACGGGATCTCGCAGATCGTGTTCTCGCCGCTGTCACAGGGAGTGCTGACGGGCAAGTATAAGCCGGGATTGCCTCCCCCGTCCGGCAGCCGAATGACGTCGGATGTCATGAACGAATTCATGGTCGATGGGCGCTACAACGACACCCTCCTCGGCCGCGTCCAGCAACTCAAACCCATTGCCGACGAGCTTGGAATCACGATGGCTCAACTCGCCCTCGCCTGGGTGCTACGCGAGCCAAACGTCGCCGCACCGATCATCGGCGCCACCCGTCCCGAGCAGATCGAGGAGAATGCCGCCGCATCGGGCGTCCAACTCGACTCCCAGACGCTTGAGCGGATCGACGAAATCCTCACCGACAGCGTCAGCTACGAAGGGCCCGAGTCCTAGCGCTTACCACGGACACGGCCAGTCCTCGACAACTTCGAGCGAGATCGCGCAGGCGCTGAGGCTCGCAGATTCGGATTCTCCTAACTAGAGAGGATCTGCCCCATATGAGGTCGGTAATCAGCACGAGGCGACTATTACACAGCTGACGTTGGGTGGTTGTTTCAGAAGCGAGTTTCAATGCTAGATGTTCTGTAGTGAGCGAGGTAGCGACCGTCGGCCAGCGGGGCGTTCCGTTCCAAACTCCAGCGCGAGTCAGCGTTGTGCGCGTTTCGCCAGGCCCTGTCTCTTAACCCGGTATCGAGGAAGAGCGCACGAGAACGTGTCGGCTTCGGGCCGAATCTGTTCCATGGCTCAGCCGGCATCGGCGAGCGCCTCCAACGCCAGCTCGAGATCGGCGTCGGCGTGGGTTGCCATCAGCGAGAAGCGGATGCGAGCGCTGCCGGCGGGAACGGTCGGTGGGCGAATTGCCACCGCTAGCACGCCGCGCTCCTCGAGCACACGGGCCAATTCGAGCGCCCGCTCGCTCGAGCCGACGATCGCGGGAACGATTTGTGTGGTCGATCCGCCTGTATCGAAGCCGAGCTCTGTCAGACGCGCGCGGAAGCGCTCGAATTTGGCTCGGAGAGCTTGGCGCCGATCGTCCGCCTCTGCGACGAGGTCGATCGAGGCGTCGACGGCGGTGACGATCGCCGGCGGCAGGGCGGTCGAGTAGATCAGCGTGCGGCAGGTCGAGACGAGATGATCGATCAGGGCGCGGCTCGCAGCGACGTAGGCGCCGTAGACCCCGAACGCCTTCGAGAAGGTGCCGATCGTCAGCTCGATTTGATCGGCCAGTCCGAGCTCGTGCGCGTAGCCCTCGCCGTGCGCTCCGAAGACGCCGCCGCCGTGCGCGTCGTCGAGCACGAGCAGCGCGCCGTAGCGGTCTTTGAGCTCGACCAGCTCAGGCAGGGGGGCAGTATCGCCGTCCATCGAGAAGATCGAGTCGGTGACGATCAGCTTGCGAGCGGCGTTCGACTTCTCGAGCAGCTCGGCGAGGTGATCGAGGTCGCGGTGCCGATAGCGTCGTGCCTGCGCGCCGGAGAGGCGGACTCCGTCGACGACGCTGGCGTGGTTGAGGCGGTCGGCGAAGATGGCCGTATCCCGATCGCAGAGCGCGGCGATCACGCCGACGTTGGCCAGGTAGCCGCTACCCACGAGCAGCGCCGCCTCGGAGCTCTTGAAGGCGGCGATCTTCTCCTCTAGCGCCACGGTCTCGGGGTCGTTTCCCGCCACCAGGCGCGAGGAGCCAGAGCCGGTGCCGCGTGTCGCGCCGCGGGCGGCGGCCTCGATCAGAAGCGGGTGCTCGGCCAGGCCAAGATAGTTGTTCGAGGAGAGGTTGATCAGGCGCTTGCCGCCGCGGTAGGCGATCGGCTCGGCTGGATGCTCGGTCGTGTGCAGCTCGCGTACGAGCGCCTGCTGCTCGCGCCGACGGCGCTCGGCCTCGAGCCAGTTATCCCAGGAGGTCATCGAGGTAGCTTGCCGCATCGGCCGGGTCGGCGAGACGGGGCACCTGCGCCAGCACGCGCACTCCGGAGCCCGCTTCGATCAGCGTCGCGTTGTCGGTCGCGCTCTCGTCGCTTTCACCGTTCAGCACGACGCCGGTGAGCTCGAGCCCGCGAGCCCGCGCGGCCTCGATCGTGAGCAGGGTGTGATTGACCGTACCCAGTCCCGCCCGCGCGACGACGATGAGTGGCAGCCCGAGCGCGGCGGCCAGATCGGCCACGTCGAGACCGGGGGCGAGCGGCACGAGCAACCCGCCTGCTCCCTCGACGAGCAGAAGCTCGTGCTCGCGCGCGAGCTCTCGCGCCCGCGCCAAAATCGGCTCCAACTCGATCTTCGTTCCCTCGGCGCGGGCGGCGACGAGCGGAGCAAGCGGCGCAGCGAAGGAATAGAGGCAATCGGCGCCGAGTAGGGCTGCGTCGCCCGTTGGATCGTTCGCGAGCGCCCCGCTCTGCACCGGCTTGAAAACGGCGACATCGAGCCCGCGCGCCCGCAGCGATGCGGCCAGCCCCGCCGTCACGACTGTCTTCCCGACAGCGGTGTCGGTGGCGGTGATGAAGTAGCCGCGTGCTTTCAAGCCCCGACCGGCTCGATCTCGAAGCCGAGCTGCTCGATCATCCGGTAGTCGTCCTCGGGCGCCTGGCCGGGCTCGGTCAGGTAGTCGGCGACGAAGATCGAGTTGGCCGGGTAGAGGGCCAGCGGCTGCAGCGAGCCGAGATGCACCTCGCGCCCGGCGGCGAGCCGGATCTCACGCTCGGGGCAGGCGAGCCGGAACATGCAGAGCGCTTTCAGGCAGTAGCGCGGATCGAGACCGGGATCGTGATCGCCGAGCGGCGTGCCCTCGATCGGAAGCAGGAAGTTGACCGGGATCGAGTCGGCGCCCGAGTCGCGCAGCGCGAAGCAGGCCTCGACCAGCTGATCGCGCGTCTCGCCGAGCCCCACGATCAGTCCCGAGCAGGGCGAGAGACCGGCTGCGGCGACGGTGCCGACTGTCCGCGCCCGGTCGGCGTGGGTGTGGGTCGTGCAGATTTCGGGGTAGTGGCTGGCGGCCGTGTTCAGGTTGTGGTTGTAGCGGTCGATGCCGGACTCTCTGAGCGCACGGGCCTGTTCGGAGTCGATCTCGCCCAGGCAGGCGCAGAGCTTGAGCTCGGGATGGCGCCCTTTGATTTCCTCGGCCGCCTCGGCCACGTCGCTTAGCTCGCGCGTCGAGGGCTTGCGGGCACTCGTGACGATGCAGCAGGTCGAGGCCTTGAGCTCGAGCGCCCGCTCGGCCGCCTCGACCAGCTCCTCCTTGGAGAGGAGCTGGTGGCGCGGGATCTCGGCCGTTGAGACGCGCGACTGCGAGCAGTAGCCGCAGTCCTCGCCGCAGTGCCCGCTCTTGGCGTTGACGAGGAAGTTGAGCCGGACGCGAGTTCCGAAGTAGCGGCGCCGGACTCGGAAGGCGGCGGCGAGCAGGTCGACGAGCTCGTCGTCGGGCGCCGCGAGTACCTCGAGCGCCTGCTCGAGCGCGAGCGGCTCGCCGGCAAGCGCTTGCTCGGCGAGCGAATCCCAGCGCGCGGCGGACTCAGGCATGGGCGCCATTCTGGCTGACTGCGGCGATCGCCTGCTCCAGCACCGAGACGATTCGCTCCAGCTCGTCGCTCGTGATCGTCAGCGGCGGCACCAGGGGAACGACTTGGCCCAGAGAGCGTAGGAGCACGCCTCTTCGCACCGCCTCGACGCAGACGGCGCGTGTCGAAACCCTGGACGCGAGCTCGACGCCCCCGAGCAGCCCGCACAGGCGCACGTCCGTCACCTCGCGCAGCGGCGCGATCCGCTCGGCGAGCAGCCGCCCGAGCTCTTCCGAGCGAGCCTCGACGTTCGCCAGCACGTTCCACTCGGCAAGCAACTCGAGATGCCTCGAGGCGACCGCGGCCGCAAGCGCGTTTCCGCCGTAGGAGTGACCGTGGTAGAAGGTTCTCGGCCCCAGATCCTCGCCCATGAAGGTGAGGAAGACGCGCCCGCTCGCCACCGTCGCCGACATCGGCAGATAGCCGCCGGTGATGCCCTTGCCGAGCACGAGCAGATCGGGCTGGATGCCGCAGCGGCGCGAGGCAAAGAGGCTGCCCGTGCGCCCGAAGCCGGTTGCGACCTCGTCGCAGATGAGCAGCACTCCGTTCTTGCGACAGCACTCCGCGAGCATGCGCACGTCCTCGGGATTCGCGATCCACATGCCGCCGGCGGCCTGCACGAGCGGCTCGATCACGACCGCGGCCAGGCGCTCGGCGTTGGCGGCGACCAGGCTGCAAGTCTCCTCGGCCCAGCCCGGACTCGCGTAGCCGCTCGAGCGGATGACCGGGAAGCGAAGCCGATCGAAGTGTTCGCTGTGGAACCCGTCCCCAAGCGAGAGGGCTCCGATCGTGTCGCCGTGGTAGGCGTCGCGCAGGGCGAGGAAGCCCGACTTCTGATCGAGGCCGATATTGCGCCAGTACTGAACGGCGCACTTGAGCGCCTGCTCCACCGCCGAGGCGCCGTCCGAGGCGAAGAGGAAGTGCGGATCGGTGAGCGGCACCACTCGGGCAAGCGCCTCACAGAGCTCGACGACCGCCCGGTTGCCGTTACCGAGCAGAGTCGTGTGGGCGACCTTGCCGAGCTGCTCGGTCAGGGCCGCGTCGAGATCGGGCACGCGATGGCCGAGCGTCGTGACCCAAAGCGAGGAGATCGCGTCGAGGTAGCGCCGCCCCTCGCTGTCGATCAGCTCGCGCCCCTCGGCGCGCTCGACGATCACGGGCTCGTTCAAAGCGAAGCTGGCCATCTGGGTGAAGCCGTGCCAGACCCTCGTCGCGTCGCGTTCGATCCAATCGTTCACAGTCGCAGCGTATCGACGGCGTCCGCTACGCTGCGCCTCCATGGGGGTCATCTCGTTTGCGCGTGGCGCTCCGGCGCCCGAATGTCTTGCCGTCGGTCTCTTGGCCGATTGCGCCAAGGGCGTGATCGAGCGCGACGGAACCGCCGTTCTTTCCTACGGCACCGGGCTTGGCTACGCACCCCTGAGGGAGTGGCTCGGCGAGCGCTACGAGATCGATCCCGGGCAGATCCTGCTCACGAACGGCTCACTCCAAGGTTTCGTCTACCTGGCCCAGCACTTCTTCTGGAGCGGTGTCGGCGGTCGCGTGCTGGTCGAGGCGCCGAGCTACGATCGCCCGCTCTTGATTCTGCGCAACCACGGTGTCGAGGTGACCGCGATCGATATGGACGATGAGGGACTCGATCCGGACGCGCTCGAGCGCGAGCTGAAGCGCGGGCCCAAGCCGGCCTTCCTCTACACGATTCCCACCTTTCAGAATCCGAGCGGGCGCACGCTTTCGGTCGAGCGCCGCAAGCGCATCGTCGAGCTGGCGAACGAGTACGACCTACTCGTGCTCGAGGACGATCCCTATGGATTCGTCCGCTACGAAGGCGCCGCGCCGCCGACCATGTTTCAGATCGAGGGCTCGATCGCCGAGCGGGTCGCTCATACCTCCTCGTTCTCGAAAACCATTTCGCCGGGGCTCCGCGTCGGCTACCTGATCCTGCCCAAGCCGTTGCTCAAGCCGCTCGAGCTGATCGCCTCCTCGACCACTATCTCGCCCTCGAACCTGCCCGCGGCGACGGTCTACGAGTTTGTCCGTCGCGGCCACTTCGAGCCGAACCTCGAACGGATGAACGGACTTCTCCGCGCTCGCAGAGACGCGATGCTCGAGGCGCTAGAGCGCCATTTCGGTTCCAGTGCGAGCTGGAGCCGGCCCGAAGGCGGTTACTTCAACTGGCTTGACCTGCCCGAGGGGATAGATGCCGGAGAACTGCTCGTGCGGGCGACGGAGGCCGGTGTCACCTACTGCAAGGGCACCGACTTCTACCCGGACGGCCGTGGCACCGGCTCGCTCCGGCTCGCCTATAGCTCCCCCTCTCCCGAGGAGATCGAGCGCGGAATCGCCATCCTGGCCGAGCTGGCCAGGGATATGAAGAGCGCTTAGAGCTGGTTTCGATTGACGACCTGCCGACTGGATGCGATCGGTGGATGCGACTGAGGACGCAGCATCGCGCCGCCGAGCGCGGCCAGGCGGTGGCGTGCTTCATTTGAAACCAGCTCTTAAGAGGCCGCTCGCCGGCGATTACCCGTGGCGCCGGCTGCCCTAGGGGCCTATCGCGTTAGGGATGCGCGGTCGAAGGGATTGAGCCGTGGATGCCAGGGGTCGGACGGGCCGTGAAGGCGCGCTGGTTGTGCGTAGAGCGGTCTGGGCGGCCACTGGCGCCGCGGGGCGGCCGCTTCGGGCGTGTAGACCTGGCGGGATAGGTCCTTAGGACTTCTTCGCCTGCTCGGCCTGCCACTCCAATTGGGCTCGCTCGATCTTGTGATGCCGGTGCATCTGTGAGATCAGGACGCCGCTCACCAGACCGAGCACGAAGCAGAGGAGAATCAGCCAGATCTTGGAGACGTTGATCGACGCGAACAGAAACGAGATCTTGACCTTGGAGCTGTTGGCAACAACGAGCGCGATCCCGAAGCCGACGAAGACGACGAGGAGTACCAGCTTTGACCAGAGCCGAGGTTGCCAGGCCTCGTCGAGCTCGTCGCCGAAGCTCGTTGCCTCGGCATTCTCGCTACTCGGTGTTGGCTCTTGCCCTGACTTGTTCTCGTCCATGAAGAGAGTCTAATCGCTCCCTCGCCGACTGGCCCGGTTGCTCATGGAGCCCGTTTCGCGGGACGATTCGCGCCCGAACGCAGAAGGCAGCGACGGTAGATGTGGCATCGTGCCGACCGGGCGTAGCTCGGTTGGCTCAGGGCCTATCTCTTTAGGGATGCGCGACCGAGGGGGTTGAGCCGTGGAGGCCAGGGGCCGGATGGACAGTGAAGGCGCACTGGTTGTGCGTCGAGCGGTCTGGGCGGTCACTGGTGCCGCGGGACGGCCGCTTCGGTCGTGTAGGCCTAGTGGGATAGGCCTTAAGGCTAGGCGGCGGCGTGCTGGTGCGCCAGCTCGGCCAGCGGGCGAGCAGCGAGGCGCGAGGACGGGCGAGGAGGCATCAGCGAGGCCTGGATGCTGTGCCTGAAGGTCGGGCACGGTGAGTCGCAGCGAAGTGCGCAGAGCCCTGCTCCATGAAAGTAGCAATCGCTGCAAGTTACTTCAAGATTGTTGCTCATGCTCCCCTTTTGCTCTAGCGGCGGCGGCCCGCTTACAAGCCTGGATGATAAGGGCTTGTCCGCTATAGACAAGGGTTCCGAAAGATGAAAACGCCGCAATTTGCGGCCGTTTCGTTATTGTCCAAAGGGAACAAAACTAGCGCTTCTGCTCGGCTGTTGCCAGAGCGCGCAACGCCTGTTGAAAACTTGTTACTGGGATGATCTTCATACTGCCTGCATAGCGCCTGGCCTCGGTCGCGTTATCCCCAGCCGGGACGAGCATGATCTCGATTCCGGCGCGCCTCGCCCCTATGACCTTCTGCTTGACGCCCCCGATCGGCTGGACGCTGCCGTCGAGAACGAGCTCACCGGTCGCCGCGATTCTGTGTCCACGATCGACGTCGCGGCCTAGCTTGTTCGACAGCTCGAGCGCGAAGGCGAGACCCGCCGAGGGCCCGCCGACATTGCCGGCGTCGATCGTGACCCCGATCGGGAGCTTGACGCTCGCCGCCTGCGTGACGACGACACCGATCAAGCCGACGCGTGGCGCGGACGACGAGGCGATAGTGCGTAGCGCCACCTGGCGCTGCCGACCATTGCGGCTGAACGTGAGCTTGACGAGCTGTCCGACGCGGTGCTTGGTGATGAGCGCGTGTAGCTTCGTGAACTTCAGAGTCGGTTTTCCGTCGATGGCGGTGATCACGTCGCCCGGTAACAGCTTTCTCGACGCAGGCGTGCCCGGTGCAGTCTGCTCCACCAGCGCTCCTCGCGGGCGGATGACGACCTTGTAACCGAGACTGCGCAGCGCCAACGACTCGGCGATCTTCTTCGATCGCGCCATGGAGGCCGCGTCGACACGCGCGCGCTCCTTCTCGCTGACGTTGCTGGGCCCGAGATCCTGCTTTGAGACGAGCGTGGTGTCGCGGCGTAGGAAGGGTAGGTAGCGCTCGGCTAAGGTCGCTCGCCGCTCGATCACATCGACGAAGTAGATACCGCCCTTGTTGTTCGTGTGCCCATCCTTCACCTTGACCAGTGGAGCCAGGGCATGTGGGCTGTCGGGGAGTAGCAAGTAAGAGCTCGAGAGAGTGATCTGCGCGTAAATGAAAAGGGCCACAAGAGCCAGGAAGAGCACTCCAGCGACTGTTGTAAGCGCCTTCGTGAGCGATCGCAGTTTCATCCCGAACGAGGATACAGGCGCCACTTGGCCTTCTCGGAGGCTGCTTGGCGCTCGCGCTGGCTAAGAGCCTATCCCGCTAGGCCCGCACGACCGATGCGGCCGTTTCGCGGCGCCAGCGGCCACCCGGACCGCTCTACGCACTACCAGTGCGCCTTCGCGTCCCGTCCGGCCTTGGAACTCGTCTCCAAACGAAGCACTCCGCCGTCTGACCGCGCTCGGCGGCGCGATACTGCGTCCTCAGTCGCACCCGTAGCCCCGCTACGAG
>Ga0209913_1000392_pt1 | contig 38410 bp, 31 predicted proteins | sample PersoiDNA2013203_FD_185805 | JGI IMG/M metagenome (GOLD analysis project Ga0209913, IMG submission 185805) | Permafrost soil microbial communities from the Arctic, to analyse light accelerated degradation of dissolved organic matter (DOM) -... | ecosystem: Environmental > Terrestrial > Soil >...
AATTCTAGCAGGGTTTTTTGGCCCTTTTGAAAAATCTCAGCAACAACGCCCCATGCGCCCTTTGCCGCCACCGTAGCGGGCCTCCTGGCGTTCGCGGAAGAAGGCCTCGTAGCTCATCAAAGGCTCACCGGGGTGGGTGCGCTGGCGGTGGGCCACGTAGGTGTCGTAGCTGGGCTGGCCCACCATCAGGCGAAACGATTGGGCGATGTAGCGCCCAGCCTCACGCAGTGGGCTGCCTGACGCAGACGCAGGCGCAGGCTCCGCCACGGTGGCCGGTGCGGTGGCGGGCGCTGGGTTCATGCCCGGGCCTCGGCCGGCAGGGGCTGGTAGGGCACTTCGCGGGTCTGGTCCTTGGCCTGGCCGCGGGCACGCAGGCAGGCGCGCACGCTGTAGACCAGGGTGCTCAGCACCACGGCCATGAACAGCACGCACAGGCCGGCGTCCAGGCGGTCGTTGAACACCACGCGGGCCATGGCGGCCGCGCTCTTGGCCGGGGCCAGCACCTGGCCTTGGGCCAGGGCGTCGGCATAGCGGTTGGCGTGGGCCAGAAAGCCCACCTTGACATCGCTCGAGAAGATCTTGAGCCAACCGGCCGACAGCGTGCAAGCCAGCAGCCAGGCGGCCGGCAGCGCCGTCACCCAGGCATAGCGCTCGCGCTTCATGTTGAACAGCACCACGGTGCCCAGCATCAGGGCCACGGCTGCCAGCATCTGGTTGGAGATGCCGAACAGCGGCCACAGGGTGTTGATGCCGCCCAGAGGGTCTTGCACGCCCTGGTACACAAAGTAGCCCCAGGCCGCCACAGTCAGGCCGGTGGCCAGCAGGTTGGCGCCCAGCGATTCGGTGCGCTTGAGGGCGGGCACAAAAGTGCCCAGCAAGTCTTGCAGCATGAAACGCCCGGCGCGGGTGCCGGCGTCCACTGCGGTCAGGATGAACAGGGCTTCGAACAGGATGGCGAAGTGGTACCAGAAGGCCATCATGGCCTGGCCGCCCACGGCCTGGTGCAGGATGTGGGCCATGCCCACGGCCAGGGTGGGTGCGCCACCGGCCCGCGCCAGGATGGTGTTCTCGCCCACGTCCTTGGCGGTCTGGATCAGCACATCGGGGGTGATCACAAAGCCCCAGGTGGAGATGACCTGGGCCACCGCCTCGGGGGTGTTGCCCACCAGGGCGGCCGGGCTGTTCATGGCGAAGTAGATGCCGGGGTCGATCACCGAGGCCGCGGCCAGGGCCATCACGGCCACAAAGGATTCGGCCAGCATGCCGCCGTAACCGATGAAGCGGGCCTGGGTTTCGTTCTCCAGCATCTTGGGCGTGGTGCCCGACGAGATCAGCGCGTGGAAGCCCGACACCGCGCCGCAGGCGATGGTGATGAACAGGAAGGGGAACAGGTCACCCGCCCACACCGGGCCATTGCCCTGGGCAAACTGGGTGATCGAGGGCATGGCCAGCGTGGGGTTGACCACCACGATGCCCACGGCCAGCGCCAGGATGGTGCCGATCTTCAGGAAGGTCGACAGGTAGTCGCGCGGGGCCAGCAGCATCCACACCGGCAGCACCGAGGCCACAAAGCCGTAGCCGATCAGGATCCAGGTCAGTGCCTCGGGGCTGAAGTCGAAATACGGGCCCCACACCGGGCTCTCGAACACGGCCTGGCCACCCACGATGGCGGCCATCAGCAGCACAAAGCCGATCACCGACACCTCGCCGATGTGGCCCGGGCGCAGGTAGCGCACGTAAAAGCCCATGAACAACGCGACCGGCACGGTGGCCATCACGGTGAAGGTGCCCCAGGGCGAATGCGCCAGGGCCTTCACCACGATCAGCGCCAGCACGGCCAGGATGATGATCATGATCATGAAGGCGCCGAACAGCGCGATCACACCGGGCACGTTGCCCATCTCCTGCTTGACCATCTCGCCCAGCGAGCGGCCGTCACGCCGGGTCGAGATGAACAGCACGATGAAGTCCTGCACCGCGCCGGCCAGCACCACGCCCGCCAGAATCCACAGCAGTCCGGGCAGGTAACCCATCTGCGCGGCCAGCACCGGGCCCACCAGGGGGCCAGCGCCAGCAATGGCGGCAAAGTGGTGGCCGAACAGCACGTACTTGTGGGTCGGCACAAAGTCCAGCCCGTCGTTGTGGCGCCAGGCCGGGGTGTTGCGCGTGGCGTCCAGGCCCAGCACCTTGTTGGCGATGAACAGGCTGTAGTAGCGGTAGGCGATCAGGTAGACGCAGATCGCGGCCATCACCAGCCAGGTGGCGCTGACGGCTTCGCCGCGGCTCAGGGCCAGGGTGGCCAGGCCCCAGGTGCCGAGCAAAGCCACGGCCAGCCACGGCAGGTGGCGTTTCAAGAATTCCATGCAGGTCTCCGTTGTGTGAGAAGGCCGGGGCCGCCCCTGCTGGGGCACGGCGCCGCGGTGCGGCCATTCTCAAGAGTGGGGCAGGCGCGCGCATCCGTCGCACCACGTGGGGGCGCACGCGGCAACACCTAATGGATAACCCTGATTACCCATGCCCTTGCGAGGCCTGGAAGGCCGCCAGGGTGCGCTTGGCGATGTTCAGCTGGTGGATCTGACTGGTGCCTTCGTACAGCCGGAACAGCCGCACGTCGCGGTAGAAACGCTCGATCGGGTGACCGTGGATGTAGCCGCTGCCGCCCAGCATCTGCACACAGCGATCCGCCACCCGGCCACACATCTCAGAGGCAAAGTACTTGCAGATCGAGGCCTGCAGGCTCACGTCTTCGCCTTCATCGCGCTGGCGGGCGGTTTGCAGGATCAGGGCGCGTGCGGCCTGGATGTCGGTCTGGCAATCAGCGATCAGGGCCTGCACCAGCTGAAACTGGGCCACCGGCTGACCGAACTGGCGCCGCTGCGTGGTCCAGCGCAGGGCTTCTTCCAGCAGGCGGATGGCCGGGCCGGTGCACAGGGCGGCCAGGTGGATGCGCTGTTTGTTGAGCACTTTCATGGCGGTCTTGAAGCCCTGCCCTTCGCGCCCCCCGATCAGGTTGGCGGCCGGCACCCGGCATTGCTCAAAGTGCACCTCGGACACCGGTGAGCCCGCCTGCCCCATCTTTTTATACGGCTGCCCGGTCTGCAGGCCCGGTGTGTCGCGCTCGACCAGAAAGGCCGAGATGCCGTGCGCGCCCGCCTGCTCGGGGTCGGTGCGGGCCAGCACCGTGAACAGGCCGGCCAAGGGCGCATTGGTGATGAAGCACTTGCTGCCGGTGAGGATGTAATCACTGCCAGACCGCGTCGCCTGGGTCTTGAGCGCGGTGGCATCCGAGCCGGCCTCGGGCTCGGTCAAGGCGAATGCGCCCGTGATCTCGCCACTGGCCAGACGCGGCAGGTAGCGGGCCTTCTGCTCAGAGCTGCCGTCGGCCACCAGGGCCTCCGAGCCGATGCCGGTGTTGGTGCCCACCCGGGCCCGGAAGGCCACCGAGGCCTGGGACAGCACCATGGCGGCCCGCACCAGCTCTTCGGTCGTCATGCCCTGGCCACCCCATTCTTCGGGAATGGACCAGCCAAAATAGCCCAGGCTCGCCATCTCGGCCACCAGATGCGGGGGCACTTCATCACGGGCCTCCACCTCGGCCTCGCTCGGGATCAGGCGCTCACGCACATGGCGTTCGATGGATTGCAGGGCCTGGGAAAACGCTTGGGGGTCTCGGATCATGCTGTCTCCGTGCTTGCGGCGCTCCGAAGGGAGGCCATCGCCAAGAGCCTAGAGCGCCGGCCCCTGATGCTCCAGTGTTGGGGGACAAGATCGAACAGTTACCGCCAGAAGTAGCCCGCAGCACGATCAAGGGCACCCGTCACGCGGGCATCCCCGGTGCATCCCCCCGCATCACCCACCCCGATGCGCCATCTATTGCATCAGTTTCAGCGCTGAAACCCGACCTGAGGCCCGTCTTCACTGCCCGCCCGCATGCTCCACCGCGTACTTGATCAGCTCGGCCTGGCCCTCGATGCCCAGCTTGCGCTTGATGCTCTGGCGGTGCGCCTCGACGGTGCGAAAGCTCAGGCCCAGGCGGGCCGCCATCTGCTTGCTGGATTCGCCGCGGCCCAGGGCGCTCAGCACCTCGGCCTCGCGGGGCGACAGCAGGGGCTTGGGCTGGTCGTTGCGGAACAAGCGGCCCGACACGCCCGGGCTCAGAAAGGTGGCCCCGCTCATCACCACGCCGATGGCGGCGACGATCTCGTCGGCCGGGGCGTCTTTCAGCAGGTAGCCGCTGGCCCCGGCCTGCAGGGCGCGCTGCACGAATTCGGGGTTGTCATACATGCTGAACATCAGCACCTTGAGGCGCGGCCAGCGCGCCAGCACCTGGGCCGTCAGCTCGATGCCATTGACCGGCTTCATGCCGATGTCCATCAGCACCAGGTGGATGTCGTGCCGCGCCAGGCTTTGCAAGGCCTCGGTGGCCGAGCCGGCCTCATCGACCACCCTGAACTGCGCCACATGGCTCAGGCGGGCGCGCAGGCCCTCGCGCACCATGGGGTGGTCGTCCACCAGCAGCAAGCGCACTTCCGATTCGCTCATCCTTCAGACTCCTGCTTGAAACCGGGCCCCAGGGGCACCTGGGCGTCCAACTGGGTACCCTGCCCTGGCGCGCTCAAAAACTCCACCGAGCCGCCCACCGCCGCCATGCGCTCGCGGATGTTGCGCAAGCCAATGCCCTGCTGCGGATCGTGGTGCAGGCGCTCGGCCTCGAAGCCACGGCCATCGTCGCTGATCTGCAGGTGCAGCGTGGGGCCCGCGCCGGGGCCGCCGGTGTCGGCCAGCAGGCTCAGCTGCACCTGTTGGGCACCCGCGTGCTTGGCCACATTGGCCAGGGCCTCCTGCGCCACCCGGAACAGGGCGGTCTTGATCTCTTCGCCCAGCTCGGGCACCTGGGGGCCCACAAAGACCTGCGCGGCCACGCCGCTGGCCTCGCTCCACTCGGCCACCAGTTGCTCCAGCGCGGCCGGCAGGCCGAGGCGGTCCAGCATGGCGGGGCGCAGGCGGTGCGACAGGCGCCGGATCTCGGTCAGGCTGTCACCCAGGCGGGCCAGGGCCTGGCGCAGGCTGTGCTCGGGCGGCGGCCCACCGTGCTGCACCGCGTGCAGGGCCGATTCAAGCAGCAGCTTGGTCGACACCAGGGTCTGGCTGCTGCCGTCGTGCAGCTCACGCGCCAGGCGGGCGCGTTCGTCTTCCTGCGAGCGCACCAGGCGCTGGGCCAGCAGGCGCAGCTTCTGGTCGGCAATGCGCTGCTCGCTGAGGTTCAACCACAGGCCGCTCACGCTCAGGCACAGCAGGGCCAGGCCGGCAATGCCCAGCATCCACCACAGGGTGGCGCTGATGTTGCCGCGCACCTGCTGGTCCAGCTGGGTCAGGGTGTCGTCCATGTCGTCCAGGTACAGCCCCGTGCCCAGCATCAGGTGCCAGCGCGGCAGGGCCACCACATAGCCCAGCTTGGGCACCATCTTGCCGCTGGAGGGCTTTTGCCACAGGTACTCCACGTAACCACCCCCCTGGCGGGCCTGGGCGCTCAGGTGCTGGATGGTGGGCTGGCCCTGGGGGTCGCGCAGGTTCCACAGGTTGCGGCCCAGCAGCTCGGGCTGGCGCGAGTGCATCAGCACTTCGCCGTCGAGGTCGTAGACAAAGAAATAGCCGTCGCTGCCGTAGTCGAGCGAGGCCAGGCGCTGGATCGCCTGCTGGCGCGTGGCTGGGTCGGTCTGCCCGCTGTCGTACAGCGGGCGCACCGTGCTGACGGCCAAATCAACGTAGTGGCGCAGCTCCACCCGGCGCGCGTTCATGTAGGTCTGCAGCACCAGCACGCGCTCGCGCTCGGCGAGATCACGGTCCTGGTGGGCCACCGTCAGGGCCATCAGGCCCAGCGCCCCCAGCAGGGGCAGCAGGGCCAGCAGCACGAACTTGGCACGCAGGCGGCGCGCGGGTGACCAGCCGCCCAGGCGAAACATCATGCGCTCAGCCAGGCCGACTCGGGGTGGGCCAGGCTCAGGGCTTGAGCACCGTCAGGCCGCCCATGTAGGGGCGCAACACTTCGGGCACGGTGATGCTGCCGTCGGCCTGCTGGTTGTTCTCGAGCACGGCCACCAGGGTGCGGCCCACGGCCAGGCCCGAACCGTTGAGGGTGTGCACCAGCTCGTTCTTGCCCTGGGCGTTCTTGAAGCGGGCCTGCAGGCGGCGCGCCTGGAAGGCTTCGCAGTTCGACACCGAGCTGATCTCGCGGTAGGTGTTCTGCGCCGGCAGCCACACCTCCAGGTCATAGGTCTTGGCCGAGCCAAAACCCATGTCGCCGGTGCACAGCGCCATCACGCGGTAGGGCAGGCCCAGCTTCTGCAGAATGGCTTCGGCATGGCCGGTCATGGCCTCCAGGGCTTCGTAGCTGCGCTCGGGGTGCACGATCTGCACCATCTCGACCTTGTCGAACTGATGCTGGCGGATCATGCCGCGGGTGTCGCGCCCGTAGCTGCCGGCTTCGGAGCGGAAGCAGGGGGTGTGCGCCGTGAGCTTGATCGGCAGCTCGGCCTCGGCCAGCACCACATCGCGCACGAAGTTGGTCAGCGGCACTTCGCTGGTCGGGATCAGGTAGAGCGCGGCGTGGTCGGGCACGGGTTCGCCGTCCTGACCGCCCTTCTTGGCGGCAAACAGATCGCCTTCGAACTTGGGCAGTTGGCCCGTGCCCTTGAGCGAATCGGTGTTCACGGCATAGGGCACATAGCACTCGGTGTAGCCGTGCTCTTGCGTCTGCACATCGAGCATGAACTGCGACAGCGCACGGTGCAGGCGGGCGATCTGCCCCTTCATCACGGTGAAGCGCGAGCCCGACAGCTTGACGCCCATGTCAAAGTCCAGGCCCAGGGGTTCGCCCAGGTCGACGTGGTCTTTCACCTCAAAGTCGTACTGGCCCGGCGTGCCCCAGCGGCGCACTTCGACGTTGCCCGACTCGTCCGAGCCCACCGGCACCGATTCGTGCGGCAGGTTGGGCACGGCCATCAGCAAGTGGTTGAGTTCGGGCTGCAGGGCCTCCAGGCGGGCGGCCGAGGTGTCGAGCTCGGTCTTGATGGCGGCCACGGCGGCCATGATGTCGTCCACGCTCTCGCCCTTGGACTTGCGCTGGCCGATCTGCTTGGACAGCGTGTTGCGCTGGGCCTGCAGTTCTTCGGTGCGGGTCTGCAGGGTCTTGCGCTCGGCCTCCAGAGTGCGGAAGGCGTCCACATTCAGGTAGGCCTGGGGCTTTTTGCGGGTTTCAAGGCGGGCGACGACCGAATCGAGGTCTTTGCGCAGGGAATTGATGTCTAGCATGGGGCGATTTTAACGAGGGGTCTCGGGGCAGTTCCGGCCAGGGCCTGTTGACAAGCCCTAGGCCAGGGTGGCGGGGTCGAAATTGGCGCCACACAGCACCAGGCACACCTTCTCGCCGGGGGCCGGCACATAGGCACCCGACTGCAGGGCGGCCAGGCCCAGGGCGGCCGCCGGCTCGACCGCCAGCTTGAACTCGCTCCAGAGCGTTTTGCGTGCCTTGGCGATGGCGTCGTCGCCCAGCAGCAGCGCCTGGCCCACCTGGGCCTGCGTCACCTGCCAGCCGATGGCGCCGATGCGCCGGGCGCCCAGAGAGTCGGCAGCGATGCCCGACACGGCCACGTCCACGGGCTGGCCGGCTTCGCGGGCGCGGAACAGCGTGGGAGCGCCTTCGGGCTCCAGGGCCACCACACGGGCGCGCTGTTCAAACCAGGCCGCGATGCCGCCGATCAAGCCGCCACCGCCCACACTCACCAGCACGCTGTCGGGCAGGCCGGCCTCGGCCTCGATCTCGCGCGCCAGGGTGCCGGCACCGGCCACCACCTCGGGCTGGTCGTAGGCATGGGTGATCAGGGCGCCGCTGACTTGCTGGCGGGCCATGCAGGCCTCGAAGGCCTCGGCATAGGTGGCCCCCACCACCTCGACGCGGGCACCCAGTTCGCGCAGCTTCTGGCGCTTGGCTTCAGGAGAGACCTCGGGCACAAACACCTCGCAGGGCACGCCCAGGACGCGGGCCGCCGCCGCCGTGGCAATGCCAGCATTGCCGCCCGAGGCCACGATCACCCCGCTGGGCGGAATGGGCTGGGCCAGCAGGCGGTTCAACATGCCCCGGGCCTTGAAACTGCCGCTGACCTGCAGGTGCTCCAGCTTGAGCCAGACCTCGGCCGCGGCCACCCCCAGGGTGGCGCCGGGCAGCCGCCACAGCGGTGTGGCACGCAAAAAGCCTTGGGGGCCCTGCTGTTGCAGGCGGGCCGAAGCGGCCTCAATGTCGGAACGCAAGATCATGGCGCAAGCAATCGTCGCAAAATACGAAGCTCGCAGTGTATCTAGCCCTGATCGTCAGGGCAGCCCCGCCACTGGCCCCCACGGGCGGCTCCGGAGAAGCGCATGTTCTACGTTTTTGGTCTGGGTGGCCCCATCTACCGGGGCACGATGGAAAACTTGGCCGATCTGAGCCCGGTGCGCGCCTTGTCTGCCACACGCGCCTTGCACCGCAGCGATGCCCTGCACCGCGATGCCTTTGAACTGCCGCCCGCCACCCCACGCCCACCGGCCAATGCCCTGCACACCCGGCGCAACGACGCCATGGCCGCCTACGCCGATGCCCAGCAGGCCAAACCCCCGGCGCGCCAGCCACTGGACCGGGTACAGGACGTGATGAGCCGCGAGGTGTTCAGCGTGCCGCCCGAACTCACCGTGGCCGAGGCCTGGGAGGCGCTGGCCGCCCGCGGCGTGGGCCAGGCCCCGGTGCTGGATGCCCAGGGCCTGCTGATCGGGCTGCTGCTGCGCGCCGACATGATGCCGCCGGTGTTGATGCCCGCGCCCAGCGCCACCGGCATCTCGGCCTGGAAGCTGGCCCAGCAGAGCGTGCGCGACATCATGCTGACCCCCGTGCCCGCCGTGGCCGGCGACACCTCGCTGCGCCGCGCCGCCCGGGTGCTGCTGGACATGGGCCTGCCCGGCCTGCCCGTGACCCAGGACGACGGCCACGTGATCGGCTTCCTGTCGCGCGCCGACATCCTGCGCGCGGTGGTCGCCGATCCACCGCTGGACCTGTGGACCTGAACCCTGCGGCTCAGGGCCCAGTCATTCAGCTTTCGATCTTCAGCCCCTTGGGCAGCGGGAACTTCAGCGTTTCCTCGATCCCGTCCATCTTGCGCACCGCCACGGCACCGAGCGCACGCAGCCGCTCGACCACCTGGTCCACCAGCAGTTCGGGCGCCGAGGCGCCGGCCGTCAGGCCCACGCGGGCCTTGCCCTCGAACCAGGCCGGTTGCAGTTCGGCCGCGCTGTCCACCATGTAGGCGGGGGTGCCCAGTTTTTCGGCCAGCTCACGCAGGCGGTTGCTGTTGGAGCTGGTCGGGCTGCCCACCACGATCACGATGTCCACCTGCGGGCTGAGGATCTTCACAGCGTCCTGGCGGTTCTGCGTGGCATAGCAGATGTCCTGCTGCTTGGGCTCGCGCACCTTGGGGAAGCGCTGGCGCACGGCCTCGGCGATCTCGGCGGCGTCGTCCACGCTCAGGGTGGTCTGGGTCACCACGGCCAGCTTGTCGGTCTGGCCGGGCTGCACGCGGGCCACATCGGCCACGTCTTCCACCAGGTGGATGCCATGGTCCAGCTGGCCCATGGTGCCTTCCACCTCGGGGTGGCCCTTGTGGCCGATCATGATGAACTCATAGCCCTCGCGCGCCAGCTTGGCCACCTCGACGTGCACCTTGGTCACCAGCGGGCAGGTGGCATCGAAGATCGAAAAGCCGCGCGCCCGGGCCTCTTCCTGCACCGCCCGGCTCACGCCGTGGGCGCTGAACACCAGGGTGGCGCCCGGGGGTACGTCGTCAAGCTCTTCAATGAAGATCGCGCCCTTGTTCTTGAGGTCGTTCACCACATAGGTGTTGTGCACGATCTCGTGGCGCACATAGATCGGCGCCCCGAACTTCTGCAGCGCACGCTCCACGATCTCGATGGCCCGGTCCACGCCGGCACAAAAGCCCCGCGGCTCGGCCAGGGTGATCTCGGACAGGGAGGTGGCGGGGGCGCTGCTCATCACAAAACCCCGATCAATTGAACTTCGAACGTGACCGGTTGGCCAGCCAGCGGGTGGTTGAAGTCGAACAGCACCGCGTCATCGCTCACCTGCTGCACCGCGCCGGCATAGCTGCCGGTGCCGTCGGGCGTGGGGAACTGCACCACATCGCCCACGTCGTACTGCTCGTCCGGGTCGCCAAACTGGGCCAGCAGCTTGCGCGCCACCCATTGCAGCATGTCGGGGTTGCGCTCGCCGAAGGCCTCACCGGCCGGGATCGCGAACTGGGTGCGGGTGCCCTCGGCCAGGCCGATCAACCGCTGCTCCACCGCAGGCGACAACTCGCCCGAACCCAGCGACAAGGTGGCGGGTTTGTCGTCGAAAGTATTGATGATGTCCCCTGCCGGCCCGGCCAGGCGGTAATGCAGGGTCAGGAACGAAGAGGGCTGAACGACAGATGCTTGAGAGGGCGTTGTTGACATGGAAGTCCCGATAAACTGGCCGCCATTGTAAAAAACCCACCAGAGCCCTTTGGACCCCGGGGCTCTATGCCCCCAGCTTTCGCTTCTTTTTCGAATCTCTTTCGCATCTCTTTCGCATCTTTTTCGCATCTCTTTCACCTCTTTTCCGGCCCTCCCCACCTGCCCCGCGCTTCAGCCCCCTCCTCCCGTCACCCCCCATGAGCCCGCTGAACCTGCCCCCCGAAGCCCGCCCGCGCGAGAAGCTGATCGCACGCGGCGCGGGCGCGCTCAGCGATGCCGAGCTGCTGGCCCTGCTGCTGCGCACCGGCCTGGCCGGCAAAAGCGTGCTGATGCTGGCGCAGGAGCTGCTCGACGCCTTTGGCGGCATGGCCGGCCTGCTGCAAGCCAAGCTGGACGACCTGAAACGAATCAAGGGCCTGGGCGGCACCGCCAAGCGGGCCGAACTCAGCGCCGTGCTCGAGCTGGCCCGCCGCGCCCTGGCCCAGCAGCTGAGGGAGCGCGCCGTGTTCGACTCGCCCGATGCCGTGCGCCGCTACCTGCAGTTGCACCTGGCGCACAAGGGGCACGAGGTGTTTGCCGTGCTGTTTCTCGACAGCCAGAACCGGCTGCTGGCCTTTGAAGAACTGTTTCGCGGCACGATCAACCAGACCTCGGTCTACCCGCGCGAGGTGGTGCTGCGCGCCCTGCACCACCAGGCCGGCGCCGTGGTGCTGGCGCACAACCACCCCAGCGGCCAGGTGCAGCCCTCGGCGGCCGACCAGGCCCTCACCCAGCACCTGAAGGCCGCCCTGGGCCTGATCGATGTGCGCGTGCTCGACCACCTGATCGTGGCGCCCGGCCAGGCCTTGTCGATGGCCGAGGAAGGGCTGCTGTGATGCGATCGCCTCAAGCCCACGCACCCGCGGCATCCCCCAGCGCCCACCCGGCCGCCCTGGTGCTGCATTCGCTGCAAGACCTGAAGCAGCTGCAAAAACGCCTGGCCCAGCAACGCGCCGAGGCCGAAGCCCTGGAGCGCGCCCGCCGCGAGGCCGCCGCCCGTGAGCAGGCCCGCCACCGCCTGTTCGAGCTGGCCGTGGGCCCGGTGATCCCGCTGCGCCACCACGGCCGCGTGCTGCTGCAGAACGACCCGCCCGCGCCCATCCCCTACCAGCACCAGCTCGACGAGCAACGCGTGCTGCTCGAATCCATCAGCGACGACTTCGATGTCAGCACCCTGCTCGACACCGACGACGCCCTGAGCTTTCGCCGCCCCGGCATCAGCGTCGAGGTCACACGCAAGCTGCGCCGTGGGGTCTGGAGCATCCAGCGCCAGCTCGACCTGCACGGCCTGCGCACCGACGAAGCGCGCGAGGCGCTGGGCCAGTTCATCCGCGAGGCCCACAAGATCGGCCTGCGCTGTGTGCGCGTGGTGCACGGCAAGGGCCTGGGCTCGCCGGGCAAAAGCCCGGTGCTCAAGGGCCGGGTGCAAAGCTGGCTGGTGCAGAAGAACGAGGTGCTGGCCTTTGTGCAGGCGCGGCCGGCCGAAGGCGGGGCCGGCGCCCTGGTGGTGCTGTTGCGACCGTCACCGGGCTGACATGATGCAGGTCGGGGGGGCGGCCACAATGACGCCACCCATTTCACGGAGTCCACATGCCCCACCCGCCCAACGCCCCTGCTGACGCCCTGCTCGATCTCGATGCCTGCGCCCAGGTGGCCGCCCTGGCGCGCGGCGACTGCAGCGCCCTGGCCCTGTGCGAGGCCGCCATCGCCCGCATCGAGGCGCAAGACGGCGCCATCAACGCGGTGGTGGTGCGCGACTTCGAGCGGGCCCGCAGCCAGGCCCGCGCCGCCGACGAGGCCCTGGCGCGCGGCGACCGCCGGCCCCTGCTGGGCCTGCCCATGACGGTGAAAGAATCTTTCAATCTGGCCGGCCTGCCGACCACCTGGGGTTTCGAGTTTGCCCGCAAGCACCGGGCCGAGCGTGACGCGTTGGCCGTCACCCGGCTCAAGGCAGCGGGCGCCGTGATCCTGGGCAAGACCAATGTGCCGGTGGGCCTGGGCGACTGGCAATCCGTCAACCCGATCTACGGCCGCACCCGCAACCCGCTGGACTTGAAGCGCACACCGGGCGGCTCGTCGGGCGGTGGCGCGGCCGCGTTGGCGGCGCGCTTTGTGGCCCTGGAGCTGGGCTCGGACATCGGCGGCTCGATCCGCGTGCCGGCGCACTTTTGCGGCGTGTACGGTCACAAGCCCAGCCTGGGCCTGCTGCCGGCACGCGGCCATGATTTTCCGGGCCTGGGCAGCGGGGCCCCCAATGAGCTGGCCGTGATCGGCCCGCTGGCGCGCAGCGTGGACGACCTGGAACTGGCCCTCAGCGTGCTGGTCGGCCCCGAGGCGCCACAGTCAAAGGCCTATGCCCTGCAACTGCCGCCCGCGCGCGACATGGCGCAGGCACGCTGTCTGCTGCTCGACCAGCACCCGGGCCTGCCCGTGTCGCAAGACACCCAGGCCGCCTTGCAAGACGTGGCCAACACCCTGCAGGCCGGCGGCTGCACGGTGCTGCGCAGCAGCGACCTGCTGCCCAACCTGCAGACGGCCCATCAGATCTACGCCGGCCTGCTCAACACCTTCATGACCCGCGGCCAGCCTGGCGCCAGCTCGATCAGCGCACACGAATGGCTGACATTGCTCGACCGCCGGGCCGGCCTGCAACAACAGTGGCAGGCCTTGTTCGAACAGGTTGATGTGGTGCTCACCCCCGTGCTGGGCTGCACCGCCTACCCGCACATCGACCCCATGGACTGGGCCAGCGCCACCGTGCAGATGGACGGCCAGGCCCAGCCCCTGGGCCCGCAGGTCTTCTGGCCCGGCATCGCCACCGTGGCCGGCCTGCCCGCCACCAGCGCGCCGGTGGGCCGCGACCGCGACGGCCTGCCCATCGGGCTGCAGGTGATCGGCCCGATGTTCGAAGACCTCACACCGCTGGCCCTGGTGCGCCGGCTGGAGGCCCTGCGGGCTGGCTGAATCAGGCCACCCCGCCGAGGCGGGTCAGGGCCTCGCCCGTGACCCGGCAGATGCGCCAGTCGGGCATCACGGTGGCGCCCATGGCCTGGTAGAAGTCGATTGCGCTCTGGTTCCAGTCCAGCACCGACCACTCAAAGCGGCCGCAGCCGCGCTGCACCGCCAGCTCGGCCAGCGCCTTGAGCAAGGCCTTGCCCACGCCGCGTCCACGCGCCTCGGGGCGCACGAACAGGTCTTCGAGGTACAGGCCGCGCTGGGCCAGAAAGGTCGAGTAGTTGTGGAAGAACAGCGCAAAGCCCTGCACCTGGCCATCGAGCTCGGCCAGCAACACCTCGGCGGCGGGGTGGGCGCCGAACAAGGTGTCGGCCAGCTTCTCGGGCGTGGCCACCACGCGGTCCAGCAGGTTCTCGTACTCGGCCAGGCCCCGGATCAGGCCCAGGATGGTGTCGACATCGGCCTGGGTGGCGGGGCGCAGGCGCACGGAGGAAGAAGTGGTTTCGGTCATGGCCGCGTATGTTACGCACCCAGGCCGAAGCCGCTCAGATGCCCTTGTTGCGCATCCAGTCGGCGGTGCCGAAAAAGCTCTCTTTGAGGCGGGCCCGCAGGTCCTCGGGCACGCCCGTCTCGCCCATGGCCTGGTCCATGCAGGCCACCCACTGGTCGCGCTCCTTGATGCCGATGGGGAAAGGCAGGTGCCGCGCCCGCAGCATGGGGTGCCCGAAACGGTCGGTGTAGTGCGAAGGGCCGCCCAGCCAGCCGCACAAGAACCAGAACAGGCGCTGGCGCGCATTCGACAGGTCCGGCCCGTGCGCGGCGCGCAGGTCGTGGTAGCCCGGCTCCAGGTCCATCAGATCGTAAAAGCGCTCGGTCAGCGCCAACACGCGCTCTTCGCCGCCGATCCATTCGAAAGGGGTGGCGGGGGCCGGGTTGGACGTTTGCGGGGTGTCATCGGTGCTCATAGGTCACCATTGTCGCTTCAGCGAACGGCGGTTTGCGGCACGACACCGGCCCAGGCCGGGCCTCAGGCCGCCGCCCGCCGCAGCGTCTCCACCACCGGCCGGCGCAGCACGTCGCGCAGGCCCCACCAGCCGGCGGCCAGGGCCAGCACGGCGCCGGCGGCGGCGCCGCCCAGCAGCACCCAGGGCGAGGCCGTCCAGGGGAACTCGAACACAAAGTGCGCCAGGCCCCAGCCCACGCCGGCCGCCACCGCACTGGCCAGAAAGCCGGCCAGCAGGCCCACGCCCAGCAGCTCGGCGCCCTGCACCTGGCGCAGCAGGCGGCTGCTGGCGCCCACGGCACGCATGATGGCGAACTCGCGGGCCCGCTCTTCGCGGGTGGCGGTGACGGCGGCAAACAGCACCACCAGGCCGGCGGCCAGGGTGAAGCCGAACAGGAACTCCACCGCCTGCACCACCTGGTCCAGCACGCGCTGGATCTGGTTGAGCGTGCTGCTCATGTCCACATTGGTGATGTTCGGAAACTGCCGCACCAGGGCATTGTCAAAGCCGCGCTGGGCCGGGGCGCGGAAGGCCGCCAGGTAGGTCACCGGCACATCGGGCAGGCTGGCCACCGGGTAGATGACGAAGAAGTTGGCGTGCAACGAGCCCCAATCCACCTTGCGCAGCGAGGTGATGCGCGATTCGGTCTGCACGCCGCCGATGTCAAAGCGCAGCTGGTCGCCCAGCTTCAGGCCCAGGGTCTGGGCAATGCCCTCTTCCACGCTCACCGCGCCGGCCTCCTCGGGCGTCCAGCGGCCGGCCACCACGGGGTTGTGCGGGGGGCGTTCAGCGCTGTTGGACAGGTTGAACTCGCGGTCGACCAGTCGCTTGGCCCGCTCGCTGGGGTAGTCTTCGGGCTTGACGGGCTGGCCGTTGATGCTCACCAGGCGGCCCCGGATCATGGGGTACCAGTCGAACTGGCCCACCCCGGCCTGGCGCAGCGCGGCCTGAAAATCAGCCGCCTGCTCGGGCAGCACATTGATCACAAAGCGGTTGGGCGCGTCGGGTGGCGTGGCCTGGCGCCAGCTGCTGATGAGGTCGGTGCGCAGCAGCACCAGCAGCACCAGGGCCAGCAGGCCCACCGCCAGGGCGCTGACCTGCACCACCGCATAGGCCGGGCGGGCCGACACCTGGCGGGTGGCCAGCACCAGCCAGCGCGGCGCGGTGCTTTCGTTGACGCTGCGGCGCAAGGCCTGCACGGCCAGCCAACTCAGGCCGGCAAACAGCAGCACGGCGCCGGCAAAGCCGCCCACCGCGATCAGGCCCAGCAGCCGGTCGCTGCTGACGGCCATCAGCAAGGCGGCAAAGCCTGCCACCCCCAGGCCCAGCACCAGCAGCGAGGCCGGCTTGAGCCCGCCCAGGTCGCGCCGGATCACCCGCAGCGGCGGCACCTGGGCCAGCTGCAGCACCGGCGGCAGGCCAAAGGCCACCAGCAGGGTCAGGCCCATGCCCAGGCCCAGCAGCGCGGGCCAGGCCGTGGCGGCCGGCAGGGCCGCGTCCACCAGGCCCGCCAGCAGGGCCACAAAGGCGTAGTGCACCGCATAGCCCAGGGCCACGCCCAGCAGGCTGGCCGCCGCCCCGGCCAGCACGAACTCGAAGGCATAGGCCAGCGCGATGGTGCGCTGGCTTTGCCCCAGCACGCGCAGCATGGCGCAATCGTCCAGGTGGCTGGCGGCAAAGCCGCGCGCGGCCAGGGCCACGGCCACGGCACTCAGCAAGGCGGCCAGCAAGGCCACCAGGTTGAGGAATTTCTCGGCCCGGTCCAGGGTCTGGCGCATCTCGGGGCGGCCGCTGTCCAGCGACTCGATGCGGGCGCCGCGCAGGCCGCTGCGCTTCATCTCGGCTTCGGCCCAGTCGACGAAGGCCATGACGGCCGGGCCCTCGCCCGCCACCGCCAGGCGGTGGTTGATGCGGCTGGCGGGCTGCACCAGGCGGGTGGCCGGCAGGTCGGACTCGCGCACCATGACCCGCGGGGCAAAGTTCATGAAGCCGGCGCCGCGATCGGGCTCCAGCACCAGCACGCGCGCAATGCGCAGGCGGCTGTCGCCCAGCAGCAGGGGGTCGCCCAGGTGCAGGTCCAGCGATTCGAGCACCGCGGCATCCACCCACACCTCGCCGGGCCCCGGCACCTCGCGCGTGGGCTCGCCGGCCCCCTCGGCGCTGGCCGACACCAGCAGCTGGCCGCGCAGCGGGTAGCCCGGGCTGACCGCCTTCAAGGCCACCAGACGGCTGGCGCCACCCTGCTCATCGGCCGTCCGCCCCATGGTCGGGAAGGTCTGGGTGGCCCCCACCTGCAGGCCCAGGGCCCGCGCCCGCTCGGCAAACGCGGCCGGCGCCGGGTTGTCGCTGGCCAGCACCGCGTCGCCGCCCAACAGTTGGCGGGCATCGCGCTGCAGCCCGCCTTTGAGCCGGTCCGAAAAAAACCCCACCGCACTCAGGGCCGCCACCGCCAGGGTCACGGCCACGATCAACAGGCGCAGCTCGCCGGCGCGCAGGTCGCGCCACAGGGTGCGCCAACCCAGACTGAAAAATGAAGGCTTCATGCGCGCCACCATAGCGCAAAGCTGTGTCAGCCGTGGCACGGAGCGGGCAAGACCGGCGCCAGCGCTCGGCTCATGTCATGCCATTCGAATTCAGTAGTGGTAGCGCAGTTGCGCAATGCACAGGGCGTCGCCCTCGATGCGGTACACCATGCGGTGCTCGTCGCTGATGCGGCGCGACCAATAGCCGGCCAGCGCATGCTTCAGGGGCTCGGGCTTGCCGATGCCGGCAAAAGACTCGCGCTCAGTCTCCCGGATCAACCGGTTGATGCGCTCGACCATGCGCCTGTCGTGCTGCTGCCAGTGCAGGTAGTCGTCCCAGGCGCTGTCAGCAAAGATCAGCCTCACTCTGCCAGCGTGCGGACCTGGCCCTGGCCCGCATTCAATTGAGCCGTGGCAGCCAGCAGGCGCTGGGCGTTGGCGGGGCTTCGCAGCAGGTAAGCCGTTTCTTCGAGCGCCTTGTAATCTTCCAGCGACAGCATGACCACGGCCTGCTGCTCACCGTTGCGCGTGATGATCAAGGGCTCGTGGTCATTGCAGACCCGGTCCATGGTCTGGGCCAGCCGGGCGCGGGCCGCCGTGTAGGTGATGGTGTCCATGGCAAGCTCCTGTCTGTACATGAAATTGTACATATTGCACCGGCTTGCTGCCGGCGCCCTCGCCAGGGATCGGCGCCGCACCTCCGCCGATCGCATCCAAGCGCGGTCAAGGCCCCAGCCGCGACTCCAGCGCCCCCAGCACCGGCACCAGGCCGGCGCCCAGGCGCATCTGCGGGTTGGACGGGCCGTCGGGCTTGCCGGCCTCGACCTCGCGCTTGGCGATCACCAGGCGGGCCCGTTCGAAGGCCTGGGTGAACGAGTGGGTCTGGCGCAGTTGCTCGTCGACCACGGCCCGGCCGAAGAAGGTCAGCTCCGACAGACGGCCGCAGCCGTACGAGGTGTGCTCGGCATCCGAGGCGGTGATGACCAGGCTGGTGTCGGTGGCCAGGGGCTCGATCCAGCCGCCGGCAAAGCAGGCCGACACCATGATCACACGGTTGCGGATGCCGGCCTCGTCAAGCAGGCGGCGCAGCAGGCCCGGGTCGACCGGGGCCACCTCCAAAGGGTCGTTGTTGGCGGCCAGCTGAAAGTTCTGCGCCCCGTGCGAGGTCAGGTACACCACCAGCAGATCGTGTTCGCGGTCCATGTGGGTGGCCAGCAGGCCGATGGCGCGGCCCAGGTTCTCAGGCGTGGCCCAGGGCAAGGTGGTGGCGGTTTCGGGGTTGTTCAGCAGGTGCAACACCCGGCCTTCGGCGTCAAAGCGCTGGCGCAGCACATCGGCCACCAGCTGGCTTTCACGGCGGAACACCGCCTCGCTGCCGTCGGGGGCGAACACCAGGCCATAGACATCGACCACGCCCTCGCGCTGCGCCGCCAGGCCCTGCTCGGCAGCAGGCCACAGGGCTTGCTGCGCCTCGAACACGGCCTGGCTGAGGTGCAGACGCGGGGGCTCGGGGGTGTTGGCAGCGGCCAGCTCGGCGCTTTCGTCGGGGGCCCAGGGGCGGTCCGGGAACTGCCAGATGGCCAGGGCGAACAGGCCGGCCAGCAAGGCCGCAAACAGGCCCAGGCGCCAGCGCGGGCCGGCAAAACGGGCCGTCAGCCGCACCACGGCGGCCCACAGCCACAGCGACAGGCCCAGGTACAGGCCCCAGTAGACCCATTGCAGGGCCAGGGTCTGCGCCGGCAGCCATTCGCGCACCACGGCGATCGACAGGGCCTGCAGCACCAACTGTGCCGGCAGGGCCACGCCCGAGCTGAGGGCAAACCAGGTGCCCAGGCCGCGCAAGTGCCAGGGGTCGTCATCGATCTCGGCCACGCGCTCAGGCGGCAGGGCAAACCAGGCGCCCCACAGCGACAGCAGCGTCATCCACCAGGGCACCAGCCAGGCGCGCCAGTCAAAAATGGCGGGGCCAGGCACCTCCAGCCGCGCCAGCCCCAGCAACAGGCCCGACGCCAGCACCGTGAGCAGCAGCACCTGAAAGGGCGACGGCTGGGCATGGCCCACGCCGGGCGAGACAAAAAAGCCCGCTTTCAGCCCCCCCAGCATCCAGCGCCCGATGGACACCCGCTCGGCGGGATAGGGGCGCGCCTCACCCACGGCCCAGACCGGGCCGGCCGCATCGGCCAGCGCCATGGGCGCCGTGTCCTCATCGTCGATGGCGACGGTGTCGTTCCAGTCCTCGGATTCGTAACTGTTCGTCATCCCGTCATGATGCCAGCAAGCTGAACGGTCAAACTAGCCATATAGGCGCATAGTGGGCTGGAGAAAACCGGTTCGAACGCCTCATTGCGGCCCTGGCCCCCCCTGCTCCGACTGAAAGCCCCCTGACATGCGAGCCCTGCTGCCCCGCTGGCTGGCGCAACTGCTGCGCCGCCGCTACACCAACCGCCTGTTTGGCCGCCACGCCTGGCTGGACCACAGCCTGGCCCACCCGCCCGAGGCCCGGCCCAGCGCGGCCGACCCGCTGGTGCCGCTGCTGATGCGGGCCGCCCAGGCCTCGCCCGAGCAGGTGCTGGCGCAGTTGCAGGCGCCCGCAGGCGGCTTGAGCGAGGGGGAGGCCGCCGAGCGCTTGCGCCGCGTCGGCCCCAACGAGGTGGCCCACGACAAGCCGCCCACCGCTGGCCAGCGACTGTGGCGGGCCTACAACAACCCCTTCAACCTGCTGCTGACCTTGCTGGCCGCCGTGTCGTGGCTGACCGACGACAGCAAGGCCACGGTGGTGATCGGCAGCATGGTGGTCCTGAGCACGGTGATCCGTTTTGTGCAGGAGGCCCGCTCCAGCCGGGCGGCCGAGGCGCTCAAGGCCCTGGTCAGCAACACCGCCACGGTGTGGCGGGTGCCCGCCGGCGGGGGCGCACCGCAGTCGCAGGAACGCCCCATCCGCGAGCTGGTGCCGGGCGACCACCTGCAGCTGTCGGCAGGCGACATGATCCCGGCCGACTGCCGGGTGCTGAGCGCGCGCGACCTGTTTGTGGCCCAGGCTGCGATGACCGGCGAATCGATGCCGGTGGAGAAGTTTGTCAGTGCACAAGACCCGCACCGCCCCGAGGCGGCCCCGGGACAGGGGCCGCTGGAACAGCACAACCTGCTGTTCATGGGCACCAACGTGGTGTCGGGCTCGGCCACGGCGGTGGTGCTGGCCACCGGCAACCAGAGCTACTTCGGCACCGTGGCGGCCCACATGAATGCGGGCGAAGGCACGGTGACGGCCTTCCAGAGCGGGGTCAACAGCGTGAGCTGGCTGCTGATCCGCTTTGCGCTGGTGATGGTGCCCATCGTGCTGCTGGTCAACGGCTTCACCAAGGGCCATTGGGGCGAGGCCTTTCTGTTTGCCATGTCGGTGGCGGTGGGCCTGACGCCCGAGATGCTGCCCATGATCGTCACCACCACGCTGGCCAAGGGCGCGGTGATGCTGTCGCGCAAGCAGGTGATCGTGAAACGCCTGGACGCGATCCAGAACTTCGGCGCCATGAACGTGCTGTGCACCGACAAGACCGGCACGCTGACGCAAGACCGCATTGTGCTGGAACGCCACACCGATGTGTTCGGCCAGCCCAGCGACGAGGTGCTGAAGTTCGCCTACCTCAACAGCCACTACCAGACCGGCCTGAAGAACCTGCTCGACCGGGCCGTGCTGGAGCATGTGGAGATGGCCACCGAGCTGCGCCTGGCGCAGGACTACCGCAAGGTGGACGAGATTCCGTTCGACTTTGTGCGCCGGCGCATGTCGGTGGTGGTGGCCGAGCAGGACCACCACCATGAGCTGATCTGCAAGGGTGCGCTGGAAGAGATGCTGGCCATCTGCACCCGGGTGCGCACCCAGGGCCCCGAGGGCCAGAGCGAGCAGCCCCTGGACGGCGAGGTCCTGGCCCGCGTGCACGAGGTGGCCGCCCAGCTCAACCGCGAGGGCCTGCGCGTGGTGGCCGTGGCCATGAAAGAGCTGCCGCTGGACCAGACCGTGTTCGGCGTGGCCGATGAAAGCGGCCTCACCCTGGTCGGCTATGTGGCCTTTCTCGACCCCCCCAAGGACTCCACCGCGCCCGCCCTGCAGGCCCTGGCCGACAACGGCGTGGCGGTGAAGGTGCTGACCGGCGACAACGAACTGGTCACGGCCCGCGTCTGCGCCCAGGTGGGCCTGCCGGTGCAGACCGTGGTGCGGGGCCCCGAGCTGGACGCGATGGACGACGCGGCGCTGGCGGCCTGCGTGGAGCAGCACCAGCTGTTTGCCAAGCTGACCCCGCTGCACAAGGAGCGCATCGTGCGCGCGCTGCGCCGCAACGGCCATGTGGTGGGCTTCATGGGCGACGGCATCAACGACGCGCCCGCGCTGCGCGCCGCCGACATCGGCATCTCGGTGGACAGCGCGGTGGACATCGCCAAGGAAGCCGCCGACATCATCCTGCTCGAAAAAAGCCTGATGGTGCTGCAAGAAGGCGTGCTGGAGGGCCGCCGCACCTTCTGCAACCTGCTCAAATACCTGCGCATGACGGCCAGCTCGAACTTCGGCAACGTGTTCTCGGTGCTGGTGGCCAGCGCCTTTCTGCCGTTCCTGCCCATGCTGCCACTGCAGTTGCTGGTGCAGAACCTGCTGTACGACTTCTCGCAGACCGCCATCCCCTTCGACCGCGTCGATGACGAGCTGGTGCAAAAGCCGCTGCGCTGGAACCCCGATGGCATCGGCCGCTTCATGGTGTATTTCGGGCCGCTGAGCTCGGTCTTCGACATCGCCACCTTTGCCCTCATGTGGTGGGTGTTCGGGGCCAACAGCGAGGCGCGCCAGACCCTGTTCCAGTCGGGCTGGTTCGTGGTGGGCCTGCTCACCCAGACACTGATCGTGCACCTGCTGCGCAGCCCCAGGCTGCCCTTTGTGCAAAGCCGCCCGGCCCCGGTGCTGCTGGGCATGACCGCCGGCGTGGCCGCATTGGGCATCTTCCTGGTGCAGGGCCCTTGGGCCGGCTACTTCAGGCTGCAGGCCCTGCCGCCGGCCTACTTCGGCTGGCTGCTGCTGATCCTGCTGGGCTATGGCCTGCTGACCACGGCGGTCAAGCGCTGGTATGCCGGGCACTTTGGCTGGCAATGAGGGGGCCGCGTCAAAAAGACGCAGAATCAGCAACCTGTCACATCCACCGCGGGCCGAGCTGATGCGCCGACCCGCTCTTTCAGGAGATTCCCCCCGATGAGCAAGCCGGCCGCCAACCCCTTCAAGCAAGCCCTGCGCGAAAAGCGCGCCCAGATCGGCCTGTGGCTGTCTGCGGCCTCGCCGTACCTGAGCGAGGTCAGCGCCACCGCCGGTTTCGACTGGCTGCTGATCGACGGTGAACACGCCCCCAACACCCTGCAGACCACCCTGCAGCAGCTGCAGGTGGTGGCGCCCTACCGATCGCAACCCGTGGTGCGCGCCGTCGAAGGCCAGGTGGCCCTGGTCAAGCAGTTGCTCGACATCGGCGCGCAGAACCTGCTGATCCCCATGGTCGACACGGCCGAGCAGGCCGAACTGATGGTGCGCGCCGTGCAGTACCCGCCCAAAGGCATCCGCGGGGTGGGCAGCGCGATTGCCCGCGCCTCGCGCTGGAGCCTGCGCGCCGACTACCTCGACGTGGCCGACGACGAGATCTGCCTGCTGGTGCAGGCCGAGAGCGTGACCGCCCTGAAGAACCTGAGCGCGATTGCCGCCGTCGAGGGCGTGGACGGCGTGTTCATCGGCCCGGCCGATCTGGCCGCCTCCATGGGCCACCGCGGCAAGCCCGGCCACCCCGAGGTGCAGGCCGCCATCGAAGGCGCCATCCAGACCATCGTCGGCGCTGGCAAGGCCGCGGGCATCCTGACCTCCGACCCGCAACTGGCGCGCCACTACCTGGCCCTGGGCGCCACCTTTGTGGCGGTGGGCGTGGATGTGTCGCTGTACGCCCAGGCGGCTCGCCGTCTGGCGGCCGATTTTCTGGGGGCCCCGGCCCCCGCCGCGGCGCCACGGGCCGGCGCGGTCTATTGACGGCTTGACGCAGCGGGGGCCGATGTCCAAGGTATTGCGATGCCACAGGGTGGCGCGCAAACCGGGCGCTGCTGCGGGTGGGCTATTTGCCCGTCGCCCGCTTGACCGCCGCCTCGCATTGTGGCCAATCGCCCAAAGCCCGGCAGGCGACCGCGGCCAGGGCCGCGGCGGCCGTTCGCATTGGCGTTCCGATGAAGCGCGCCAAGAGCGTGTTCTAAGGCCCACGCCATTGGGCATGCCGCACGCCAAGCTGGAGCTGCTGGATGCGGCGGTGGATGGTGGAGCGGCTGACGCCGAGCTGGCGTGCCACCTCGGAGACATTGCCCTGGCATTGCGCCAGCAACTGCGCCAGCGCCTGGGCGCCGGGTGCGGCGGGCGCGCCGGTGTTGTGGGTCAAGGCGGTGCCGTGTGGGGCGCCGCTCAGCGCATCGGGCAGGTGCTCGGGCTCGATGCTGCCGTCGCCATCCTGCCCGCACAGGGCTGCGGCATAGCGCAGCGCGTTGTGCAACTCGCGCAGGTTGCCGGGCCAGGCGTGCGCGGCCAGCAGGGCGCGCGCGGCGTCGCTCAGGTGCAGATGGCTGCCCAAGGTGGCCAGCATCTGGTCGGCCAGGGGCTGCAGGTCGCTGCGCTGGCGCAGCGCAGGCAAATGCAGTTCGGCGGCGTTGAGGCGGTAGAGCAGGTCTTCGCGAAAGCTGCCGTGCCCCACCAGCTCGGCCAGCGGCCGGTGCGAGGCCGAGATGAAGCGCACGGACACCGCCCGTGGCGCACGAGCCCCCAACGGGGTGATCTCGGATTCGGACAAGACCCGCAACAGCTTGGCCTGCAGGGCCAGCGGCATGTCGCCGATCTCGTCGAGGAACAGCGTGCCTTCGTGTGCCGCAGCGATCAGCCCTTCGCGGCCCTTGCTGGCGCCGCCGGTCCAAGTGCCGGGCAAGTAGCCGAACAGCTCGCTTTCCAGCAGGGCCTCGGGAATGGCGGCGCAGTTGATGGCGACGAAGGCGCCGCTGCGGCCGCTGCAGGCATGCAGGGCACGGGCCAGGTACTCCTTGCCTGCGCCGGTCTCCCCCTGCACCAGGATCGGCAGCTCTTGTGGCGCGAGCCGGGCGGCCTTGCGCAGCAGCGCTTGCAGTGCGGCATCGCCCTTATCCAGTGCCTGCAGCGCGGCAGGCAGAGGGGGCTGCGGCGGCGTTGCCTTCGCGGGCGGGCGGCGTGTCCGGCCCTGCGGCTCCATGGCGTGGGCGAAGAGGATGCTGCCATCGCGGGCGCGGATCAGGCGCTCCTGCGCCGGGCGATGGCGGCGCAGCTCGGGCAGGTCGCGCAGGTCCAGGTCGAAGAAACGCGCCAGCGGCTGGCCGATGAGGCTCTGGCGCTGGCGCCAGTCCAGTTGCGCGACGGCGGCCAGCAGGCGGGCGCCCGCGTGGGTCATGGCGCGGATGCGGCCGCGTGCGTCGACACTGATGGAGGCGTCGGGATCGACGTCAAGGAAATCAGGTGACTGGGCCAGGCGCACCACCCAGTCCTGGCCGGACTGCGCCATCAGATTGGCCTGCTCCACGCGCCGCGCGGCGGCCACGACGAGGTTGAGCGCCAGGTTCTGACTGGCCCGCTCGACAGGCGAGCGCAGCAGCGACAGGTCCAGCACCGCCGCGAGTTCGCCGCGCAGGTCGTAGATCGGCGCGGCCGTGCAGGACAGGCCGGTGTGGGTGAAGTCGAAATGGTCGCTCTGGTGCACGGTCAACGCTTCGCCCGTTTCCAGGCAGGCCCCCACGGCCGAGGTGCCGGAGTGGTCCTCGCGCCATTGCGCACCCAGGTACAGGCCCGCACGGCGCAGGTCGCCGGCATCGGCCTCGTGCCCCATGAAGTCCACGGCCACGCCATGTCGGTCCGCCAGCAGCAGCACGTAGTCCAGGCCCTTGAGCTGCTGGTACAGCCGCTCAAGGGCCTGGCGGGCGATGCGGATCAGCGGTTCGGATTCCTCGCGGTGCGCGCGCAACTGGCCTTCGGTGACGACATGGGCTTCGCTGGTACGGGCCGGATCGAGCCGGTGCGAATCGATGCAGCGGCGCCAGCTGCGCAGCACCGCGCGGTCGCGCTCTTGCCCACGGTTGGAGTAGCCCAGGCCGAAGGCTTCGATTTCCTGGACGTGCGAGGCGTAGGACTGCAGGGACATGGGAGGGCTTCGATGCGGTCTGTGAACGTGCCGCCGACGATTCTGTGCCCAGTGCCTGCCCACGCCAATGGAGGTTTACCCACTGCCGCTGCTGCACTGCAGCAGACCTGGTGCGACAGGTGTCGCATGGCTGCGCCAGCTGTCGCGTGCGGCAGGGGTGAAAAACGGGGCCGAGGGCCAAGGGTTTGTGCCGGGGACCTGCAGGCAAGTCATTGATTTTCCTGGCACGGCGGGCCTGTCCGGCTTGTCTCTCATGCCTGGCATGGCGATTGCCTTGGAACGCCTGCCCGAAGAAAAACCAGCGGGCATCAACAACACAGGAGACAACCATGACCCATGACACGGCCCGCGCCCGGGCGCAGGCGCTGCTCGACACACTCAACCATGCTTTGGCAGACCGCGATGCCGCGGCCGCCAGCCGCCTGTTCGCCGACGAATGCTACTGGCGCGACCTGGTGCTGCTGACCTGGAACATCAAGACCCTGGAAGGCCGCAGCCAGATCGCCGACATGCTGGCCGCCCAGCTGGACGCCGCGGCGCCCGTGCGCTTTTCGCTGGACGAGCGCGAGGCGGTGGAGGAAGCCGACGGCATGGTGTCCGCCTGGATCGTGATCGACACGCGCCATGCGCGCGGCAGCGGCCATGTACGCATCAGGGACGGGCACATCTGGACGTTGCTGACGGCCGCCCAGGAGCTCAAAGGGCATGAGGAGCCTCTGGGCACGCGCCGCCCCATGGGGGCCGAGCACGGCATCCGGCGCGGCCGCCAGACCTGGCTGGAGCGCCGCCAGCAGGAGGCCGAGGCACTGGGCCGCGACACCCAGCCTTTCGTGCTCGTCATCGGTGGCGGCCAGGGCGGCATTGCGCTGGGTGCGCGGCTGCGCCAGCTGGGGGTCTCGCACATCGTCATCGACCGGCAGGCACGCCCTGGCGACCAGTGGCGCAACCGCTACAAATCGCTGTGCCTGCACGACCCGGTCTGGTACGACCACCTGCCCTATATGCCTTTCCCCGACAACTGGCCCGTGTTCGCACCCAAGGACAAGATTGGCGACTGGCTGGAGATGTACACCAAGGTGATGGAAGTGAATTACTGGCCGTCCACCAACTGCCTCAATGCCCGCTTCGATGAGGCCAGGCAGGAGTGGGACGTCACCGTGGAGCGCGATGGCGAGACGCTGGTGCTGCGCCCCAAGCATGTGGTGTTCGCCACCGGCATGTCGGGCAAGGCGAACGTGCCCAAGATCAAGGGCCAGGAGGTCTTCCAGGGCGAGCAGCAGCACTCGTCGCAGCACCCGGGGCCCGACGCCTACGCGGGCAGGAAGGTCGTGGTGATCGGCGCCAACAACTCCGCGCACGACATCTGCGCGGCCCTGTGGGAGCATGGTGCCGATGTGACCATGGTGCAGCGCTCATCCACCCACATCGTGCGTTCCGATTCGCTGATGGACATCGGCCTGGGCGACCTGTATTCGGAGCGCGCCGTGGCCAGCGGCGTGACGACCAAGAAGGCGGACCTGATCTTCGCCTCCCTGCCCTACCGCATCATGGCCGACTTCCAGGTGCCGCTGTACGACCGCATCCGCGAGCGCGATGCGGAGTTCTACCGCCAGTTGGAGGCGACTGGCTTCATGCTGGATTTCGGCGATGACGGCTCGGGCCTTTTCATGAAGTACCTGCGCCGCGCCTCGGGCTACTACATCGACGTGGGCGCCTGCGATCTGGTGATCGACGGCAGCATCAAGCTGCAGGCGGGCAAGCAGATCAGCCACCTGTCGGAAAACGCGGTGGTGCTGGACGACGGCACCGAGCTGCCGGCCGACCTGGTGGTCTACGCAACCGGCTACGGCTCGATGAACGGCTGGGTGGCCGACCTGATCAGCCAGGAGGTGGCGGACAAGGTGGGCAAGGTCTGGGGCCTGGGCTCTGACACCACCAAGGACCCAGGCCCCTGGGAAGGCGAGCAGCGCAATATGTGGAAGCCCACACGGCAGCAGGCGCTGTGGTTCCACGGCGGCAATCTGCACCAGTCGCGCCATTACTCGCTGTACCTGGCGCTGCAGCTCAAGGCGCGCCAGGAAGGGCTGCCCGTGCAGGTCTACGGCCTGCAGCAGGTGCACCACCTGCGGTAAGAACCTGTTCACGATCTTCCATGGGGCGGCCATGCCGCCCATTCACCCAGCCTCACAGACCAGAAAGTTGAATCATGAAAGCAGCACGTTTCTACGACCGTGGCGATATCCGCATCGAAGACATACCCGAACCCGTGGTGGAGCCCGGCACCGTGGGCATCGCCGTGGCCTGGTGCGGCATCTGCGGCACGGATCTGCATGAGTTCATGGAAGGGCCAATCTTCATCCCGCCCTGCGGCCATCCGCACCCCATCTCGGGGGAATCCGCGCCCATCACCATGGGGCATGAGTTTTCAGGCGTGGTCTACGCCGTGGGCGCGGGGGTGGACGACATCGAGGTCGGCCAACACGTGGTGGTCGAGCCCTACATCGTGGCCGACGACGTGCCCACGGGGCCGGGCGACCACTACCACCTGTCCAAGGACATGAACTTCATCGGTCTGGGCGGGCGTGGCGGCGGGCTGTCAGAGCGGATTGCCGTGAAGCGCCGCTGGGTGCATCCGATCTCCAATGCCATTCCACTGGATCAGGCCGCGCTGATCGAGCCGCTGTCCGTGGGCCACCATGCCTACACCCGCAGCGGCGCCAAGGCGGGCGACGTGGCGCTGGTGGGCGGGGCCGGCCCCATCGGCCTGCTGCTCTCCGCCATCCTGAAGGCCAAGGGCCTGACCGTCTTCATCACCGAACTGAGCGCCAAACGCAAGGAAAAGGCTCGGGAGTCCGGCGTGGCCGACCACATCCTCGACCCCTCCGAAGTGGACGTGGTGGCCGAGGTGATGCGGCTCACCGGCGGCAAGGGCGTGGACGTGGCGTTCGAATGCTCCAGCGTCAACCAGGTGCTCGACACGCTGGTGGCCGTGACGAAGGCCACGGGCGTGGTGGTGATCGTGTCCATCTGGAGCCATCCGGCCACGGTCAACGTGCACAGCGTGGTCATGAAGGAGCTGGACGTGCGCGGCACCATCGCCTACTGCAACGACCACCAGGCCACCATCCAGCTGGTCGAGCAGGGCAAGATCAAGCTCGCGCCCTTCATCACCCAGCGCATCCAGCTGGATGACCTGGTGGCCCAGGGTTTCGACACGCTGATCCACAACAACGAGTCGGCGGTGAAGATCATCGTGCAGCCGCGGTTCAAGCCGGCGGAGTAGCCGATCGGCCGCCGGGGCGCGGCCGATTTTCCGGGGGCGCCGACGCCTCTGGCGTGGCCTCTCTGCCCCGCAGCGGCACCATCTACTGAGGCCGGCGCCGGTGCGCCAGCGCGCCCGGGAAATGCATCTCGGCATAGGGCACCAGCCGGCTGCCGTGCACCAGGCGCCAGCCCCACCACATGGCCCCGAACACCGGAATGCCCAGGTAGGTGGCGATCAGGTCACCCCAGGGCACGGGCCCGCTGCCGTGCAGGGCATCAAAGCTCTGGCCCAGCACCACCAGCAGGCACATGCCGAAGGCAAAGAAAGGCCCCCAGGGAAAGAACGGTGACTGGTAGGGCAGCAGGCCTGCGATGTCGATGCCCTGCACCATCAGGCCGCGCCGGAAGCGGTAGTGGCTGACGGCAATGCCCAGCCAGGCAATGAAGCCCGTCATGCCCGACAGGTTCAGCAGCCACAGGTACACGGTCTGCCCCTCCCCCAGCGAACTCAGAAAGCACAAGGCCCCCATGGCCGTGGTGGCCAACAAGGCCGGCACCGGCACGCCGTGGCCGCTCAGGCGCTTGAACACGGCCGGGGCACGCCCTTCCACCGCCAGGTTGTAGAGCATGCGGGTGGAGGCATACAGGCCCGAATTGCCGGCCGACAGCACGGCCGTCAGGATCACCGCATTCATCACCCCGGCGGCCAGGGCCAGGCCGGCGCGCTCGAACACCAGGGTGAAGGGGCTCACGCCCACCTCGCGCAGGTCGGTCTTGATGAGGTTGGGGTCGGTGTAGGGCAGCAGCACGCCGATCACGCCCACGGCCAGCACATAGAACAGCAGGATGCGCCAGAACACCTGGCGCACCGCACGCGGGATGTTGCGCGCCGGGTCGACCGATTCACCGGCGGCCACGCCCACCAGCTCGGTGCCCTGGAACGAAAAGCCCGCGATCATCACCACCCCCAGCAGGGCCGGCATGCCACCCACAAAGGGCGCCTCGCCATGGGTCAGGTGGCTCAGCCCCGGGCTGGGCTGGCCACGGAACACGCCCAGGATCATCAGCAGGCCCAGCACCACAAAGCACAGCACGGTCAGCACCTTGATCAGGGCGAACCAGAACTCGGCCTCGCCAAAGCCGCGCACCGAGATCACATTGAGCGCAAACACCAGCAGCAGGAACAGCGCACTCCACCACACCCCCGGCACGGCCGGAAACCAGTACTGCATGACCAGTTGCGCCGCCACCAGCTCGACCGCCACCGTGACCGCCCAGTTGTACCAGTAGTTCCAGCCCAGGGCGAAGCCGAAGCCGGGGTCGACATACAGCGAGCCGTAGGTGGAGAACGAGCCCGCCACCGGCATGTAGGCGGCCAGCTCGGCCAGGCTGGTCATCAAAAAATACACCATGGCGCCGATCAGCACATAGGCCAGCAGCGCCCCACCGGGCCCGGCCCGCGACACCATGGCGCCCGAGGCCACAAAGAGGCCGGTGCCGATGGAGCCGCCGATGGCGATCATGCTGAGGTGGCGCGCCTGCAGCGAGCGCTTCAGACCCGGAGAGGGGGCCTCGGCGTGAGGGGGAGCAGCAGCGGGAGGTGGGGTCATGGCAGTGGGCGGCCTTGTGCCCCGGCTCGCCCGGCGGGCACGGTGCCGGGCCGGGGCGGGGGTCGCTGATTAAAAACGCCGCCACGGTGGCGCCGGGGCGGCCCGGGCGGGCCAATCCCCCCAGCGGTCCAATCGCACCGCCGAACGGCAATCAGTGGGTGGGCGGCAAGGCCTCGCTGAGGCGCGCGCGGTGGGCCATCACGGCCTCGCGCATGAAGGGGCGCAGGGCCTGCCCGGCCTCGGCATCGAGCTGCTGCAAAAACTGCGCGCGCATGCGCGGCTCCCAGAACTTGCGGATGTGTTCGGCGGCGCCGGCCAGGGCCTCGGCATGGTCGGGCATGGACTCGAAGAACTGGCCGATGCGATTGGCCATCTGGATCAGGTTCTGGGTGTGCAGATCGGTGCTCATGGCTCAGGCCTCAAGGATCACGCGCTGGGCATGGGTGTAGATGGAGAAATCATCGCCGCGGGCAAAGCCCAGCAGGCTCAGGCCGGCGGCTTGGGCGGTGTGCACGGCCAGTTCGGTCACGCCCGACACCGCTGCCAGCAAGGGCACGCCGGCGGCCGCCGCCTTTTGCGCCATCTCATGGCTGGCACGGCTGGTGACCACGATGAAGCCGCTGCCCGCCTGGGCCTGCAGCGGCTGGCCGGGGCGCAGCAGGGCCCCGATGAGCTTGTCGAGCGCGTTGTGCCGGCCCACGTCTTCGCGGGCCAGGTGCAACTGCCCCGAGGCGTCGCACCAGCCGGCGGCATGGGTGGCGCCGGTGGCACTCAGCAGGGGCTGGTGGGCCCGCAGCTGGCCCATGCCGCGGCTCAGGGCCTGGGGGCTGAAGCGGGCCGTGCCGCCCACCGGTTTGACCTGGCGCACGGCCTGGGCCAGGTTCTCGGCACCGCACAGGCCGCAGCCGGTGCGGCCCGCCAGGCTGCGCCGCTGGTCCTTGAAACGGGCAAAGCAGGCCGAGGCCACTTCGATGCGCAGCGTGAGGCCGGCCGGGCTGTCGTCGATGTCGATGCCGTACACCTGGTCGGCCCGGTCCACCAGGCCCTCGGTGAGCGAGAAGCCCAGCGCAAAGTCGGCCAGGTTGTCGGGGGTGGCCAGCATCACGGCATGCGACAGGCCGTTGTACTCGAGCGCCACGGGGCGCTCCTGGGCCACCTGGTCCTGGGCCTCGTGCCATTGGCCCTGGCGCCAGCGGCGCACCGGCACCGGGGTGCTGCCGTCGGGCTGGGGGGGCAGGTGGTCAGGCTTCATGGCGGCAGGGTCGACAGGGTCGGTCTCATTCGCCCTGGCTGGCGGCGTGCAGCAGTTCGAGCTGGGTTTCATGGAACTGAGCATAGCTGCGCTGCCAATCCGACTGGGGAACGGACTGCGGCTCAGGCTGGGTGTTGCCCTGGTCAGCGGCCTGGCGCACCGGCAGCACGTTCACCGCCGTCACCTTGTACTCGGGGCAGTTGGTGGCCCAGTCGCTGCTGTCGGTGGTGATCACATTGGCCCCCGACTCGGGGAAGTGGAAGGTGGTGTAGACCACCCCGGGCGCCACGCGCTCGGTGACGGTGGCGCGCAGCACGGTCTCGCCCGCGCGGCTCTGGATGCCCACCCAGTCGCCGTGGCGGATGCCGCGCTCCTCGGCGTCGTGCGGGTGGATCTCCAGCCGGTCTTCGTCGTGCCACTGGTTGTTGGCGGTGCGCCGGGTCTGGGCCCCCACGTTGTACTGCGACAGGATGCGGCCGGTGGTCAGCAGCAGGGGGTACTTGCGGGTCACCTTCTCGTCGGTGGGCACGTACTGGGTGATGATGAAACGCCCCTTGCCGCGCACAAACCGGTCCACATGCATGATGGCCGTGCCCGCCTCGTCGGTGCCGTCGTTGCAGGGCCATTGCACGCTGCCCAGGCGCTCGATCTTGTCGTAGCTGACGCCGGCAAAGCTGGGCGTGAGCGCGGCAATCTCGCGCATGATCTCTTCGGGGTGCGCGTAGTTCATGGGGTAGCCCAGGGCGTTGGCCAGCTTCTGGGTCACCTCCCAGTCGGCATAGCCAGCCTTGGGCGGCATCACCTTGCGCACCCGCGAGATGCGGCGCTCGGCATTGGTGAAGGTGCCGTCCTTTTCAAGGAAGGACGAGCCCGGCAGGAACACATGTGCGTACTGGGCGGTTTCGTTGAGGAAGATGTCCTGCACCACCACGCACTGCATGGCCTTGAGCGAGTCGATCACGTGCTGGGTGTTGGGGTCGCTCTGCACGATGTCCTCGCCCTCGCAGTACAGGCCCAGGAAGGTGCCTTGTTGCGCAGCCTCGAACATGTTCGGGATGCGCAGGCCCGGCTCGGGGTTGAGGGGCACCCCCCAGGCCGATTCGAACAGGCTGCGCGTGGTGCTGTCGCTGATGTGGCGGTAGCCCGGCAGCTCGTGCGGGAAGCTGCCCATGTCGCAGCTGCCCTGCACGTTGTTCTGGCCACGCAGCGGGTTCACGCCCACGCCTTCGCGCCCCACGTTGCCGGTGGCCATGGCCAGGTTGGCAATGCCCATCACCATGGTGGAGCCCTGTGCATGCTCGGTCACGCCCAGGCCGTAGTAGATGGCGGCATTGACCTGGCGATCGCTCTTGCGGCCTTCGCTGTTGCCGGTGGCATACAGGCGGGCGGCGGCCCGCAGTTCGGCCGCCGGCACGCCGCTCACGGCCTCCATGGCCTCGGGCGAGTTGTCGGGCCGGGCCACGAACTCGCGCCACTCGCGGAAGGACTTGTCGTCGCAGCGCTCGGCGATGTAGGCCTCGTCCAGCAGGCCCTCGGTGACGATCACGTGCGCCATGGCGCTGATCACGGCCACATTGGTGCCGGGGCGCAGCTGCAGGTGGTGGGCGGCACGGATGTGGGGCGACTTCACCAGGTCGATGCGGCGCGGGTCGATCACGATCAGCTGGGCGCCCTCGCGCAGGCGCTTCTTCATGCGCGAGCCGAACACCGGGTGGGCATCGGTGGGGTTGGCACCGATCACCAGGATCACGTCGGCCTTCTCGACCGACTTGAAGGTCTGGGTGCCGGCCGAGGTGCCGTAGGTCTGGCCCAGGCCATAGCCGGTGGGCGAATGGCAGACCCGGGCGCAGGTGTCGACGTTGTTGTTGCCGAAGGCCGCACGGATCAGCTTCTGCACCAGGTAGGTCTCTTCGTTGGTGCAGCGCGAAGAGGTGATGCCGCCAATCGAATCACGCCCGTGTTCGGCCTGGATGCGGCGGAACTCGCTGGCCGCGTAGCCGATGGCCTCGTCCCAGCTGACCTCCTGCCAGGGGTCGTCGATGCTCTTGCGGATCATGGGCGTGGTGATGCGGTCCTTGTGGGTGGCATAGCCCCAGGCAAAGCGGCCCTTGACGCAGGCGTGGCCCTCGTTGGCCTGGCCGTCCTTCCAGGGCACCATGCGCACCACTTCGTTGCCCTTCATCTCGGCCTTGAAGCCGCAGCCCACGCCGCAGTAGGCGCAGGTGGTGATGGTGCTGTGCTCGGGCTGACCCAGCTGGATGATGGATTTCTCTTGCAGCGTGGCGGTGGGGCAGGCTTCGACACAGGCGCCGCAGCTCACGCACTCGGACTCCATGAACGACTGCCCCTGGCCCGGCGAGACGCGCGACTCGAAGCCCCGGCCCTGGATGGTCAGCGCAAACGTGCCCTGGGTCTCCTCGCAGGCGCGCACGCAGCGGTTGCAGACGATGCACTTGCTGGCGTCGTAGCTGAAATAAGGGTTGGAGTCGTCCACCACGGGCTTGCTGTCGCCACGGAAGTGGTTGGCGCCGTCCAGGCCGTAGCGCACCTCGCGCAGACCGGTCACGCCGGCCATGTCCTGCAGCTCGCAGTTGCCATTGGCCGAGCAGGTCAGGCAGTCCAGCGGGTGGTCGGAGATGTACAGCTCCATCACGCCCTTGCGCAGCTCCTGCAGGCGCGGGCTCTGGGTGCGCACCTTCATGCCGGCCTCGGCCGGTGTGGTGCACGAGGCCGGGAAGCCCTTGCGGCCCTCCACCTCGACCAGGCACAGCCGGCACGAGCCGAAGGGCTCCAGGCTGTCGGTGGCGCACAGCTTGGGCACGCGCACCCCGGCGTCCACCGCGGCCCGCATCAGCGAGGTGCCTTCGGGCACCGAGACGGCGACACCGTCGATCTCGAGGGTGACTTCGCGCTCCGACACCCGCAGTGGGGTGCCGTGATCGGTTTCTTTCAGATGAGCCAGCATGTTGAACTCCTCAGGCGGCTTGGGTAGCTTGGGTGACGGGCACGTCAGGCACGGCGAGTCCGAAGTCCTGCGGGTAGTGGTTCAGTGCCGACAGCACCGGGTACGGGGTCATGCCCCCCATGGCGCACAGCGAGCCGTGCAGCATGGTGTCGCACAGATCGCGCAGCAGCTTGACCTGCTGCGGCTGTTGCGGGCCGCCGGCGGTGATGCGATCGATCACCTCGACACCCCGGGTCGAGCCGATGCGGCACGGCGTGCACTTGCCACACGATTCGAGGGCACAGAAATCCATCGCATAGCGGGCCAGACGGGCCAGGTTGGCCGTGTCGTCGTGCACCACGATGCCGCCGTGCCCCACCACGCCGCCAAAGGCCGCATAGGCTTCGTAGTCCAGCGGCACATCCCATTTGTCTTCGGGCACGTAGGCGCCCAGCGGGCCACCGACCTGGATGGCCTTGATGGGCCGGCCCGAGGCCGTGCCGCCACCAAAGCCATAGACCAGTTCGCGCAGCGTCAGGCCGAAGGCTTTCTCGACCAGGCCGCCGTGGCGGATGTTGCCGGCCAGTTGGAACGGCAGCGTGCCGTGCGAACGGCCCACGCCGTAGTCGCGGTAGAACTGCGCCCCGCGCGCCAGGATGATGGGGGCCGAGGCGAAGGTGATCACGTTGTTGATCACCGTGGGCTGGCCGAACAGGCCCTTCAGAGCGGGCAGCGGGGGCTTGGCCCGCACGATGCCGCGCCGGCCCTCCAGGCTTTCGAGCAGGGCGGTTTCCTCGCCGCACACATAGGCGCCGGCGCCCATGCGCACATGCAGGTGAAAGGCGTGCCCGCTGCCCAGCACCGAGTCGCCGATGAAGCCGGCGGCCTTGGCCCGCGCCAGCGCCTCGTTCAGCGTGGCCACGGCATGCGGGTACTCGGAGCGCACATAGATGTAGCCCTGGGTGGCCCCCACGGCCAGGGCGGCAATGGTCATGCCCTCGATCAGCACATAGGGGTCGCCCTCCATGGTCATGCGGTCCGAGTAGGTGCCCGAGTCGCCCTCGTCGGCATTGCAGACGATGTACTTCTGCGCGGCCCGGGCATGGGCCACGGTCTTCCACTTGATGCCGGCCGGGAAGGCCGCCCCGCCGCGCCCGCGCAGGCCCGAGTGGGTCAGCTCGTGGACGATGCCGGCGCTGTCCATCGCCAGGGCGCGGCGCAGGCCGGCCCAGCCCTCATGGGCCTCGTAGTCGGCCAGGCTCAGCGGGTCGGTCACGCCCATGCGGCGGAAGGTGAGGCGCTCTTGCAGTGCCAGGTACGGAATCTGTTCGGTGACGCCCTGGCGCAGCGCGTGCTCACCGCCCTGCAGCAGGCCGGCGGCCAGCAGGCCGGGCACGTCTTCGGGGTTGACCGGGCCGTAGGCCACGCGGCCGGCGGGGGTCTGCACCTCCACCAGCGGCTCCAGCCAGAACAGGCCGCGCGAGCCATTGCGCACCAGCTCGATGGCATCGCCGGCTGCGGCCTGCAGGGCCTGGGCCACCTCGTCGGCCCCCACGGCCAGGGCGGCGGAATCGCGCGGCACGAAAACACGGATCTTGTTGCTCATGGCTCAGGCCTCCTGGGTTTGCAAGGGGGCCACCAGGTGGTCGAAACGCTGCAGGCTGACCCGGGCATGCACCCGCTCATCCACCGCGATGGCGGGGGACGAGGCACACAGGCCCAGGCAGTACACGGGCAGCAGGGTGACGCTGGCGTCGGCGTTGGTGGCGCCGTGATCGCTGTCGGCGCAGCCCAGGCGGCTGCAGGCATGGGCCCACAAGGCCTCGGCACCGCGCGACTGGCAGGACTCGGCCCGGCACACCTGCACCACATGGCGCCCGGGCGGGCTGCTGCGGAAGTGGTGGTAGTAGCTGATCACCCCATGCACCTCGGCCCGCGACAGGTTGAGCGCCTCGGCCACCAGGGGCACGCCGGCCTCCGGCACGTAGCCCAGGCGGTCTTGCAGCGCGTGCAGGATGGGCAGCAGGGCGCCGGGCAGGTGGGCCAGTTCGTCCAGCGCCTGCTGCACGGCTTGCAAGACTGCTTTGGGTGCGGCAGTCGGTTCGGCGGCGTCCGGCGGCGCAGCGGAATCTGAGGCGTGGGGGGTGCTCATGGGGTCCTCTTCTTGTCTTGTATCGATGGTTTGGGTGTCAACCAAACAGCTTGAGCACGCTCAGCAGGGTGCGGTAAGCGCCCCAGGCCAGCGGAATGCCCACGGCCGCCCAGGCCAGGGCCACCACGGCGGGGCTCACGCTGTCGGGGCGCCCGTTGCTGGTGCCGGTGCTGTTGACCGCGGCCGCCTTCTCGTGCGCCAGGCGCTTCTCCTGGGCCAGCTCGGCGTCGCTCATAAACCATTTGTCGGCCACGGGGCGCACCAGCAGGTTGCAGATCAGGCCGATCACCAGCATGCCGACCAGGATGTACATGGTCTGGTTGTAGACCTGCTCGCGGGCGATGCCCAGGCTCAGCTGGTACTCACGCATGTAGTTCACCACCACCGGGCCCAGGATGCCGGCCGTGGCCCAGGCCGTCAGCAGGCGACCATGGATGGCGCCGACAAACTGGGTGCCGAACAGGTCGGCCAGGTAGGCCGGCACGGTGGCAAAGCCGCCGCCGTACATGCTCAGGATGATGCAGAAGGCCCCGACGAACAGCACGGTGCTGCCCGCGGCGGCACTGCCCGGCACGCCAAAGTACAGCACCCCGCCGAGCACGAAGAACACCACATAGGTCATCTTGCGGCCCAGCTTGTCGGACAGGCTGGCCCAGAAAAAGCGCCCCCCGATGTTGAACAGGCTGAGCAGCGCGGTGAAGCCTGCCGCCACACCCGCAATCGCGGCCAGTTGGGCCTTGTCAAGCTCACCGTATTTGGCCGCCACACCGATCAGCGAGCCGCCAAACACCTCCTGCAGCATGGGGGAGGCCATGCCGATCACGCCGATACCGGCGCTCACGTTCATGCACAGCACCATCCACACCAGCCAGAACTGGGGGATCTTGAAGGCGTTCTTCACATGCACATGGCGCTGCGTGATCATGGTGTTGGAGGCATGGATGGCCGGCGGCGTCCAGCCCTCGGGCTGCCAGCCGGTGGCAGGCACGCGGTAGCCCAGGGCGCCCGCCATCATGAAGACGAAATAGATCAGCGCCATCACGATGAAGGTGGGCATCACGCCCACGCTCTCGGGGCTGGCAAACACCTTCATCAGGTCGGCCGCCAGCGGCGAGCCGATCATGGCGCCGCCGCCGAAACCCATGATGGCCATGCCGGTGGCCATGCCGCGCCGGTCCGGGAACCACTTGATCAGCGTGGACACGGGCGAGATGTAGCCCAGCCCCAGCCCGATGCCCCCGATCACGCCCGAACCGAGCAGCATCATCCAGAACTGGTGCAGGTGGATGCCCAGGGCCGAGAACAGCATGCCGCCACACCAGCACAGGGCCGACACCACGCCGGCCTTGCGCGGGCCGGCGCGCTCCAGCCAGCCGCCCCACAGCGCGGCCGAACAGCCCAGGAAGACAAAGAACAGCGTGTACATCCAACCCAGGGTCGAGATCTTCCAGTCGCAGCTGGTGGTGAACATCTCGGCAAAAAAGCCCACCTCGGGGCCGCATTTCACGCTCTCCTTGATGCCCAAGGCCTTGGACAGCGGTAGCCAGAACACCGAAAAGCCATAGGCCATGCCGATGCAGAGGTGGATCGCGAGCGCCGCCGGCGGCACCAGCCACCGGTTGAAGCCGGGCCCGGCAATGATGCGTTCCTTGTCGAGAAAACCTGCCATGTGTCTGTCTCCATTATTGGGGTGAGGAAGAGAAGGTTGTTTGTTTCCCGCCTCGGCGCCGCTCAGGTCGTGGCCCGGCGTTGCGCTGGGCCGCAGTGTCTGGGCAGGGGGGCGGTAGGGTCAAATTGAATCGGGACATGCCTTGATTCAAAGATTGAATCAAGGCGTGCCGGACGCCGATGACCAGGGCGATGCGCGTACGGACTCGCCATGGGCGGTGTCATTGACGCTTGATTTCGCGGTTGTT
>Ga0209913_1000394_pt1 | contig 38374 bp, 32 predicted proteins | sample PersoiDNA2013203_FD_185805 | JGI IMG/M metagenome (GOLD analysis project Ga0209913, IMG submission 185805) | Permafrost soil microbial communities from the Arctic, to analyse light accelerated degradation of dissolved organic matter (DOM) -... | ecosystem: Environmental > Terrestrial > Soil >...
AGGACAGCAATGAGGATAGTAATCAGGGTAACACTAAGCTAAAGCGATCTAATTACACCCACTGCATCATGCTATTGGCAGCCGCTTGCAATGCTGGAAGGCATTTGCCGGCGGCTTCTGCTTTTGAACAGCTACTAATCATCATCGAAATACTCAATGCGCCGACTAAGTTGCCACGGCGGTTTTTAAGCGGTACTGAAATGCCGCGCAAACCGATTTCAAATTGATTCTCTGTCATTCCAAAACCCTGTTCACGGATCGTACATATTTCAGCGAACAAGGTGTCTTTATCGGTGATGGTCAAATGGGTATAGGCGACCAGTTCAATCCGTTCCAGATAACTGTGTAATTCTGCCTCTGGCAGCGCCGCTAATAAAACGCGTCCGGCGGTCGACGTATAGGCAGGCAAACGCGTACCTGGTTCAAAGCCCGTGGTCAACACGCGCGGCGCATTGACGCGACTCACATACACCACATCATCACCTTCCAACACAGAGTAATTACTCGACTCCTGTAACTGCAAAGTAAGACGCTGTAGAAACGGGACGATAGCGCGTGGCAGACGTGCGGAATTGATATACGAACGCCCGAGATTAAGTACCTTAGGCGTGAGCCAGAAATACTTTCCATCGGTTGCTGCCAGCCCGATGTGTACCAGTGTCAAAAGATAACGGCGTGCGGCGCTGCGGCTGATATTTATTTTCTCAGAAAGCTCGCTGGCGGTCAGGCGAGCCGTGTCGTCATTGAATGCGGTGATGGCATTAATGCCTGTGATTAATCCGTCAATTAAATCGCGTTTCGCAACTTCTACGTCGCTTAATTCTTGCCGTTTCATCCTTAACTTTCTTGTGATTCGCGCGATAATCGCGCAGCTTGAGCGATTGTCGCAGTAAACGCGATTTTCAGGGCTATTTTTTGCGCATCGTCTTTTTTACACTACATGGATAGCAACATCTCTGAAAGCATGTAATGAGTGTACAAGAATATTTGCCTGAACCGAATAATCCACTGGGCATTGATGGCATCGAATTTATCGAATATGCAACTGCCCGGCCATTGGTGTTTGGTGCGTTGTTAGAACAGATGGGTTTTGTAGCAACCGCGCGTCATCGTTCTCGCGAAGTGACCTTATATCGTCAGGGCAGCATGAATATCATCGTCAATGCTGATCCTACTGCATTGCCGCCATCGGTACCAGATACACAATCAACGAGTATCAGCGCCATCGCGCTACGCGTACGCGATGCAGATCTAGCCTATCGTCATGCCATTGACATGGGCGCCTGGAGCATCCAAACACGGGCTGGTGTGATGGAACTAAATATTCCTGGCGTTCATGGCGCTGGCGATTCGATTTTATATTTTGTTGATCGTGTACGTGATTTTTCTATCTACGACGTCGACTTCAAACCCATCCCTGGCGTACCTCAATATCCTCCTGCAATTGCTGGTATGCATTTCTTTGGTGTGGTGCAGGCGATAGGACGCGACCGCTCACCAGAATGGATCGATTTTTACCAGCAGCTGATGGATTTTCGGCCTTTGCCGGAGGGGCATTTTTTTGGCGTATTACCAAAAGGCTTATTGCTGGAAAGCCCTTGTCATTCTTTCTATCTGCAATTGATCGAGCCGCCAGAAGGTGCTGCTGGTTTGCAATGGGACGAACAATTGATACGTATCGGTATTGGTGCGCCTGACGTGTTGCAAGCGGTGAACGAATTAAAACAAAGAGGCATCGTGTTTGTCGATAGAGCGGGTGCTCCGTCGAGCGAGAAAGGTGCGTTGACCCAACTTTACAAGGGCGGTATCAGTTTTGAGCTGGTGATCAGCCGTCCGGAGCACACAGCATGATCGAAATTTCTGGAACCACACGTATATTTTTTGTTATTGGTTGGCCGGTAGAACAAGTGAAAGCGCCAGTCTTATTTAACACGTATTTCAAGCAGCATAATATCGATGCCCGTGTCATCCCGCTCAAAGTCGCGCCGGAGGCGTACACCGCGACGGTACGCACACTCATGGCGATTGAAAATGTAGGCGGTATCTTCGTGTCGATTCCGCATAAGCCCATGACAGTACACAGCGTTGATGAGGTTACGCCAAGGGCTGCTTTGGCATCTGCATGTAATGCTGTTTATAAAAATGCTGACGGACAACTCATCGGTGATTTGATTGATGGCGAAGGTTTTGTACGTGCGCTTGATCGTACCTGTGCGATTGCACCGTTTGACTGGATCAACTCACGTGCGCTGGTTGTAGGCAGCGGCGGCGTTGGTTGTGCCATCGCGACCGCGTTAGCGACGCGCGGTATTGGCGAAGTCGCCTTGTATGACACCCGAATCGAGCAAGCGCAATCGTTGCGTCAACGCCTGCAAGAAGCGTATCGAGAAATAAAAATCAGCATTGCTGACCCGCATGCGCAAGGCTACGACTTGATTGTGAACTCCACGCCGTTGGGGATGCATGCAGAAGATCCATTACCACTTGATCTGACTGGCTTATCGTCAAATTGCATCGTCGCTGATTGCGGTATGAAAATTGAGATGACCCGCTTGTTGACGCTAGCAGAGCAACGAGGTTGCCGGATTCAGAAAGGACGTGAAATGCTGATTGAGCAAGCGCCTTTATACCTAGAGCTGTTTGGTTGGCCGGGCGTCTCTTCTGAGCAATTTAGAGCCTTGGGAGCGCTATGAATCTGAGTAACTTCGGCATGGACAGCATTACACTGGCCGGCCCTTTGGAATCGAAATTAGCCGCCTCTAAAGCGGTTGGTTTTTCGCAAATTATGTTGTGGGCGAAAGATCTCGCCTCGCATCCTGGCGGCTTGAGCGAGGCAGTCCGTGTGGTACGTGCCAGCGGCGTACGCGTGACCGGGATTCAGGTGATGCGTGATTATGAAGGGCTCACTGGACCATTGCACGAATACAAACTCGATATTGCCAAGAATATGCTGCAGGTTTGTCAGGCGGTCGGTGCGCCATTGCTGATGGTGTGTTCTAGCACCTCTAGCCATGCAAGTGGGGATATGCCTTTGATCGCGCGTCAGCTCGCTAAATTAGCGACGCTCGCTGTGCCGTTGGGTGTGAAGGTCGGTTTTGAAGCCCTCTCATGGGGGCGTCATATTAACCAATATGAACAGTCCTGGGCCGCCGTTGAAATGGCAGATCATTCGAATTTAGGGGTAGTGATCGACAGTTTTCATATGCTCGCCAACCGCGCAAATTTAGAAAACTTGGAAGACATCCCAAGTCATAAAATCGCGATGGTGCAGCTATCTGATTTTATGTGGCGTGACATCCGCAGTGCGGAAGAACGGTTAGAAACAGCGCGTCATCTGCGTGTCTTTCCTGGTGAAGGAATTCACTCAAGTGAACTCAGTGAGTTGTTGCGTAGACTGGATAAAAATGGCTATCGCGGTGATTTTAGTTTTGAAGTCTTTAATGATGACTACTTGCAATTATCACCTGAGATTGTCGCGCGGCGTGCGCATGCCGCCGCCAAATGGGTGACCGATCAGGTATTGCGTCGTAGTCTGAACATGCGCTTGCCTGTTCCTGGTCATCCGATGATGGCTTGATTGAATCAGGAATAAGACAAATCATGAAAACCGTTTTAATCCTCAATGGTCCCAACCTGAATTTACTCGGTCAGCGTGAGCCAGCAACGTATGGCCTACAAACGCTCGACGATGTACGTCAGTTGTGTGAGCATTCTTGTGATCAGCATCAGTTGCGCGCTGATTTTCGCCAGTCTAACCATGAAGGTGTACTGATCGACTGGATACATGAAGCGGGCGCTGCGCAAGCTGCTGGTCAGGTTGCTGGGGTCATTCTTAACGCTGGTGCTTATACCCATACGTCAATCGCTATTGCAGATGCCATCAAAGGTGCTCAGTTACGCGTCATCGAATTACATATTTCTAATGTCCACGCGCGTGAGAGCTTTCGCCATCAGTCCTATATATCGGCGGTCGCTGCTGGTGTGATGTTTGGTTTTGGCACGCAGGGGTATGTGCTGGCCATTGCTGCGATGGCGCACTTGACTCAATGCGACCAAAGAATATGAAAAATACTACCGCATCAGCGAACCTGATCAGCCTGTTACTGATGCTCTTGCTCGCCTCGCAGGTAGTGGCGACGGATATGTATTTGCCGGCATTGCCGCAAATTGCCAACGATCTTTCTAGCTCGATCGGACAAGTACAGTGGACGTTAACTGCCTACATTATTTCGTTCGGTTTTATGCAGTTGGTGGCCGGTACAATTTCAGATCGTTATGGCAGGCGTCGTACCTTGTTATGGGGACTAGCGATCTATACCTTGGCGGGCATTCTCGGTGCTGCTGCGACTAGTTTGCCTTTTCTATTACTCAGTCGTGTGGTGCAGGGGGCAGCAACTGCCGCAGCTGTTATCAGTGCCCGAGCAATTATCCGTGATCAGTACAGTGGTGCCGCGGGATTAGGCATCATGGCGCGCAGCATGACGGGAATGAGTGTGATTGGTGTGTTAGCACCGGTGTTTGGTGGACTAGTTACTGAATACGTCGGATGGCATATCACGATGGCAATGATTGCTGTCTTTGGTGTGCTGACGTGGTGCACTGTATTTTTTTATTTTACTGAAAATCATGCCGTAAAAGAACAAGATATATCGGTGACGGCGATGCATTTTATGACGCATCAAAAATTTCTATTTTCCTCATTACTTGCGGGATTCAGTTACAGCGGTGCGATTGCCTTTCTGATGTTGTCACCGTTTGTTTTTATTGGTGAATTCGGTATGTCACGGGTGGCTTATGGCGTATTGCCTGCACTCTGTTCTCTGGCATTTTTAGCGGGTACCTTGGTATGTCGCAAGACCTTGACGGTATGGCAGGTTCCTCATGTCGTTAAATTGGGTGCCAGTTTATCGTTGATTGGTGGCGTTAGCGAATTCTTGCTCTGGCATTTCGGCTATCACACGGTGTTGGCAATGGTTATACCTCAATGCATCTATATGTTGGGTCATGGTTTTCATCAGCCGTGCGGACAAGGTGGTGCGGTCGCGCCATTTCCCGATTGCGCAGGCCGCGCCGCTGCTTGGTCAGGCTTCTTAATTACCGCCACCGCTTTTGTCGTTGGCCAATTGATTTCTCATAGTGCAGTTAAAGCGTCGGAGACGTTAGTGTTGACCATGCTAAGTCTTGCCATTCTGCTCGTAACCTTATCCTGGTTTGCGATCCCACGTGCTTATTCTGAACGTACATTGAAATTTGTATGAGGTAAGAAGGCCCCTCACTTCTTCTGCACTTTGAGGGGGAAATGATAGAGACAACGTCATCTGTCAATCACTATTAAAATTAATTTATTGGAGATAACCATGAACAAAAAAATAATAGCAGCTGCAGCGATTGCTGCATGCTCTTCTGTTTCTCAGGCTCAAAGCAATGTCACAATTTATGGCGACATTGATCAATATATTGGCTATATCAGCAGCAGTAGCGGTAAGAACGTCATTGGCCTCAATGATGGCAGCATTTTGCGAAGCCGTTTGGGATTTCGCGGAACAGAAGAATTAGGTCATGGTTATCAAGTCAAATACACGCTTGAGCAAGGATTGAATGCTGGTACTGGTGCGTCAGCAGATTCGAATCATTTATTCGATCGTCAGGCGTGGGTAGGGATAAGTACGCCAGTCGGTGAGTTCCGTCTTGGACGCCAAAATACTGAAATATTTTATATTGGTGGCGCTATTGACTACACTGACCGCACAACGTTCGGATCTGTTATCAACACGTTCGGCGTACCTTCTCGCTATGATAATGACATCTCATACAAGAGCCCACGTATTGCCGGGTTTCAGGGAGTTGCACATTATGCGTTGGGCGAACAAGCGGGAGGTGGTTTGAGTCAAGGTGCAGTGGTCCAGCTTGCATTAGATTATACCAATGGTCCGTATCGTGCTGGTTATGCTGGGTTGTCGGCAAAGCCGGCGCCAACAGGCACAGTGCAGGAAAAGATTGTTTATCATAACTTGTATGCTGACTATGAATATGGTTCAGGGAAAGTCTATGTAGCTTATGTAAGAAGTAATAACATCACATCCAATGCGAATGGTCTGACTGCGGGTACTATCCTTAGCAATATCGCTAATCCAAATAATCTGGTGGCTGGTACTGATAAAAATGCCTACCGCTATTTTAATATCTACCAATTATCTGCAGATTACCGCATCAGTTCGCAGGTGCGTGTTGGTGCTTTGTATGGCGTCATTAAAGATACTTCTGACACCAGTGCAGGTGCTAAAGGTGGCAACATTGGCGTGTTCTACGATCTCTCCAAAAGAACGATTTTGTATTCGTTCGCTAGTGTGTTGACTAACCAGTCCAATGCTGGCTTCCGCTTTAGTGGTTCTGCTGGTCCAACCGCGAATCTAGCCGGCGCAGATGTGAATGGCCAACGACTGAGTGGCGTACAAGCCGGTGTAGTTCACAAGTTTTAAACATTTACCTGATAGTTCAGTAGCACAAAGGTTTGTGCTACTGGTGCTCGTACTTCCTATTTTTTTGAGAATCCACCATGTCACTATCATCTACGAATAGTCGCTCATCAACCAATGCTTCACGGAAAGCTGCACTCGCCAGTTGGATAGGTAGCGCAGTTGAATATTATGATTTTTTTATTTACGGCACTGCAGCAGCTTTAGTTTTCGGGAAAATATTTTTTCCTTCTTTTGATCCTGCAACGGCAACGATTGCAGCGTTTGCCACCTTTGGTGTTGGCTATGTAACCCGTCCTATTGGTGCTGTTATTCTTGGCCATGTCGGTGACATTTATGGCCGCAAACGGGTACTGACATTTACCTTACTGTTGATGGGCACGTCGACATTTTTAGTCGGTTTGTTACCAACGTACAGTCAGATTGGTATTGCTGCCCCAATTATGTTAGTGGTACTTCGCATGCTGCAAGGTTTGTCTGCTGCCGGAGAACAAGCGGGTGCAAATTCAATGACGCTGGAACACGCGCCAGCACATCGACGTGCATTTTTCACTAGTTTTACACTGAGCGGTACACAGGCCGGATTGATTTTGGCCACCTTAGTATTTCTGCCTATTTCTGCTTTACCGGAAGATCAATTATTGTCCTGGGGATGGCGCATTCCTTTCTTCTTGAGTGCGGTTGTGGTTGCCGTTGGTATGTGGGTGCGCAGAACTTTGCCTGAAACGCCGGCGTTTAAAGACGGGGATAGAAAATCCCAAAAAGCGCCTGTGACAATGCTGTTTACTAGTAATAAAGCGAATGTCATACGTGTGATTTTTGCAGCATTGGTATCGGTTGTCAGTACGATTTTTAGTGTGTTCACGTTGTCATATGCTGTCAATACGATGCATATTCCACGCTCAACAATGCTGACTGTTCTGGTTCTTGCCAATGTGGTCGCGCTCGCTGCGATTCCAGCCTTTGCTGCACTGTCTGATCGAATTGGCAGAAAGCCGGTATTCATTTTTGGTGCAATTGGATCTGCAGCACTGATATGGCCGTATATGTGGGCGATCAGCGAAGTCAATATTCCTTTGATCTTTACGTTTGGTTTGCTCTTGTCCGGTGTAGTGTACAGTGCAGCAAATGGTGTATGGCCATCGCTGTATGGTGAGATGTTTGGTACACGAGTCCGTTTGTCAGGCATGGCGATTGGTACTCAGATTGGCTTTGCACTCGGCGGCTTTGCACCAACGATCAGTGCCTCTATTTTGCAATCTGGTCCAAGTGGCTGGATGCCCGTTGCTGCATTTGTGACACTGACAGCGCTGATCTCAGCAACTTCAGTCGCTACTTGTCGCGAAACTTATAAAGTATCCATGGATGAGTTAGGATAACTTTCATTTTCTGCGGATATTTTCTGTGGCGATTACTGATCGTTGGGAATAAAATTACCTGCTTCTCATCTTATTCGGGTGGGGACTGCAATCAACACACAATCCAATAAAACATGCCAGCGTAGTCGCTGGCATGTTTTTCATAACGCTACGTCGTCGCTGACGCTTTACCTTACAGTGGTGAGCGCCAAGCGTCTAGCATCATTAACCACAAGCTCCTACATAACCACAAGAAACACAACGGCTGCAGCCATCTATTTTTTGTAGTGCGTGGGCGCCACAATCCGGACATTTTTTGCCAGTAGGGATGTAGCTGATAGGGGCGCTGTCGGCTTCGTAGGCGAGGTCATCGAGGCCGTATTGTTGCATACGGGCTTTGAATTTCTCTGCCAGAACGTGGACCGGAATCTGATTGCCAGAAGCATCGAGATAGCCGCGTTTCATCAAGATTCGTTGCAGAGAATAACCAATCGCTGCGACTTCAGATTCGTGGAACAGTGGTGCCTGGGTGCCATCATCTTTGGTGAGCGTACCGCAGCGAACGGTGCCTTTATCCCAAACCACTTCACGCATGTCAGCCAGTGCTTTGGCAATCGATCCACCGGAGCGAGCAGCCATCGACAGCAGACGCATACTGGCAGAAATCCATTGCTGGCCATCGTTCTTTTGACCTGCTGGCATGAAGAACTCAAATGGACGTTCTATCGTCACGTGTTCGCCACCGACTATGCCTTGTACGTGAATAAAGCTCACGGTCAGGTAGACGGTTTTTTTACCTTCGTAGGTCATGTACTGGATTTTCGACGTCACGGATTCGAGATCGCCAAATGGGCGGCCATCAAATTGCTTACGCAGTAAGTCTTCGTCTGGCATCGTTTTGGCTTCTGGTGCCTCCTCAGGGGTACTGGACGCGACGGATAATACGCTGCCTAGAATACTATTCGGACGATATGTCGCCAGGCCTTTGAGGCCAGCGCGCCAAGCGTCCATATACAGATTCTGGAAGTCGGCGTAAGGATAGTCAGCCGGTACGTTGACCGTTTTAGAAATCGCTGAATCAATATACGGCTGCACGACTTGCAGCATCTTCATGTGATCGCTGGCAGACATGTTCAGTGCCGTGACAAACTGCGATGGCAGTTTGCTGTCATCAGAAACATCATTGCCCATGGAGCGGTATAGGCGCCATGCATGGTCAGCTACTTCATAGATACGGGCATCGCCAACGGCCATGCGTTTCTTACGGTTGTACACCCATGAAAATGCGGGTTCGATACCGTTAGAAGCGTTATCTGCAAATGCTAAGGTAATGGTGCCGGTTGGTGCAATCGACAGTAAGTGTGAGTTGCGCAGACCATTTTTCTTGATCAGCGCGCGGACTTGTTTTGGCAACCGTTGTGCGAAACTACCAGCGAGGTAATCCTTGCTGTTAAACAGGGGGAACGCGCCTTTTTCTTTTGCTAATTCAGCCGATGCAACGTAAGACGCATCACGCATGGTTTCGGATACCTGACGTGCAAATTCACGACCTTCTTCGGAGTCATACCGGATACCCAGCATCACGAGCGCGCTACCCAGACCCAAGAAGCCCAAGCCCACGCGGCGTTTGGACATCGCTTCGGCCTGTTGTTGCGTCAATGGCCAAGCGGTTGCATCAAGCACGTTATCGAGCATCCGTGTTGCAACGGTAACGACTTCTTGGAATGCTGTGAAATCAAAATGGCTGACGTCACTGAATGGCTTGTTGATAAAGCGAGTCAAATTGACTGAGCCGAGGCAACAGCAACCGTAATCTGGCAAAGGTTGTTCTGCGCAAGGATTGGTCGCTTCAATTTTTTCGCAGTAGTACAAATTGTTTTCTGCGTTCATGCGTGACAAGAACAAAATGCCTGGTTCTGCATGATCGTAGGTGGACTTCATGACGACGTCCCACAGATCGCGTGCGCGGACGGTTTCGTATACCCAGATGCCGTCTTCACGTTGATACGCGCCGTTGGCTTTTTTGTCTTCGCTTGGTTCTGCTTTGTGGACCAGACAGAAATCAACATCATTCGCGACGGCGTGCATGAACTCGTCAGTGACGCCGATCGAAATATTGAAGTTGGTTAAACCACCTTCGTCTTTAGAACGGATGAATTCCAGAATGTCAGGATGATCGCCACGCAAAACGCCCATCTGCGCACCACGGCGCGCGCCTGCGGACTCGACAGTTGAACAAGAGGCGTTGAACACTTGCATGAATGATACTGGACCCGATGCACGTGAACGTGTGCCACGCACCAATGCATCTTTTGGGCGGATGCTGGAGAAATCGTAACCAACTCCACCACCACGGCGCATGGTTTCTGCGGCGTCTGCTAAGGCGGCGTAAATACCTGGCTTGCCATCAGTTGGGCTGGAAACAGAGTCACCGACTGGTTGCACGAAGCAATTGATCAGGGTCGCATGCAAATCCATGCCTGCCGCTGAATTAATACGACCAGCTGGGACAAAGCCATTCTTTTGTGCCCACAAGAATTTTTCTTCGTAGTAAGCCTGGGTATCTGCTTGCTCGACGCTGGCTAAGGCCTTGGCGACACGTGCCTGCACATCGTGGATGCTGGCCTCATTACCTTTAGCGTATTTTTCTAGCAAGACATCGAGGGATATTTCTTGAGGAGCCATGTCAGTGATTCCTAGGATTTTTTCGTTGGCGTTCATGTTGTGCTTAAGTTGTACTTTATGTAATCAGAGAGAGTCGTTCGTCTGGTGATGTCGCCGGTCATGATCATTTCAGGTGAACTGCGTACCTGACCGTATCAGTATAGACGGCGAAGACCTAGGCGCCTTGACTCTCATCAAGATGCCTAGATCAGGGGGAATTCTTGTACTTTATTAAACTATTTCACTCAGTATTGATCCGTTGCTTTTGATGCGTAGCTGATGCTGCGGCTCAAGGTAGTTGCTTATCATTGAGTGCAGCATGGATAAAGGCCGGGTTTAGTGGATGAAAGGTTTCAATATGTCCATCGTTCTGGACGTGGCCCCCTGGTGTTGCAGAAAGAAGGCATGAGCGCTGCTGCCCATCTGCTGGCGTTTTTTGTCGTCACCCACTAAAGCCAGTGCTTCCCGTAGCATACTACGTGCGCCATCAACGCGCACAGCGGCATGAGCAGCGATTGCCTGATCGGTAATTTCTGAAAAATTGAAGGTATGCAATCCGGTTAATACGGGTTTGCCCATCGCACAAGCCTCAATCAGATTATGGCCACCCAGTGGTACCAGACTACCACCGACAAATGCGACATCTGCCATGGCGTAATACATATACATTTCGCCCATGCTATCTCCTAGCACCAACTGTACTTTCTCGGAAATTGGGGTGACGAGATTGTGATCAAATGCAGAGCGTCTCACGTAGGCAATACCGCGCGCTTCGATCATTTGTGCTACCTCATCAAAGCGTTGCGGATGGCGCGGCGTGATCATCAGTAGCGGTGGCTGCTCCAGTAGGGGAAATTGCTCCAGAAAAGCGTCGAGAATCAATTCTTCTTCGCCATCTCTGGTACTGGCACACAAAATAACGGCACGATCTCCAAGACTGCGCCGCAGCGCGGCACCGCGCTCCGCCATAACGATTGGCGGTGTGACGTCAAACTTGATGTTGCCAGTAATGATGGGATGGCTGATGCCTAATTCTTTTAAACGCTCGGCATCCGGATTGGATTGTGCTGCAACGGCGCTGATGGCGTGTGCTGCAGGTAAAATCAGTGACGCCATGCGTTGTGCTTTTCTGAGCGATTTGGCTGATAAGCGGCCATTGACGAGCGTGACTGGAATATGATGTTGTTGACATTGCGCAATCAGATTTGGCCAGACTTCTGTTTCAATTAGGATGCATAACTGTGGTGAATAATGCATCAAAAAGCGGCGTATCATCCAATTGATGTCATAGGGTAAATACGATTGTCGTAGGCGGTTTTGCACATCTGCAAATAGTTTGCCGCCGGTTTCGCGTCCGGTGGCGGTCATGTGCGTGAGCAACAGTTGATGCTGTGGGTAGGTTGCTAATAAGGCACGGATCAGTGGCTCGGCAGCGCGTGTTTCTCCGGCAGAGACAGCATGTACCCAGATCGTTGGCGTGCTGTCGTAGCGTGAGTAAAAGCCCAGACGCTCAGCGATATGCTGTCGATAGCCGGGTTCCTTGCGACCTCGCCACCACAAACGAAATAAGGCGAAGGGAAGGGACAAACCCCAGATGAATGAGTAAAGAAGGCGCATTAAAAAAGATCTAAATAGGATTCAGTGATTTTGTTCAATTGGTTTGTTCAGTTAGGGTGTTTGTTTCTTGACATTCACCAGCACGATACCACCGAGTACCATGACCGCGCCAATTGCAAAACGTGGACTAATTGTATCGTGCATCAGCATCACGCCTGCCGCCACCCCAAAAAGTGGCGTCAAAAAAGAAAAAACCGATAAACGGGACACCAAATAACGGCGCATCAGCCAGAACCATGCCAGGTAGCTGGCAAAAGCCACAATCACGCTTTGAAAGAACATGCTGATCCAGGTAATCTGATTCCAGGCGGTCCATTGTTCGCCACGCCAGAGGACAATGCCGATCAATATTACAGCTGCTCCTGCTAGTTGATAAAACAGGGTAGTGGTCGGCTCCGCTTCAGCCAGACTGGAAAAACGGATCGTCAGGGTTGTGGCTGACCAGAGCAGCGCGGCTAACACGCCAAGGCCATCACCGATCAATATTTCATGGAAGGCATCCGGCGATTGTTGTAACGCTCCTGAAAACGCGATGGTAATGCCGCCAAAGGCAGAGACTACGCCCAGCCATTGTTTTGCACCCAAGCGCTCACTCGGAATGACCGCATGTAAGCCGATCACCGTAAAAATTGGTGCCGTGTAGAGAAACACCGACATGTGCGAAGCACTGGTAAAGGTTAAACCGTACGAGACGCACAAAAATTCTAATGCAAACAACACCCCTGCCAAGGTGCCCGGCAGGACATGGCGATCACGTAACGAGAAGGGAATTTTTTTCCACCATACTAAAGCGAGTACTAACATCGCTGCAATACCTGAGCGTAAGCCGAGTTGCAGGCTGGCGCTGATGACTGGCGTGGCCAGTTTGACCGCTACCTGTTGCAGTCCCCAGCATACGCAAAGGAGTAACATGATGATCGTTGCGTTGGCATCGAGGTGTTGTCGTGTAGTCATTCAAAGAGGGTTCTCAAATCAGGACGACGGAATATACCTGAAATTTCCGACATGGTGCTGCCCAAAGCAATCCAGATGAAGGAGAATGGCAAAAATAGTGCGCAATATTAATTTATTAATAATGATGTTTTTGTATTTTGATGGTCGTTCGATAGCTGTTCAACAATTCTTTGGCGATGTGCGGATCAATTAACGAGGCGTCCTCAATTGCTTGATCGCACCAATGACCTCATCAACTGTTGGTGGGGTGCCTTGATCACCCAGATTGATAATTTTGTCAGACCAGTTACCTTCTGTTTTCCATTTTGGTGACGCGCAATAGATCTCAATGGTCGGCGTTTCATAAGCCGCAGCGATATGGGTGAGTCCGGTATCGACGCCGATAGCGAGTGCGGCTGACTGAGCGAGAATCGTTGCTTCCTGCATTGACAGTGCTGGCAGGACGCTAGCATTGGGCATGTCCAGCGCCATCGCTTCTGCTTCGGCTTTTTCAGCGGCATTGCCCCACGGCAGTAACACAGGCAGATTGTGCTGCTGTAGTTCCGCAGCAATGGCCACCCAGTGAGCACGTGCCCACTTCTTAGTCGCACCTGCTGTGCCATGGAAAAAAACTGCATACGGATGCGCTGGCAGCCACGCAGGATGGCCTTCTGGTGCAAGCAGGCCAAATCTGGCTGGCGAATCAACCACATATCCACCAGCGGCTGCCGCGACTAGGCGGCCGCGCAGGACGGCATGGGTATGTCGATCAACTGGCACACTCTGGTCATGAAAAATCCGTGAAATACCTTCGTAGCCCGACCCTTCTGTGCCGTTGGCAAGACCGACTTTGTTGCCTCCAGAGACAAGGCGTGCCATGCCCATAATAATGCCTGTTTTAAACAAGCCTTGCGTCTCAATGACCAGATCATATTCTTCGGCGCGTACTTGCTGATAAAACTGTTTCATTTCGCGTTGTGTGTTTGCGGAGAGCAGACTTTTACGCCAGCGTCGGAGCGCAAACGGAATGATGTGTCGGACACCAGGGTGCAACCGGACGAGATTAACGTAGCCTTCCTCGACGACCCAATCAATCTGCGCATCGTTAAAATGACGACGTAGATCGTCAACGACAGGCATGTTATGCAAGACATCGCCAAGGGAAGAAACGCGGATCAGAAGAATTTTCACGGAAGGGCTAAGGACGAAAGAAGGTGGTGATCGGATCGACATCGACATGGGATGGCGATGATTGATTATTTTGTGTGCTAAGTCACTAAAATCAACTACTCCCCAGTAGTATCGTTAAAAACCACCCTATTTGTCCTTATGGAGACAGGGTGGTTTAAAAATACTAGGAGGGAGTATAGTTGAATGATCTCAATTAGAACGGCAATTGCGCTTCTGGTTTAACGGCCAGAATCGCTTCTTTCAAGGCGCCTTGAATCCGTGCCAGTGCTGCAGGCGTTTCTGCTTCAAAACGCATTACGATCACTGGTGTGGTGTTGGAAGAACGCGCCAGTCCAAAACCATCTGGATACTCAACACGCAGGCCATCAATGGTAATGATTTCGTCGGCGCCCGGGAAATTCGCATTGGCTTGCATTGCTGCGATGATGCTGAAGTTTTCGCCTTCGGCCAGTTGCAATTGCAATTCTGGTGTGGAAGCGGATTGTGGTAATTGATTTAGCGTCGCTGTCATGTCTGCTACGCGACTGAGGATTTCCAGCAAACGTGCACCTGCATACAAACCATCATCAAAACCATACCAGCGGTCCTTAAAGAAGATGTGACCACTCATTTCACCGCCCAATGGTGAGCCGGTTTCGCGCAATTTGGCTTTGACCAGGGAGTGCCCCGTTTTCCACATCAGCGGCACACCACCACGTGCTTTGACCCATGCCGAGATATGGCGAGTGCATTTCACGTCGTACAGAATTTGCGCGCCAGGGTTGCGTGTCAGCACGTCCTCGGCAAACAACATTAATTGACGGTCAGGATAGATGATCTGACCATCTTTTGTTACCACGCCCAAACGGTCGCCGTCGCCGTCAAATGCCAGACCAATTTCAGCATCGGTCGTTTGCAGGCAGCGGATCAGATCTTGCAAGTTTTCCGGATGGGCTGGGTCTGGGTGATGGTTAGGGAAGGTGCCATCAACTTCGCAAAATAATTCAATGACTTCACAGCCCATGCCACGGTATAAATCTGCTGCATACGCACCAGCAACACCATTGCCGCAGTCGACAGCGATTTTGATTGGACGAGTCAGTTTCACGTCGCCAATGATACGTTCCAGATACGTCGCTTTGATATCATGCGTACGATAGTTACCAGCGCCAGTCACAAATTCTTTTTTCAAGATCGCCTGATACAATCCCTGAATCGCGTCGCCATAAATTGCTTCGCCAGCCAAGACCATTTTGAAACCGTTGTAGTCTGGCGGATTATGGCTACCGGTAACCATGATGCCTGATGCCGCACCCAACACGTTGGTGCCGAAATACACCATCGGCGTAACCACGACGCCCAGATCAATGACATCGACGCCTGTCGATTGCAAACCTTTGGCCAGTGCGGCGATCAACTCAGGACCTGACAAACGACCATCGCGGCCGATGACAACTGCCTTTTCACCTTTGGCGAGGGCGGCTGTACCGAACGCCTGACCGATTTGAAATGCGACGTCCGCATCAAGCGTTTTACCAATAATGCCGCGGATATCGTAGGCTTTAAAAATGCTAGGAGAGAGTAGAGACATAGCGACCTTAGTAGAGGATGAATAGGTAGTTAATTGCGTAATACAAAATAAGTAATTTAAAGCATGTGCTCTTGAATTCGTTTCACGGCAATAAGCGTAATTTGCGGCCTTCAGTACCGCCAACGTCTACGCTTGTCGCCTTGTTGCCTTCGGTGGCTTGCCAGATAAAATCCTCAATGCCACATTGCGGTTGGTATTCTGCCACTATTTTCATGAGTAAAGCACGAATTTCAGCATAGTTGAACGCATCGCACGCCTGTTCTAGTTCCTCTAGGAAATGTTGCAGACGGTCCCATGGGATTTTATTTTCTTGAGCGCGCATGATCAGAGGATGGCTAGTGCCTTCGACATTGTCGCCGATGAGTAACTCTTCATAGAGCTTTTCTCCGGGACGCAGACCCACATGCTCAATGTCAATGGTGCCGTCGGGACAGGCGTCGCTTTTTATTTCCAGTCCGCTTAAATGCACCATCCGCCGCGCCAGATCGATAATTCTGACTGGCTCACCCATATCGAGTACAAAGACTTCGCCATCGTCACCCATTGCGCCGGCTTGCAAGACCAATTGCGCTGCTTCAGGAATGGTCATGAAATAGCGTGTGATTTCAGGATGCGTCAGCGTAATCGGTCCGCCTGCGATAATTTGCTTTCTGAACAGCGGCACGACGGAGCCCGACGATCCAAGCACATTTCCAAAACGCACCATACAAAAACGTGTGCCATGCTGCTTGCTGGCGAACGCCTGCAAAATTAATTCGGCAAGGCGTTTGGTGGTACCCATTACATTGGTAGGGCGCACCGCTTTGTCCGTCGAGATCAATACAAAATTACGGACCTGCGCCCGCATCGCTGCCTGCGCCACACATAAGGTGCCAAAGACATTGTTGCGGATGCCTTCGATCGGATTATGTTCAACGAGCGGTACATGCTTGTAGGCAGCTGCGTGATAGAGCGTGTCGACTTGATATGCGGAGAAAATTTTATTGAGTTTCGCTGCATCAAGTACGGTGCCAAGAAAAGGAATAATCTCCAATTCAAGACCAAGCTGATTTTGCAGATGACTCAGTTCTTGTTCGATCGCGTATAACACATATTCAGACATCTCCAGCAATATCAGCTTTTTCGGCTGCTGGCGAATAATCTGACGGCATAATTCAGCGCCAATAGAACCCCCGGCGCCAGTCACCATCACTTGTTTATTGGTGATACAAGCCGATAGCAAGCGCGCATCGGGGGTGACTTGATCACGACCCAGTAAGTCTTCGATTTCCACATCACGGATATCCTGAACCCGTAATTCACCATTAACCAAACTTTGAATCGATGGTGTGACCTTAATTTTAAGTTTTAGATGTTCTAGTTGGTCGAGAATCTGTTTTTGCCGGTGTTTTGAAATCGATGGCAGTGCCAGTAAAATTTGCCTAATCCCTCGCTTGGGAATGAGCCAGTCGAGATCGGATGGACTATAGATTTTGATGCCGGCAATGGTCGATCCTTGTATGTTTTTGTTGTCGTCAACAAACGCCACGCAGTAATACTCACCGCCAGTTTTTAAGGCCGCAGCTAACAGTGCACCGGCTTTGCCACCACCGTAAATACAGATCGCAGTGGCATTCTCTGACATCCCTGCATTAATTAGCCAGCCACGCGCAATAAACCTGCTGGCGCAGAGATACAGCATTGCCCCAGCCCAGTAGAATCCAAAAATTGCCCTTGAAATCGGTAAGATATGTAGCATGATACCGATGAACGTCAGTAACAAAACGGTGGTACTGACGCCAATAAAAATAGTACTGATAATTTTTTGATCAATGAAACGTAATACGGCGCGGTATAGCCCGATGCGAATAAAAACTGGTACTGAGATTAAGGGCGTCGCGACGATCAGACCGAGGTAATGATGAAATAATTCTGCATTAAAACCTTCATAACGAAGCGAGATCGCCAGAATAAAAATGACGGGCAGACAAATCGTATCCAGACTGGCAGTCAGTATCTGTTTCTGCGCCCGGGATAAGCTGAGGAGAGAGTGAAACATGGCGTGTCTACTTTCGTGCTAACGACAGGTACTGATTGACATTAATGAGTGATACCATCACGCCGCACAACCTTAAAAAAGGTCATCCATAGTATACGGATATCGAGCCACAAAGACTGGTGTTGTAGGTAATACGCATCAAGTTCGACCTTGACCGGAATCGGTAACTCATCTCGGCCGTTAACCTGTGCCCATCCGGTGAGCCCTGGAGCGATGGTATGGACTTGTTTTTCTGTTCTCAGATCAATCAGGTCATGCTGATTAAAGAGTGCAGGGCGGGGGCCAACAAAGCTCATGTTACCTGTCAGGATACTCCATAACTGCGGTAACTCGTCTAAGCTTGATTTGCGGATAAACGAACCGATCGGTGTCAAATATTGATCGGGATTCGTCAGTAGATGCGTGGCGACTGCTGGGGTGTCAATTTTCATGCTACGGAACTTCGGCATCTTAAAAATGACATTATCTCTGCCAACACGATTTGACCAATACACCACCGGTCCGCGTGAGGTGAGTTTGACGCACAAGGCTGTCAGCAACAATGGCAGCGCCAACATGATTGTTGCGATCAGTGCCAGAAAGAGATCAAAAAATCGTTTTATCATGACGTAAAGTTTGTTTGTTCAACAGGTGTGGCCGACGCATTGACGGTGGCACGCAAGCCCTGTTCAACCGAGTATGGTGGCGTCCATCCAAGCAGTCGTTGTGCTTTGCTGATATCAACTTGTAAAGAGCCACAGAGTCTGTCCGAGATCGCTTTCCGTCCCGCCAATCGGGCGAGAAGGATTAGTATTCCAGGCGGGAACGGTATCAAGCGGGCCTTCCTGTGCATTGCTTGTGCGCTCAGTTCCAGTAGTGCTGGGGTTGATAAATCATGGTTGTCCGATACCAGAAACACTTGCTGCGCAGCATTCTTGTTTTGCATGCAGCAGAGCACCAAGCTGACCAGATTACCCAAATAAACCAAACTGCGTTTGTTGCGAATACTGGCAAACGGCAACGGTATCCCTTTACGTGTCCATTGCAGCATACTGGCAAAATTGGCCTTGACACCGGGGCCGTAAATGAGCGGCGGCCGGATAATCGTTACTTTCATGCCGCAACGTTCCCCCAGTGCTAACAGTGCGCACTCCGCCTCATATTTAGAAATCCCATAAGGATCACTGGCTTGTGGGGCAGACTCTTCGGTATACGGTTGTCCCAGCAATGTGCCGTCGCCGTTGACTTTGATCGAGCTGATATAAATAAACTGAGCCACCCCAGCCTGCACAGCTTGTTCCGCCAGCCGCATCGTCGCGGCGACGTTCACTTGCCGGAATAAGGCCAGCGGATCAGCGGTCGTTTCATGCATCACATGAACGCGTGCCGCACAATGGATCACTACATCCACATCGCGCAGAGGTGCCGACCAATCCGTTGCTGGCGATAAATCCCCCGTTTGTGGATTCTCGACACCTGTTGCCAGCCAGTCCAAAGGACGGCGACTGGGGCAGATGACCCGTTCGCCGCTGGCGAGCAGCGCGTTGTAAATAGCTTTGCCGACAAAGCCGCTGACGCCGGTTAATAAAACACTACGCTGATGCATGTTTGATGCCACGATAGACAAAATACTTGCGGAAAATAAATTTCATGAAGCTACGGATAAACCAGTTTGCATGGCGCGACGCAACGTTACGGTTTTTTCTGGCGGCGCTATGTAAGGCTTTTAATTGCGGGTAAAAACGTACGCCATGGCCGGTCATCAACCACGAGCGGTAGCATAAATCGACATCTTCAAAATACATGAAGTAGCGATCATCAAATCCCTGCAGTCGTTGATAATGCTCAGCCCGAAACGCCAGAAATGCGCCAGAGGCCCAGTCGCTCCATCCCGCCGTTGGGTACGTATTTTTATCGTAGGGCTCAGTCAGCGAACGCACCCACGCCATCCGAACCGGTGAAAAAAAATCCGGAAAACGCCGGATATTAGCGTCCGGTGTCTGGTACTGTTGATCGCGGTACAGGTTGAGGGTGGCAATGGGCGTTGCGTCCTTTCGCATCAGGTCCGCCAACGCAAGGATGGTCGGCTGATCCGTGCTGACATCCGGATTCATGACAATAAAAAAATCCTCTTTTTCAATGCCAACACTGTTCTTTATTTGAGTGAAAAGAAAATTGTTATTCGCACCAAATCCCAGCCCTGGTGAGGTAGCTATATAAGAGACGCGATGGCGCTGGCAATATGCCTTGAGTTTTGTCGAGGGCTGATTGTCCTTAATCCAGACATGAATATCGTCGCCCGCATCTTGTAGTCCGCCAATCCCGCTGGCGATGAGGAGTTCTTCGTGGCCATGACTGACGATGGCGATATGAATCATGCGGGGAATTCCATTGCAAACATTATTTTATGTATTCGGATCTTTTTTATCAGCGGAACCATCGTTGTTCTAGCTAGCAACATCGGCAAGCTGCGCCAGTTGAGAGGCCATAGAGTCAATTTGGTCAACATCGATAACATGGCGCGTCGTTGGTGCTTCGGATATAGGGCTGATAGCTGAGCGCCATCATACCTGTCACCTTGAGCTACGCAGAGAGTCAAATGACGATTTTACTGGAATTTGGATGGAATACACTAGAATTGATCACGTATTCATTGCAATTTAACCTGCTATTGCACGTGAGGGGAAGCTGAAAAGTTTCTATTTATTAATTTAATTGCCATCAATGCGGGATAAGCAAATCCATGCCGCGGCAATAATCGTGAAAGTCACTAATAAAATGGAAATGACGGCGAGCCTCATAAAGTCCCCTGCAAAAGTGCAATAAATAGGCTGTTAAGTGTTTCCAGCATAGGATGTAGACCGAATTTTGTTCGTATGGATTTGTTTTTTCTTGTTACAAAATGTATTTTTCACAAGTTATAACGGCGATGCGGGGAAGGTAATGGCAGGTAAATAAGAACTAAGTAAAAACGCAGCGACAACTTCATTGGAATCCACAAATTTGATCGGCGGCACTTGAAATTATTCAAAGTGTCACCAAGTACGGCTGCGATATGTAATTGACTGGAGGGTAAGAATGCAACACCAAGAAAATAAGCAACCAGAAACTGACACAAACGCAGCCACTGCAACCGCTGCTGAAACCACAACGCAGACAGCCACTGCTGACGCAGCACCTCAGACGGAGAATGTTGCCGCAGAAGAAATGATTGATTTGGCAGCAAAAAATGCACAAATCATCGCTGATTTAGAAGCGAAAATTGCAGATTTGCAAGATGCGTTCATGCGCGCTAAAGCTGACGGCGAGAATATCCGTCGCCGTGCGCAAGACGACATTACTAAAGCGCACAAATTTGCGATCGAAGGATTTGCTGAAGCCATGGTGCCAGTCAAAGACAGTCTGGAAATGGCATTGAAAGTAGAAACACCTTCTATCGACTCCTTAAAAGAAGGTGTCGAAATGACATTGAAGCAACTGAGCGCTGCTTTTGAGAAAAATCGTCTGCTGGAAATTAATCCAGTACAAGGCGAAAAACTTGACCCGATGAAACATCAGGCCATTTCTATGGTCCCCGCTGAACAGGATGCCAATACCGTGGTTACTGTTTTGCAAAAAGGCTATAACATCGCGGACCGCTTGTTACGCCCTGCTTTAGTGACAGTAGCACAAGGTAAATAAAAAAAAGCGTAAAAAACCAGCAAAAACCGCTTGAAAAGCAGGTTTTTTACCTAATATCCGATACAGACGAGTTATTTATCTCAATGATTGACCGGCTAGATAAAAAAGCCACGAAAGTTCAATCATTTAACGTAACTCATAAATATTGACAAATAAATAAAATCTAAATTTTGAGGGAAAATCATGGGAAAAATGATTGGTATTGATTTGGGTACAACCAATTCTTGCGTTGCTATCATGGAAGGCGGTCAGCCAAAAGTGATTGAAAATGCTGAAGGCGCACGTACTACACCGTCTATTATTGCTTATCAAGAAGATGGTGAAATTTTGGTTGGCGCGTCCGCTAAACGTCAGGCTGTCACAAATCCAAAAAATACACTGTTCGCGGTAAAACGTCTGATCGGTCGTAAATTCGAAGAAAAAGAAGTGCAAAAAGACATCGGCCTGATGCCTTACACCATTTCTAAAGCCGACAATGGCGACGCGTGGGTGTCTGTTCGCGACAAACGCTTGGCACCACCACAAATTTCCGCAGAAGTGTTGCGTAAAATGAAAAAAACCGCTGAAGATTACCTCGGCGAAGAAGTGACTGAAGCAGTGATTACTGTTCCAGCCTACTTTAACGATGCGCAACGTCAGGCAACCAAAGATGCTGGCCGTATCGCAGGTCTGGATGTAAAACGTATTATCAATGAGCCAACAGCGGCTGCATTAGCGTTCGGTCTGGACAAAAAAGAAAAAGGCGATCGTAAGATTGCGGTCTACGATTTGGGCGGTGGTACGTTCGACGTATCGATCATTGAAATCGCTGACGTTGATGGCGAAATGCAATTTGAAGTGTTATCCACAAACGGTGACACATTCCTCGGTGGTGAAGATTTCGATCAACGGGTGATCGATTACATCATCAGCGAATTCAAAAATATCAATGGTCTGGACCTGTCCAAAGATCCGATCGCTCTGCAACGTATTAAAGCGTCTGCTGAACGTGCAAAAATTGAATTGTCCAGCGCACAGCAAACAGAAATCAATGAGCCGTACATCGCCATGGCGAACGGTGCACCAGTGCATTTGAATTTGAAAATCACTCGCGCAAAACTGGAAGCATTGGTTGAAGAGCTAATCCAAAAAACGATGGAACCTTGCCGTATGGCGATCAAAGATGCAGGCGTTAAAACGTCTGACATCGACGACATCATCTTGGTTGGTGGTATGACCCGTATGCCTAAGGTACAAGAACTGGTGAAAGAGTTCTTCGGTAAAGAACCACGTAAAGACGTCAATCCTGATGAAGCAGTTGCTGTCGGCGCTGCGATTCAAGGTTCCGTATTGTCTGGCGATCGTAAAGATTTGTTGTTGTTGGACGTGACACCATTGTCCCTGGGTATTGAAACTCTGGGTGGCGTCATGACGAAAATGATCCAGAAAAATACAACGATCCCAACGAAGTTCAGCCAAGTGTTCTCGACTGCTGACGATAACCAACCAGCGGTAACGATCAAGGTTTACCAAGGTGAGCGCGAAATCGCTGCTGGCAATAAAGGTTTGGGCGAATTCAACCTGGAAGGTATTCCACCTTCACCACGTGGTACGCCACAGATCGAAGTGACCTTTGACATTGACGCGAACGGTATTTTGCATGTTGGTGCAAAAGACAAAGCCACTGGCAAAGAAAACAAAATCACGATCAAAGCGAACTCTGGTCTGACGGAAGAAGAAATCCAGAAGATGGTCAAGGACGCTGAACTGAATGCTGAAGAAGACAAAAAAGTCAAAGAATTAGCTGAGTCCCGTAATCAAGGTGATGCACTGGTTCACTCCACTAAAAAAGCATTGGCTGAACACGGCGACAAGTTAGACGCAGGCGAAAAAGAGAAAATCGAAGCAGCAATCAAGGATCTGGAAGATGTATTGAAATCTGGTGACAAAGCCGAGATCGACACTAAACTGGGTGCACTTTCAACTGCTTCACAAAAGCTAGGTGAAAAAGTGTACGCAGATATGCAAGCACAACAAGCTGCCGCTGGCGCAGCGGGTGGTGCCGCAGCAGGTGGTGCAGAATCTGCGTCAAAAGATGACGACGTTGTTGATGCTGACTTTAAAGAAGTCAAAGACAACAAGTAATTCCGTCATTAAATAACGGCGACAAAAAAACGCAGAAGCGTGAAGGCGCAGAGGTCGCAGAGCATGTCAAAATGGTCTCTGCGGTCTCTGCGCTTTTGTGGTAACTGTTGTTGAACTTTTAAAATGACACAGTGCGTGCAACGTACGCAGTATGTGAATTAAAAAAACAAGGTGTAATCGAGATGGCGAAGCGTGATTTTTACGAAATTCTCGGAGTCGGTAAAAACGCCTCAGAAGATGAAATCAAAAAGGCTTATCGTAAGCTGGCGATGAAATACCATCCGGATCGTAATCCGGATAATAAATCCGCAGAAGATAAATTTAAAGAAGCCAAAGAGGCTTACGAGATGCTGTCGGATAGTCAGAAACGTGATGCTTATGACCGCTATGGTCATGCTGGCGTTGACCCCAATATGGGTGGCGGCGGTGGCGGCGGCGCGGGTGGTTTTGCCGATGCCTTTGGTGATATTTTTGGTGATATTTTTGGCGGCGGCGGCGGTCGTCGCAGCGCAGGGCCGCAAGTCTACCGCGGTGCAGACTTACGCTACAACCTCGAAATTACATTAGAGCAGGCGGCAAACGGGTTTGATACCACGATTCGTGTTCCTAGTTGGGACGCATGTGATACATGCCACGGCTCAGGAGCGAAACCTGGAACTTCACCAGTGACCTGTACGACCTGTGCCGGACACGGTCAGGTACGGATGCAGCAAGGCTTGTTTAGTATTCAACAAACTTGTCCAAAATGTCACGGCACAGGCAAGATGATTCCTGATCCATGCCCAAGCTGCTCAGGTGTTGGTCGCATTAAACGTAACAAGACGTTGGAAGTTAAAATCCCGGCAGGTATTGATGACGGCATGCGCATCCGCTCTTCCGGTAACGGCGAGCCAGGCGTCAATGGTGGACCTCCAGGTGATTTGTATGTGGAAATTCACATCAAACAGCATCCGGTATTCCAACGCGAAGGCGATGATTTGCACTGCGAAATTCCTATCTCCTTTGTCAAAGCAGCCTTAGGTGGTGATATCGAAGTACCAACCTTAAGCGGTAAAGCGTCATTTACTGTTCCTGAAGGTACGCAATCCGGTAAGACCTTCCGTTTGCGTAGCAAAGGCGTTAAAGGGGTACGCTCAGGATATGCCGGCGACTTGTTCTGTCATGTTGTTATCGAAACACCGGTAAAACTCACTGAGAAACAAAAAGACCTGTTGCGTGAATTTGAGCAGTTAACCGTCGAGGGCGGCTCAAAGCACAATCCGCAGAGTAAAACTTGGATGGACAAGGTCAAAAAGTTTTTTGAGTAAAACAGTATTGTAAATACCCCGCCCTGCCAGATCCTTGGCAGGGTTTTTTTTGCCATGTTATTTGGATTGAGAATGTGCAAATTAGAAATGGGGCTCCAAAAAAGCTGATGGCATAGTTTCACTTATGCGTTAAGCTGATAGACCATTCATAAAAGCTAAATAAACAGAATGAGGTATTGTCGGGTATTATTTTCCCAGACAAATTCAACCACCAAACTCGACATGAAATAATCGTTTTGAGGAGACACAATGCGTTTAACAACATATACATCGTGGTTAGCAGGACTCAGCTTGCTGATCGGCGTTTCTATGAATGGCAATGCCACAGAAGTTGCAGGCATTAAATTCGACGAGACTGCACAGGTTGCCAACACGGAGCTCAAACTCAATGGTGCTGGTATTCGTTACAAAGCCATTTTTAAAGTGTACGTCGCCGGACTGTATCTCAAAGAGAAAAAAACAGCCGTCAAGGACATCCTGTCATCAGAGGGAACGCGACGCGTTACCATCGTCATGTTACGTGATCTGAGCAGCGAAGACTTTAGCCGTGGTTTTATGCAAGGTATCCAAAAAAATACCGAAAAGGCAGAGAAAGTTAAACTGACTTCGCAATTTTTGCGCCTCGGTGAATTATTTGCTTCTATACCAGAGCTTAAAAAGGGCGACGTCATGACGAATGATTGGGTCCCAGGTGTTGGGACGGTGTTTACGTTGAACGGCAAGAAGTTGGGTGAGCCTTACCCTGACGTCCTTTTCTACAATGCGTTGCTCCGCATCTGGTTAGGTGAAAGCCCAGTCGATAGCGGCCTGAAAAAAGCCATGTTAGGCGAGTCTGAAAGTCGCTCCCTTTTGCATTAATATTTCTTTGGAGTAGTAAAGTGGTCGTACTTTGCTACTCAGCAGCACTTTCCAGCCCCACGTGCGCTAGCAGCTTTTCACTAATCCTTTTATTAAGAAACCAAAAATCAGGTTCAGTTGGCGGAACATAAAAACGATCGGATCACTTTTACGGTGATCGATAGGTCAGGATGTTGTACGTCATATACCAAGTATTTGCCGGCAAAATAGCCGATGTTGCCATCTAAAGTGTGCTGCTATTCGTTTTTTTTGTATAAAAAAGCTGCCATTTTTTCTATTGAATTTGGTGTCAAATGGGATGCATGAAAATAATGCGCTACTCGGGAAACTGCAGAAGCGGTTAGAATCATGCCTGTTTCACATTCAGGGCAATATGATGGTAGACCAAATCCGAACAGAATTGACTCCAGCGCAGTTGTTTGAAAACAATCGTCGGTGGGCGCAAGCGATATGCGATAAAGACGCTGATTTCTTTAAAAAACTCGCCGCACAGCAAAATCCAGAATACTTGTGGATCGGCTGCTCAGATAGCCGGGTTCCAGCGAATGAATTATTGGGATTACTTCCAGGTGAACTATTCGTCCACCGTAACATCGCCAACGTCGTGGTGCATTCCGACTTGAATTGTCTCTCCGTTTTGCAATTCGCAGTCGATGTCCTCGGCGTTAAGCACATTATTATTTGCGGCCATTATGGCTGTTCTGGTGTTCACGCTGCTATGACAGGTGGGCGAGTGGGATTAGCCGACAATTGGTTGCGACATGTGCAAGACGTACACCAGAAGTATGAACGCTATATGGGCGAGACATTAAATCTTAAGCAACGTGGTGAACGTTTATGCGAATTAAACGTGATTGAGCAAGTGGTGAACGTCTGCAAAACGACAGTGATTCAGGATGCCTGGGAACGTGGTCAGGCCGTGACCGTGCATGGCTGGGTGTACGGCTTGCAGGATGGCCTGTTAAGTGAACTGGGCATGACGGTGAGCTCTCCCGAGACACTGGCGCAGCACGTAGAACGAAGTCTGGCACGTTACGACGTCTAGCAATTGCATTTGGGTGTGGCCCTGCTGGTAGCAGGTCATACCCAAATCACCTCTTACAGCAGACACTTGGATTCCAGCGATGGAGGCAAGGTGAACATGAGGTAGAAATATGAATCAGATTCAGCCAAAAAAATTGCTGTTGTCCAAATGGACAGCAACGGAAATCGTTTCTAAACAAAAGCATTTCATTGTGACCAAACTGATCGATCAACCTGATCCGGCGCGCCCCATCGAGTTGATCGAAATTGAAGCAGTCTTCAGCAAAGCTGTGCGCCAGATACCTTGGCGTGACTTATGTGATGACACGCAATGGAAGCGAGGCTGGCAATGATCTCTGCACTGAACCTCGATTCTTTCCCGGCACAGCTACGTGCACTGGTGATAGGCGCCTCTGGCGGTATTGGCGCAGCATTTGTCCGCGCACTGCGTAACGCGTCTACTCAATATCATGTTGAAGAATTACACCGTCATTCAGTACCGCTGATCGATTTTAGCGACGAGCAAACGATACAGCGTGCAGCACAACACCTTGCTGCACATGGCCCTTTTCATCTGATCATTAATGCGACAGGCATTTTGCATAGCAACGATTTGATGCCAGAGAAAAAATTGAGTGACTTGCAGTACGATCAGTTAAAAACAGTCTTTGAAATTAATACTTTCGGACCGGCATTGGTTATGCGTCATTTTGCACCTTTACTCGATAGTCAGCGCGGCGTGATGGTGATGTTGTCTGCCAAAGTCGGAAGCATCGAAGATAATCGCCTTGGCGGATGGTATAGCTACCGCGCATCAAAAGCAGCGTTGAATATGCTGGTGAAAACGGCTGCGATTGAACTCAAGCGTAGTCAGAAAAATACGGTGCTGTTAGCTTTGCATCCGGGTACGGTGCAGACGGGCTTGTCGCAGCCGTTTCGCGGGGGGAGTGCGGCGCGTCAAGCGGATGAGGCGGTCGTAGATATGTTGAATGTGATCAATCAGAAAATGCCTGAGCAATCGGGGAATTTTTATACTTATGGTGATGAGCAGTTGCCTTGGTAGCGGATACTTTAACCACCGCATAGTAAGGTCAAAACCAAAACCGTAAAATACGTGAATTTTTCTATCATCAGTTCCGTGCAAGCGGAAAGCAAGTGACGCGGTGATTGCTAGTACGCCTCACGTCACTAACCGATACCCAACGCCGGTTTCGGTTATAAAGTATTTCGGTTGCGCTGGCTCCCGCTCCAGCTTTTGCCGCAAATTCGCCATGTAAATTCGCAGATAGTGGCTGCTCTCAGAATGATTGGGTCCCCAGACTTCTTTGAGTAATTGTTGGTGCGTCATCACCTTTCCGGCATTTCTGGCCAGTACGGTTAACAAGCGATATTCCAGCGGACTGAGGTGAACCGCTTCTTCACCACGCGTGACAGTGCGCAACCCAAAATTAATGCTCACCTCACCAAACTGAAAAATCGAATCCGCCTGCGCATTGGATGGCTGACGGCGACGCAGGTGGGCGCGGATACGGGCAATCAGTTCTGCCGCACCAAAGGGTTTGCTGAGGTAATCATCGGCACCGGCATCGAGTGCGGCGACTTTTTCGTGTTCTTGTGTTCGTGCTGATAAAACGATCATCGGCACTTCGCTCCAGCTACGCACGTCGCGAATAACATCTAAACCATTCATATCTGGTAAGCCCAGATCGATAATTAACAGGTCTGGCTTACGGGTTGCGCAGGTGATTAATCCTTGTTTACCCGTTTCACTTTCATAGACCACCATGTCTTCTGCCTCAAGCGCGGCTGTCAGAAACCGGCGAATTTGTTTTTCGTCTTCAATCAGGACGATATGGATTTTGCTGTCGCTCATGGTAATTCCGACTCGATCACAGGGGGCATTTCAGGGGCAACACCTACCGGCAGGGCAAATGTAAATTGCGCTCCACCTTCATCTAGTGTCTCAGCCCAAATTTTACCATTGTGGGCACCAATAATTGCTTCGCAAATCGCGAGACCTAAACCAACGCCTGGACTGGCTGCCTCAACATCGCCCCGGGTAAATTTTTCAAAAATATTGATGCCCGTGGGTAAGCCTGGGCCGTTATCTTTTACCATCACCCAGACTTGATCTTTATGCCGTTTAGCACTTAAATCAATGTTACCCGCACCGTACTTAGCGGCGTTTTCAAGTAAGTTGCAAAGTACGCGTTCGATCAGTACGGCATCGAATGAGAGGAGTGGCAGGTCTTTTGGGATATGCGTTTCTAACTGATATCCTAACAAGCTATGACTACAAGCACGTAACGCACTGCCCACCACTTCTTCCAGCGGTTGCCATTCCAAATGCAGATTAATTTTTCCAGATTGTAATCTGGCCATATCGAGCAAATTAGCGACTAGCCCACTCATTCGGAGTGCTTCTTCATGGATGGCGTGACTGAGTTCACGACGTTTTTCGATCTGCAAATCGGCTTGCTGGTCTAAGGTGCTGGCTAAACCGACAATGGCGGTCAACGGAGTGCGCAAATCATGGGAGATAGCGGAGAGCAACGAGTTACGTAGGCGTTCAGCTTCCATACTGATCAAGGCATCTTGTGCTACATCAACGTAATGCACGCGCTCTAATGCCAACGCGATTTGCGACGCAAACGTATCGAGCAATTGTTGCTGCTCTGGCTGGAACAATTGATGCGGATCATGTGGTTCAATTGCCAATACACCGCGGGTGCGCATCGGTGCCTGTAATGGAATATATAAGACTGCATTGGAGGGCAGGGTATTGGTTCCCAGACCTGCCTTTTGGGCGTTGTCATAGACCCATTGCGCCACATCGTTATCGAGTTGTTGTAACGTTGTTTTCGCATCGCCACCAGAGACAGGTGGGCGGACTTTTTCCTGGCTATCCGGTAGCAATACAGCGACTTTTGCCTGAAAAACCGGCGCTACATGTTCGGTACTGATTTCGATAATTTGCTCGATCATCAATGCGCCAGAGAGTGCTTTGGTCATGGTGTAGAGCGCGTCGGCACGACGTTCGCGGTAGTGTGCGATACGTGCCTGAAAGCGCAGATTAGCCATCAGATTACTGATAATTAATGACACTGCCAGCATAATGGCAAAAGTAAATAAATACTGACTATCGCTAACACCAAACGAAAATCGTGGAGGGACAAAGAAAAAATCAAAGCTGGCGACACTGAGAAAGGAGGCGAGTACTGATGCGCCGCGACCAAAACGAATTGCAATAAAGACGACCGCAAGTAAATACAGCATCACAACATTTGCCAGATCGAAGATTTGCGTCAGTGCCGCACTGATTAAGGTGGCGGCCATACACACTACGGCAGTCCAGATATATTCTCTCGTTGTGGTTTTCTTGGTTTGCTCTGCAGTGAGATGGCTGCCACGACTTTCACGGGATTTATCTGAATCAGCTTCCAGATCATGCCCAACCATCACAATATCAATATCTTTTGTACGGTTGGCAAGTTCGTCAGCAAGACTATTTCGGAGTAAACGTTCCCATGCTGGACGCAGCGATTTGCCGATCACGATCTTTGACACGTTGCGGCTCTGCGCATAACTGAGCAACAGTGTTGGCAGACTCTCACCCGCGAGCGTCGTTGTTTCTGCGCCGAGTTCTTGCGCAAGTTTGAGCGTTTTTATGATCGCTTCGCGCTGTTCATTGCTCAGGTTTTGCAGCTTTGGTGTTTCCACATAGACGGCAATCCAGTCAGCGCGCAAACTAGCCGCAAGGCGTGCTGCGCCGCGAACCAATTTGCTGGCACTGTGGTCGGGTCCGACACAAACTAATAAGCGTTCTTTCGCTTGCCATACTGTATTGATGGATTGGTCGGCACGGTAGTCGCGCATCTGCACATCGACCTGATCGGCGGTGCGCCGCAATGCCAGTTCACGCAATGCAATCAGATTGCCTTTACGGAAAAAATTCTTGGCGGCACGTTGTGCTTGATGTTCGAGATAGACTTTGCCTTCTTTGAGACGGCGCAATAATTCGTCTGGCGGTAAATCGACGAGGGTAATTTCATCGGCCTGATCAAAGACTTTATCCGGCACCGTTTCCCATACGCGAATACCGGTAATTTGACCGACAACATCATTGAGTGTTTCGAGATGCTGAACATTAACCGTCGTGTAGACGTTGATACCCGCTGCGAGTAATTCTTCAATATCCTGCCAGCGTTTAGCATGGCGTGATCCGGCGACGTTAGAATGCGCTAGCTCGTCCATTAAAATCAGACCAGGACGACGCTTCAATGCCTCATCAATATCAAATTCGGACAGGATCCGATCTTTGTAGTCAATTTTTTTTGCGGGCAACACCTCCAGATTCTGACTGATCTGTACTGTGTCATGTCGACCGTGCGTCTCAACTACACCCACTAAAACGCTGACACCATTGGCTTTCTGAGCATGAGCAGCATTGAGCATGGCATACGTCTTACCGACCCCAGCGCAGGCGCCAAAGAATATTTTTAGACGACCACGTTGTTGTTTCTGGTCATCGCGCTGGATCTTGTCCAGCAAGGCATCTGGATCGGGGCGGCTGGTATTCATGGCTTCAATAGTGAAATAGCCCGGCAGGTCAATGCCGGGCAGGAGGTTTGTGCAACTGATGCACAAACCACATCTGATCGCTTAATGCAACTGCTCAGGTGTCTACTTAGTTATCTGCTTAGTTATCTGCTTAGTTGCCTGATTAAGCGCCAGATTAAGCTCAAGTACATTCACGCGCGCTTCGCCAAATAGACCTAATTGTGGTTCTTTGGTATGTTGCGCAATTAAATCACGTACTTGATCAACTTTCAATCCGCGTGCTTTAGCGATACGTTGGACTTGATAGCTGGCAGCGGCCGGACTGATTTCTGGATCCAGACCACTAGCAGAGGCGGTGACGAGATCCACCGGAATGACTAATTGATTTTCCGGATCTGCTTCGTGCAACGCTTTGATGCGATCTTCAATGGCAGTTTTTAGTGCAGGATTGGTTGGCCCTTGATTAGCACCGCCGGATGCCAGACCGTTATAGGCAAAGGTACCTGCACCAGACGGTCTGCCCCAGAAATTCTTTGGATCAGAAAAATTCTGACCGATCAGTGTTGAACCTAATACCTTGCCATCTTTTTCAATGATACTGCCATTTACTTGATGGCTAAACGCGATTTTTCCTATGCCAGTGACGGCTAATGGATAAACGATACCAGTCACTGCGGTCAACAGAATGAAAGAAGCGAATAAAGGACGTAAAGGACGTAAAATTTTCATAATAAGCTTTCCATTCGTTTGTTTAAACCAGGCCAAAAATAGTGAGGATGATGTCGATTAATTTAATACCAATAAACGGTACGATCAGACCACCTAAGCCGTAGATCAGTAAATTACGACGCAATAACACATCCGCGCCGAGTGCTCGGTATTTCACGCCTTTTAATGCCAGCGGGATCAGGAACACGATGATTAGCGCATTGAAAATCACCGCCGACATAATCGCACTGGCAGGGCTGGTTAAGTGCATCAAATTGAGGGCATTTAGCTGTGGGTAGGTTGTCGCGAACATCGCGGGAATAATCGCGAAGTACTTCGCTACGTCATTGGCGATACTGAACGTCGTCAGTGAGCCACGTGTCATCAGCATTTGTTTGCCGATTTCCACGATCTCAATGAGCTTGGTTGGATTTGAATCCAGATCAACCATGTTACCCGCTTCTTTGGCTGCCTGTGTGCCACTATTCATGGCAACAGCAACGTCAGCTTGTGCCAATGCTGGGGCATCATTAGTGCCGTCACCGGTCATTGCGACCAGTTTGCCTTCTGCCTGATGGGAGCGGATTAATTTCAATTTATCTTCAGGGGTCGCTTCAGCCAGGAAATCATCGACACCTGCTTCAGCAGCAATCGCTGCGGCGGTTAGACGGTTGTCACCCGTAATCATGATGGTTTTAATACCCATTTTGCGCAATTCTGCAAAACGTTCTTTGATGCCACCTTTAACGATATCTTTGAGCTCAATCACGCCCATCACGCGCTGATCGTCAATCACAACCAGTGGCGTACTACCCTGACGCGCTACCTGATCAACAATGTCAACGACGGCTTGTGGGAAACTATGCCCCATTTCAGTGAAGTATTTACGTGTCGCGTCAACAGAGCCTTTACGAATTTTTCGAACTACGCCACCCTGGTTCAGATCCACGCCACTCATCCGAGTTTGTGCGGTAAATGGAATGAACTCTGCACCCAGCGCTTGAATATCACGTTCACGTAATTGGAATTGTTGCTTTGCCAGAATGACGATACTACGACCTTCTGGGGTTTCATCAGCCAGTGAAGACAATTGTGCTGCATCTGCTAATTGTTCTTCAGTCAGGCCAGGGGCAGGATAGAAAGTCGATGCCTGCCGATTGCCCAACGTGATGGTGCCGGTTTTATCAAGTAACAAGACGTCAACGTCACCAGCGGCTTCAACCGCGCGTCCTGATGTTGCAATTACGTTGGCTTGCATCATACGGCTCATACCTGCCACACCGATCGCTGACAGCAAGCCGCCAATGGTCGTTGGAATCAAGCACACCAGCAGTGCGACCAGTACAGTGATCGTTACCGGCGTACCAGCACCAGACGCATCGACACTGAATTGCGAGAAGGGCAGTAAGGTCACCGTTGCTAACAGGAACACGATCGTCAATGCTACGAGTAAAATCGTCAATGCGATCTCATTCGGTGTTTTCTGACGCTTCGCCCCTTCCACCATGGCAATCATACGATCCAGGAAAGCTTCACCTGGATTGACTGTCACACGGACGATGATCCAGTCAGACAACACGCGTGTACCACCAGTGACAGCACTGAAGTCACCACCTGATTCGCGGATCACTGGCGCTGATTCACCTGTAATAGCAGATTCATCGACCGAGGCTACACCTTCAATCACTTCGCCATCGGCTGGTACCACGTCATTGGCTTCAACAAGGATGATATCGCCTTTACGCAAGGTAGCGCCGCTGACTAACATTTGCGGCGATCCACGTTTTGCCGTCGACAATTTTTTAGCGCGTACATCTTGTTTTGCTCCGCGCAGCGACTCTGCCTGCGCTTTGCTGCGTCCTTCAGCCAAGGCTTCAGCGAAGTTAGCAAACAGGACGGTAAACCACAACCAGAGCGCCACTGCGAGAATAAATCCGGCAGATGCTTCACCCTTGCTAGTAAAAGCCTGAATGGCTAACGCAGTGGTCAAAATACTCCCCACATACACCACAAACATAACCGGATTTTTCATCTGGATTTGTGGTTGTAATTTTCGGAATGCATCGACAATCGCTGGTTTTACGATGCTGGCGTTCAGCAACGATAGTTCAACTTTATGGCTCATTTTCTTCTTTCTTTTTATTGGGCGATCATCATCAGATGTTCAACGATAGGACCGAGCGCCAATGCGGGGATGTAGGTCAGCGCACCGACGATCACCACGGTACCGAGCAGTAATGCAACGAATAGCGGACCATGGGTAGGCAGAGTGCCTGCGGTGGCAGCCAGACGTTTTTTACGGGCCATTGCACCAGCCACTGCCAGAATCGGGATGATGATAAAGAAGCGACCAAACCACATCGCAATAGCAAGCATAGTGTTATAGAAAGGTGTATTCGCGTTCAGGCCAGCAAAGGCACTACCATTGTTATTAGCTGCTGATACAAAGGCGTACAGGATTTCAGTAAAGCCATGTGCCCCAGGATTAGAAATACCTGCTTTACCATCCGCGACCATGACCGAGACTGCCGTGCCGACCAGCACCAGTAAAGGGCAGATCAGGATTGTGATCGCAATCATTTTCATTTCAAAGGCTTCGATTTTTTTACCCAAATATTCTGGCGTACGTCCAATCATTAACCCCGCAATAAACACCGCCATAATCGCGAAAATCAACATACCGTACATACCAGCACCAACACCACCAAAGACGACTTCACCTAATTTCATTAATACCAGTGGCACCATGCCGCCTATAGGTGTGAAAGAATCATGCATAGCGTTCACCGCGCCACAGGATGCTGCTGTTGTGATCGTGGCGAACAAACCCGATGCGGTAATGCCGAAGCGAGTTTCTTTGCCTTCCATGTTGCCACCCGCTTGCGACATCGTTGGCGCGCTGTTCATGGACTGATCGAGACCAAGCTTGTTGAACAGGGGATTACCTTGCTGCTCAGCCATGATCGCGATACCGGCAAATGCGACAAATAAGATAGTCATGACGGAAAAAATGGCCCAACCCTGACGCTTGTCGCCAACCATCTTACCGAACGTAATACATAACGCGGCGGGGATCAGGAAGATCGCAATCATTTGCATGAAGTTCGAGAATGGTGTTGGATTTTCGTAAGGGTGTGCAGAATTTGCATTAAAGAAGCCGCCACCATTGGTGCCAACCATTTTGATCGCTTCTTGGGACGCAACCGGTCCCATCGGCAATGTTTGTGTCGTAGTGCTTTGTGCTTCCATCACTGGTTTGCCCGCTGCATCATTGACAGGTGCGCCAGCGGCATCCACTTTAGGGATGGTGTAATCGAGTTTTTCAACCAGCTGTGCCGTTTTGTAGGCATCAAAGTTCTGAATGACGCCCTGACTCATGAAGCCGATGGCGAAGACAAATGACAGCGGCAACAAGATATATAAAGTACCGCGGGTCAGATCTACCCAGAAGTTACCGATGCTTTGAGCGGTGTGACGGGCGAAGCCACGAATCAGCGCGATGGCGACAGCGAGCCCAGTCGCTGCAGAGAAAAAATTTTGCACACTTAAGCCAGTCATCTGGGTCAGATAACTCATTGTTGTTTCTGGCGTATAACTTTGCCAGTTAGTGTTCGTGACAAAACTGATCGCCGTGTTGAACGAAGAGTCAGGACTAATACTTGGCAATGCTTGCGGATTCAACGGCAACGCGAGTTGTAGACGTTGCAAGCTATACACGACCACCACGCCCAGCACATTAAATGCCATCAGCGTGATGGCGTAGTGCTTCCATGACATTTCTTCGGCTGCATTAATGCCAAATAGTTTGTAGAAAAACTTTTCTGTCGGCTGGAGTAACCATGATAGGGCATTTTTTTCGCCATTCATGACCTTGTTGATGTAAAGACCCAAAGGCACGGCAAGCGTCGTCAATACGACCATATACAGTGCGATTTGGAAAAAGGCTGAGTGATTCATCAGAATGCCTCCGGTTTCAAGAGCGCATAGACCAGATAGACGAGTAAGAGAGCCGCTACAACAGCGGAAATAAGTTGAAACAGGCTCATAAGCCGCCTCCAAGATGGCTACAACCCTTAATCAGGGCGAATGTACAGACTGCAAACAGCAGTGTGTATCCCAAGTAGATAAAGTCCATATAACCTCCAGTGAAATCCTTCAATGACAGACTAGACAATAGGGAAAAAGGGATAAAGATGTCGTATAGCTTCGTTATTGGCGTGTAAAAATTGTGTAAACGTCGATATATATGTTGTTATAAATATATTTTTATATGAATGCCGTTTCTCTACATAATCAAAAAAAAGAACCCAATCGACTATGTACCCACCGTGCTCAGAACAATGCGCGACGCTCGTTGAATCGCGCAAACTTGATCCGCTAAAAATCGCTGTTCACGCCTCAAAAAATGCAGTTGGTCGCAATCATCATTCGTTGTCGATATTGATTGCTTATGATTCAAGCTGTCATTCCATGTGGTGTAGAAAAACTGCTTAAGAATGACAAACCAAAGCACTCTTCCGCAGTACAGAGTGACTGAATTTTATTTTCAGAATTTGTTATTTCTATACAGAGAAAAGGAACCATCATGTCAAAATTAATCGCTCTCATCACCGGCACGTGCGCTTTGTTGTTGGTGCAACAGGCCGTGTTCGCTGCTGACACACCATCGTCAGAGGCTGCTGTACCAACGATAGAATTACCAGCCCATGTAAGACACATGGATGCAGAGGCGGCATCTCAATTTGTCGGCGTTTATGAGTTATCGAATGGGGATGCGTTGAAGATTGTGAAACGAGGACAGTCTTTGTATGCGAGATTGGACAACGAAGACATGATGCACCTTGTCGTCGTTGCTGGAAAAAACACTTTTGTTTCAACTGATAAACATCTGAAGATTCATATTGAGCACGACAGGGATGGAAACGTTAGTGGTGAAGTGTACATTGCACGTCATGGAAGTGGATTGCCCGTGATGGCAGCGATACGCTGAACACTCTGCTAGTTCGTCTCTGGAAAGTATTTGTCGTAGCGGCTGAAATGAAGCCTGAAAATCGTCTTGCTTATACAGACGAATTTTGGAATTATCGTAAAATTCGATCGACTTATCGCCCAGTTATTTTTGGACGATGATACGTAGATACGTGCTTATCTGAAGTTGAAAAAACCTTCAGCTCAACAACATGTCAGCTGAAGGTTTTTGTCCATTCATATCAATAGTTTTGTCTGATGCGGTGCTGAATTCAGGCCGTTCTACATTAGAACGTTTTTGTTGCGATCAACACTGCACTGGTTTTACCCAAAAATTTACCGTTGGCTGGTGATGCATAAAACGTCTGATTGGCGTTTGTACCAATAGCAGCGAGGCTGACGGTGATGTCACCGAATTGTTTCAACTCTTTGCTGACGCCGACTTTATAATCGGTGTAAGTGGCTGCGCTGGAATTTGTTCCTTGCACTTTTTGGTAACCCACATGCAGATTGAGTGTCAGGCCTTCGCTGATGTTGATATTTGCACCAGCATCTAGGTAGCCGCTGTTTTTGCTATCGACGATACCGAATAGCGGTGTCACTGCATGTGAGTATTTGATATAGGCTGGACCGTAACCGAGTTGACCATAGAGTTCTAAGGTGTTCCCATTTCGCATGCCAGCATTAGTCAAATTATTGTTTACATAAACATAGGCCAGAACGCCGATATCATAAGAAACGTCTTTGGTGACTTCTCCTTTTTTACCAGCGTAAATATCCCATTCGGCGGGAGTGCTTCCTGCACCTGGCGTGTCGGAAATCCATTTGATGGTCGATAACCAGGTACCTGCATAAAGGCCGGTAGGATTGTTGGTATAGTCAGCGCCGCCTTGTAAGGCTGGATCTAAGCGGGTCTGAGAAATACCACGATAACGATAATCGCTGGCCAGACTAGCGTTGAAGCTGACTTCATTGTCTGGTTTTACTTCTTCAGCAAATGCGCTGGCTGAGGAAATCAGCGTTGCAACGACACTCAACAACAGGATATTTTTCTTCATGTGATCTTCCTATATATCGTCACCAATATGGCGACTTGATGGTAGTTAGAATAGCGGTGAAGGTATAAAAATAGTGCAAAAATAGTCTAGGCGAACGTATAGATGACGTAAAGCTGCTTTCGTATCATTTATAAAATTTTAAAAATCTCAGACATTCCGTGCACTACTTGTTCTATATCCTGCTTATCTTGCTGAATCTAATTTAAAAACAGTGTTCAGGTGCTGGGAATGATTGATCTTTTACTGCAGCGACATAGGCGG
>Ga0209913_1000395_pt1 | contig 38227 bp, 36 predicted proteins | sample PersoiDNA2013203_FD_185805 | JGI IMG/M metagenome (GOLD analysis project Ga0209913, IMG submission 185805) | Permafrost soil microbial communities from the Arctic, to analyse light accelerated degradation of dissolved organic matter (DOM) -... | ecosystem: Environmental > Terrestrial > Soil >...
CTCTAGCAGCCTGTCGGGCTTAAAACGCCGAAACTCATTTCTACGATCGCTATGAAAAGCATAGCGAAAATGTTAAAATCGCACCTGTCCTGATAGGTAATTTTGACCATGTCCAATTTCATTCTGACCGACCGTAAAACTGACTATTTACTTCCCCCGTCAGTAGACGACTGGCTCACTCAAGACCACCTGGCGCGCTTCGTCGTTGAGGTCATCGATGGACTCGACCTCACCAATCTGACCCGTCAATACGCGGGTCGTGGCTCCAAGGCACACCACCCTGCGACCTTGCTGGCCATTCTGGTGTACGGTTACTCGACGGGCGTCTTCTCCAGCCGCAAGCTGGAGATGGCCACCTACGACTCGGTGGCATTTCGCTACATTGCCGCCGGTAGCCACCCCGACCACGACACCCTGGCCACCTTTCGCAGGCGCTTTATCGATGAACTTGCAGACCTGTTTGTGCAAGTGCTCGAATTGGCCCGCGAGATGAAGCTGCTCAAGCTTGGCACTGTGTGTCTGGACGGCACCAAGATTCACGCCAACGCATCGCGCCACAGCGCACTCTCACACGGCCACATCGTCAAACTCGAAGCTCAGCTCAAACAGGAAGTCCAGGAATTGCTGGCTCTTGCGGAACAAACCGATACAGCCAATATCCCCGATGGCATGAGCCTGCCCCAAGAACTCAAACTGCGGGAAGACCGGCTGGCCGTCATGGCGACCGCCAAAGCCAAGATCGCAGCCCGTGCAGCAGAGCGCTACACCCGCGAGAAGGCTGAGTTTGACGAGAAGATGAGTAAGCGCGCAGCCCGTGAAAAAGAGACGGGTAAAAAGCCTCGCGGCAAAATGCCAACGGCCCCAGAGCCGGGCGCCAAAGACAGCGATCAGATCAACCTGACAGATGAAGAGTCGCGCATCATGCCGATCTCTGGTGGCGGGTTTGAGCAGTGCTACAACGCACAGGCCGGGGTGGATGCCCAAACGATGTTGGTGGTGGCGACCACCTTGACCCAAGCCACCAACGACAAACAGCAAGTCCAGCCGATGCTCAAAGTCCTGCAGGAGCAGGCGCCCAAACTGGGCGATGTCCAGACCCTGATTGCCGACACAGGTTACTGCAGCGAGAAGAATGTTGTGGCTTGTGATGAAGCCAAGATCGAGCCCTTGATTGCAGTGGCGCGCCAAGACCATCACCCGCACTGGAGCGAGCGTTTTACAGAGCCTGCTGCGTTAAAGGCAGATGCCACGCCGATGCAAGCCATGACGCACCGATTAACAACGCTGGCCGGCAGAGCGGCCTACGCCATTCGCAAGCAAACGGTGGAGCCGGTCTTTGGCATTATCAAATCAGTGATGGGTTTCAGGCAGTTCTCACTGCGCGGATTGCGCAAAGTCACTGGCGAATGGAAACTGGTTTGCCTGGCCTGGAATATCAAACGCATGGCAGTCCTACGTCCAAAAGTTGGATAACGGAAGGAAATACCTTGGGGAAGCTGCAAAAAGACAAAAAATAGGTCAGAAGTGCCCGTTTTTTAATCAAATACAGCATCAGTCTGATTTTTGAACACCTGAGTCCGACAGGCTGCTAGGCCACAAACACCCTTGCCTTGCGTGGCGTCAGCACCAGCGTGTCGCCTTCCTTGAAATCGAGTTCCCGGTAATGCTGGGCCGGGATTTGCGCCTCGATGATGTCGCCACTGCCGCTGGCGGAGGCGTCCAGGGGCAGCAACTCCAGCCGGGCAATCGGCCCGATCACCATCGCGCGGGTCAGCTTGGCCACAATGCCGCGCGGCTGATCTGCCGCGCTCAAGTCCACCACGTAGCGCTGCACATCCAGATCATGCGGGCGCACGTAGGCAAAGGCTTTGCTGTCCTGCACATCGCTGTGCTCAGGGCTGGCCAATCGCAGACCGTGCTGGTCTTCGCCGATGAGCATTTCGCCCTCGTGGGCGCGACCGTGAAACAGGTTCACGTCGCCCAAAAAGCCATAAACAAAGGGGCTCGCCGGATGGTCCCACACCTCTTGCGGCGAGCCAATTTGCTCCACTTGGCCGCTGTTCATCAGCACCACCCGGTCGGCCACTTCCAGTGCTTCTTCCTGGTCATGGGTGACAAAAATGCTGGTGACGTGCAGGTCGTCATGCAGGCGGCGCAGCCAGCGGCGCAACTCCTTGCGCACCTTGGCATCGAGCGCGCCAAAGGGCTCATCGAGCAGCAGCACCTCGGGTTCCACAGCCAGCGCGCGCGCCAGGGCAATGCGCTGGCGCTGCCCGCCCGAGAGTTGTGACGGGTAGCGGTCTGCCAGCCAGTCGAGCTGCACCAGACCCAGCAGTTCATGCACTTTTTGCTTGATCACGGCCTCTGCGGGGCGCGTCGCCTTGGGCTTCATGCGCAGGCCAAAGGCCACGTTGTCAAACACGCTCATGTGGCGAAACAGCGCGTAGTGCTGAAACACGAAGCCCACGTTGCGCTCGCGCACGTGCTTGGTCGTCGTGTCTGCGCCATTGACCACAATGTGGCCTTGGTCGGCAGTTTCCAGTCCGGCGATGATGCGCAACAGCGTTGTTTTGCCGCAGCCCGAGGGGCCGAGGAGCGCCACCAGTTCACCGGATTCGATGTCCAGGTTGACGTTGCGCAGGGCGTGGAAGCTGCCAAAGTCTTTGCTGACGTTGCGGATTTCTATGCTCATTTTGTTTAATTCAGTACGTTTTTTATATTTAGGTTAATCGGTTTTTTTCGTTGTTTCCCCCACTCACTCCCCCAACCCCTCTCTCGCCCCGCCGGGCGAAAGAGGGGAGCCTCATTTGGCCATGTGTTTGAAGGTGGGAAATCGGTTCTTGACTGCGCGCTGGCCTCGAAGTGACTGCAACCCATGAACAGGCCGATCAAATTTATGGCTTGATCAACGCCAAATGGCGCGTGTACGTCCCACCTAAAAACACGCGGCCAAATGTGGCGGTTAGCGCCCTCTTTCGCCCGGCGGGGCGAGAGAGGGCGGGGGGAGTGAGTGGGGGCAGAACAAGACATAACTTAATTAGCTTCAAAACTCAGCAATCGAATCAGACCACTGGTTTTTCAGGCGGTAATTCGGCAGCGGCCTTCTGGTCGCGTTCAAACTGCCACTCCACCACCGACTTGATCAACAGCGTCAGCACCGCCAGCAGCGCCAGCAGCGAGGCCACGGCAAAAGCCGCCACCGACTGGTATTCGTTGTACAAAATCTCCACGTGTAGCGGCAGCGTGTTGGTCTGGCCGCGGATGTGGCCTGAGACCACCGACACCGCGCCAAACTCGCCCATGGCGCGGGCGTTGCACAAAATCACGCCATAAACCAGCCCCCACTTGATGTTGGGCAGCGTCACATGCCAGAAGGTTTGCCAGCCGTTAGCGCCCAGAACGATGGCCGCTTGCTCTTCTTCCGTGCCCTGCGCCTGCATCAGCGGAATCAATTCACGCGCGATGAAGGGAAAGGTGACAAAAATCGTGGCCAAAATGATGCCCGGCACGGCAAACACAATTTTGATGTCGTGTTCAGCCAGCCACGGCCCGATCCAGCCCTGCGCGCCAAACATCAACACATAAATCAGGCCCGCCACCACCGGCGACACCGAGAACGGCAGGTCAATCAACGTGGTCAAAAACGCTTTGCCTTTGAACTCGTACTTGGCCACGGCCCAGGCGGCGGCCACACCAAACGCCAGGTTCAGCGGCACCGCCACGGCGGCGGTGATGAGGGTCAGGCGAATCGCGCTCCAGGCATCGGGCTCATGCAGCGCTTCCAGCGCGGCGGGTAGGCCTTTGCGCAGGGCTTCGGTGAACACCGCTGCCAGCGGCAGCAGTAAAAACAAAAACACAAAGCCCAGTGCCAGCCCAATCAGCGACCAGCGCACCCAAGGCGGCTCGGTGGTACCCGCGCGCGCGCTCATGACTTGCCCCCGGAGCGGCGGCGCTGCCAGCTTTGCAGCGCGTTGATGACCAGCAGCAGCACAAACGAAATGCCCAGCATCACCGTGGCCACGGCGGTGGCACCGGCGTAATCGTATTGCTCCAGCTTGCCGATGATGATCAGCGGGGTAATTTCAGAAATCATGGGCATGTTGCCGGCGATGAAAATCACCGAGCCGTATTCGCCAATGGCCCGCGCAAAGGCCATGGCAAAACCGGTCAGCAGGGCGGGGGCGATGCTGGGGAAAATAACGTAACGAAAGGTCTGCCAGCGGCTCGCGCCCAGGCAGGTGGCGGCTTCTTCCAGCTCTTTCTCGGCGTCTTCCAGCACCGGCTGCACGGTGCGCACCACAAACGGCAGGCCAATGAAGATCAGCGCGATCACGATGCCGTTGCGGTTGAACGCCAACTGGATGCCGTGCGGCTCCAGGTATTGGCCAATCCAGCCGTTGCCGGCCAGCAGCGCAGTCAGTGAAATGCCCGCCACCGCAGTGGGCAGGGCAAACGGCAAGTCCACCAGCGCATCGATGATTTTTTTGCCTGGGAAGTTGTAGCGAACCAACACCCAGGCCAACAACAGGCCAAAAAACACGTTGACCAACGCCGCCACAAACGACGCCCCAAAGGTCAGCCGGTACGAAGCCAGCACGCGCGGGCTGGCCACTGCGGCCCAGAACTCCACCCAGGTCAGGGTAAAGGTCTTGAACAGCAGGGCTGAGAGCGGAATCAGCACGATCAGGCTGAGGTAAAACAGCGTGTAGCCTAGCGTCAGCTTGAAGCCCGGCAGCACGCGCCGGGTGGCACGCTTGGGCTGCGAGTTACCCGCGAGGGGCGATGTGGAGAGGATGGCAGAGGTCATTTAAACGTGATCAAAAGGTTGTCATGCCGGACGCGATCCGGCAGTCAGGGCGGCGTAACGCTTACTTGACGGTATAAATCTTGTCGAACTGGCCGCCGTCGTTGAAGTGAACCTTTTGCGCTTCAGACAGCGAGCCAAAGTACTCGCTCACCGGGAACAATTGCAGTGGTTTGAAGGTGCTGGCGTATTTGGCCAACACTTTTTGATTGCTTGGGCGAATGCCGTGTTTGGCGGCAATTTCTTGCGCTTCGTCGGAGTACAGGTAGTTCAAGTACGCTCTGGCCAACTCGCCTGTGCCTTTCTTGGCCACGGTGCGTTCCACCACAGCCACCGGGTTTTCGGCAATGATGCTGACCGACGGGTGAATGGCATCGACCTTGCCCGCGCCAAATTCGCGGTCCACCGACACCACTTCAGACTCAAACGTGATCAGCACGTCGCCAATGTTGCGCTGCAAAAAGATGGTGGTGGCATCACGCCCGCCCTTGGCCAGCACCGGCACGTTTTTGAACAGCTTGCTCACAAACTCAGCCGCTTGTGCGTCGGTGCCGCCCGTTTTGCGCACATAGCCCCAGGCGGCCAGGTAGGCCATGCGGCCATTGCCACCGGTTTTGGGGTTGACCACGATCACCTTCACGTCGGGTTTGATCAGGTCGCTCCAGTCCTTGATGCCTTTGGGGTTGCCGTTGCGCACCAGAAACAGCATGGTCGAGGTAGTGGGGGAGGCATGGTTGGGGAAGCGCGTTGCCCAATCAGCGGCTACCACGCCGTTTTTGGCCAAAAATTCCACATCGGTGGTGGTGTTCATGGTGACCACATCGGCGTTCAGCCCGTCGTTCACGGCGCGGGCTTGCGCACTGGAGCCGCCATGGGCTTGATCCACCTTGACATCTTTGCCCGTGGTCTTTTTGTAATGGGCGACAAAAGCGGCGTTGTACTCTTTGTAAAACTCGCGCGACACGTCGTAAGACGCATTGAGCAAGGTTTGAGCTGCTGCAAATTGTGTAGCTGTCAGCGCAAGGCTGGCAAGGGCTAGAGTCACTTTTTGCATAAATTTCATGGTGTTTCCTTTGGAGCCTGTAAAAAGTTAAACGAGTGTGTACGGGTTGTCAGGCTGCGGCCAAAGCGGCTTGTTTAAGGCTGACAGCTTCATCGATGAGCGACTGCAGCAGCGCCAGCCCCAGCGGCCAGGGGCCAAAGCCTGCCTCCAGGTTGATGTGCCCCGCGTTTTGCAGCCGTACAAATTCGCTGCCCCAGGCCCGGGCGTAAGCGCCTGCGGTGCGGACCGGGCAATAGGGGTCGTTGTTGCTGGCCACGATGATGCTTTTGTAAGGCAGGTGCTGGTACGGCACCGGGGCAAAGTCAGCCAGTACACCCCGGCGCTCCGGGTCGGCCGGGGCCACCAGCAGCGCACTCTGGATGCGGGCGTTGGCCTCAGGTGGTAAGTGGACGGTGGCAATGCAGCCCAGGCTATGCGCGGCAATCACCACCGGTTTGGTTTGAGCCAGCACCGTGCGGGCAATGGACGCAACCCAGGCACTGCGCGAAGGTGCCACCCAGTCATCTTGCTGCACACGGACCGCGCCCGGCAGTTGGTCTGCCCACAGGCTCTGCCAGTGGCCAGTCGGCGAATCGCGCCAGCCAGGAATGATGATGATGCTGACCATGGTGAAGTGTTTGCGTTGAAGGCACTGGTTGAACGGAAGCGCATTGTTGAGCGACTTGGTTAAAACTCAAACTACTTGTTTTCTATTTGGTTATCTTGTTTTTTACATATGAAAAAGGAATTGATCATCTGCTGCTGCGCCAATGGACTCCAGCTTTGTAGCGGAATTGGGGGAAATTCAGGCGGCGATGACCCGAAACTTGAGTCCAGGTTGAACCAGTCAGCAGCAAATAAAAGCAAGGCTTCAAATGCGGCCGGCGACAAGCAGAGCAGCGTGCCAGCAATCACGCTTATTTATGCTTACGTTTTTTTGGAAAAAAGGCGCTCCGAAAACTTGACCAAAGGATGTCTAAACAGCACGCCCAGAACAATGAGGGCTATCCCCGTGAGAATCAGGTAAAGCATCGTCGGGCCTAACCAGGCTTGGAGCAGCTTCCACTGTTTCCCAAAAAAATATCCGAGCAGGATGTAAACGGTGGCATAGACTGCCGACCCGGTCAGGTTGAAAAAAAGAAAGAGGTGCCACGGCATTTTTGACATACCTGCCAACAGATTGGCCACCGCGGGTGGAAACAAGGCGATAAACCGCGCAAAAAAAACAGCCTTGGCGCCATGACGTTTGAAGAAACGCTGGGGCCACTCTAGCCTTTTTGGCGTGAGATGGAGCCAGTGAATTTGTTTCAGGCCGCTATGGCCCAACCGTCGCCCCATCCAAAAGGAACAAATGCCGCCCAGGAAACAAGCTACTGCTCCGGCCACCAAAGGTGGCCACAGCGTACTGGCTGTTTTCCCCAAGATAAATCCGGCCCCAAGAAGAATCGTTTCTCCCGGTAGGGGAAAACCGATATTGTTCAGGAACACGACAATGAAGACAAGCGCATATCCGTAATGAGGCATGTGGGGCAATATAGACCGCAGCCAGTCGAACATGTTCACCGCCCCTTCTTGACAATGGACCACTTGCGCAGGTCGAAAAAGTTGAGCCGGATGGGAATCCGGTCACCGGGTACGGCTGTTTTTTGGCGGCGAACCAGGTCTCATGGCCGCATTCGTCACGACATGCACGTGTAAAGCCCCGGGTGAGAATGCCCCGTTCAACACAGCGCCGGCACTCCGGCTCAATCGCAGTCGGGGCTGATTCCCCGGTCGTTGGTGATCAGTTGTTCAGCATCAACTGCAAGATGATGCCGGTGGCAATCGCAACCAGAACATAGTCGGAGCCTGTTTGGACCCAATGGTAACCACGAGGTGGGGCACTCAGGTTATGGGCGCGCCAGTCATCGACCACATAATTTCTGTGGCGGTATTCGATCGGCAGGCGCTCACCCCTGTGGAACTGATGGTCTGGGCCCGCGCCACGTTCGTCCCGTTGCGCATTGATGTTCGCGCGAGCCTGATTTTGAGGACGATTCGGTTGGTGTGCTTGGTTGCCGGGACGATTCGGTTGCCGTGCTTGGTTGCCGGGACGATTCGGTTGCCGCGCTTGGTTGCCGGGACGATTCGGTTGCCGTGCTTGGTTACCGGGACGATTCGGTTGCCGTGCTTGGTTACCGGGACGATTCTGCTGGCCGTCGGGCAGTATCGGTTCTTCAGCGAAGGAAAATCCTCCCATGGTCAAAGACATCGCAATGATGCTTGAAACGATTGCTTTACTGTTCATGCTGGACTCCTTTGGGTTGGGAAGTGTCATGTTGGCCTCGCCCGCTCTACGTTGAGCCTTGCGCCGACTTCGTAACCAACAATGCGCAAGATAGGCTTATGAGCCGATAGATTCTTTGCGCTTTCGCAAACAGAGATGTCGGCTCGCGCGGTCTCAGGCGAATTCGGGAAATAAGCTCCTCAAAACCATGCAAGCTATCGTGCCGTGGCACTATGTGAAGTCATCGAGCCCCACTACCCCAAAGCGGGGAGCGGACGCCGACCCATTGGTCTGGAGCGCATGCTGCGCATCCACTTCATTCAGCACTGGTTCAACCTGGCGGATCTGGCCTGCGAAGAAGCCTTGTACGACAGCGCCAGCCTGCGCCGCTTTGTCGGAATTGATCTGGGCCGCGAGCCCGTGCCCGATGCCACCACCTTGCTGAAGTTTCGCAAACTTCTCAATGACAACCAGTTGGGCGAAGCCTTGTTTGCCAAGGTTGGGCAGGAGTTGCAAGAACGCGGCTTCAAGGTCAACACCGGCACCATCGTGGACGCCACCATCATTAGCGCGCCCAGCTCCACCAAGAACGTCGACAAGGCGCGTGACCCCGAGATGCATCAAACCCGCAACGGCCAGCAGTGGTATTTCGGCACAGCGGCACTTTCAACATGGGCGAAACGACCGACCAATGGAAGTCATTCACGTCGAGTCAGCAGGTGATCACCCAACGACCGGGATTCGACTGGGACGGCCGGGTCAGCTTGATGCCGGGCTTTCAAGTGCGGGTGCACGACGCCTATGTGGCCGGTGAAGGCATCCTGCACGCCACTTTGTTCGGGCTGTTTTCAATGGTCAACCTGCGTGGCACCGGCGAAGTGGCCAAGGGCGAACTGATGCGCTTCTTCGCTGAGGCAGCCTGGTACCCCACGGCGCTGCTGCCCAGCCAGGGTGTGCGCTGGGATGCAGTGGATGATCACTCTGCTCACGCGACTCTCACCGAAGGCACCATCGCGCTGACAATGCTCTTCACCTTCAACCCGCAGGGGCTGATCGACACCGTGCGCGCCGAGACGCGCGGACGCACGGTGGGCGGCGCGGTGATTCCGACACCCTGGCAAGGTCGCGTCTGGAACTATGAAGAGCGTGGCGGTATGCAGGTGCCGCTCGATGCAGAGGTGGCATGGCTGCTGCCCGCGGGCGCAAAGCCCTACTGGCGTGGTCACATCACCAAAATCGACTATGAATTCGAGCGCTAATTGCTGCGCAACAAGTCAAAACCCCGCAATCACCGCCCCCTTGAACTGGGTCTGGATGAACTTGCGAATCTCCTCGGACTGGTAGGCCTTGACCAGCTTGGCCACCCACGGTTTGTCCTTGTCCTGCTCACGCACGGCAATCAGGTTGACGTAGGGACTCTTGGCACTTTCCTGGGCGATGGCATCGCGGTTGGGTTGCAGACCAGCTGACAGGGCGTAGTTGGTGTTGACGGCCGAGGCATCCAGGTCGTCCAGCGAGCGCGGCAGTTGCGCGGCATCCAGTTCGACGAATTTGAGCTTCTTCGGGTTGTCGATCACGTCCAGCGGCGTGGCTTTCAGGCCGGCTTCGGGTCTGAGCTTGATCAGGCCCTTGTCCTGCAGCACCAGCAAGACACGTCCGCCGTTGGTCGGGTCATTGGGGATGCCGAACTTGGCACCTTCCTTCAGGTCTTCCAGGCGCTTGACCTTTTTGGAATACAGACCAATCGGGAAATTGACGGTGTAGCCGACGTTGACTAATCTGTAGCCGCGGTCCTTGATCTGCTGATCCAGATAGGGTTTGTGCTGGTAGCTGTTGGCATCGAGGTCACCGGTGGCCAGGGCGGCGTTGGGCTGCACGTAGTCGCTGAATTCGACGATCTGGATCTTCAGACCGTCTTTTTCGGCGATTCTCTTCACCTGCTCAAAGATCTGGGCGTGCGGCCCGGCGGTGACGCCGACCTTGAGCGGCTTGTCTTGTGCCAGCACGGGCGAAATTGTGGCCGCCACCAGCAGGGCTGCAGCGGCTTGGATCAGGGAACGTTTGTTCATAAATACTCCTAAGTGAAAAAAATTCGCTATTAAAAAGAGAGTTGTATACGCAGATGGCACGGGGGCTAGAGGGCTAAACGACCATTAGCGATGGCTGATGCGCCGCACCGCCCAGTCGCCCGCGCTTTGGACCGCCTGCACAAACACAATCAGCACCAGCACCACAGCCAGCATCACCTCGGGCAAAAAGCGCTGGTAGCCGTAGCGAATGCCCAGGTCACCCAGGCCGCCGCCGCCAATCGCTCCGGCCATGGCCGAGTAGCCGGTCAGGCTCACCAGGGTGATGGTCAGCGCCGCCACGATGCCGGGCAGGGCCTCGGGCAAGAGCACCTTGAACACGATCTGGCGCGTGGTGGCGCCCATGGCCAGCGCCGCCTCCACCAGCCCATGGTCCACCTCGCGCAACGCGGTCTCGATCAGCCGGGCCACAAAAGGCGCCGCTGCCACGGTGAGCGGCACCACCGCGGCTGCCGTGCCGATGGAGGAACCGGTGATGAAGCGCGTGAACGGGATGATGGCCACCAGCAGGATGATGAAAGGCGTGGAGCGCACCGCGTTGACGGTGGTGCCGACGATGTGGTTCAGCGGCAGGTTCTCCAGCACGCCGCCGCGGCTGCTCAGATGCAGGTACACGCCCAGCGGAGTGCCCAGCAGGGCCCCCACGGCACCCGAAATGGCCACCATGACCAGCGTCTCCCACAGCGACGAGGCGAACAGTTCCAGCAACTGGGGGGTGAAGGTTTCAAACATGGGCGATCTCCTCTTCTTGCACTACCACACCGGCGCTGCGCAGGTGCGCCACCGCCTCTACCAACTGGGCGCTGGCGCCGCGCACATGCACTGCCAGCGAGCCAAAGGTCTGGCCCTGGATGTCGTCGATCTGGCCGTGCAGGATGTTCAGGTCCAGGCCGAAGCGGCGTATGACGTCGCTGAGCAGCGGTTGCCCCGAGCCGTCACCGGCGAAAGCCAGGCGCAGCAGCTGGCCGCTGCGCTGCGGCTCGGCCGCCATCAGCGCACGGATGCGCGCAATCACGCTGGGGGGTAGTTCCTGCGGCAAGATCTCGTCAATCAGGCTGCGCGTGGTGGCGTGTTGCGGTCGGGTGAACACGTCGATGACGGCGCCTTGCTCCACGATGCGCCCGGCATCGATCACCGCCACCCGGTCCGCCACCTGCTTGATGACCTGCATCTGGTGCGTGATCAGCACAATGGTCAGGCCAAAGTCGCGGTTGATCTGGCGCAGCAGGCCCAGAATCGAGCGCGTGGTCTCCGGGTCCAGCGCCGAGGTGGCCTCGTCGGACAGCAAGACCTTGGGCTTGCTGGCCAGCGCCCGGGCAATGCCCACGCGCTGTTTCTGGCCACCGCTGATCTGGGCCGGGTAGCGGTCGCGCAATGCGGACAGCCCCACCAGATCGAGCAGCTCATCGACTCGCGCCTTGATGAGAGCCGGGCGCACGCCGGAGAGCTCCAGCGGCAAGGCCACGTTGTCAAACACGGTGCGGGACGACAGCAGGTTGAAGTGCTGAAAGATCATGCCGATCTGATGCCGCGCCGCGCGCAACGCCGATGCCGACTGCGCGGTCAGCTCCGCGCCCGCCACGCGCACCTGGCCTTGTGACGGGCGGTTCAGCAGGTTGATCACCCGTATCAGCGAGCTTTTGCCCGCACCGCTGCGGCCAATCACGCCAAACACCTCGCCCGCGCGCACCTGCAGGTTGACGCCCTGCAAGGCTTGCACCGGGGTCGGGTGACCGGGGTAGCTCAGGCTGATATTTTTAAGTTCAATCATGATTCATGGGCCACTTGGGGCATGAAATTTGGGGGGCCAAGTGTAAGGCGCAGAAAACCCACCACTTCACGCATCAAGCAAGCCTGGCTTCCTTTTGCAGCAAAAGATGCTGGTTTTCCGGCCGTGCCAGCCCCAGGTTTTCGCGCAGCGTCTTGCCTTCATACGCGGTGCGAAACAGCCCTCGGCGCTGCAGCTCGGGAATCACCAGGTCCACGAAGTCATCCAGGCTGCCGGGCAACACCGGCGGCAAGACATTGAAGCCGTCGGCCGCTTCGTTTTCGAACCACAGCTGCAGTTGGTCGGCCACTTGCACGGGCGTGCCCACGATGGTCCAGTGTCCGCGCGCGGTGGCAATCCATTGGTACAGCTGTCGGATGCTGAAGCTGTGCTTGCGCGCAATGTCCACCATCATCTGCTGGCGGCTGACCCAGCCCACGGTTTTGGGCAGTTCCGGGAACGGGCCGTCCAGTGGGTACTGCGACAAGTCGGTGCCGCCGGAGAGTCCCGCCAGCAAGGCCAGCCCGGCCTGCGGATGAATCAAGTCATTGAGCTGCTGCAGTTTGGCTTGCGCTTCACGTTCGGTGGCGGCGACGTAGACCGATACGCCCGGCATGATCTTGAGCTGGTCGGCGCTGCGGCCAAACTTGGGCAAACGGCTTTTCAGTTCACGGTAAAAAGCCTGCGCATCTTCCAGGCTTTGCTGGGCGGTGAAGACCACTTCCGCCGTGCGTGCCGCCAACTCCAGGCCGGGTTCGGACTGACCGGCTTGCACAATCACCGGGTAACCCTGCGGCGGGCGCGACACGTTGAGCGCGCCGTCCACGGAAAAGTGCTTGCCCTTGTGGTGCGGCGGGTGCAGCTTGGCCGGGTCAAAAAACTGGCCGCTGGCCTTGTCGCGGATGAAGGCATCGTCCTCCCAGCTGTCCCAGAGTTCGGTCACGGTATCGACAAACTCCTCGGCTCGGTCGTAGCGATCCGTGGCAACCGCTTGCTGCGCACGGCCAAAGTTGCGCGCGGTGGCATCGTCGGTGGAGGTGACCACGTTCCAGCCCGAGCGCCCGGCGCTCAGGTGATCCAGCGAGGCAAACTTGCGCGCCAGCAGGTAGGGGTCTTCGTAGGTGGTCGATGCCGTGGCGATGAAGCCGATGTTTTTCGTCACTGTGGAGAGCGCCGAGAACAGTGTCACCGGCTCGAAGCCGGTACTGCGGTCGCGCCGGCCCGCATCATCACCGCCAAAATTCACCGACAGGCCGTCGGCCAGAAAGTAGGCATCAAACAGGCCGCGCTCGGCGGTTTGGGCCAGGCGTTTGTAGTATTCAAAATCGAACACGCTGCTCGATGCAGCATCGGGGTGGCGCCAGGCGGCCACGTGTTGTCCGGCACCGGGTAGAAATGCGCCGAGTCTGAGTTTCTTGCTCATGATGGATTGCCTTTCAAAAGTTGCTTGGGGGGGCAGGAGCTTGGTGGGCGCTTAGAGCTTGGCAATCGACACTTCGGTCGACTTGACCAGCGCCACCACTTCAGAGCCCACCTTCAGGTCCAGGTCTTTGACCGAGCGGCTGGTGATGACGGAGGTGACGATGCCCCAGGGGGTTTCGACATCGACCTCTGAGACCACGTCGCCGTGGATGATTTCGCGCACTTTGCCGCGGAACTGGTTGCGTACGTTGATGGCTTGAATGGACATGGGTTCTCCTTGAAAAGTCCGTTAGAAAAAAATGGATGGCCGCCGCGCCGGGCCGCCCCAAGCAAGGCCGGCCCCCTCGGGGGGCAGCGCAGTACACGCAGTGACAAGCGTGGGGGCATAGCTCTAGACAGCCCAGCGCAGGCCATGCGCGGGTACGCCGGGCCACAGGGGTTGGGCATCGTCATGCGGGTTGGTGAAGGTTTCTCTGGCTGGCTTTTGCAGCACCCGATCCAGGATGCGTTTCTCCAGGGCCGCAAAAGCGGCATCACCTTGTGAACGCGGTCGCGCCAATGCAATCGTCTCATCCAGCGCAATGCGCCCATCCTCGATCAGGATCACGCGATCGGCCAGCGCCACGGCTTCCTGCACGTCGTGCGTGACCAGCAGGGCGGTAAAGCCACTGGCGCGCCACAGGTCTTCAATCAGGCGGTGCATCTCGATGCGCGTCAGGGCATCGAGTGCGCCCAGCGGTTCGTCCAGCAACAGCAGGCGCGGGCTGTGCACCAGGGCTCTGGCCAAGGACACACGCTGGCGCTGGCCGCCTGAGAGGCGCGCGGGCCAGTCATTGGCGCGGTCCGCCAGGCCCACTTGATCGAGCACCTTGAGGGCATCGGCGCGCCTGTCTTTGGGCAGCCCCAAGGCCACGTTGTCGATGACGCGCTTCCAGGGCAGCAGGCGTGCGTCTTGAAACATGATGCGGGTGTCATCGGACAAGCCGGTGCGCAGCTTGTCGTTCACGGTGATACTGCCTGCGCTGGCCGTTTCCAGCCCGGCCACCAGGCGCAACAGCGTGCTTTTGCCGCAGCCACTGCGCCCGACGATGGCGATGAACTGGCCCGGCTCTACGCGTAATTGCGTGTTGCGCAGCACCTCGCGTTCGCCGAAACGCTTGCTTAAATCGCGCAACACCAGCGGTTCGCCGCGTCGCTCGGAAGTAACAGAATTAGTAGTCAAATTGGCCTCCAGCCCTCATGAAATATGGACAAACAGCTATTAAATTGATAGTAAACAGATTCACACCGCCTGATACCCCGGATGCCAGCGCAGCCAGTAGCGCTCCAGGCCCTTGGCAAACACGTCGGCCAGCTTGCCCAGTAGGGCGTAGAGCAGGATGCCCACCAGCACGATGTCGGTCTGCAAAAACTCGCGCGCATTCATGGTCAGGTAGCCAATGCCAGCCTGCGCCGAGATGGTTTCGGCCACGATCAAAATCACCCACATCAGCCCGAGCGAAAAGCGCAGCCCCACCAGAATGCTCGACAGCGCACCCGGCAAAATGATTTGCGTGTAGAGTTGCCAGCGGTTCAGGCCGTAGGTGCGGCCCATCTCGATCAGCCCCGGGTCGACACCGCGAATGCCGTGAAAGGTGTTGAGGTAGATCGGGAAAAACACCGACACGGCGATCAGGAACAGCTTGGCGGTTTCGTCAATGCCAAACCACAAAATCACCAGCGGAATCAGCGCCAGCGCCGGGATGTTGCGCACCATCTGGATGGTCGAATCGAGCAGCGTCTCGGCCAGCCGCGAGGAGCCGGTCAGCAGCCCCAGCACCAGGCCTAAACCGCCGCCCACCGCCAGCCCCGACAAGGCGCGCGCGGCACTCACCTGCACATGCGTCCAGAGTTCACCCGAGGCGGTGAGCGTCCAGAACGCAGTGATCACCTCCAGCGGCGCGGGCAGCACCCGGGTCGACAGCCAGCCCAGGCTGGAGGCGATTTGCCACAGCGCGATCAACCCCACCGGCACCAGCCAGGGCAATAGGCGTTGCCAAACCTGGCGGGCAAAGCCTGCCAGCTGTTGCAAAGCCTGCAGCGTGCGCGCCGTGCCAGGCAGCAGGGGCGAACCGGCAGAGCCTGGGAGCACCGGCGTGGGTGTGGTTTGAAGTTCTTGCAGGGGGTGTGTCATGGGCTTACATCTCCAGTGGCCAAAAATAGGTTGAACAGGTGCTGTTGGCATCAGCTTTGCGAAGCACGCGGAAGGTAGTTGTTGCCGACCACTTCGCCGAAGGGGCCGGTGAGTTGCTGGCCTGCCAGCTTCTCGCGCAATGTCACCGGCAGCAGTGGAAACACCAGTTCGGCAAAGCGGTAGGCCTCTTCCAGGTGCGGGTAGCCCGAGAGCACAAAGGTGTCGAGGCCGAGCGCGGCGTATTCCTGAATTCGCGCCGCCACGGTGTGCGGGTCGCCCACCAGCGCAGTGCCGGCACCGCCGCGCACCAGACCGACGCCGGCCCACAGGTTGGGGCTGATTTCCAGGTCGGCTCGCGAACGTTTCTTACCGCCCGCATGCAGCGCGGCCATGCGGCGCTGGCCTTCGGAGTCCATACGGCTGAAAGCGGCCTGGGCGCGAATCACGGTGTCATCGTCCAGACGGCTGATGAGACGCTCGGCCGCTTGCCAGGCTTCGTCTTCGGTTTCGCGCACGATCACATGCAGGCGGATGCCGAACTTCACCGTGCGTCCAAAGCGGGCGGCGCGCTCACGTACGTCGGCCACTTTTTTAGCCACATCAGCGGGTGGCTCACCCCAGGTCAGGTAGGCGTCCACCTGCTCGGCGGCCAGCTCGTGCGCGGCGGGCGAGGAGCCGCCAAAGTACACCGGCGGGTACGGTTGTTGTACCGGTGGGTAGAGCAGCTTGGCGCCCTTCACGCTCAGGTGCTTGCCGTCGAAATCGAAGCTCTCACTGTCGTGGCTGCGCGCCAGAATTTCACGCCAGATGCGGATGAACTCGGCCGCCTGTTCGTAGCGCTCGGCGTGGTTCAAAAACACGCCGTCGCCTTCCAGCTCGGTCTGGTCGCCCCCGGTGACCAGATTGATCAACAGGCGCCCACCGGAGAGCCGGTCAAATGTGGCCGCCATGCGTGCCGCAAGGCTCGGCTGGTGCAGACCGGGCCGCACCGCCACCAGAAACTTCAGGCGTGTGGTCACTGGCAGCAAGCTGGCCGCTACCACCCACGGGTCTTCGCAGGAGCGCCCGGTGGGAATCAACACGCCTTCATAGCCCAGGCTGTCGGCCGCTTGCGCGACTTGTTTGAGGTAATCGTGATTGAGAGCGCGCGCACCTTCAGCTGTGCCGAGGTAGCGGCTGTCGCCATGGGTGGGAATAAACCAGAAAATTTTCATGCGGAGGGTCTGATGAAATGGGGTCAATGTGAAAGGGTCAAAAGTGATGGTTTGACGCCATGGTTTATTGGGCAGTGGTCTTCGCCAAGTGCGTGGCCTTAGGGCTCCAGACGATCTCGGCCACGGCAATCGGTTTGGGGATCAGGCCCAGCTTCTGGAAGCTGTCAGCCACCCGCTGCTGTGCCTGCACCGTACCGGGCGTGATCGGCCCCACCGGGGAGGGGGGGCGGCGCTGCAAAAAAAGGCTGACCACACCCGCGTCCAAACCGCTGAATCCCGCGATCAGCTTGATGGCCTCGCTCCGGTGTTGCTGCACAAATTGGTCGGCGCGGCTGAGCTCTTCAAACAGCGCCGCCAGCGCCTCGGGATGGTCGGTGGCAAAGGCGCGGGAGGCGAGGTAAAAGGAGTTGTTGCTTGACAGGCCTATGCCGGTGGTCAGCACACGCGGTGACAGGGCCAGCTCGGTGGATGCATAAAACGGGTCCCAGATCGCCCAGGCATCGACACTTTTGCGCTCAAAAGCGGCGCGGGCATCGGCCGGGGTCAGGTAGATGGGTTGAATGTCCGTCCATTGCAAACCGGCTTTTTCCACCGCGCTGACCAGCAGGTAATGGGCGCTGGAGCCTTTTTGCAGGGCAATTTTTTTACCCTTGAGGTCGGCCAGTGTGTGAATAGCCGAGTCTTTGGCCACCAGAATGGCCGAGCTCTCGGGTTTGGCGGGCTCCGCGCCCACATAGACCAGGTCTTTGCCCGCCGCCTGGGCAAATACCGGTGGCGAGTCGCCAGTCAGGCCAAATTCCAGGCTACCTACCGCCAGCGCTTCCAGCAACTGCGGCCCGGCGGGGAAATCGATCCACTTGATCTGGGTGTTGGGAAAGCGTTTCTCCAGCACGGCTTGCTGCTTGAGGATGACCAGGTTCACCGCCGATTTTTGGTAACCAATGCGCAGTTGGGTCAAAGGCTTGCCGGTGCCCGTGGCCTGCGCCCAGGCGTTGGAGGCAATCGGCCCTGACAGGCCCCACAGGCCCGCGCTGACGGCCAGCACACGCAGCAGGCTGCGGCGCGACCCAGTGGTGATGGTTTGTTCCATGGTGTTGTTCCTTGGGTGCCAATCAGCTCAGGTCAACCGGCGCGGCGTGCAGCAGGTTGAGCTTTTTGGGGATGAGCTTGAGTTCAAAAAAGGTGTCGGCAATGTGCTGCTGCTCGGCCAGGATGGCACTGTTCACCGGGGCGGTGCCGTAGTCGGCGCGGCTCAGGTACAGGTCGGTGATGCCCACGTCCAGGCCCAGCACTTGCGACAGTTCTTTGGAGGCGGCTGGTTTGTTCTTGGCGGCCCAGGTGTCGATGTCGTTGATCTGGCGAATGGCGATCTTCAACACGTCGGTGTTTTTGGTGGCGAAGTCGCGCGAGCTGAAGTAGTAGGCCCGGTTGTTCACCACGCCTTTGGCATCCACCAGGATTTGTGCGTCCAGTGTTTTTTGCGCGGCGGCCAGGAACGGGTCCCAGATGATCCAGGCATCAATCGCCCCCTTCTGGAAGGCGGCACGGGCATCGGGCGGAGGCAGATGGACGTGTTGCACATCGCTGTACTTCAGGCCCTGTTTTTCCAGCAGCTTGGCCAGAAAGTACTGCACGTTGGAGCCCTTGTTGTAGGCCACTTTCTTGCCTTTCAGATCAGCCACAGTCTTGATGGCCGAGCCCTTGGGCACGAGGATGGCTTCCAGTTGCGGGCGCGGCACGGTGGCACCGGCGTAGACCAGCGGCGCGCCGGCGGCTTGGGCAAAAATGGGCGGCGCTTCACCCACGTCACCAAAGTCAATCGCACCAACGTTCAGCGCTTCGAGCTGCACCGGCCCGGCGTTGAACTCAGTCCAGGTGACGTTCACGCCCAGCGGGGCGAGTTCTTTCTCCAACGTGCCCCGGCCTTTGAGGATGGATAGCCAGCCTTTTTGGTAACCGATGCGCAGCGTGCGCGCGGCCTTTTGTGCCAGCGCCAGTGAGCTGCCGGTGAGTGCGGCCGTGGCCAGACCAGCCGCCAGAACCTGACGACGCGAAATAGGGAGAGCGTTGGACATGGTGAATTCCTTGAAAAATGGGCAACAGTTGCCCCCGGCCGCAAGCAAACGGCCTGAAACAAAAAAAAGGGGAAGGGATGTTGTCAGCCCCTTGGGGGCCGACGACCGGGGCGCTTACACGCTACATCGCACCTGAGAAAACTGCACCGGGGCAAAGCGCCGGGCGTGCACTTCGGCGGCGGGCAGCACCTCGCGAACCAGGGTGTTGACGGACTCATCCAGTCGTTGACCAATGTCGGCATTGACTTCATAGGCCCCCGACTCGGTCACAGTGACTTGCGCATCGGTGGCATAAATGCCAGGCAGGATTTGTTTGGCACCGAGCGACTGCAACACCGGGCGCAGCGCATAGTCCAACGCCAGCATGTGATTTGGGCTGCCGCCCGTGGCCAGGGGCAACACGGTTTTGCCGGCCAGCGCGTTTTGCGGCAGCAAGTCCAGAAACACCTTGAGCACGCCGCTGTAGGCGGCTTTGTAAACCGGGGTGGCAATCACGATGACTCCGGCCTGTGCTACCCGGCCAATGGCGTGGCTGATGGTGGGGTTGCCAAAGTCCGCCAGAATCAGCGCCTGCGGCGACAGGTCGCGAATTTGCAGATGCTCCACCTGCGCCCCGCGAAACTCCAGACGTTGGGCCACCGCATAGAGCAATGCCGCAGAGCGGGAGCGCTCTGACGGACTGCCTGCGATCAATAAAACACTCATTTTCATATCCCTTAAGACCTTGATGTGTGACAGCGTACAGGCGACGTTTACTTATTTTTTGGTGTAAATCTGGTCGAAGGTCGCGCCGTCGGCAAAGTGGTCTTTGGCTGCTTTGGTCCAGCCGCCAAAGGCTTCGTCGATGGTGAACAGCTTGATCTTGGGCAGTTGTTTGACGTACTTGGCCTGGAACTTCTCGGAGATGGGGCGGTAGAAGTTCTTGCCTGCAATGTCCTGGCCTTCATCGGTGTACAGGTATTCCAGATAGGCGGTGGCCACGGTGCGGGTGCCCTTCTTGTCCACGTTCTTGTCCACCACGGTGACCGGTGGCTCGGCCAGAATGCTCAAGGATGGGTAAATGATGTCCACCTTGCCGCCAAATTCTTTTTCCAGCAGGTGGGCCTCGTTTTCCCAACTGATGAACACGTCGCCCTGGCCACGCTGGGCAAAGGTGATGGACGAGCCGCGTGCGCCGGAGTCCAGCACCGGTACGTTCGCATACAGCTTGGCAATGAAATCCTTGGCCTGGGCATCACCACCGTACTTGCGTTTGGCAAATTCCCAAGCTGCCAGGTAATTCCAGCGCGCACCGCCGGAGGTTTTGGGGTTGGGGGTGATCACGCTCACGCCCGGCTTGATCAGATCATCCCAATCCTTGATGCCTTTGGGATTGCCCTGGCGCGTCACCAGCACGATGGTGGAGGTGTAGGGAGACGAGTTGTGCGGCAGACGCTTTTGCCAGTCGGCCGGAATCCAGCCGCCGTTTTTGTGAACAGCGTCAATGTCGCCCGCCAGCGCCAGAGTGACCACGTCGGCCTCCAGGCCGTCGATCACTGCACGCGCCTGCTTGCCCGAGCCGCCGTGGGATTGTTTGATGGTCACGTCCTGACCGGTCTTGGCCTTCCAGTGTTTGGCAAAGGCAGCGTTGAACTCGGCATAGAGTTCACGGGTGGGGTCGTAAGACACGTTGAGCAGCGTGAGTGCTTGCTGGGCGCTGGCACCGATGGCGGAACCGGCCAGCACGGCGACTGCAGCGGCGTTGAAAACGCGGCGGGAAATGGATGATCTTTGTGTCATGGTGGAGTCCTCAAAATTCATTGCCGAAGTGCAATGGAGTGAATTCTGGGGGTCAACCGTTGAAACTGGAACTACTGATTTTTCAGTTTCTAATTACCAAATCATCTTTAGAGGGTGTCGGGCACCAGGGCAGGGCGTACCAGGATGCGTTCGCGCAACTGCGCAACATGCCGTTGGGCAATTACAGGGGGCGCTTGATCTATGGTTGAAAGTTTGCCGTCTGTTCAATTTCCAAAGCCTCGTCCGGCCCGAGTGGCTCAAGGGTGCGCATCTGCTGCGCCAGCACGTCCAGTGTCGCCTCGGACGCATCCTGCCCCAGAACCTTGCGCGCCAGGATGCGTTCGCGTAACTGCTCGGGCGTGGCCCGCGGCGCCAGAATGCTGAACGCTACGCCGGTGTCTCGGGCCAGCGCACGAAAGGCGTCGCGGTCGGCCCGTCGCAGGAAGGTTGCATCCACAATCACCGACCAGCCCGCGCGCAGCATGCGGCTGGCCTGCTCACGCAGGTGGCCGTAGGTGCGGCCGTGGGCATCGGCGGCGTAAATGCCGGCGTTCAGCGGCGCGCCGCTGCGCTCGGTGCTGGCCAGTCCGAACAGGCGCTTGCGCTCCACATCCGAGCGCAGGCGTAGCGTGCTGGCATGGGGGTCGTGCTGCAGCAATTTGTCTGATGCCACGGTTTTTCCGCAACCTGAGAGTCCGTGCGTGATCACCAGGCGGGCCACGGGCGGTGCCGTCAGGCGCTCGGCCAGCGCGATATAGGCCAGCGCTTCGCTGCCGTCGTCCTGGGTCTGACGCGTGCGAATGGCCGCTACCTTGGCCCGCACCAGCGCTCGGTACACGGCATAAAAGCGCAGCAGCAAAGCGGCTTCGTAGTCGCCACTGCGGCTCAAGTATGCGTCGACAAACCAGTCGGCCAGTCCGGGCTGCTGGTGCGCGAGCAGGTCAACATAGGTGAAAGCGATTTCACTGGCGACGTCAATCCAGCGCAGACTGTCGCTGAACTCAATGCCGTCAAACATCCGTACCCGCTGCTTGATCAGGACCAGGTTGGCCAGATGCAGATCGCCGTGGCATTCACGCACCCACCCGGCTTGCTTGCGCGCTTGCATAAGGGGGGTGAGTTGCGCAAATTGCGCTTCGGTCCAGGCCCGCAAGGCATTGAGCCGGCTGGGCAAGTCCGCCGCAGGCAAACCGTCCATGATCGCGTCGAAATTGTCCCGCATCGGCGCGATGATTTGTGCCGGTGAGCCAAAGCTTGACTCGACCGGTGCGACCTTTGCTGCCTGGTGAAAAAGGGTCAGGGTGTCGGCCAGATCGGACAAATGCGAGGTTTGCAGTTCGCCGCGGGCACAGACCCGGTCGAGCCGCCCGGCTTCATCGAAGCGGCGCATCTTGACGGCGTATTCGATCGGCGTGCCCGCGCCTCCCCACTGCGGGTCTTGGGGCGTGTTGCCAATAGCGAGCACTTCCAGGTAGAGGTCCGGCGCAAAGCGGCGGTTCAGGCGCAACTCGTTCTGACAGTAGCGCTCGCGTTGCGCCAGCGTGCTGAAGTCCAGAAAAGACAGTTTGACCGGCTTTTTGATCTTGTAGGCAAAGTCCCCCGCCAGCAGCACCCAGGAGATATGGGTCTGGACCAGGTCAACCCGCTGAACGGTGCCCGGATAACGCGTCGGTTCCAGCAGGGCCGCAATGAGGGGGGGTAGCTTGTCGTCCATCAGCGCGATGATGCCAGACTCACTCGGTGGATCAGGCCGACGACGCGGGGCAGGGCTGAGCTTGCAGCCCCCACAAACGCGGCCCCGACGTGTCCAGATGGGTCAGATAGACCCGCAACTCAAACTCCAGCTGGTGGTAGCGTGGCTCCATGTGGCAGCACAACTGGTAAAAGGCCTTGTCATGGGCGCGCTCCTTGAGGTGCGCCAGCTCATGCACGCTGATCATGGTCAGGAACTCGGGCGGTGCGTCCTTGAACAGGGCAGCGATGCGGATTTCGCGTTTGGCTTTGAGTTTGTTGCCCTGCACGCGCGATACCGTGGTGTGGGTGCCCAGCGCGTGCTGCACGATCTGCAATTTGCTGTCAAACGCTACCTTGGCTAAAGGTTCGGCACCGCGCAGGTAGCTTGCCTTAAGCGCCTGCACGTACTCAAACAGCGCCTTGTCAGTGCGCACGCCGTGGGCATCGGGGTACTTGTTCTGCAGCCAGTCGCCTAGCCGCCGGTCAGCGATGAGCTGGGCCACCTGCGCCAGCGTGTCAGCCGGGTAGCCCTGCAGAAACTTCAGGTGCTGGGCGGGCGCACAGGTTACTACTGAATTCATAGCTACTTATGCAGTATTCGCGGGGGCTAGAGGCCGATTTGTCTTAAACTTCGTGACGCAGCGCCGGGAACAGGATCACGTCGCGGATGCTGCTGCTGTCGGTCAGCAGCATCATCAGCCGGTCCAGGCCCACGCCGCAGCCGCCGGTGGGCGGCATGCCGTATTCCAGCGCGCGAATGAAATCATGGTCGTAGTACATGGCTTCGTCGTCGCCGTCGTCCTTGGCCGCCACCTGGGCGTGAAAGCGGGCGGCTTGCTCTTCGGCGTCGTTGAGCTCACTGAATCCGTTGCCGAATTCGCGGCCGGTGATGTAGAGCTCAAAGCGCTCGGTCACGCCGGGTTTGTGGTCGCTGGCGCGGGCCAGGGGCGAGATTTCAACCGGGTGCTCGCAGATGAAGGTCGGCTGCCACAGTTTTTCTTCCACGGTTTCTTCAAAGTACAGCACCTGCAGACTGGCCAGCGAGCGGGTGGAGAGCTTGTTCTTGCCCTCGGTCAGGCCCAGCTTGCGCAATGCATTGACGAGCCAGGCGGCGTTGTCCACCTTCAGGCAGCCGTCGAGGTTCGCGCCTTCGAGCGCTTGACCGGCTTCGGTGAACTTGCAAATGGCCTCGTGAATCGTCAAACGCTCAAACGGCTGGGTCAAATCGACCGCTCGGCCGCCATAGCTCAGCTCCAGGGTGCCGACGGCCTTTTGCGCCGCGTCGCGAATCAGCTTTTCGGTGAAAGTCATCAGGTCCTGGTAGTCCCAGTAGGCGGCGTAGAACTCCATCATGGTGAACTCGGGGTTGTGGCGCACCGAGATGCCTTCATTGCGAAAACTGCGGTTGATCTCGAACACGCGCTCGAAACCGCCCACGATCAGGCGCTTGAGGTAGAGCTCGGGCGCAATGCGCAGGAACATTTGCTGGTCCAGCGCATTGTGGTGCGTGGTGAAAGGCTTGGCGTTCGCTCCCCCGGGAATGGGGTGCAGCATCGGCGTCTCCACTTCCAGAAAATCGTGGGCCACCATGAACTCGCGGATGCCGCTGACCGCTTTGCTGCGGGCTGTGAAGCGCGCGCGAGCGGTCTCATCCATCATTAAATCGACATAGCGCTGGCGGTATTTCGTTTCCTGATCGTTCATGCCGTGAAACTTGTCGGGCATCGGACGCAGGCTCTTGGTCAGCAGTCGCAAGCTGGTGGCGTGAATCGAGAGCTCACCGGTTTTTGTCTTGAAAACCTTGCCCTCTGCGGCCACGATGTCGCCCAAATCCCAGTGCTTGAAGCTGGCATAAACCTCGGCACCCACATCCTCTCCCTTGATATAAAGCTGGATGCGCCCGCTGCCGTCTTGCAGGGTGGCAAAGCTGGCCTTGCCCATGACGCGCTTGAGCATCATGCGCCCAGCGACTTTGGCCGTTGCGCCTTGCTCGATCAGGCCTTCCGGTGTTTGGCCGGCGTGGGCGGCAAACAGGTCAGCGGCGTGGTCGGTGGGCTTGAAATCGTTGGGGAAGGCGACGCCCTTGCCCTCGGCCTGCTGCTGGCGCAGGGCTTTGAGCTTTTCACGTCGCTCCAGGATCAGTTGGTTTTCGTCGACGGGGGCTGGGGTGCTAGGGTGGTCTGACATGGGGGCGCAGTAGAAATTGTGAGGGCGACAAGGCGAGAACCCTAACAGGCGTTCTTGCCAAAACAGAGGATTTTAAGTTGCTCCGCCCGCTCGCTATGATTCGGGCAGTCTATAAACTTAGTCGTTATGTTGTATCAAATTTTTTCCCTGTTGCTTGAAGTTGCCACCGGTGTGCTGGCCGGAGCCTGTTTGCTGCGGCTTTACATGCAGTACCAGCGCATTCCTATGTCAAGCCGCTCAGGCAATCCGCTGGGGCGTTTTGTATTTGCCCTGACCGACTGGCTGGTGCTGCCTTTGCGGCGTGTGGTGCCAGCAGCGGGGCGCTGGGACCTGGCCAGCCTGGTGGCGGCCTATGGGCTGGAGCTGGTGCAATTCTTTCTGTTGTGGCTGCTCGCGGGGGCCAGTGGTGGCTTGTTTGCGGTGCCGATTCTGGCCGCTTTTGGTCTGGTGCGGCTGGCGATCTCGGGCCTGACCGGCCTGGTCATCGTGTATGCCGTCTTGTCCTGGGTGCCCACCCAGTCGGTGATATCGGATGTGATTGGGCGGCTGTGTGCACCCCCGTTGATGCCGATCCGCCGTTTGCTGCCCCTGGTCGGCGGCATTGACTTGTCGCCACTGGTGCTGTTGTTGTTGCTGCAGATCGCCTCGATTGTGCTGGGACATTTGCAGGGGTGGGCGCTGCTGGCGGTCTGATATATGCCTTTTCCGCCCATAGCCCTTGTTGCATAAGCGTAGTGCGCTCTGTTTTTTGTAGTATTTTTTGAATTTTGCCAGCAATAACGTTTGGTCCAATAAACCGGATTTCGGTTGCGCTTTTATTTTTTTCAGCGTTGTATTCCCCCCCCTCTCCCCCAGCCCCTCTCCACCCCCGCCGGGGCGGAAAGGGGAGCTAACAGCCACATTTGGCCTTGTTATTTAAGGTGGGAAGTACACGGGCCGATTGGCGTTGAGACAGCAATTTGCTTTGAGCGCCTCGTTGCTATGTTGCCGCCACTTTGAGGCCAGCGCGCAGTCGAGCGTTTATTTCCCACCTTAATAGACGCGGCCAAATGAGGCTCCTCTCTTCCGCCCGGCGGGGCGGGAGAGAGGCGGGGGAGAGTGAGTGGGGGCAACAAAGTAAAAAATGCCAACCCAGTCAAAAGAACACTATCAGCCCGAAAATCTTGCTACCACTTAGCCCCTTGACCTTAGCTCACTGCATCTGCGGATTGGCGCGTCAACATGGCCAAGGTATTGGCGATGGTCTTGCGCAGTTCCCGGCGATCACAGATGAGGTCGATCGCCCCTTTGGTCTGCAGAAATTCGGCGCGCTGAAAGCCTTCGGGCAGCGTCACGCGCATGGTGGATTCAATCACCCGTGGGCCGGCAAAACCGATGAGCGCCTTCGGCTCGGCAATCACCACGTCGCCTAAAAAGGCAAACCCGGCGCTGACACCGCCCATGGTCGGGTCGGTCAGCACGCTGATAAAGGGCAGGCCTTTTTTTGCCAGTCGCGTCAGTGAGGCATTGGTTTTGGCCATTTGCATCAGACTCAGCAGTCCTTCCTGCATGCGCGCGCCGCCGGTCGACGAAAAACAGATGAACGGCACTTTTTGCTCGATTGCGGTATGCACGCCGCGCACAAAACGCTCGCCCACCACGGAGCCCATGCTGCCGCCCATGAATTCAAATTCAAAGCAGGCAGCCACCACGCCGATGCCCAGCACGGCGCCGCCGATCACCACCAGCGCATCCGTCTCCCCGGTGTTTTCCAGCGCTTCTTTCAGGCGCTCCGGGTACTTGCGGCTGTCCTTGAACTTGAGGGCATCGACCGGCAGCACCTCCTGTCCGATTTCATAACGCCCCTCATTGTCCAGAAAGACATTGAGCCGGGCACGCGCGCCAATCCGGTGGTGGTGGCTGCAGCTGGGGCAGACGTTCTGGTTTTGTTCCAGATCGGTTTTGTACAGCACGCTGTCGCAACTCGGGCACTTGATCCACAGGCCCGAGGGCACGCTGCGCCGGTCGGCCGGGTTGGTTTGCTGAATTTTTGGGGGAAGTAGTTTTTCGAGCCAGCTCATACGTGTTCCTAATCAGTTGGGGACAGAGCTTGTTCACTTCGTGTAACTGCGGTCTGTCCCACAAGGCTTCAGTTTAGTTGGGGACAGAGCTGGCTCGCTTCGCGTAGCTGCGGTCTGTCCCACAAGGTTTCAATTATCGAGCGCGGTGCGGATTTCACGCAAGAATTTTTGCGCTACTGGGCCCACCTGGTCCCGCGGCTGTTCATCAATCAACTGGATGATTTTGCTCCCGATGACCACCGCATCGGCTACCTGCCCGATGGTGCGGGCAGTGGCGGCATCGCGAATGCCAAAGCCGACACCGACCGGCACTTGCACATGCGCCCGGATGCGCGGCAGCATCGCCTCGACGGCACCGGTGTCGAGCGCACCCGAGCCGGTGACCCCCTTGAGCGAGACGTAATACACATACCCGCTGGCCACCCGTGCGACTTGCTGCATGCGCTCGTCGGTACTGGTGGGGGCGAGCAAAAAGATCAGGTCCAGCCCCGCACTTTTGAGCTCGGCGGCAAAGCCTTCGCACTCTTCGGGCGGGTAATCGACGATCAGCACGCCGTCCACACCGGCTGCCGCAGCGTCTGCCACAAAAGCGCTCTTGCCGTCGTGGCGGTCATGCTTCTGGTTGTAGCGCTCCACCGGGTTGGCGTAGCCCATCAGCACCACCGGTGTGCTGTTGTCCTGCTTTCGGAAGCTGCGCACCATGTCCAGCACCTGCATCATGCCAATGCCTGCGGCTAGCGCTTTGTCCCCAGCTTTCTGGATCACCGGGCCATCCGCACTCGGGTCGGAAAAGGGCACGCCCAGCTCGATCACGTCGGCGCCGCCCGCCACCATGGCATGCATCAACTCGGGCGTGATGTCGGCGAACGGAAAACCGGCGGTGACATAGGGAATCAGCGCCTTGCGGCCTTGGGCCTTCAGGCTGGCGAAAGTAGGGGCGATGCGGCTCATTTGATGACCTTCACGATTTCCTGTGTGGCGTTGCGGGCGGATGACTCTGCACCTTTGACCGATTGGCCTTTGCAACTCGGGCGGCAATAAAAGTCGGCGTGGCTGAGGTCGGCCACGGTGCCGATGTCCTTGTCACCGCGGCCCGACAGATTGACCAGGATCGACTGGTCTGGGCGCATGGTTTTCGCCAGCTTCATGGCATAAGCCACGGCGTGGCTCGATTCGAGCGCCGGAATGATGCCTTCGGTGCGGCACAGGTAATGAAAGGCGGCCAGCGCCTCCTGGTCGGTGATACCGACGTACTCGGCGCGGCCGATGTCCTTGAGGAAGGCGTGTTCCGGGCCGACGCCGGGATAGTCCAGCCCGGCGCTGATGCTGTGGGTTTCGGTCACCTGCCCGTTGTCGTCTTGCAGTACATAGGTGCGGTTGCCGTGCAGAACACCCGGACTGCCACGTTGCAGAGACGCCGAGTGTTTGCCGCTGTCCATGCCAAGGCCTGCCGCTTCGACGCCGATCAGACGCGTGGCTTCATGCGCAATATAGGGGTGAAAAATGCCCATGGCGTTGGAGCCACCGCCGACGCAAGCCACCACCGCATCGGGTTGCGTTGTATGGCACCCTGCGGCTTGCAGCATTTCGGGCATTTGCACCAGGCATTCCTTGCCGATGACGCTCTGAAAATCGCGCACCATCATCGGGTAGGGGTGCGGTCCGGCGACCGTGCCGATGATGTAAAAAGTGTTGTCCACGTTGGCCACCCAGTCGCGCATGGCCTCGTTCAAGGCATCTTTGAGGGTTCGGCTGCCGCTCTCGACCGGCACCACCGTGGCGCCCAGCAGATTCATGCGGTACACATTGGGGCTTTGCCGCTTGACGTCTTCACTGCCCATGTACACCACGCATTCCAGACCGTAGCGGGCGCAGATGGTGGCCGTGGCCACGCCGTGCTGGCCGGCGCCGGTTTCGGCAATGACGCGCGGCTTGCCCATGCGTCTGGCCAGCATGGCCTGGCCGATGGTGTTGTTGATCTTGTGGGCGCCGGTGTGGTTCAGGTCTTCGCGCTTGAGAAAGATCTGCGCGCCACCCTGTTCCCGGCTCATGCGATCGGCATGGTAAACAGGCGAAGGACGGCCGACGAAGTGGGCCAGCTCGTAGTTGAATTCGGCGACGAAGGCCGGATCGTGCTGGTACTTGGCGTAAGCCGCCTTGAGTTCGTTGATGGCATGCGTCAGCGTTTCTGAGACAAAGCTGCCGCCGTAAATGCCGAAGTGGCCACGCGGGTCGGGTTGTTGATACGTATACATAGTTAAATAATTAGTTGGGGACAGAGCTGGTTCGTTTCACGTAACTGCGGTCTGTCCCGCAAGGTATTCAAATTGTTGGTCGGCGGCGCGAACGGCGGCGACAAACTGGTTGATCTTTTCGGGGTCCTTGATGCCCTTGTTGCCGGGGCCGGACACTTCCACCCCCGAGCTCACATCTACCGCCAGCGACTTACAGCGCGGGCGTACCTGCAGAATGCCCTCGGTCACGTTGGCAGCGTTGAGTCCACCACTCAAGACGAGGTGAGCGTTGACGTTTGGAGGCAGCAGTGACCAATTGAATGTTTGACCGCCACCGCCGTAGCCATCAACATGGGCATCGAGCAAAATGGCTTGGGCCTGAGAATAATCAGAAGCGAATTTTACGAGATCGAAGCTGCCGCCGGCGTCGCCCAGTGGAATACGTGCCGCACGCAAATAGGGGCGAGCACCTGATTGGGATGCCAGCCAACACTGCTCAGGTGTTTCTTCACCATGAAATTGGGCTGTAGCCCCCGCTATGCTTGCGTAAGCAGCTACTATATTTGTAGTAATCTCATTGACAAACAAAAGTACGGGCGTGACAAAGGGGGGTAGTCGGCGCGCCAACTCTGTGGCCCGCGCGGGCGTGACATAGCGGGGACTTTTGGCATAAAGCACAAAGCCGATGGCATCCGCGCCTGCGGCCACGGCGGCATCCACATCCTGTTCGCGCGTCAGGCCGCAAATCTTGATCCGGGTCCGCTGTGCCAAGAGGGGGTGGGGTAATGGCGTCTGGCTCATGGCAATCGATCAAAGGAAGGGGTGCGATCCGGCAAACCCCAGTGTGGCGCATAGCGCGGACCCAGAAAATAGAGTCCGTGCGGGGAAAAGGTCGCTGCCGCAACATCGCGGTTGCGCGCCAGCAGCACCTCTTTGAGCCACTCGGGAGGTTTTTTGCCTTGGCCCACGGAGATCAGGCAACCCATGATGTTGCGGATCATGTGATGCAAAAAGGCGTTAGCCTCAAACTCAAAACGCCAGTAGGCGCCTTGGCGCGAGATGTCAATGCGCTGCAGCGTTTTGACTGGCGACAAAGCCTGGCAGGCCGAGGCCCGAAACGAACTGAAGTCGTGCTCACCCACCAAGTGGCTCGCCGCCTGCAGCATGGCCGCCTGTTCCAGCGGTTTGAAAGTCCAGCCGACCAGACCCGCATCGACACTGGGGCGCACCGGCGACTCCAGCAAGATATAGGCGTAGCGGCGTGACAGCGCGCTGGCTCGGCAATGAAATTCGGCGGGCATGGGTTGCGCCCATTGCACTGCAATGTCGCGTGGTAAAAGAGCATTGGTGCCGCGCACCCAGGAATTGGGGGCGCGATCAAGTGGGGTATCGAAATGAACGACTTGCATCAGACCATGCACACCTGTGTCTGTTCGGCCTGCGCACAGGGTAGAGACCCGGTGCGCTGCCAATTTACTCAGTGCTGTTTCCAACTGGTCCTGCACGGTCTGGCCGGATAACTGGCTTTGCCAGCCTTGGTAGGCCTGCCCGTTGTAGCTGATGCCGAGTGCCAGCCTCACAGTGAGTTCATGACGCGGTTCTCGGGGAATGCCTGACAGCGAAGTCGGGTCAGAGATTGCTCAGAGCGCGCTGCGCCTTGATCTTCATGTCGCCCGAGGCTTCCGAGATCACTTCTTCAATCAGCGCTCGCGCACCGTCTTCGTCACCGATTGCCCGGAATTCTTCTGCCAGCGCCAGCTTGGTGACCAGCGGGTCTTCATATTCGTTTGCGTTAGGCGTTGCGCTGGCATCGGTTGGCGGTTCGTCCCCCAAATCAAGGGACAGGGAGCCAAGGTCAAATTCCAGCATGCCTAAATCAGGAGCGGGAGGCGCTGGCGGCGCCGAATCGGGCAAGGGCACCGGGCCGGTGAGCCCAAAACTATTGGCGGCCTGCAGTTTGAAATCTTCGCTGTTCGCAGCCGGTTGGCTCTGGTCATTGCCTGCAGTATCCAGGTCGGGCAGCGAGAATTCGATGGCATCGGTGCCATCGGCTGCGTCGGCTTTTGCCGCCGTCTCGGGAGTCGCAAAAGGTGCCGTGGCTTCGTCCAGGCCAAAGTCCAGATCTAGGGCAGGGGGGGCGTCGGTCGCCTGCAGGCTGATGGTGGGTTCGGTGTAGCTTGCTTTGGCCTCGCTGATGGCGCTGACGGGTTCTTCGTCAAGCGAAAAGTCGAGGTCCAGATCGAGGTCTACAGCCCCACCAGCCTGGGGGGCAATGACTTGTGCTGCCAGTGCTTCCGTGCCGCTGGCAAGACTGCCGGTCTGGTCGAGGGGCATCGGACGAGATGGCGCGCCATCCAGGTTGTTGGGTTGGCCACCGGGTTGATACAGCGCATTGCTCGGGTCAATGCTCAGACCCAGTTGGCAAATACGCTCCCAGTCAGATCCCTCACCCTTGGTAATCTGGAAGGCCTGGGTGGCCATCTTTTCAAAGCTTTTGGAATCACGCCGCTTGGCGAAAATCTCAAGCAATTTTTGATGGATCGCGAGACGTCCGGGGTTGCTAACCAAGGCGTCTTTCAAGATTTCCTCCGCCTGCAAATCACGCCCGTAGGCGAGGTAGACATCGGCTTCAGCGACGGGGTCAACATCGTCTACCGCATCAAGCTGGCTGGGCGAGTAGACCATGGACGAGCCAGTGGCCGCATTGTCACTGGTGTCGACACTTTCACCACCACTGGCACCAAAGAATGAATCGGGCTGTAAACGACTGTCCAGAAATGAACTGTCGCCCGAGGCGACTTTCTTGTGCTGCCTTCTGCGGTAGAGCCCAAAGGCGACTAACAGGGCGATCAAGCCGAGGGCGCCGGACAGGGCCAGGGGTCTTTCGGTCAGATCATCAAGCAGGCCCGGTTCGGGCAGAGAAGCGGGGGTGATCGCAGGCGCTTTTTTGGCTACCGACGCGGCGGGCGTGGGGGCGGACGCTGCTGCGCCGACCTCGGGTGACGGAACAACTGCGTTCGCGGAAACTGCTGCGGGCACAGCTTGTAACGAGGCTGTGATACCGGTGGCGTTTGACGCAGCGCTTGGCGTGGCGGGCAATGCGGCGGATGCCGACAGAGCGGGTGCCACGACGCTTGACGCCGCCCCCAGCTTGCCGAGATCACTGATGTTTTTGGCGATTTCAGTCGCCCGGTCGGCCGCCTCTTTGACATTGCGCTCTTTGGCCAGTTGGGCTTCAGCGGAAGTCCCCTGAACGGCTCCTTTTGACAAGGTTAATTTGTCAGGCACAGCGGTGAGGGGTTTTTTGTCCTCAACTTTGGCCTGCACCGTGCCGCTCGCCTTGCGGTCTGCGCTTGCCACCTGGGCGCTGGGAGCGGCACCTGCCAGTTTTCTACGGAAGTCGTTGAAGTCCTTGCTTTGGGCAATGATGATCTGGCGGGCCTCTCCGGCTGGCGTGGCTTCCGCTTGCGCCGCGGTGGGGATGTTCACGACTGAGCCAGCCTTGACGCGGTGGACGTTATTGCCGATGAAAGCAGTCGGGTTGGCGCGCAGCAAAGCCACCAGCATCTGGTCAAGGGACACGTTAGCTGGCTTTGTCGCCGTCGCTATTTTGCCGGCCGTGTCGCCGGGCTTGACGGCTACTGAGCGGGCTTCGGTGTCCTGGGTTTTGACTGCAGCAGGGCGTGCAAGCGGTTGGACTGGGCTTTGACCAGGTTCAACAGCAGGCCCTGCAGGCGCCGCCATCGGTCTCGAAGGTGTCGGTGCAGCTGAAGCGGTCCGGCTGGCCGACGACGGGGCCGGAACTTGCGCCGGGACTTGAGCTGGGGTTGGTGCAGTGGCTACCGCTTTGCGCAGACTGGGGGGGTCAAACAAAAGGGTGTAGTCACGCACGATGCGACCGGTCGCCCAGTTGGCTACAAGAATCATGTCAACGAACGGATCGTTGATGGCCCGGTCGCTGCTCAAACGAATATAGGCACGCCCGTCAGCACGTCTTTGAAGCGTGACCTGCATGCCCGCCATGGCAGGGTTGTATTCCAGCCCGGCAGCCCGAAAGGCTTCCGGCAGCGCAATAGATGGCTTGAGCGAAGCGGCCTCTTCTGCATTGATTTCCGGAACTTCAATTTCCGCACGCAAAGGCTCTCCAAGCGCGGACTGGACCGTGATTCGACCCAGTGAGAGCGCAGCAGCATTTGATCCCCATAGGCCGAAAAGCGCAGCGGCCGCAACTGCCATGGCAGTTTTTTGCCAGAGATGAGACTTAGAAATCAATTTGTGGACTCCGGTGTTCGGGCGGCTGGGTAATTTGTCTTCATTTTGTGAACAAATGCATCGGTACTGAAAACGTGAAAAGCACCATAGCATCAATGTCCTGGCCTGACAAGCCAGGACAGGCTTTAACTTTGAATCGTTGGCAGGCAGGGCGTACACCGGTTGATTCTATGTTGTCGAGCGACAACGACCTGCCATGCCCTTTGACGGGTATGGCAGGTCCTTGGACCGGATTCAATCAGCTTTAGGCGGCCAGCAAAATGCGCAACATGCGGCGCAGGGGTTCCGCTGCGCCCCACAGCAATTGGTCGCCAATGGTGAACGCTCCCACATATTGCGGGCCCATGGCGAGTTTGCGGATGCGCCCCACCGGGATGCCCAGCGTGCCGGTGACGGCCACCGGTGTCAGGTGTTGCACGCTGGCCTCGCGGGTGTTGGGCACCACCTTGACCCAGGCGTTATCGGCCGCAATCATGGCTTCAATGTCGGCGCTGGGTACATCTTTCTTGAGTTTGAAAGTGAGTGCCTGGCTGTGACAGCGCATGGTTCCCACACGCACACAGAAGCCATCCACCGGAGTCTCTGCGGTACCAAAAGCGGCACCCTGGCCCAATATTTTATTGGTCTCAGCACCGCCTTTCCATTCTTCACGCGACATACCCCAACCGGTTTCATCCGGTTGTTTGCCAACGCCTAGGTCCTTGTCGATCCAGGGAATCAGGCTGCCGCCCAGAGGAACACCAAAATTGGCCGTTTCCGCTGGCGTCAAGGATTGCTGTTTGCTCAGAATTTTGCGGTCGATCTCCAGGATCGCTGATTTGGGATCGTCCAGCAGGTTTTTGACTTCGGCATTCAGGGTTCCAAATTGCGTCAACAACTCACGCATGTGCTGCGCGCCGCCGCCGGATGCTGCCTGGTACGTCATGCTGGTCATCCACTCGACCAAGTCCGCCTTGTACAGCGCGCCAACGCCCATCAACATGCAACTCACGGTGCAGTTGCCTCCAATCCAGTTGTTGCCGCCCTTGGCCAGGGCATTCTGGATCACGGGCAGGTTGACCGGATCCAGGATGATGACGGCATCATCTTTCATGCGCAGCGTTGACGCGGCATCAATCCAGTGGCCTGCCCAGCCGGCAGCACGTAGTTTGGGAAAAACCTCAGTCGTGTAGTCGCCCCCTTGGGCGCTGATGACGATGTCACACTTTTTGAGAGCCTCAATGTCAAAGGCATCTTTCAGGGTGGTTTCGTTTTTAGCCAGAGCCGGGGCCTGGCCACCGGCATTGGAGGTGGAAAAGAACACGGGCTCGATCAGCCCGAAGTCGCCTTCGGTCTGCATGCGGTCCATCAATACGGAACCCACCATGCCGCGCCAGCCTACCAAGCCGACCAGATTACCAATTTTCATCATGTTGCCCTTTCAGATATTTGAAATACAGGAATTTCATCTGCCCGGCTCGTCTGGCCGGAGGGGCGCGACGAACCGGGCTGTGTCAGCCTTTAATGGTTGTCGTTTTGGTGGTTGCAGAGAAGATCAACACGCTCACGCTACAGGCGCCGCTCAATGGGAGCATTGCTGTCGGTTCGCGAATGAGCGTGTTGCGGTGCATTTTTTGATTGTAAGCGAAACTATTTCAAGGCTTTTACCACCGCCGCGCCCATTTCAACCGTGCTGACTCGTGTCGTGCCCGCGCTGAAGATATCTGCAGTGCGCAGACCTTGCACCAGCACGTCTTTGACGGCGGCCTCGATGCGCCGGGCGGCCGCTTCCTGGTTCAGGCTGAAGCGCAGCATCATGGCGGCGCTCAGAATGGTCGCCAATGGGTTGGCGATGCCTTTGCCCGCGATGTCCGGCGCGCTGCCGTGGCTGGGTTCGTACAGGCCTTGATTGCTGGCATTCAGGGACGCCGAAGGCAGCATGCCGATGGAGCCGGTCAACATGGCGGCTTCGTCGCTCAGAATGTCGCCAAACAGGTTGCCGGTGACCACCACGTCAAATTTTTTTGGGGCGCGCACCAGTTGCATGGCGGCGTTGTCCACGTACATGTGGTCGAGTTCCACGTCAGGGTATTGCTGGCCGACTTCCGTCACCACGTCTCTCCAGAACTGGAAGGTTTCCAGCACGTTGGCCTTGTCTACGCTGGTGACGCGTTTGCTGCGTTTGCGGGCAGCCTGGAAGGCGACGTGAGCAATGCGCTCAATCTCGGGCCGTGAGTAGCGCATGGTGTCAAACGCTTCTTCGGTGCCGGGAAAGTGGCCGTCCGTTGCGATGCGGCGACCGCGTGGCTGGCCGAAGTAGATGTCGCCCGTCAATTCGCGAATGAGCAGGATGTCGAGGCCGGCAATCAGTTCGGGTTTCAGGCTTGAGGCGTCCACCAGTTGCTCGTAGCAGATGGCAGGACGGAAGTTGGCAAACAGGCCCAGGTTCTTGCGCAAGCCCAGAATCGCCTGCTCGGGGCGCAGCGGGCGATCAAGCTTGTCGTATTTCCAGTCGCCGACTGCACCAAAAAGCACGGCATCCGCCTCTTTGGCCAGCTTGAGTGTGGCGTCCGGCAGGGGATGGCCATACGCTTCATACGCGGCACCACCGACCAACGCGGTTTCCATCTCAAATTTGAGGTCGAGCGTGTTCAAAACCCTGACCGCCTCCGCCACAATTTCAGTACCAATGCCATCGCCGGGCAAAACTGCAATTTTCATAATGAATTAATCTACTATTAAATTTATAGTTGCTTACGCAAGCAGGGTATGGGCAAGCCATGGCTTTTGTGCCAGACGCTGGGCTTCAAAAGCCTTGATCTTGTCGGCATGGCGCAGCGTCAGGTCAATATCGTCAAAGCCATTGAGCAGGCAGTACTTGCGAAATGCCTGTACTTCAAACGGCATCTCTTCGCCGTCGGGCTTGACGATCATCTGGCGTTTCAGGTCAATCGTCAGCGCGTAACCCGGAAAGGCCAGTGCCTCGTTAAACAATTGGCTGACCTGTGCTTCGCTCAGTACGATGGGCAGCAGTCCATTCTTGAAACTGTTGTTGAAAAAAATGTCGGCGTAGCTGGGCGCAATAATCGCGCGAAAGCCAAACTGGTCGAGCGCCCAAGGTGCGTGTTCGCGCGAAGAACCGCAGCCAAAGTTTTTGCGCGCCAGCAGGATGGAGGCCCCTTGATAGCGGGGCTGATTGAGCACAAAGTCCGGGTTGGGCTTGCGACTGTTGGGGTCTTGACCGGGAAAGCCCGCGTCCAGGTAGCGCCACTCGTCAAACAGATTCTGACCGAAGCCGGTCTTGCGGATGGATTTGAGGAATTGCTTGGGAATGATGGCGTCGGTATCGACGTTTTCGCGGTCCATCGGGGCGACCAAGCCTTTGAGCAGGGTGAATTTTTGCATGTCGGTTTCCTTGGCCTGTCAGTTCAGACAAACTTCCTGACGTCCACAAAATGGCCGTAAATGGCGGCGGCGGCGGCCATGGCGGGGCTGACCAGGTGCGTGCGTCCGCCGGCACCCTGGCGGCCCTCAAAATTGCGGTTGCTGGTGGACGCGCAGCGCTCACCGGGCTCCAGCCGGTCGGCGTTCATGGCCAGGCACATGGAGCAGCCTGGTTCGCGCCACTCGAAGCCGGCCGCCTTGAAAATCTCATGCAAGCCTTCGCGCTCCGCCTGTTCCTTGACCAGGCCCGAGCCCGGAACCACCATGGCCAGCTTGACATTTTTGGCGACTTTTTGCCCCAGTTGTCTGACCAGTGCGGCGGCCTCACGGATATCTTCAATCCGGCTGTTGGTGCACGAACCAATAAACACCTTGTCCACATACAGGTCGTTGAGCGCCTTGCCTGGCTCCAGCCCCATATAAACCAGCGCCCGCTCAATGGCACTGCGCTTGTTGGCATCTTTTTCTTTGTCAGGGTCCGGTACGCGGCCGTCAATGCCCAGCACCATCTCGGGTGAGGTGCCCCAAGTCACTTGCGGAATGATCAGCGCAGCGTCCAAAACAACGACGGTGTCGAACCGGGCGTCGGCGTCGGAGTGCAGGGTCTTCCAGTAGGCCACGGCCTGATCCCATTCAACCGCCGCCGCCGTGCCATTGGCGGTACTGTGCCCAGGTGCCAACGGGCGGCCTTTGACGTAGTCAATGGTTTTTTCGTCCACTGCCACCAGCCCGGCACGGGCGCCGGCTTCAATGGCCATATTGCACACGGTCATGCGGCCTTCCATGCTCAAGGCGCGAATGGCTGAGCCGCCAAATTCAATGGTGTACCCGGTGCCGCCTGCGGTACCGATTTTGCCGATGATGGCCAGCACAATATCTTTGCCACTGCAGCCCAGCGGCAAGGTGCCATCGACCCGGACCAGCATGTTTTTTGCTTTTTTGGCGAGCAGGGTTTGCGTCGCCATGACGTGCTCGACCTCACTGGTGCCGATGCCATGGGCCAGGGCACCAAATGCACCGTGCGTGGACGTGTGAGAGTCACCACAAACGACGGTCATGCCTGGCAATGTAGCCCCATTTTCTGGTCCGATGACGTGGACGATACCCTGGCGTTTTGACATAAACGGAAAATAGGCGGCCGCGCCGAATTCCTGCATATTTTTGTCCAACGTTACGACTTGCTCTTTGCTGGTGGGGTCCGTGATGCCGTCGTAGCCCAGTTCCCAGCCGGTGGTCGGCGTGTTGTGGTCGGCCGTGGCCACGATAGAGCTGACGCGCCACACCTTGCGGCCCGCCTGGCGCAAGCCTTCAAAGGCTTGCGGACTGGTCACCTCGTGCACCAGATGGCGGTCTATGTACAAGATGGCGGTGCCGTCTTCTTCCGTGTGGACAACATGTTCGTCCCAGAGTTTGTCGTACAGCGTGCGTCCGTGCGTTTCAATGTTTGTGCGGTCCATAGGCTCTTTCCTTGGCAATCGGCAATTTTAAACGGTGCGGTAAAACCGGTGCGCTCGACAACAAAACGCCCGCCGGTGTTGCCATCCGGCGGGCGCTTCAGATGACAGGGGTTCAGCGTTGGGAAATCGGCAGAACATCCCGCTTGACAGAACCAGAGAACAATTGGCGCGGACGACCAATTTTGTACTCGGGGTCGCTGATCATCTCGTTAAGTTGTGCAATCCAGCCG
>Ga0209913_1000396_pt1 | contig 38181 bp, 32 predicted proteins | sample PersoiDNA2013203_FD_185805 | JGI IMG/M metagenome (GOLD analysis project Ga0209913, IMG submission 185805) | Permafrost soil microbial communities from the Arctic, to analyse light accelerated degradation of dissolved organic matter (DOM) -... | ecosystem: Environmental > Terrestrial > Soil >...
CACATTTGATTGTTCCACCTGGACGTACACGAAAGCGCTTTTTGGCGCTGCTTTTCGTCTTCATTTTTGGCATGACACTATCTGTCCTTTTTTGGACAGCTCCATTTTTTGATGATTGCAGGTGGCAACGATACGCTGCTCTTGGATGCCTACTCTCACTTATTGGCAGCAATTTTCATTGCTGCTTTTGCGGGAAACAAAACGACTGCTTCCCGACAAAATCTTCGGTTTCGCGCAAGCCAAAAATGGCCTGCTTGATTTGCTACAACCGGAATACGCACCGCAAAGACTGAACCTGCGGTGCGCGAAAAAGTATGGTTACTTTTTCTTCTTTGGCGCCAGCACCATGATCATCTGGCGGCCTTCCATCTTCGGAAACTGCTCGACCTGGCCAAACGGTTCCAGGTCAACCTTCAAGCGCTCCAACACGCGCATGCCGATCTCCTGGTGAGCCATCTCACGACCGCGAAAACGCAGCGTGATCTTGGTCTTGTCACCCTCTTCCAGGAACTTGGTCAGATTACGCACCTTGATGTTGTAATCGCCGTCATCCGTGCCAGGGCGGAATTTCACTTCCTTGACCTGAATGACTTTTTGCTTCAGCTTGGCTTCATGAGCTTTCTTCTGCTCCTGATATTTAAACTTGCCATAATCCATCAAGCGCGCGACTGGAGGCTGGGCGGTCGGTGCGATTTCCACCAGATCCACGTTAGCCTCTTCCGCCAGACGGAATGCCTCTGCCAAATTGACGATGCCAAGCGGCTCGTTATTGACCCCGGATAAACGCAATTCCGGTGCAGTAATTTCACCGTTGATGCGATGCGACTTGTCAGTAGCTATTGCAGTTTCCTTTAAACGTCCAATAAATGAAGCCGTGCTGTTGCGCTGGAAGGAGCTCCGCTCCTTTAGGCTTTGGCTTCCACCTCGGTTTTGAGGCGTTCCACCAAGACATCGATAGGCATGACACCCAGATCGACATTGCCCCGCGCACGCACGGCCACTGTGTTTGTATCGCGCTCTTTATCGCCGACCACCAAAATATAGGGCGGCTTCTGTAAAGAATGCTGCCGTATTTTATAGGTAATCTTCTCGTTACGCAAATCGGTAGCGACTCTAAACCCTTGTTTTTTCAGCGTTTGCGCAACGTTTTTGACGTATTCGGACTGCGCATCGGAAATATTCAAGATCACAACTTGCTCAGGAGCAAGCCACAGCGGCATGGCGCCGGCATGGTTTTCGATCAGAATCGCGATGAAACGCTCCAGCGAGCCGACGATCGCCCGATGCAGCATGACCGGGACCTTGCGATCATTGTCTTCCGTGACATATTCCGCCCCCAGGCGCGCCGGCATCGAGAAGTCGACTTGCATGGTGCCGCATTGCCAGGAACGGCCGATCGAGTCTTTCAGGTGATATTCGATCTTCGGACCGTAGAACGCCCCCTCGCCCGGCAATTCTTCCCACTCGGTACCGGAAGCACGAATCGCTTCGCGCAAGGCGTTTTCAGCCTTGTCCCAGACGGCTTCTTCACCGATGCGCTTTTCCGGACGTAACGCCAGCTTGACGGCGACGTCGGTAAAGCCGAAGTTGTCGTAGACCTCGCGCACCACCTTGTTAAAGGCAGCAACTTCGTCCTGGATCTGATCTTCAGTACAGAAGATATGGCCGTCATCCTGGGTAAAACCGCGCACGCGCATCATGCCGTGCAGCGCGCCGGACGGCTCGTTGCGGTGGCATTGGCCGAATTCGCCGTAACGCAGCGGCAAATCGCGATAGCTGTGCAGGCCGGAGTTGTAGATCTGGATATGGCCCGGGCAATTCATCGGTTTGAGCGCATAGGCACGGTTCTCCGATTCGGTCGTGAACATGTTTTCACGGTAGTTTTCCCAGTGGCCGGTCTTTTCCCACAGCGAACGATCCAGGATTTGCGGCGCCTTGACTTCCTGATAGCCGCTGTCCTGATAGACGCGGCGCATGTATTGCTCGACCTGTTGCCAGATTGACCAGCCCTTGGGATGCCAGAAAATCAGGCCTGGCGCTTCGTCTTGGAAGTGGAAGAAATCGAGTGCGCGGCCCAACTTGCGGTGGTCGCGCTTTTCGGCTTCTTCCAGCATGTGCAGATAGCTCTCCTGCTCTTCCTTCTTGGCCCAGGCAGTACCGTAGACACGCTGCAGCATCTCGTTGTTGGAGTCGCCACGCCAGTAAGCACCTGCCAGTTTCATCAGCTTGAACACCTTGAGCTTGCCGGTGGACGGCACGTGCGGACCGCGGCACAAATCGGTGAAGCTGCCTTCTGTATAGAGCGACACATCCTGGTCTTGCGGAATCGACTCAATGATCTCCGCCTTATAGGCTTCGCCGATGGACTTGAAGTAAGCCACGGCCTCGTCGCGCGGCAACACTTTGCGGGTGACCGGCTCATCCCTCTTGGCCAGCTCGGCCATTTTCTTTTCGATCTCGACCAGATCTTCCGGTGTAAACGGACGCTTGTAGGCAAAGTCGTAATAAAAGCCATTGTCGATCACCGGACCGATCGTGACCTGCGCATCAGGGAACAATTCCTTGACCGCGTATGCCAACAAGTGGGCGGTCGAGTGACGAATCACTTCCAGCCCGTCCGCATCCTTGTCGGTGATGATCGCCAGATCGACGTCTTGCTCGATCAGGAAAGACGTATCGACCAGTTTGCCGTCGACCTTGCCGGCCAACGCCGCTTTAGCCAGGCCGGCGCCGATATTGGCGGCGACTTGCGCCACAGTGACGGGCGCATCGAATTGACGTTGCGAACCATCCGGGAGACGAACTGAAACCATTTTGCACTCCATGTCGGCACAGTGTTGCCGAAGCTTGATTGATATGAATACGGAAAATAAGGACGAAAAAAAACGCGGACCAGCCGCGCTTTTTCATAAGACGAAAAAGAACCCGACTAGCGTCGCGTGATGACCGTGGTGGTAGTTCGCGGTGTCATAACCGGTTTGCCTTTCTCGCTCTTACAGATGTTGGGTATTGCCGAATGAAGCTCAATATTGCCGGATATGGCCGAAGCAACCATGAAGCAGATGTGGATTATAGCAACAATAAAAAAATGTCGCATCCCATGCGTGACAATACCGATACAAGAGAAGATTCCCGGGGCCCAGTCCTATCTGGAAAGTGGCCCCGACGAAAGGTGAATCCACTCTTGTATCGGCATCAATCTATAAGCACAGCGCGCGCATCACTACGCCGCGTGCAGTGCAGAATCGATACAAGAGGAGATTCCCGCCACCCAGTCCTATCTGGAAAGTGGTAGCGACGAAAGGTGAATCTGCTCTGGTATCGAGACAACACCGGCGGACAACTCTGCCCGCAGCAACAAGCATCTGAACACGCCACAAACAATGCGGATACAAGAGGAGATTCCCGCCGCCCAGTCCTATCTGGAAAGTGGCAACGACGAAAGGTGAATCTGCTCTGATATCAGCACCAATGCGCTAAATTCAAGGCAAGCAGGCGAAACAAAACCTGATCAAGGAAGATTTACAAAGGGATTTCAACTACAGACATGACCGGAAGCGGTCAAAAATGAAGAAGTAATGCGGAGTAACCTTCACCAGCCGGCCGAACACTTGTTATTGATTTTCGGCCTATTTCTTGGTTAGAAACCAAAGAACATCCAGGACTATAGCACAAATACACGCCAGCGCAACTTATTTTTTACCCCCACCCATAAAAAACACGCCCAAGCAGCGACAGCCCCGCCAGCCAACAAACGAGCGCCGGTTTTCACTCAGACGGCTTCATCGTCCGAACACCTACGCTGAAGCCGCCATCGCCCTAACCCTCCAGCGCCGCGGCCAACACGCGGGCGACATGCACAGCTTCGCGGCCGGCGCCGTCATGGATCTGGTGACGGCAGCTGGTGCCGTCGGCCACCACGATCGCGTCTGCCGCGGCCTTGCGTACCGCCGGCAACAGCGACAACTCCGCCATCGCCATGGACGCCTGGTAGTGCTCTTCTTCATAGCCGAAACTTCCCGCCATGCCGCAGCACGAGGATTCCACTACCGACACCTCCGCTTGCGGTATCCATTGCAACACCGTCGGCACCGGACGGAAGGCGTCAAAGGCCTTTTGATGGCAATGGCCGTGCAATACGATCTTGCCCGATAACAGCGGCTTGAGTTTGAGCTGCAGCTTCCCGGCCTGGTGCTCCTGGACCAAAAATTCCTCGAACAGGAAAGCCGACTTCGCCAATTGCTGTGCTTCCTCGCCGTAGCCGTAACTCAGGAATTCGTCGCGCAAGCTCAGCAGGCACGACGGCTCCAGCCCGACCACCGCCACGCCTCGACGCACATACGGCATCAAGGCGTCGAGCGTGCGACGTGCTTCCGCCTTGGCCTGGTCGACCAGGCCGGCGGCCAGGTAAGTGCGGCCGCAGCACAAAGGCCGCTGCTCGGGCAAAGTATTGAAATGCACCTGATAGCCGGCCGCTTCCAGCACCTGCTGGGCGGCGCGCGCATTCTCCGGCTCCATATTGTTGTTGAAGGTATCGACGAACAACAACACCTCTTTGCCGCCAGTTGTCGCGACATTGCGCGCGGTGCTCAGAAAAGATTTGCGGAAGCGTGGCAAGGAGCGCTGCGACGCCAGCCCCAGCAGTCCCTTCACCCAACCCGACAGCACCGGCATTTTTTCCGCCAGCGCCAGCGCGCCGCCGATACTGCCTGCATACGCGGCATAGGTCGGCATGTAGGCGACCAGCTTGTCACGCAAGCGCACGCCGTGCTTGCCGGCCCATGCGGCGCGCGCTTCAATCTTGATCTTGGCCATGTCAACGCCGGTCGGACAATCGCGTTTGCAGCCCTTGCAAGAAACGCACAAGTCCAGCACTTCCTTGACCTCCGGGCTGGCCAGACCATCGCTGCCGAGCTGGCCCGACAAGGCCAGCCGCAAGGTATTGGCGCGACCGCGCGTGACGTGTTTTTCATCGTGCGTGACGCGATAACTCGGACACATGGTACCAGCGTCGAACTTGCGACAATGGCCGTTGTTGTTGCACATCTCGACCAGCTTGGCGAGGCCGTCGCTGCGATCGCCGCCGCTGCCGGGTGCGCTTTCCTTGCCGCTTAGCGGATCGCGCTTGACGTTCCATTGCGACCAATCGAGCAAGGGCTGGTAAGGCAATTCGCGATAGCCCGGCGCAAAGCGGAAGTTGCTGGCGTCGTCCATCTTGGGCGGACGCACGATCTTGTCCGGATTAAAACGATTGTCGGGATCAAACAAGTCCTTGATCTCGCTGAAGGCAGCATTGAGCTTGGGCCCGTATTGCCACGCCACCCATTCGCCGCGGCACAAACCATCGCCGTGCTCGCCCGAATACGCGCCCTTGTATTTGCGCACCAACACGGCGGCGGCTTCGGCGATCTCGCGCATGTCCTTGGCGCCGCCGCGGCGCATGTCGAGGATCGGCCGCACATGCAAGGTGCCGACGCTGGCGTGCGCGTACCAGGTGCCCTCGGTGCCGTATTTATGAAACACCTCGGTAAGCTGGCTGGTGTATTCGGCCAGATGCTCAAGCGGCACGGCACAGTCTTCGATGAAGGACACCGGCTTGCCGTCGCCCTTCATGCTCATCATGATGTTGAGCCCGGCCTTGCGCACATCCCACAAGGCTTTTTGTTCGTTAGCGAGGGGCATATCGACCACCGCGCCGGGCAAACCGAGGTCGCCCATCAGTTCGCTCAGGCGCTTGAGCTTGGCCAGTTGCTCATCCAGATTGTCGCCGGCAAACTCGACCAGCAAGATCGCTTGCGGCCGCCCGACCAGCGCCTTCTCGATCACCGGCTTGAAGGCCGGATTGCTGATCGCCAGGTCGATCATGGTGCGATCCACCAGTTCGACCGCAGTCGGTCCCAGCTTGACGATGTGCTGGGTCATGTCCATCGACTGATGGAAAGTCGGGAAGTTGACCACCCCCAGCACCTTGTGCGCCGGCAGCGCCAACAGCGCCAGCGTGATCTGACGGCTGTAGGCCAGCGTGCCTTCGGAACCGATCAGGATATGCGCCAGGTTGGCGACGCCGTCATCGGTGTAGGCGCGTGGATTCTGGCAATCGAAGATGTCGATGTTGTAGCCGGCCACGCGGCGCAATACCTTGGGCACGCGCTCGACGATTTCGCCGCGTTCGCGTTGCGCGATGCTCTGCAGGCCGCGCACGATGTCGCCGATGCGGCCCTGCCCGTGCATCTCCGGCAACCGCGCAAAACGCCCTTCGCTGCCATCGGCCAATACCGCATCGATGGCGAGCACGTTGTGCACCATGTTGCCGTATTCAATCGAGCGCGAACCGCACGAGTTGTTGCCCGACATGCCGCCGATGGTGCATTGCGCCGCCGTCGACACATCGACCGGGAACCACAAGCCATGCGGCTTGAGCCAGGCGTTGAGGTGATCCAGCACCATGCCCGGTTCGACCGTGATGGTGCGCGCAACCGGATCGAAGTCGATCACCTGGTTCAGATATTTGCTGTTGTCGATCACCAGCGCTTCACCGACGGTCTGGCCGCACTGGCTGGTGCCGGCGCCGCGTGCCAATACCGGCATGTGGTGCTGGCGCGCAATCTCGAGCGCCAGCTTCAGGTCGGCCTGATCACGCGGCACCACCACGCCCAGCGGCATGATTTGATAGATGGATGCGTCGGTCGCATAGCGGCCGCGGTCGGCCTTGCCGAACATGACTTCGCCGCGCATCTCGCGCTGCAATTGCATGGCGAAAGGCGTAGCGGGCGCAGTGTTGCGCCCGCCGGGCGGAACGAGATGGATGGGCTTGACCAGCATGGAATAGTCCTGTCAAAAAACGAAAATGAAATTCGGCTCAGCTCAATTCGAAATGAATCGGCGGCAAGCCGGCGATCTGGCCAATCACCATGCCCGACTCTTGCGGGAAGAACATGCCGGTGTAAGAACCGGCGGTAATCACGGTGCCACCAGGTATCGCGATACCGCGCGCACTGCAGTGATTGACCAACCAGCTCAGCAAGCGACGCGGATCGCCGGCCGGATTGACGCCCTGGCCCTTGAACACGTCAGCGCCGTTGAAGGTCAGGTGCGCAGCCGGACGGCGAAAATCGAAGTCGTCGCGATAATCGGCCAGCTCGCCGACCACCAACGCACCGTGGTTCTGCAAATCGGCCAGTTGGTTCAACTTGGGCACATCGGGCCAGCCGGCCAGGCGGCTGGAGACGATTTCAATAGAAGCGCCCATCGATGAAATGCATTCCATCACTTCGGCGTCAGACACCGGTGCACTGCGCGGCGTGAAATCGCAGTCGAAACAAAACATGATTTCCAGCTCCAGCCTGAGCACGGAAAACGCGCTGCGCCGGAGTACCGATGAACTGGGATGGATGCCGCTCAACGGCAAGGGAGCGCCCTGGATCGGCCCGCTATCGGACTTGGATCCAATCTTCCAGCCGCCGATGCTGGCGCAGCTGCGTCGCAGAAATGCCTGTTGCGCCCGATAAGCATCGTCGATATCGGCCGGCTCCAACTCGGGCGGCACGATGGCCAGCATGGCTTGCTGGGCATAGGCATCGCCCAAAAGATGACCGAGTTCCTCGGCCGCAGAAAGTAAAGTGGTCATGGCTACCTCGCAGTGATGTGCAGGAATGTCGCTCGTTCAGGCGCGGCATTCCCTTCTTGAAGCAATCAGGCGCGCGCCTTGATCACGGGACCGCCGGCGTCCGGCGGAGACACTTCGAACTTGCTGTCGGGCTGCATGCGGAACGCCAGCAACACGCCGAAGCCCATCAATACGATGCTGCCGAGGAAAGGCAACTCCCAGTTACCGGTCTTGTCGATCAGGTAGCCCGACAAGACCGGCGAGATGATCGCGGCCAAGGCGGAACCGGTGTTCATCATGCCGCTCGCGGTGCCCGAATATTCCGGTGCGATATCCATGGGAATCGCCCACATCGGACCGATGGTCATCTCGGCGAAGAAGAAGCCGGCGCCCAGGCTGAGGATGGAAATGTAGACGTTATGCGTGAACATCAGCGGCAGCAGCGACAGCATGGTCAGCAGCATGCACACCGACACCATGTAGCTGCGGGCACGCTTGAGGTTGCCGGTATTCTTGAGGATCTTGTCGCTGACGATGCCGCCCAGGGTGTCGCCGACCACGCCGGCAAAGAACACGCTGGAAGCGAACAGCGCCGATTTCTTGATGTCCAGGTCATAGCTGTGCAGGAAGTACTGCGGAATCCAGCTCAGGAACAGCCACAAGGTCCAGCCATAGCAGAAGTAGACAATGGTGACCGGCATCATGCGCTTGAACAGCGGGCCCCAGGGAATCTGCGGGCTCTTCTTTTTGCCAGCCGGCAGGATCGCCAGTTCTTCCGCGGTGATGCGCGGATGCTTGGCCGGATCTTCGGTAAACACAAAAGCCCAGACGATCACCCACACCAGGCTGAACGCGCCGAAGATGTAGAACGATTCGCGCCAGCCGTGCACCGCCATGATATACACCACCGCCGCCGGCGCCACCGCATTGCCGATGCGGGCGAACGCATGGGTGATGCCTTGCGCGAAACCGCGTTTTTCTTTCGACACCCAGCGCGACATCGCCGTGGTCGCCGCCGGGAAAGTTGCGCCTTCGCCGAGGCCGAGCAGCAAACGCGCCAGCAGCAGCGACACCAGGCCGCCGGCAAAGCCGGTCAACACGGTGGCCAGCGCCCACAGCAAGCCGCAATAGATCAGCGTGCGGCGTGCGCCGAATTTGTCGCTGACCCAGCCGCCGATGATTTGAAACACCAGGTAGGGATAGGCGAAGGCGGAAAAGACCAGGCCGATTTCCGTTTTAGAGAGATTGAATTCCTTGGCAAAACCGGCCGCGGCGGTGCTGACATTGACGCGATCCAGATAGGTGATGAAATACATCATGCATAACATCAATAGCACGACCGTAGTCGCACGCAAACGCAAGTGTTTCATTGCTTGTCTCCATTATGGGTACGCCGGCGCGCCGTGAAGCGGTGCTTCGATTCCTCTGCGGGATGGTGCCCGCGCCGGGTTTTCGTTATTGATCCAGATTGGCCGATGCCGCTTGCGTGTCTGCCTTTTGTATTGATGCATGCCGCACCGGCGTTCTTTCCTCCGTTATTGCTTTGCTTTTTTCTGCACCAGCTTTGCGCTCCCTACAGCGCAAGGCAATGCAGCATCGACCGACATGACTCAGGCAACTTTCAGCGCCGGTTTGTTTTTCTTCGCGGTGAGGTTGTCCATCGCTGCCTGCACCCCGCTGCCGGCCAGTTGCACGCCGGCCAGCTTCAGGCCCATTTCGCAACCGGCCAGGGTCGCCATCAAGGTCAATTCGTTGGCTTCGCCCAGATGGCCGATGCGAAACATGCCGCCCTTCATCTTGCCCAGGCCGGTGCCCAGCGACATGTTGAAGTTTTCGTAAATGGTTTTGCGGATTGCATCGGCATCAAAGCCGGCCGGCGTCATCACGCCGGTCAACACCGGCGAATACACCGCCGGATCGGCGCACTGGATCTCCAGGCCCCAGGCGGTGACGGCCTGGCGGCAAGCCTCGGCCAGGCGCTCGTGGCGTGCGAACACATTGTCCAGGCCTTCGCCGAGGATCATCTCCAGCGCCTCGGACAAGCCGTACAGCAAATTGGTATTGGGGGTGTAAGGCCAGTAGCCGGTGGCGTTCATCTCGATGATTTCAGCCCAGCCCCAAAAGGCTTTCGGCAAATTCGAACGCTTGCTGGCTTCGATGGCTTTTTTCGATACCGCGTTGAAGCTGATGCCCGGCGGCAGCATCAAGCCTTTTTGCGAACCCGAAACGGTGACGTCGACGCCCCACTCGTCATGGCGATAATCCGCCGAGGCCAGGCCGGAGATGGTATCCACCAGCAGCAGCGCCGGATGGCCGGCAGCATCGATGGCCTTGCGCACGGCGGCGATGTCCGACGTCACACCGGTCGAGGTTTCGTTGTGCACCACGCAGACCGCCTTGATCAGATGGCCGCTGTCCTTGCGCAAGCGCTCTTCGATCAGGTTTGCCTGGACGCCGCGACGCCAGCCTTCGATGCCGGGCAGGCCGAGGAACTCGGGCTTGAGGCCGAGCGCTTCGGCCATCTTCTTCCACAGCGTGGCGAAATGGCCGGTTTCATACATCAGCACGGTGTCGCCGGTACTCAGGGTATTGGCCAGCGCCGCTTCCCAGGCGCCGGTGCCGGATGCCGGATAGATCACCACCGGTTGCTCGGTCTTGAAAATCTTTTTGATGCCGGCCAGCACCTGCAAGCCCAGCGCGCCGAACTCCGGGCCGCGATGGTCGATGGTCGGATAGCTCATGGCACGCAAGATGCGATCAGGCACAGGGCTGGGACCTGGAATTTGCAAGAAATGACGGCCGGCGGGATGAAAGTCCAGTTTTAACATTTACTCCTCCTTTGAATGACTATTCACTTGAATTTTGCATTTTGAATGCAAAATACTTTAGCAGTGAGTCCAAGAGAGGTAAAGGTTTTTTTGATCCATGCAGTCCTTACTACAGGTATGGAATAAAGGCGTGATTTTGGCTAAAACCGCGTGAATAGATATACTTAAGCGCACGGATGCCTCTCAAGCCGTGCTATTTGTCATCCATACAACAGGCAGAAGCTGGTATTTTTTACAATAAATTCATAGCTGCTAAAATACGCTCAAGTAGCTTACAAAGGATTTTGAATGCAAAATTCAACATTTGAACTCAATACCAGCACCGCACCAACCAGCCCCGCTCCGCTGCCGAAACTGGAGCGCCAGCGCCTGCACGACACCGTCGTCGAGCATTTGCGCAATCTGATCGTAGAAGCCGTACTGGCACCCGGCACCAAGCTCAATGAGCGCGAGTTGTGTGAAACCCTGGGTATTTCGCGCACGCCGCTGCGCGAGGCATTGAAGGTGTTGGCTGCCGAAGGCCTGATCGAGATCTCGCCCAATCGCGGCGCCTCGGTCTCGAAGATGTCCGAAACCGAAATCTGGGAAACCTTTGAATTAATGAGCGGCCTGGAAGCCATGTCGGGCGAGCTGGCCTGCGAACGCATCACGCCGGTGGAAGTAGCCGAGATCAAGGCGCTGCATTACGCCATGCTGGCGTGCAAGGCGCAAAACGACCTGCCCGGCTATTACAGCCGCAACCAGAGCATCCACAACAAGATCAACGAAGCGGCGCGCAATTCGGTGCTGCACCAGACCTACCTGGGCCTGAATCGCCGCCTGCAGGCGCTGCGCTTCAAATCCAACTTCCGCCCCGAAAAATGGGACAGCGCCGCGCACGATCACGACGAAATGGTCAAAGCGCTGGAAGCGCGCGACGGCAAGCGCCTGGCCGCGATCCTGCGCCAGCATTTGCTGGACAAGCGCGACGCCGTGCTAAACGCGCCAGTGGCCGCCACGCCTGAGTCAACGAATAATCAATAAAAACAGAACTGACGTTGTTGCTGCAGCCATCGCTTGCGATGGCTTTTTTTATGACCTGGCAGGCACGATCAGACTCGACCTCAAAAACTCGCCTGCATCAATTTCCGTCGTCCTGACGAAAGTCAGGGGCCCCGTGTCGTATCGACGGTCGCCGCGACACTCCCCCTGCGTTTGCTGGGACGGAGCAAAAAAAGGAACATCGAAAAGGAAACGGGGAAGAGTAAAAAACGGCGCACAAAAAGCAAAAATGGAAGCCGGGACTGCGCTTCCATTATTCATTTTGCTTTTGATGCTGTTTTTACGAAGCATCGACTTCCTGCTTCGATACCAATATTCAACAACATCAAGAATATTGGTAGGCACGATTGGACTCGAACCAACGACCCCTACCATGTCAAGGTAGTGCTCTAACCAGCTGAGCTACGCGCCTAGTGAAGAAGCGAGATTATAGGGGCATTTTTTATTTTTGGCTAGTCTTGGCGAAAAGTTTTTTAAAAAATCTTGTCCGTCGCCCCTGCACGTCATCCGCACACTCCTGATGAGCAGCCGCAAAGCCTACTGCCGCCTGGCTTCCAACACGCCTTTCACCTCACGAATCACGGTAAGCGCTTTCTGCAATTGCGCGGTCGAACCGATCTCGGCAGTGAAACCCATGCGCGCCTGGCCCTTCACACTTTGCGTGCTCACGCCGATGACGTTGATCTTTTCACGCAGGAAGATTTCCGAGATATCGCGCAACAAACCCTGGCGGTCGCCTGCCAGTACGAAGATATCGACCGGATAGACCGTGTCCTTGGCCGGCGAGCCCCATTCGGTATGGATCACCCGCTCAGGCGCCTTGCTGCTCATCTCGGCGAAGTTCTTGCAAGCCAGGCGGTGAATCGACACGCCTTTGCCGCGCGTGACAAAACCGACGATGCTGTCCGGCGGCGCCGGTTTGCAGCAGCGCGCCAGTTGCGTCATCAGGCCTTCGGTGCCGACCACCAGCACCCCCGACTTGGCGCCCTGCACCACGCTGGAGGCGCGGCTCTTGCGCGTGATCGAGGCTTCGTCGGGCGCGCTGTGCTTGTGCTTCTCTTCTTCGCCTTCGTGCAGCATCTGCTCGATCTGGCGCGGGCTGAATTCATCCTTGCCCAGCGAAAGACACAGATCGTCGACCTTGCCGAAGCCGAGCTTGTGGGCCAGTTCTTCCAGGTTGACGGCAGTCTTGCCCTCACGCTGCAAGGTTTTTTCCAGCACGGTGCGACCATGGGCCAGCGTCTCTTCCTGTTCGATGGCGTTGAACCAGGCGCGCACCTTGGAGCGCGTGCGCGAACTGGCGGCATAGCCCGGACTAAGCCAGTCGCGCGAAGGACCGACGCCGGGACCGCCCTTGACGGTGATGATGTCGACCGTCTGGCCGTTTTTGAGCACCGTATTGAGCGGCACCATGACGCCGTCCACGCGCGCGCCACGGCAGCGATGACCGACATCGCTGTGCAGGTGATAAGCGAAGTCGATCGGCGTGGCGCCGCTGGGCAATTCGATCACGCGCGCTTGCGGCGTGAGCACATAGATGCGCTCGTCCAGCGTGGTGGACTTGAGCTTCTCGACCCAGTCGCGGCGCACGTCTTCCTGCTCTACCACGGCATCCGAGACTTCACTCTTCCAGGCCAGCAGCTGGCGCAGCCAGGCGATCTTTTCGTCGTACTTTTGCGCGGCAAAATTGGAGCCGCCGCTTTCCTTGTAACGCCAGTGCGCCGCAACGCCGTATTCGGCGAAGTGATGCATCTCGTGGGTACGGATCTGCACTTCCAGCGGCCGCCCGTCTTCGGCAATCACCACCGTGTGCAAGGACTGATAACCGTTTTGCTTGGGGCGCGAAATGTAATCGTCGAACTCTTTGGGAATCGGCACCCAGATATTGTGGATGATGCCCAGCACGGCATAGCAATCCTTGACGTCGTCGACAATCACGCGGAAAGCCCGTACGTCGTACAGCTCGGAGAAATCGATGGCCTTGCCGCGCATCTTGTTCCAGATGCTGTAGATATGCTTGGGACGGCCCGAGACCTCGGCCTTGATCTCGGCCGCGGTCAGCTCTGTGCGCAGGCGTTCGATCGCGGTGGCGACGAATTCGGCGCGCTCGATGCGCTTTTCTTCCAGCATCTTGGCGATGCGTTTGTACGTTGCCGGCTCGAGGAAACGGAACGACAGATCTTCCAGTTCCCACTTGAGCTGCCAGATGCCGAGGCGATTGGCCAGCGGCGCGTAGAGATCGAAGGTCTCCCGCGCATATTGCGCGGTAGCCTCGTTCTCCAGCTTGTTGTCGGCAAAGTAGCGCAAGGTCGTCACACGCGAAGCCAGGCGCACCAGCACCACGCGCATGTCGGTGGCCATCGCCAGCAGCATCTTGCGCAAGGTCTCGACCTGCGCGGCGGCCTGTTGCGCCGCGTTCTTGCCGCGCAAGACTTCCTGCGGTTGCTGGAAGGTCAGGCCGTGGAAACGCATCAACTGGCGCACGCCGGCGACCAGGTCGGTAATGTCCTTGCCGAAGCGCTCTTCGATGATCGCGGCGGCGTCGAGGTCGATCACATGCAGTTCGAACAGCAGGCCGGCGATGCGCGTTTCTGCATCGACGTTGAGCGCCGTCAGCACGCTGACCACGCCCAGCACGAACTGCAAGGCGTCCTGACCGGAAGGAATCGGCTTGCCGACGTAAATGGGCTCAACGAATGCCAGCGCACTCAACACGCGTGCGCTGTCTTCCGGACTCAAACCGGCGAGGATGGGGGCGGTGCCCTCTTGCGGGACTGCGACGACAGAAACCATGAAACCTTACTTAGCTTATTTTTGAGCAGCGACGATGATGATTTCGACCAGTAGTTCGGGACGCGCCAGCTTGGCTTCCACGGTGGCGCGCGGCGGTGTGTTGCCGGCCGGCACCCAGGCGTCCCAGACGCTGTTCATGCCGTCGAAGTCCTTGACGTCGGCGATATAGATCTGGCACGACAAGATGTTTTCCTTGCTGCTGCCGGCTTCGGCCAACAGGCGATCGATATGACCCAGCACTTCGCGGGTCTGGCCGTCGATGTTCTGGGTCGCATCTTCGGCGATCTGGCCGGCGAGATACACCGTGCCGTTGTGGATCGCAACTTCGGAAAGGCGTTTGCCGACGTGGAGACGTTGTACTGTCATGATATTTCCTTTAACTGTGAATGAACCCGGCTGTTCAACTCAGCCGAGCAAGAAGTCTTTGGCGACCTGAATCTGGCTGGCGTGCATGAAGGTCGGCGCGTGGCCGACGCCTTCAAACTCCACCAGTTTGGCTTTCGGACCGCGCTGCGTCATGGCCTGCGCCACTTCCGGCAACAGCAGGTCGGATTGCTTGCCGCGCACCAGCAAGGTCGGACAGCGGATCGCATCATAAGCAGCCCACAACATCGCCTCGCCCATGCTGGCCGCTTCCGGCGTCATGGTCTTGAACGGCTCGGCCAGTCGCAGATCATAGTGCCGCGTCCACTTGCCGTCCTTGTCCTGGCGCAAAACATCGGCTGCCAGCTTGTGCCACTCCTCATCCGTATGCGGGCCGAAGGTGGCTGAAATCGCGCGGATGTATTGCGCCGCTTCATCGAAGGTGGTGAAGCGGATATCCTGGCCGATGTACTCCCCGATGCGCGCCAGCGCCGATGCATTGATCGATGGACCGATATCGTTGAGCACCAGGCGGCGAATCGAATTTTCCGGCAGCGACGCCAGGCCCATGCCGATCAGTCCGCCCATCGAAGTGCCGAACCAATCCAGTGTTTCTGCATCGAGGCGCGCCAGCAGCGTCACCATGTCGCTGACATATTGCGGGATCGCATAGTATTGCGAATTCTGCAAGCGTCCCGAACGGCCGCGCCCGACCACATCGGGGCAGACCACGCGATAGGTTTCCGACAGTTCACGCGCCATCACATCGAAGTCGTCGCCCACCCGTGTCACGCCATGCACGCACACCAGCACGTTCGGATTATGCGGATCGCCCCATTCCTTGTATGCCATGGAATGCAAACCGACAGGCGAAATACATTGAACTGTCTTGAGTACAGCTTGGGTCATGGTCTCGGCCAGGTGAGGTTGGAATAGACGATATTTTACTCCCTGACGCGCTTGTTGTAGACCGGAAAGAGAAAGCACGGGAAATGCAGGACAGAAGTCGCGTACAGAGCAGCGGGATGTAAAAACCGCATGAAACGCGTAGCGAGGAACACAATCGGCTCATTTCCGGCAAAGTCGCTGCTATAATGCGTTCCTTTTCGGCGCTCCGGCGCCGCGAAACCTTGCTTGCCTGAGTGGTGAAATTGGTAGACACAGCGGACTTAAAATCCGCCGCTTACCTGGAAAGGGGCGTACCGGTTCGATTCCGGTCTCAGGCACCAGACGCTCATTCGAAGACGTCCAAGCAGATCTGAAATCCCGCACGCCGTAAGGTCTTGCGTTTTTTCCTATACCGTCATTGCTTATCCCGCAAGCCGGTAAAAAGCGTTCGCGAGAAAATTCCCCGCAGCAGTCATTCTCTTTCCTTCCTCGGATTTCAAAGAGTCCTTAACTCGACATCGGCGGGTTAAAAAAATCTCAGCGCATGTCAGCAAGAATGCATAAGCCAGATCAAAAATATTCTTTGGGTCGACCCAGCTCGTAAAATAGAATTCGGGCTGCGCATTTCCCGGTGAATTTTCAGGGAAAACTAGCTGGATGATGAGTTTCGCGAAGTTGAACTCTTCCCATGCCATCCTCCACCGATTATGCCTAACTGATGCAATGACGATCCGGCTCTCCAGCAATTGCCTGTAGTGCCCGGTCAGCATCCCTGACGAAAGCTCTTCATATGGCCAATAAATCTTCAGTTGACGCAAACTACCGCTTCATTGCGGCCAGTCAGGAAGTCAATGCACGTATCACTCAACGTCAACAAGCGCTGGCGCTCTATGTCACGCTGGTGGTCAGTCTGCTGGCGGCCCTAGTGGCGCTGAAGCCCACCGATAACAAAGGCACGGTTCCTGCCGAGTGGTTGTTACTCGGCTTTCCGGTTGCCTCCCTCTGCCTGGCGTTCCTGAACTATAAAGCCGAGCGGGCCATTACGAATCTGCGCCGCTTCATGTCGGTCCTGGAGCGCCTGGATAATGCCCATGCAATTCTGCCAAGCTACAACACGCATCGGGAATGGGCGACGGGAGCAAACAAGGCAAGACGATTTCACGACTACGCTGCAGCGGTCCTGGTCGCGGGAGGCAACATCATTGGCATCAGTGCCGCCCTCAAAATATATCCATCCCGACTGGCTGAAATGCCGATCACGGTGTGGCTATCGGTCACGGTCACCGTGGTCTCGGTACTGGCGCTCCTGCTGGTGCCGCGCTGGAGTTTCACTCCGGAAGAGCCTGCTGTTTAGCAAACTGCAGATGAGCGTTGCCATCCAGCGTCGGCAGGACGCGAACAATGAAGCTCTGCCGACTTCAGACTTTCCCAAAGAGGCGTTGGGACATCTCGCTCAGACCGCTCTTTTTCAACTCAGGAAAGCAGAGCAAAGGTTCATATCCAAACATCGACAGTGAAAATACGTACACCACCCATCTTGTGATGCACCATCGTTCCATGCACGCCGCCCTTGCCTGTGAGGGAGTTGCGGCACGCCTTCAAGCCCCCAATATTCAAGACGGTTGTCGTCGCACTGTCTTGGGCCTATCATCCTGACCCAAGGATATGCTTGCGCTCCGGAACAAGCCGCGTCCATATAAGTCAACACTACTTTGCCGAACACAAAACGGAGACACGATGTTTTCCTGTGACGAATACCAAGGCCGCCGCCGGCAGCTGAAACAATCAATGTCTTCCGGACTGGTGCTGCTGCTCGGCGCGGATGCCATTCCGCTGAGCTCGCCGCGGGACGCGTATCCGTTTCGCCAGGACTCCACCTTCGCGTATTTCCTGGGGCTGCAACGCCCCGCCCTGGCGGCGATCATCGATCTCGACGACGGCCGCGAACTGCTGTTCGGCGACGAGCAATCGGACAGCGACATCATCTGGCATGGCCCTCACCCCACCAGCTTGCGCGAGGAGGCCGCACAGGCAGGAATCAATACCGTTCTCCCCAGCGCAGATTTGCAGCAGTTGCTGGTGCGCGCGCAGCAGCAACAGCGCGCTCTCCACTATGTCCCACCCTATCGCGCAGAGACGGTCGCCGTGCTGGAGGATCTGCTGCAAACCTCGGCACAACAAGTCAAGGATGGTGCATCGCAAGAGCTGATCGCCGCCATCGTTCGCTTGCGCGAAGTCAAAAGCAGCGAAGAAATCCTTGAAATGGAAAAAGCGCAAGCAGTGGCGCGCCTGATGCATATTGCGGCGATGCGGCACGCAAAGCCCGGGGTCTACGAATATGAAGTGGTCGCGGAGATGGAACGCGTGCTGCGTAGCCACAATACCTATGCGCCCTATATACCGATTTTTTCCCGCCACGGCGAAATCCTGCATAACCATGCGTATGACAACCAGTTGCGCAAAGGCGATCTGATCGTCAACGATTCCGGCGCCGCCAGCCCGCGTCACTATGTCGCCGACATCACCCGCACCATCCCTGTCGGCGGCCGCTTCTCGGAACGTCAACGCGCCGTCTACGAGGTGGTGCAGCATGCGCAACAACAGTGCATCGCCACGCTCCGTGCAGGCATGGCTTACGCCGATGTGCACCGTGCTGTGGCAATCGATCTGGTGCGCGGCCTGAGCGCCTTGGGCCTCTTCCGCGGCGCCCCTGAAGCGATTGTCGATTCCGGCGCCTATGCCCTGTGCTATCCGCACGGGCTGGGCCACCAACTGGGCCTGGACGTGCACGACATGGAAAGTTATGGTGAAGACCTGGTCGGCTACGACGATAGGCACCGCCGCAGCACCTTGTTCGGCCTGCGCAATCTGCGGCTGGCCAAACCCCTGCGTGCCGGCATGGTCATCACCGTGGAGCCCGGCATCTATTTCATCCCGCAACTCATCCAGCGCTGGGAGAGCCAAGGGTTGCACAAGGAATACGTCGACTATGCCCGGTTCAACGAGTACTTGGATTTCGGCGGCATCCGCATAGAAGACAACGTCTTGATTAGCGACGACGGAGCGCGTATCTTGGGCGCCACGATCCCTAAAACCTGCGCAGAAATTGAAGACATCATGGCTGCTTGAACCAGCGGCCAGTCAAAGGAGGCACACCACGCAATGCGAGGCACCCGTCACATTAAATTGGCCCGATACTTGCATTGCTCTGGCGAAATGCAGTCTGGCGAGCGAAGAAGCACCGACGTTTTCAGATGCAGCAACACGCAGTCACGGCGGAGTTTTATTTCAGTAAATAAAAAATGGGGCACAACAGATGAAAAGTAAGCATAAATTAATGATCAAGGCTGGCCTGTTCTCGGTACTGTGCGTCTACGGCGGCATTGCCATGGCGGCAAAGACCCTGGTGTTCTGCTCGGAGGGCAGCCCGGAAGGATTCAATCCGCAATTGTTCACCACCGGAACCACCTTCGATGCCTCCTCGGTGCCGATGTACAACCGCCTGGTGCAATTCGAACTTGGCACCACCAATATCGTGCCGGGCCTGGCGACATCGTGGGACGTCTCCGCCGATGGCCTGGTCTACACACTCAAGCTGCGCCATGGCGTCAAGTTTCACACCACCGCCAAATTCACGCCGACGCGCGACTTCAATGCCGACGACGTAATTTTTTCGTACAACCGCATGGCGCTGGACAACCATCCCTTCCACAAGCTGGCGGCCGGTCAATCCTTCGCCTACTTCAACGACATGGGCATGAGCAAGATCGTCGACAAGCTGGAAAAGGTCGACGACTACACCGTGCGCTTCACGCTCAAGGCGCCTGAAGCGCCCTTCCTCGCCAATCTGGCGATGGACTTCGCCTCCATCCTGTCGGCCGAATACGCCGACAAGATGGCCGCCGCGGGCACTCCCGAGGTGATCGACCGCGATCCGGTCGGCACCGGTCCGTTCCAGTTCGTGTCATATCAGAAAGACGCCGTCATCCGCTACAAGGCCTTCGATAAATCCTGGCAGGGCCGTCCCAAGATCGACAACCTGATCTACGCCATCACCCCGGATGCGTCGGTGCGTTACGCCAAGCTGAAAGCCAACGAGTGCCAGGTCATGGCCTATCCGAAGTCGGCAGATCTGGCGTTGATGAAGGAAGACAAGAACATCAAGCTGCTGACCAAGCCCGGCCTGAACGTCGGCTACATCGCCTTCAACGTCGAAAAGAAACCCTTCGACAACAAGGAAGTACGTCAGGCGCTGAACATGGCCATCGACAAACAGAGCATCTTGAACACGGTGTTCCTGGGCTCCGGCATGGCCGCCAAGAACCTGATCCCGCCGACCATGTGGAGCTATAACGACAAGGTCAAGGATTACGCCTACGACCCGGCCAAGGCCAAGGCGCTGCTGGCCAAAGCCGGCTATCCGAACGGCACCGAAGTCGAACTCTGGTATCTGCCGGTCAGCCGCCCCTACAATCCGGACGGCAAGCGCATGGCCGAACTGATCCAGGCGGACTGGGAAAAGATCGGCGTCAAGACCAAGCTGACCACCTTTGAATGGGGCGAGTACCGCAAGCGTTCCAAAACCGGCGAGCAACACGCCATGATGTACGGCTGGAACGGCGACAACGGCGACCCGGACAACTTCTTCAAGACCGTGCTCGGTTGCGATGCAGTCCAAGGTGGCGGCAATGTGGCGCGCTGGTGCAATAAAGACTATGAAGCGCTGGTGCAAAAAGCCAAGTCCCTGACCAAGCAAGCCGACCGCGCCAAGCTGTATGAACAGGCCCAGGTGATTGCCAAGGAAGAAGCGCCATGGGTCACTATCGCGCACTCCACGCGTTTCGTCCCGGTACGCAAGGAAGTGGTGAATTTCAAGATGGATGCCACCATCCACAACTACTTCGACAAGGTCGATCTGACCAAATAAGCGGCAGCGGGAGCGGCGCCATCTCACGCCGCTCCCGCAGTCCGTTTGCACTAAAAATTATCACGATAAAACCGGCGACATCGATCGTCTCTGCGGCACCGATGCCAGGCATCAGCGCCGGACATGCAGGGACATCGACCAGTCTCCACCAGATAGAAAATACCAGGCAACACGAGTCGTACCGATCACTGATGCGCCATGGCGATGACGCCGGTAAGAATCAGTGGAGACAGACGGAGCGGTGCGTTCTTTCATTTTTACCCAAGGTATTTCTTATGTTCGCTTTTCTGCTGCGTCGGGCGGGTCTGGTCATCCCGACTTTCCTCGGCATCACCCTGCTGGTATTCACCCTGATCCACCTGATCCCGGGCGACCCGGTGGAAGCCATGTCCGGCGAGCGCGGAATGGATCCGGCACTCTACGCCCGCATGGCGCATGAGCTGGGCCTGGACCAACCGCTCTACATCCAATACTTCAGCTATCTGAAACAGGTCGCCAGCGGCAACCTGGGCGCCTCTTACGTCACGCATGAACCGGTGTTGCGCGAGTTCGCAACGCTGTTCCCGGCCACCCTCGAACTGTCCATTTGCGCCATGCTGCTGGCGCTGCTGATCGGCATCCCGGCCGGCATCCTGGCGGCGCTGAAACGCAATACCGTACTCGATTATTCCGTGATGGGCGTCTCCCTCACCGGCTATTCGATGCCGGTGTTCTGGTGGGCGCTGCTGCTGATTTTGCTGTTTTCCGTCACGCTTGGCTGGACCCCGGTATCGGGCCGCATCGACATCATGTTCGACTTGCCGCCGGTGACCGGTTTCATGCTGATCGACACCCTGCTGGCCGGCGACATGGATGCCTTCCGCTCCGCCCTGTCGCACCTGATCCTGCCGACCGTGACGCTGGCCACCATTCCGCTGGCGGTGATCGCGCGAATGACGCGCTCGGCCATGCTGGAGGTGCTGCGCGAAGACTACGTCCGCACCGCGCGCGCCAAAGGCTTGTCGCAACTGCGCGTAGTCGGCATCCACGCCCTGCGCAATGCGCTCATTCCGGTGGTCACCGTGATCGGCCTGCAGATCGGCACGCTGCTGGCCGGCGCGATCCTGACCGAAACCATCTTTTCCTGGCCCGGCATCGGCAAGTGGCTGGTCGGCGCCATCCAGAGCCGTGACTATCCCGTGGTACAAGGCGGCATCCTGCTCTCCGCGACCATCGTGATCGGCGTCAACCTGGCCGTCGATTTGTTGTACGGCGTCATCAGCCCAAGAATCAGGCACAGCACATGAGCGATCAACTTCTCTCGCCCTCCTCGGCAATTGTCGCGAACACCACTGCCGACAGCGGCAAGCCGCCGCATCCGGCGCTGGAGCTATGGCGGCACTTCCGCCAGAACCGCGGCGCCGTGATCGGCCTCGCGCTCATCATGCTGATGTTGCTGACCACACTCTTCGCCGACCTCATCGCGCCGCATTCGGCCATCCAGCAATTCCGTGACGCCACGCTGGCGCCGCCCGTATGGCAAACCGGTGGCAGCGCCAAGTTCCTGCTCGGCACCGATCCGGTCGGCCGCGATATCCTCTCGCGCATCATCTACGGCACGCGCCTGTCGCTCATCATCGGACTGGTCTCCGTGACCCTCTCGCTGAGCATCGGTATTGCGCTGGGCCTGATCGCAGGCTTCTTCCGCGGCGCCGCCGAACTGGTCATCATGCGGCTGATGGACATCCTGCTGGCCCTGCCCAGTCTGTTGCTGGCGGTGGCGGTGGTGGCAGTGCTCGGCTCCGGCCTGATGAACGCCATGTACGCGATCGCCATCGTGCTGTTGCCGCATTACACGCGCCAAACCCGCGCCGCCGTGATCGGCGAACTGGCGAAGGACTACGTCAATGCCTCGCGCATCGCCGGCGCCGGCAAGCTGCGCCTGATGTTCAACTGTGTGCTGCCCAACTGCGCCGCGCCGCTGATCGTGCAAGCCACGCTGGGATTTTCGACTGCCATCCTCGACGCCGCTGCGCTGGGCTTTCTCGGCCTGGGCGCCCAGCCGCCGACGCCGGAGTGGGGCTCCATGCTGGCCAGCGCGCTGGAGTTCATCCAGAGCGCGTGGTGGGTGGTCACCTTCCCGGGCCTGGCGATCCTGATCTCGGTGTTGGCCTTCAACCTGATGGGCGACGGTCTGCGCGACGCCCTTGATCCAAAATTGAAACGATAGACCATGGCGCTTCTTGATATCCAACAGCTGCGCGTCGAATTCGGCAGCGACGCCCATCCCTTCATCGCCGTCGACGATCTCGACCTGCACATCGAACAGGGCGAGGTGATCGGCATCGTCGGCGAATCCGGATCGGGCAAGAGCGTCGCCTCGCTGGCACTGATGGGACTGATCGACTATCCCGGCCGCGTCAAGGCCGAACGCATGGCCTTCGACGGGCGCGACCTGTTGAAGATGCCCGAGCGCGAGCGACGCGCGCTGCTGGGCAAGGACATCGCGATGATTTTCCAGAATCCGATGACCAGCCTGAATCCTTCCTTCACAGTCGCCTACCAGTTGATCGAAACCCTGCGCGTGCATCAAAAGGGCTCGAAAACCGAATTGCGCGCACGCGCGCTCGAACTGCTCACGCAAGTCAACATTCCCGACCCCGAGCGTCGGCTGGACGCCTATCCGCACCAATTGTCGGGCGGCATGAGCCAACGCGTCATGGTCGCGATCGCCATCGCGTGTAATCCGCGTCTGCTCATTGCCGACGAACCGACCACCGCGCTGGACGTTACCGTACAGGCGCAAATGCTGGATCTGCTGCTGCAGTTGCAGCGCGAGCGAGGCATGGCCTTGATGCTGATCACGCACGACTTGAGCGTGGTGGCGCAGACCGCACAGCGCGTCGTGGTGATGTATGCCGGCCAGGTGCTGGAAACCGGCACCGTTCCCGCCATTTTCAACGCGCCGCAACACCCCTATACCCAGGCGCTGCTGGCGGCGCTGCCGGAAAACAATAGTGGCCGCGAGCGCCTGCAAACAATTCCTGGCATGGTGCCCGGCCAGTACGACCGGCCCAGCGGTTGCCTGCTCAGTCCGCGCTGCGCGTATGCCCTGCCTTATTGCAGCGAAGTGCGCCCAGCGCTGAGCGGCCCGGCCCACGCCAACGTGCGCTGCCATTTCCCTTTGGATAGCAGTGGCCGTCCGACCAATCAATGGCAAAAGGCAAGTTGATGACCGAACGATCTACTTCGATCCAACCAGGCATGCCCACGACGACAGCCTCAGAAGTGCTGTTGCGGGCCGACAAATTGACCAAGCACTACCCGGTCTCGCAAGGATGGCTCAAACCCAAAGCTGTCTCAAGGGCATTGGATGGCGTCTCCTTCACGCTGGAGGCAGGCAAAACCTTGGCTGTGGTAGGTGAGTCAGGCTGCGGAAAATCGACCCTGGCGCGCCAGATCACCATGATCGAAACGCCGACCGCCGGTGCACTGTGGCTGGATGGCAAGAACATCGCCGCGGGCGACACCCGCATCCTGAAGGAGGCACGTCCGCTGGTGCAGATGGTGTTCCAGAATCCCGATGCCAGTCTGAATCCGCGCAAGAAAGTCGCCGCCATGCTGGAAGAGCCGCTGATCATCAATACCCGGCTCAGCGGCGTCGAGCGCATGGAAAAAGCCAAGGAGATGATGAAACAGGTCGGCCTGCGGCCTGAATTCTACGGCCGCTATCCGCACATGTTTTCCGGCGGCCAGCGCCAGCGCATCGCCATCGCGCGCGCGCTGATGCTGTCGCCCAAGGTGATCGTGGCGGACGAACCGGTGTCGGCGCTGGACGTATCGATCCAGGCGCAGGTGCTAAACCTGTTGATGGATATCCAGCAAAAAACCAGGGTGGCCTACCTGTTCATCTCGCACAACCTGTCGGTGGTGGAGCATATTGCCGACGAGGTGATGGTGATGTATCTCGGCAAGGTGGTCGAATACGGCAGCAAGGCGGATACGTTTAGCCGCCCACTGCATCCCTATACGCGCGCCCTGCTGGCCAGCACCCCGCGCATCGACCCGGCACAACGCCAGGTCCGCCTGATGCTAGACGGTGAACTACCGTCGCCGCTGAATCCGCCGGCGGGTTGCGCCTTCCACAGCCGCTGCCCGCATGCCATCGAGCAATGCCGCCGCGAAGTACCGGTGCTGGAAGACTTCAACGGCAGCCGCGTGGCCTGTCATCGCATCAGGGAAATTGCCTGAGCTTGATGGTGTTGACAGGCATCAGGCTTGTTTTTGGCCGTTGGGAAAATTAAACCGTTCAACTTATGGGGTGCGGCGCCAACAGCGGACTTTCTATTGTCCAACAGGAAGCCAGATTTCGTCTTCCGAAAAAACTGCTGCGTGTTCATTTCTCATAAACTTGCGCAAGATCGGCAAAGCCTTTCACTTCGATGGGATTGCCGGAAGGATCCAGGAAGAACATGGTTGCTTGCTCGCCGGCTTCCCCGGCAAAGCGGATGCTGGGCGCAAGCACGAATTGGACCTTGGCGCTTGCGGACAATATGTCCGCCAGCTTGCGCCAGTCATTCATTGGCAGGATGACGCCCAAATGCGGCATCGGCACCATGTGCTCGCCTACCTTGCCGGTATTGGTCACCTCGAATGGCTTACCCAGATGCAGCGACAGCTGATGTCCGAAAAAATCGATATCGACCCAGGTATCGGTGCTGCGCCCTTCTTCGCATCCCAGCAAATTGCAATAGAAGTCGCGGGCGGCATGCAGATCGTGGACGTGATAGGCGAGATGGAAAAGTGACTTCATGGTGATCCTTGATAGTGAAATAGTTATCGTCGCGTGACTGCGCCCCCTGCCGGGACTGACGAAGCATGGCGGCACATTGAATGGTGATGATAACGGAACTAGCCCAGCATGCCTTGCAGCATGGACATGTCGACATTGCCTCCGGAGAGCACCAGCATACTGTTCTCGCCCCGGAGATCGAGCTTCCCCGCCAGGACCGCAGCCAGTGCGACACAACCGCCGGGTTCGACCAGGACGTGCAGTTGTTCCAGCGCGAAGCGGATCGCCGCCCTCACTTCTTCATCACTGACCGCGACTGCGCCCGTGAGCAAGCGCCGGTTGATCTCATAGGGTAATTCCGCAGGCGTCGTCGCTTGCAGGGCATCGCAGATTGATCGGCTGTCGGCGGGGTTGCTTTCACGACGTCCGCTGGACAGTGAGCGCACCGTGTCGTCGAAACCCGCCGGCTCCACCACGAAGATGCGGGTCGCGGGCGACAAGCGCTCCAGCACAAGGCTGCTTCCTGCAGCGAGACCGCCGCCGCCGCAAGGGCTGATGAAAATGCCAAGGCTGTCGCTGGTCTCGCGTTGCCAGTCTGCGAGCGCCTCCAGGATCACCGTTCCTTGTCCGGCCAGCACATCCGGATGATCTCCGGGCGGAATCAGGGTCCCTCCCGTGTCTGCCAATATCTGCATGCCGATGGTCTCGCGGCTTTCATGGAGCCGATCGTAGTGCCGGACTACGGCGCCCTGCCTGAGGGCGCCGAGGATTTTATTGCGCGGCGCGTCGGACGGCATCACGATCGTCGCCTTGGTATCCAGGCGCCGTGCGGCCCAGGCCACGGCTTGTCCGTGATTACCGGTCGAATAGGCGATGACGCCACGCGAACGTTGCTGCACAGACATATTCAGCAAGGCATTGAACGCGCCGCGCGCCTTGAACGAACCGGTGACTTGCAGGTTTTCTGCTTTCAACCAGACACGCGCATTGGCGATCTCGTCAAGCATCGGCGAGCGCAGCAGCGGCGTCCTGTTTATGTGGTTCTTGATACGCTGCGCCGCCGCTTCGACATCATGAAAAACGGGAACAGTGATGTTGCCAAGTAATGAGTGCTCAATACTCGGGCCGGGGTGCATGGCAAGCATGGGATACCTCGCAGGAAAGGGATTGTCATCATTTGCGTGCGACGATCATCTGGACAGATCGCCGCACCATGAACGTTGAATACAGCGACTCAGTCAGGGATCGCGTTGATGTCGAAAGCCGCCTTGGTCAGTGGCGAGAGCGGCATGTTCAACTGGCCGAACCACTTTTCGTACATGGTCTTGCCATCGCCATTGCGGAATTTTTCGGCGATGGTGCGATTCACGATCGCCAGCAAGGTTGAATTGTTTTTCGCCACCATGATGCCGTAAGGCAGATAGGACAGCGGACGTCCGGTGATGCGGAACTCGGCCGGATTCTTCGCTTCCTTTCGCAATCCGTACAGGATGGTGTTGTCCGTGATGTAGGCGTCGGCACGGCCGGTCTGCACCGCAAGAAATCCTTCGGCCTGGTCACGCACATACATGAGCCGCATGTTGAGATGCCTTTTGGTGTTGATGCTCATCAGCATCGCCAGGCTGGTGGATGCGTTGGGCAGCGCCACGACCTTGCCGGCCAGATCTTCCAGTTCTTTGATCGGGGAAGACGCCTTGACCAGCAACTGATCCGAGGCCACCGCCGTGACGTAAGAGAAATCCACCTGTTTCTGGCGGGTCAGCGTATTGACGGTGGATCCACATTCCATATCGATGGTGGCGTTCTGGATCAAGGGAATGCGCGTAGAGAGATCCACTGACTGCATGACGACTTCGAGCGACGGCAGATTGAGCTCCTTCTTCAAGGACTCCACCACCGCTTCGCATAACTCCACGCTGTATCCGGTCGGCTTCTGGTTGGCGTCCAGATAGGAGAACGGTACGCTGAAGTCGCGCACGCCGATCTTCACCTTGTTGGTCGCCTTGATGCGGGCGATGGTGGCATCCGCCGTTTGCGCGCCGGCACTGCTGCAAAGAAGACTGATCACGATGGCGATGCCGCCCGCCAGGCCGGCCCGGATTGTTGATCCTGCATTGTTACAGTTCATGCCCTTCTCCTGTCTGTTGAAAAGAAATTGAGTGTGATCAGGCCAGCGCCAGATGTGCCTGGTGGTACAGCGCGAATTCCTGCATCGTGTCGAAGCTCAGGTCCGGCACGGCGCCCACGGCGTCTTCCGGACGCGACCCAAGACTGCGTCCCGGACGCTTGATCCAGACGCTGGACAGGCCGAGCTGATTGGCAGGAATGACGTCGGCGCGCAGGCTCTGTCCGACGTGCAGGATCCGTTCTTTCGCAATGCCGATGGCCGCGAAACGCTCAAACGCGGCGTGGAAATGGGCGTGGTCAGGCTTGTATGCCTTGACGTTTTCGGCGGTGACGACGACGTCGGCCTTGATGCCCAACTTGCGTTCAGAGAACTGGATCGAGCGGTTGTCGATATTGCTGAGCAGGCCGATCTTGAAGTGCCGTTGCAGGTGCGCCATGGCGGCGCGGGTATCGGCAAAGCTCGGCCACAGCATCACGGAGTTGGCGTACACCTCGCGCTCCTGCTCGTTCTCCGGGATGTCGTAGTTGCGGCAAAACTGCCCGTAGGCGGCGCGCAACACGTCCGGATACAGCAAGGCGGGACGTTGTCTTTGCAAGGCGGCGCGCGCCTTGTCGAATTCCATCAGCAGTTGGGCGTCGGACAGCGTCACGCCGTACTGGTCCGCCGTGCTGTGAAACATTGAAATGATCGTGGGTTCCCAGTCGATCAGGGTGCCGTAGACGTCAAATGTCAGGGCGTCGAACTTCGTCAGATCCAGCTTCATGCCACCTCTCCTTGTTAATCGATTATCGATAATTGATAATGCTATTATCGATAATCGATCATGTCAAACAAATTTGTTAAAATGTCGGCAACGAGGTGAACATGAAAATACTTGAATCATTTGCACAAGACGCCATTGCCAAACGGCAACCGGCGACGGCGTCTATCGCCGATGCGCTGCGCGACGCCATCCTGAAAGGCGTGCTCAAGGGCGGCGAGCCATTGCGGCAGGACGCCATTGCCAAGCAGTTCGCGGTCAGCCAAGTCACGGTGCGCGAAGCATTACGGATCCTGGAACATGAGGGATTGGTGGAACTGGCGGCGCGGCGCGGCGCCGTGGTGTATTCATTGTCGCCGGAGGATGTGGCTGAAATCACCGATTTGCGCGCCACCCTGGAGGCCAGCCTGATCAGGGCAGCAATGTCTTCGTTGACTGCCGAGGACTTTGCGCTGGCAGAAGCGACGATCAGCCGACTTGAGCGGGCCAGCGAGATTGACGATCTGATTGCGCTGAACGTGGTCTTCCATCAATGCTTGTATGGAAAAGCCAGGCGGCCGCGCACGATTGCCATCCTGCACCGCCTGAGAACCAGCCTGGAGCCCTATCTGCGGCTGTTATGGAACAAGACCGGCTACAAGCGGCAATCGCAGGATGATCATAGAAAAATTCTTGCGCTGTGCCGCGAGAAAAAGATCACCGAAGTGGAAAAGTTGCTCAGGGTGCACATCGAAAAAACCGGTCGTGAAATTGAGGATCTGTTAAAAACTCTGATGCAGTAAGCAGGCTATTCCCGATGACAAAGCTTGCCGCTGCCGGCTCGCCCTCGTTCGTGCGTTTTACCTCACAGCACGCGCTCTTACGCCGGTGATCATCATCTTGCGAATGACCGGCGTGGGCACTGCGCTTGGCAGAAAATACTGCGAGAAACTTTGCTGCGAACCAGGTTCGACGGCAACCTCCCTTACTTCCAGCAGCGGCAATTTATAGTGTAAGTAAGGCAGCACATCGTGCCAGCGCAGGCGCTCGCTATCGACCGACTTCCATGCGGCCACCAGCGCGGCGCAGATCACGCTTGCCTTGCACAAGCCCCACCATGTCGGCCTGAGTAGCGATGTCGCTTTCGATGCATCCGGCAATCTGATCAATCCGACTTACACGCGCTATCATGCCGAGGCTGGACATTGGTACAGCATGGCCCATGAATGAGGAAATGAATGAACAGGATGTCGATGTAAAAAAGCGCCCCATCCGGCGGACGCTTGTTACATGGCAAAGCCGTCGGGCGCGCTAAGGCTGCTTCACCTGCTCCAGGCTCTTCATCACTTCCAACTGCACGGTTTCCCAGATCGACTTTTTCAGTTCGATATAGCGCGGCGACAATTGCACTTCGGCGGTACGCGGGTGCGGCAGGTCGTTGTGTATGTCCTGCACTACCCGACCCGGTTTGGCGCCCATGACCACCATCCGCGTCGACAGCATCAGGGCTTCATCGATGGAGTGCGTGATGAACAGAATGGTCTTGCCGCTCTTCTCGTAGATGGACAGCAATTGCTCCTGCAATACCTGGCGCGTCATGGCGTCCAGGGCGGCAAAGGGTTCATCGAACAACATCACATCGGGATCGTTGGCCAGCACGCGCGCGATCGACACCCGTTGCTTCATGCCGCCCGACAAGGCTCCCGGATAGCTGTTCTCAAAACCACGCAAGCCGACCATCTCGATGTAGTGCTGCGCCGTCTTGCCGCGCTCCCGACGCGCTATGCCGCGCATCTTCAGGCCAAACTCGACATTCTGCTGCACGGTTTTCCAGGGGAACAAGGCGTATTGCTGGAACACCATGCCGCAGCCGGGATCGACATCGCGCACTTCGCGGTCGTTGACATGCACCGAGCCGGTGCTGGAACGTTCGAAGCCGGAAATCAGATTGAGCAAGGTCGACTTGCCGCAACCGGATGCGCCCAGCAACACCAGGAACTCGCCCCGGGCGACTTCGATGTTGACGTGGTCAAGCACCTTGAGCGCACCGAATGACTTCGAGACATCGCGGATGCTGATCATTGCATTCGCGCCGACGTGCGCGGCATGCGCCGGCGGCGCCGAAGAAATTACTGCTGCCATGACAACACGCTCCTTTGAATCAGACGAAACACCATATCCGTGATCAGTACCGTGAAACTGATCAGCACCATACCCAACACCACGGTATCGGTCTGGAAGAATTCCTTGCCGTTCATGATCATGAAGCCGAGGCCTTCCTTGGCGGCGACCAGTTCGGCCGAGATCACACAGGTCCAGGACAAGCCGAGTATCACCTTCATGCCCGACAGGATTTGCGGCATGCAGCCCGGCAAGATCACTTCACGCATGACTTGCCAGCGATTGGCGCCCAGGTTGCGGGCCGCGCGGATCAGGATCGGATCAATGCCTTGGGTGGCTTCGATCACGTAGAGCAAGGCCGGCGTGACCGAACCCATGAACACGATGCTGTACTTTTGCGTTTCGGTGATGCCGAACCACAGCAGGGTCAACGGGATCCAGCTCATCGACGGCAGCGGCCGCAGGAACGACAGGATGGGATCGAGCACGGCGCGCGCCACCCGCGAGGTGCCGAGCATGATCCCCAGCGGAATCGCCACTACCACGGCCGCAAAAAAGCCGACCATGACGCGCCGTCCCGAGGCGGCGATATTGGCGATCAGCGAGTTCTGATCCCACATGCGTAGCGCCCGCCCCAGCACTTGCGACGGCGCCGGCAGGAACACCGGATCGATCGCGCCGGAGCGGCAAATCAATTCCCATAGCAGCAGGAAAGCGAGCAGCGATGCCGCCGAAATCGACAGCAGCGCACTGTTCTGCAGCCATTTTTTCTTTTCAGCCATGCGCTAGCCTCACAGGTAAGTGGCGTTGACCCATTGCCGCACTTGCGGAACCGAATCGATTTGCTTGAGCTTGAGCAGCATTTCCGAGAGTTTTTGCAAACCCACGACAAAGTCGCCCGGATTGTCCATCAGTGCGCGCTGGTCGGCCTGGCTGAACCATTCGGTTTGCTTGATCGTGCTGAGCTGCTCTTCGTAAGTCAGTGAAGTCAGTTCCATCAGCATCTTGGCTGCTTCTTCCGGCTTTTTTGTCATGAAGGCATTGGCTTCAAAAATCGCGATCAGGAAACCTTTGACGGCGTCGCGGTTGTCTTTCGCAAAGGCGGTACGCGTGAGCAGCACGTCCGGTCCCGGCGACATCTTGTAGCTCTTGTAGAGCGAGAAAGCCGAGTCATCCAGCAAGACCTTGGTGCCGGGCAAGGCGCGAATGCGATTGAAGGTAGGCGTCCAGGCCACCGCCGCATCGACTTGATTGGCGCGGTAGGCGCTGAGCAATTCGGTGGCCGGCAGATTGATAACAGCGACGTCCTTGTCCGGATCGATCTTGGCTTGCGCCAGGATATCCAGCAACAGCACGTGCGAGCTGGAGGCGTAGGTGACGCCGATTTTCTTGCCCTTGAGATCATTGATGCTGTTGACGCCGTCGCGCACCAGCAAGCCTTCGGCCTTGCCGAAATTATTGGGAGTGGCAATCAGCTGGAACTGGCGCGCACCGCTGGCCATCAGCGCCAGCGCCGAGACCACGCCGGTGCCGGCGATATCGACGTTGCCTGCCATGACCGCTGCCATACGCGCCGACGAGGTCGAAAACGCTTGCCAGCGCAGATCGATGTTTTGTTTGGCCATCATGCCGGTCTTCATCGCGATGTAAGCCGAGTAGTGACCGAGCCAGGCCGATCCGCCGTAGTTGATGACCGTGGCGCCGGCGGCCCGGGACAGGATCGGAAATCCCATGCTGCCGGCAGCGGCCAATGTTGCGGCTTGCTTCATGACACGACGTCGAGTTTCATTCATTGCTTGCTCCCTCTTGGTTGATCCAAAAAATAAAACGGTATAAACAACTGCCCCTGCCAGTCGTCTTGCTCACACTGTCTTGATCACGTCCGTGCGTCCGTGCTTCTGCATGCCGGCACCGATCAGCCTGTGTCGATATTACTAATCCGTGACCAGTTAAAAAAGAAGCAAATCATGGCTTAAGGAAAACTAATATTAACTATGGCCCTGGCTAATCTAATCTCACCCGCCAGCCGGTTTTCCGGGCGCAAGCCGCCCTGCCCGGCAGTCGCAGGCATGATCGAAATCGCGGGTGGAAAACGCTGTAAAGCGGCGGCGTCAGCCTTTGGGCAGGGCCTGCAAAGCGGCGTCCATGATGGCCTGGATCACCGGCGCAGATTGCTGCGCCAGCTCGGGGCGATAGCCAAACGGCGGCGTCTCGTCCATGTAGGTCGACTGGCACATCTCAAGTTGCACCGCATGAATGTGCTCGTGTGGTTGTCCATATTGGCGCGTGATGTAGCCGCCCTTGAAACGACCGTTCAGCACCCAGCTATAGGGTCCGCAAGCGGATTCGGCGGCGCCGCTGATCGCTGCCTGCACCGCTTCGGCGCAGCTGCGTCCCTCATTGGTGCCGAGGTTGAAGTCGGGCAGTTTGCCCTCGAACAAACGCGGCAAATGGCTAGCGATGGAATGCGCATCCCATAACAATACCGCACCGTGCAGGTCGCGCAAGCGGGCCAGCTCGGCCTGCAACTGCGCATGATAGGGACGCCAATAGGTTTCCAGGCGCGCCGCAATTTCTTGCGGGTCCGGCGCCTGGCCGTCCTGATAAATGGATGCGCCGGGAAAGGTCTCGGTCGGACAAAGCGAAGTCGTGGCCTGGCCTGGATAAAGGCTCTCGTCGCCGGGCGGGCGATTCAGGTCAATCACGTAACGCGAGTAATTGGCCTGCAGCACGGTGGCGCCCAGCTCTTCGGCAAAGGCATAGAGCTGCTCCAGGTGCCAGTCGGTATCGGCCAGTAAATCGGCCGCCGGCGTCAAGCGGCCGGCGATCTCCGCAGGCAGGTGCGTGCCCATGTGGGGAATCGAAATCAGCAGCGGCTGATCTCCGCGTTTGAGATTAAAAACAGGTACTGCCATGGTCTCTCTCCACTCATCATTGGCCAATGCGCCACTACCGGTTGCCAAGGAATCACCGCCGGTGCGCGCTACGTTTATTTCCAGGAGAACGCATCCTTCGGCAGGGTCGGCAATACTGCCTGGATCGCCGGCGAAATCTGCTGCTCCAATACTTGCCGGGTAATTGCCGATATCTCATCGGCCAGTCCCGTCCACTCCCCTTCCCGCGACAACAGGAAGAAATTGCGCCGGCCCAGCTGGCTGGCCGGCAGCGGCACCACCGTCACATCGTTGAGGCAATGGCGCGACTGCCACAGGCACAGCGGTGTGGTCACGGCATAACCGATGCCCCAGGCCACCAGACTCAACAAGGGATCGGTGGCGTCGAATTCAAAGCGCCGCACTGCGTCCAGGCCGATGTGGCGCAGATAGCGCTCGATCTGCTGGCCAATCACCGAGCGCTTGGTGTAGCGCATCAGCGGCAGGCTGTCGAACACCTTGCGGTAGTCGCCATCGACGACCGTTGCACTCTTCGGGATCACCGCCACGAAGGCCTCCGAAAACAACAGGCGCTGTTCGATGCGCGAATCGTTGACGGTCGATTCGGTGCAGACCGCCAGGTCCAGTTCGCGCCGTTGCAACTGTTCACTGAGCATGGGCGTGAGCCCCGACCAGAGCGATATTTCGCGGGCATTCTTGGACAGCGCCCGCACGATCGCCGGCCCCACCGTAGCGGAAAACGAATCCACGCCGCCCAGGCGGAACTGCGCGATCTCCGAGCGCGACGCATCCAGCAGACGCTCGTTGACGCGCTGCGCATGCTCAAGCAAGTCCTGGGCCAATTCCAGCAATAGCCGGCCTGCCGCAGTCGGCCGCGAAGGGCGGAACTCGCGGTCCAGCAACAGCATGCCGCTTTGGGTTTCGAGCGACTTGATCAGTTGGCTGACCGCGCTTTGCGTGACGCCCAGCTTGCGCGCCGCTTCATTCATCGAGCCGCCTTCACACACGGCGACAAAGGCCTGCAGTGCGTGAAGATCAAAAGGTATTGCCGACATAACTCCTCCGCAGAGTGCCCGTGCAAGATGCACCGCCACTATCGCCGGGCGGCGCCTTTGCATCGGCAGTGATCATGATGGAAAACCCATCGCATGACGCTAATGTTAAACGCTCTTCTTCAAAACATTAGATTCTCTAATGCAGCAATCCGACAATAGCATTTCAGTTCACACTTGCCTCCGTCTAACTTGAGAGGAAGCTATGAACGTTTATGATGCCATCGTGATCGGTGCCGGCGTGGTCGGCACATCGACTGCATTTCACCTGGCCCAACTGGGCGCACGCAATGTGCTGGTGCTCGATCGCAAGGCGATCGGCGAAGGCACGACATCGCAATCCTCGGGCATCTTGCGCACCCACTATTCGGTGCAGGAAAACGTCGAACTGGCGCAGCGTTCATGGAGCGCCTTCAATCACTTCGCCGACTATCTGGAAGACGACGAAGCCTCCAGCGGCCTGGTGAAATGCGGCTACATGATCTGGGCGGCCGAGGGCGACAAACTGGAACCCTTGCGCCAATCGCTGCAAGGACAGGAAGCGCAAGGCATCGCCCTGCAGTATCTCGACACCGCGCAAGCCAAAGGCTTGCTGCCGATTGCGCAATTCGACGACGCCGCGCTGATCTGCTTCGAGCCGGAAGCCGGCTTTGCCGACGCCTACCTGGTCGCGACTTCCTTCGCCCGCGCCGCGCGCCGGCGCGGCGTTACCATCAAGGAGGGCGTCTCGGTCGAGAAGCTGATCATCGAAGGCGGCCGCGTCGTCGGCATTGAGACCAGTGCCGGCCGCTTCCTCAGCGACACCGTGATCAGCACACAAAACATCTGGACGCCAGAACTGGAACAGTGGACCGGCCTGAGCTTGCCGGTGCGTGCGGAGCGCCATACCGTGATCGCGCTGGAAGGCCCCGAAGCCTATTCCTACACCATGCCGGTATTCAAGGACCTGGCCTCCAAGGGCATGCTATATGGCCGCAGTTACGGCGGCAATCAGATGCTGGTGTCCGAAGGCGTCGCCGGTGAAACCCTGAGCACGCCGGATACCGAACAAGGCGACGTCTCGCTGGACGACGTGATCGAAATCGGCGCCCAGGTGGCTGAACGCTTCCCCTCCTTCGAAACCGCAGGACTGGCCACCTCCTGGACCGGCGTCTATGACGTCACACCGGACTGGAACCCGGTGCTCGGCACCTTGCCTGGCGTGGAAGGATTGATCGCCGGCTTCGGTTTTTCCGGTCATGGCTTCAAGCTGTCGCCGGCGGTGGGACGCGTACTGGCGCAAGCCGCGCTGAAGTTGCCCACCGACGTTTCACTCAAGCCGTATGCGCTGGAACGCTTTACGACCGGCCAGCTGCTGCTGGGCAAATACGGCTCCGGCGCCGTGTCCTGAACCAGGCCGGATACCAGGACGCCTACGCGATGCAAACCATCTTGCTTGACGCAATCCCGGCACAACTGTGGCGCAACGGCGCCGGCCTGACGCGCCTGATTGCCTCGGGCGTGGCCGGTCGCACTGCCGCCAGACAAGCGGCCATCAAGTCGCCGCCGCATATCGATGAGTTCGACTGGCGCATCAGCCTGGCCGAGATTCAGGGCGATGCTCCGTTTTCGCTATTCCCGGGCATCGATCGTTGTGCCGTGCTATTGGGCCGGAGCGGCATCACCCTGTCCGGCAGCAGCGGCTCGGCCTATCTGAATCCCTTGCAGCCGTTGTCGTTTTCGGGCGAAGCGGAACTGCAGGCGCACTGCGATCCCGGCCCGACGATGCCGCGCATCCTGAACCTGATGATCCGTCGCAAGACCATGCGCAGTGAAGTCAGCGTGATCGATGCGCAGTATCGCTGCCCCGCCGCGACGACCTTGTTTGTGCTGGTCGCTGCCGGGCAATGGGAATTTATTGCACCGGATCAGGTGTCGAGCACGGTGCTGTCGATCGGCCAGGCAGGCCTGGTCCATGCGCTTGCCGCCGGCGCGATCTTGCGCCCGGTGGCTGCGCATGCGGTGGCCAAGGCCGTGCTCATTTGCTTGCAGCAGTCGGGTTGATCAGCAATGCAGGAACGGCTGCCGTAGCCATTGTTTATTTATCGTCACTCACTTAATTACCTCTATGAAAATACTTGTCGCAGTCAAGCGTGTCGTCGATTTCAACGTGAAAGTCCGGGTCAAATCCGATGGCAGCGGCATCGATATCGGCAACGTCAAGATGAGCATGAATCCTTTTGACGAAATCGCCGTCGAAGCAGCCGTGCGCCTCAAGGAAGCCGGCATCGCCAGCGAGGTGATCGCGGTCTCCTGCGGTCCGGCGCAGGCGCAAGAGACCTTGCGCACCGCACTGGCCATCGGCGCCGACCGCGCCATCCTGGTGGAGTCGCAAGACGAGCTGCAACCGCTGGCCGTGGCCAAGTTGCTGCATGCGCTGGTGAAACAGGAAGGTCCCGGCCTGATCATCGTCGGCAAACAAGCTATTGACGACGACAGTAACCAGACCGGCCAGATGCTGGCGGCGCTGGGCAACATGCCGCAAGCCACATTTGCATCGACCTTGTCCATCGCGGACGGGGAAGCCATCGTCGCGCGTGAAATCGACGGCGGCCAGGAAACGCTTGCCGTGCGCCTGCCAGCCGTCATCACCACCGACTTGCGCCTGAATACGCCGCGCTATGTCACGCTGCCCAACATCATGAAGGCCAAGAAAAAGCCGCTGGCGCTGAGCTCTCCTGCGCAACTCGGCGTCGACGTCGCACCGCGTCTGGCCGCGCTCAAGTTCAGCGAACCGCCGGCGCGCACAGCCGGCATCAAGGTCACCGATGTCGCCACGCTGGTCGCCCGCTTGAAGAACGATGCCAAGGTCATCTGACGCTCCCTGGGTTCGCATTTGTTCACCTCGCATTCTTCCTGAAAGTACAACATGACAGCACTTATCATCGCCGAGCACGATAACCGCGTGCTCAAAGCCGCCAGCCTGCATGCCGTTACGGCCGCCTTGCACTGCGATACCGAGGTCCACATCCTGGTTGCCGGCCAGGCTTGCGCCGAGGTTGCGCACGCGGCTGCGGCGCTGACCGGCGTCTCGCGCGTGCTGCTGGCGCAGGCGCCGCATCTGGCCGACGGCCTGGCGGAAAATATCGCCGCCCAGGTCGTCGCCCTGGCCCCGGCTTATTCGTACATCCTGGCGACCGCCACCGCCGCGGGCAAGAATGTTTTGCCGCGCGTGGCCGCCACGCTCGACGTCGCGCAGGTGTCGGAAATCACCAAAGTGATCTCAGCCGATACTTTCGAACGACCGATCTACGCCGGCAATGTGATTGCCACGGTGAAATCGAGCGACCGCATCAAGGTGATCTCGGTGCGCGCTACCGCCTTCGCGGCAGCGACGGCCGGCGCCGGCAATGGCGCCGAGGTGGTGAGCATCGATGCCGTGGCCGACAGCGGCCTGTCGCATTTCATGGCGCGCGAAACGACATCTTCTGACCGTCCCGAACTGGCCGGCGCCAAAATCATCGTCTCTGGTGGCCGCGGCCTGGCCTCGGCGGAAAACTATGAAGAAATGCTGGCGCCGCTGGCCGACAAACTGCACGCCGCGTTGGGCGCATCGCGCGCCGCGGTGGATGCCGGCTATGTGCCCAATGACTACCAGATCGGCCAGACCGGCAAGGTGGTGGCGCCCGATCTCTACATTGCCGTGGGCATCTCCGGCGCGATCCAGCATCTGGCCGGCATGAAGGATTCCAAGGTGATTGTGGCGATCAACAAGGATGAAGAAGCGCCGATCTTCTCGGTGGCGGACTATGGCATCGTCGGCGACCTGTTCGAACTGGTGCCGCAACTCACGACGGCACTCGGATGAACATGGCGCGCGCTGCGATCCTGGCGCAATACGGCCCACGCGAAGCAATGGAATATGACGTGGTGGTGGTCGGCGGCGGTCCGGCGGGCTTGTCTGCCGCCATCCGCATCAAGCAACTGGCCGCCCAAGCCGGCAAGGAAGTCTCGGTCTGCGTCCTGGAAAAAGGCAGCGAAGTCGGCGCCC